>Ga0233365_1000886_pt1 | contig 13367 bp, 13 predicted proteins | sample ElkDunMinimDraft_27_FD_191535 | JGI IMG/M metagenome (GOLD analysis project Ga0233365, IMG submission 191535) | Fecal eukaryotic communites from dung pellets of Tule Elk in California, USA - Elk Dung C36 | ecosystem: Host-associated > Mammals > Digestive system > Large intestine > Fecal | place...
CGGCGTATGCGGTCGTCGCTTCGGGCAGGGGCAGCATGCGCTGGATCGAGGTGACGTGGATGACCACGCCTTCCTTGCGCGACACCATGTCCGGTATGAGCTCGCGATCGAGCCGAACGGCCGGCATGAGGTTGAGGTCAAGCTCTCGATTCCAGTCGGCATCGCCAAGGGCGGCAAACCCACCCGCCGGTGCGCTGGAACCGCCCAGCATGTGGACGATGATGTCCACACCTCCCATGCGCTCTCGGGTGGCGGCGGCGAGAGCCAAGCATCCTTCCGCAGTGGTCAGGTCGGCGGCGAAGAACAGGGCGTCCGGCGTATCGTCGGGCCTTGTGCGGGCGGTCGTCAAAACCTCTGCGCCAAGTTCGCGGAAAAGGCGGACGGTTGCGGCTCCTGCGCCGCGTGTGCCGGACGTGATCAGCGCCCGCTTGCCCTTCAGCGTGATAAAGGGGTTCATGGGATGATCTCCAACTCAGCGATCTTGTCGTCAGCTAAAAGGAAGAAGTAGCGCAAGTCCGTTGGGCTACCGGGAAAGTCGCCTGCAAGGTGGCTCGTGACGACGGTTCGCTCGCCTTCGGTGGCAAGGGCGAAGGGCTCGACCGTATAGGTGTACTTCGTTGAAGCGTCGGCCTTCCATGTCCCGATCGCGTCGAGACCGACGTAGGTGTGGCCCTCATCCCTGACTACGGCGTCCTTGGTGAAGCACCCGGCAACCGCGAGGGCATCCTTCCCCCTGTCGGCTTCGAAATATCGGGCAATTGTTTTGGGTAGTGCGATAGCCATCGTTCCCTCCTTCAGCTTGGACACGAGCAAAAGGGCTCGTCGCTGCAGGGCCACATTAGAGGTGGACGGCTCTCACGATAATCAGGATAAAGATGCATGTGGCGTTGCGATTAGCGGGATAATACTTCTGCACGGCCTGATGGAACTTGAAGCAGTTTTGGCTATCGCACGCGGCGGCTCGTTCCGGGCAGCCGCGCTTGAACTTGGTGTGTCGACGACGGCCCTGAGCAACGCCATCGGCAAGATCGAGCGGCAAGTCGGGGTGCGCCTGTTCAATCGCACGACCCGCAGCGTATCGCTGACCGACGCGGGCCGAGCTTTCGTCGATCAGATCGGTCCGGCGCTGGAAAGCATTCACGACGCGATGAGTGCCGCGCAATCGCAGCAGGAAACGCCGTCTGGGACGCTACGCATCAATGCCTTCGCGACTGCTGCGCGGGAAACCCTCTCACCGCTTATCCTCGAATTCCTGCGACGCTATCCGCAGGTCCATATCGATCTGGTCACAGAAGGGCGGCTTGTCGATGTGGTAGCGGGCGGCTTCGATCTGGGTGTTCGAAGCGCGGACTTCGTTCCCAGCGACATGATCGCCATCCCGCTCGGCCAGATCCGGCGCTTCGCCGTGGCGGCGTCGCCATCGTACTTTCAGAGCCGCGACATGCCGCGTGTCCCGACTGACCTCCTGGCGCACCCGTGCATTCGAGTGCGGCTGCCCAACGGCGCGCTTTACCGCTGGCATTTTGAAAATGAGGGGCAGACTTTTCAGATTGATGTTCGCGGGCCGATTACCCTCGATGAAGCCAGCCTCTCACGGATAGCCGCCCTGGAGAGCGTCGGCATAGGCTTTTTCATGGAAGCTGATGTTCGTGAAGACATCGCCGCTGGCCGCCTGGTGCAGGTTCTAAAAGACTGGACCCCGCCGCTTGCGCCCCTGTGCCTCTACTATCCAAGCCGCCGAAACCCCTCAGCGGCGTTCAAGGCCTTCATCGGCCTTGCCCGCGAGTTGGCTGTCGGAGGGTAGATATGCGGGCGCTTCATTTCGCGGACGTGAAACTCTCTTGAGCCCCGCCGCACCCGTTTGGCGGAGCATCGCCGGCAAGGCGGCTTGAGAACCAGTTGATCGTCGCGTCTGCGCTCTTCATCGCGGTCAGGCCATGGGCAACCCCTGGCAACGACTCCAGATGGACTTTGCTGCCTGCGTCGCAGAGCTTGCCCATGTAGCTGTAGGTAATCTGGGGATAGACGATTTCGTCCGCCGTGCCTTGAGCAAGGAACACCGGAATATGCGAAGGCACCAGACCAGCGCTATTGGCGGCGATGATCGCTTTCCAGGGCATCTGGCTCGCTATGTCGGGCACGGACAGAAAGTGTAATCGCAGGCTTTGCGTGGCACGTTTCTTGGCCGGGCTCTTGAAGAGTGAATCGATGCAGGTTTGCGCAATTGCCTCGATCGGCGCCTGTGCCGATGGATCGATGATCGCGCTGTAATCCGCGCCATAGGTATGGGACCACGACCATAAGGCCAGCGCTGCCAGGTTGTTGCCGCCGTCCGTTCCCAGATCCTGCTTCAGCAAAGCAGCAAGATCGGTCGCCGGTGCAGCCGCCGCCACGCCGACAATCTTCAACTCCGGTGCATACCGTCCAGCTTGCTCGGCCGCGAACAGAACCGCCTGGCCGCCTTGCGAGTGCCCCCATAGTGCCACGTCGGTTCGGGTATGCGCTGCCGGTAGTGCAGCCGCAGCGCGGGCTGCGTCGAGCACGGAGTGGCCTTCGCTCGTGCCATCGAGAAAGGCCTGAACGTTTCCGGTGCGCACTTCATAGTCCGTGGCGACCACGACGAAACCTTGTTTGAGCATCCTGGCCAGGCCGGGAATCATCATGAAGCGGAATGGCGAGCGCGATGGCGCGCAACGGGGAATGACACCAACGGTGGGATGCGCCCATGAGACGATCGGCCGTCCGGCTGCGGGGGCAGGGCTGCTGGGAACGAGCGCAAGGCCCGATACCGATATGGCGCGGCCGTCACGGTCCGTTGAACGATAGAGAATGCGATACGCCCGGGCGCCTGCTGGTGCGCCATTGATCGGCTCGGAGCGGATGAGCGAACCCGGCTTGCCTGGCAGTTCGTCAGGCGCTGTCTGGTAAAAGCGGGGGCCGGGTCCGACCGGTGTGCAGGATGCCGAGAGAAGGGCGGCTGCGCCGAAACTGGCGAGTACCGCTGTGCGCGGAAAGGCGATTTTGCCGGAAGCTTCCCGAGTTTCCATGACCCACCATGTCTGTGCCCAGCCCAGGGCGGCTGCGGCTAAGTGGGTCTAGCGGAAGACCGCGCGCCGATCTTGCCACCTTACGGCTTATTTCTAAGCAGAATTACGAAATCGCACAGGTAGGCCGCTGTTTCAGCGCGGATGGCGCTTCAGGACCCGCTCCCGTTGCAGGCTGCGGTGCAACCTCATTAGCGGTTCGGCGCGGCTGACATAGGATGTCTCACGATCCGTAAACGATCGTTAAATCGCTGGGACCGTGAGACAGCACTAAAATCCCGTTAGGGAAGGTTCGAATACCGATCCTGGCTTAGGGTACTCGGGGGCCGCGGCCCATGAGGAATCCAAAGAGGAGGACAACGGCTGCGACAACCAGGAAGATTTTTGCAAGATCGGCCGACAGACCGGCAACGCCTCCGAAGCCCAGAAGCGCGGCGATAACAGCAACGACCGCAAAGATAATGGCCCAGCGAAACATAAGATTCCTCCGTGATGTAAGCGCTGCGTCTTATTTGGCGAGCACAGGTTTCAGAACTTGCAGACGATGCCAATGTTCCCAGTGCTCTCGTGCACGAGCAGGTAAACATTCCCGAAACAGCTTATGCGGATTGCCGATAGGACTTCATCCTGCGCGGGCAGGCCCTGTCGCCTTCTGGTATGGCGGCCATCGAATTTCGCCTGCTGCGCACGCATCGTACATGCGGAACCCGCCAAGACCGTGTAAGTTATTGGTCCTAGCCTGATAGCGTAGAGGATGTTGTGATGCGGTTGGTCTTGGTTTCGCTCGTTTGTGTGGCTGGGCTCGCAGCCTGTAACAATCCGACGGATGTTGCTGAGGAAAAGATGGAGCAGCAAGCTGAGGCCACCGCAGTCGCGGCCGGTTCGGCACCCGCCGCTCTTGGGCTCACCGAATTGCAATTGCTTGATGCCGAACTCATTGGACCGGCCAACACAGAGATCGGCGATGTCGTGAAGCTTGAGCGGGACACCGCAGGCAACGTCGTGCGCCTTTTGGTCGAAATCGAAGACAGCAACCCGGATCGTTTTGTTTACGTCCCGGTCAGCGACCTCAAGCCGGTTGTGCGGGGCACAGATACGGACCTCCAAACCAGCATGACGATCGACGATCTCAAAGCTCTGCCCGAGGTAAAGATTCCGCCTTCAAATCCGTGATTTGCGGAGGGTGCGCATGCCGCGCACCTGGACAGCGAAACGCTTCGCTTGAAATCCTAATTTGAAGTTGCTCGGGTGACGCTCTGCGATTCCGTGGTTCTTTCGGGGTCTGTATTGACCACCCGGCTCGCTGCCTTGGCTAAACCCGGGACGGCTGCAAGGTCGCTAGTCTCCCCCGATTGCCATTAGCCTCCGGCCCCGCCAGATCGTGCGCGCGGCGGGCATCCAAGACGGCATTTAGCATCGGCACATGATGCGGCATGAGATGTGCAGGCCCCCGTTTAAGTATCGGGGTGCCCAAAAAGATGGGCGCCTGACATAAATGGCGTTAACTAATTAGTATCAACGGTACTTACAGAATATCCGTGCAAAATTCTTCATCTCCGCTGTTTTGCCGGATATGCAACGCCGTGCAGTAATAAGATTATATAACGGACCGGTCGCGCTCGGTAAAAATACGTAAAAATACGTATTTTTCCTTGACCTAGCCCGCCAGGCACTGTCACCTTTGTGTCGCATTTCATGATGTTTCACTTCCCAATCGGGTTCGTGGAGATGGTGGATACTGCAGCAGTTCATGTCTGACTTGCGGGGGACTTGTCATGATCGAATGGCATCAAGTCCAGAATTGCAGTTCGTCAAAATTTGACGACCATTATGTAGCGCTTGGCGCAGGGGATCGTCCCCTTTCCGTAGGACTGTCGCGGCTTCCACACGATTCGGGGAAATCCGGCAGCGAGGCATCATTTGCGGGCTATTTGGCAGCCTTTAGTCAGCTCATCTTGAGCCGAAATTTTCAATTCAGCCGATCTCCCGTCAATCGCACTCAAAACCTGAGGGGCGAAAGCGACAACTAACCAAGGAGCTGTTTATGCGGGGATTCAATAGAAGATTCATGCACGCTGCCGGTATTGTGGCTGCCATCTCGGCATTCGCGCTGCACGCGCCCGCAATGGCCCAGACGGTGACGGGCACAATCGACGCAACGATTACCCTGACATCCGCCTGCGAAGTCAACGGCAGCACGGCGACTACAGGCGTTGAATTTGGAACGCTCGATTTCGGCTCCCATACGACCCTTTTTACAGAGGCGACCACTGAACTGCAGACGGACAGTGGGGCCGGAATATCGATCCAGTGTTCCCCCGGATCCGATGCAAGCCTGACCGTGACCGGAGGCAGCAACGACGGGACCGTGCCCGGTTCCAGTCGCGCCATGTCCAATGGCACATCGCTTGTTCCCTATGACCTCTATTCGGATGTGGGGCTGCTGGCGACGCTGGCAAATGGCACGAGCATTCCAGTAACGGGCGATGGCACAGTGCAGACCATTCCCATTTATGGGAGAGCGCTTGGAACCGCTTTGCTCACGCCGGGAACCTACAGCGATACCGTTGCGGTGACGCTCAGTTTCTGAAATCCCAAATAGTCCAGCCGGGTATGGCCGGACGGTAGGGATTTCAGGCCTGTACCTGCTCCTGACCGTGTCTCTGGCCACATCGGCAACCGCGCAAACGTCGGCCTCATTCCAGGTTAGCGCAACGATCGTGCCCGGCTGTGAGATTAACGGATCACCGCCGACGGCAGGGCAGGGCATCGGGCAGGCCGGCGTGCTGGATTTCGGTAGTCACTCGGCTCTCGAAACCGGGCAAATCTCGGTTTCACTCGCGCAGAATGGGGGGCTGACCTTCCGCTGCACACCTACGGTTGCGCTTACCATGGCGCTGGGGGGAGGTCTTCATGCGGGAAGTTCGCGCAATGTGCAGGGACCGGGTGGCGCGCGGTTGGCCTATAACCTCTTCCGGGATGCCGGCTTTACGCAGCAGCTTGCCGTCGATCAGCCTGTTCCGATCAGTTTCTCCGGCCCCGGCGCAATCGCCCTTCCGATCTACGGAAGGCTGAATCTGGGGACGGCTAACCGCCCAGGTACCTACACCGACACTGTCGTCGTAACTCTCGCTTGGTAATGAAATGAAATTACTGCATTCATTTTCTTTCGGCATGACGGCACTCGCTCTCACAAACCTCGCGGGCAATACGCCTGTGCAGGCATCGGCACCGATACTCATATGGCCAGTCGACCCGGTTATTGAGGCTGATCGCGGCGCGGGCGCGCTTTGGCTGGAAAACCGGGGGACGTCTTCGGCGGTCATGCAAATCCGCGTGTATCGCTGGACGCAGGTGGACGGTGAGGATCACTTTGAAGAGCAACAGGACGTTGAAGCCAGTCCCCCCATGGCGCGAATTCAGCCCGGGGCGCGGCAACTCGTCCGGTTGACCAGCGATCAGGCCGCCCGTGCGCCGGGGGAAGGGGCCTATCGCATCATAGTGGACGAAGTGCCGATCCGGCCCACCGTTGCAACATCGCCCGATCCAAACGACGGTCTGGCGGAGGGCGGCGCCGGAATCCGTTTCCGTATGCGGTATTCTATCCCGCTGTTTGTGTACTCTCCACTCCAAGGCGGCAGGAAGCGTCAACCCGACGCCGCGCCGCAGCTGCGCTGCTCGCTCGTCATGGAGGGAGGACGAAAGGCAGTGCGCCTTTTCAATGAAGGCAGCACACACGCACGCCTTGTCGACGTGTCCTTTGAGGTAAACGGGCAGCCTGCATACCTGGCGAAGGGGCTTCTCGGTTACGCGCTGCCCGGCAAGGCGATCAGCCGGCCGTTGCCAGCCGGGGCAACCGGCCGGGAACCCCTGACCATGCTTGGGAAGGTTGGCGCGCGGGCAAGCATTCCGGGCTGCGCTGAATAGCGCGGCAATGTGGGGACATCATCTGTGTCGTCCATGCAGGCCAATGATCGGATGGATAATGATGCTGTCTCCGTTGACCGCGATGGCGAACGTACCGCCGCCGGCGGCCGCGATTGATATGCTCGATACTATGCAATTGCGACTAGAGCTGGTCGTGAACGGGGGCCCCACAGGCAACATCGTCGCAGTGGACATGGCGGACGGCACCTATCACGTCGACGCCCGGCACCTTCGCGAGGCCGGCCTGCACATCGACCCGGCAGTGACGGGCAAGGTGGCGGTTGGAAGCCTTCCGAACGTACAGGCCGTTTACGATGAAAGCGGACAGCGCCTCCTGCTAACAGTGCCCGGCGAATGGCTTCCCCATCAGGCGGTGGGCCGCGTGGAATCGACTGCGCGAATACGCCCGGAAAGCAGCCTGGGGGCCGTGATGAATTACGATGTCTATGGCGTTCGATCCAGCGGGGGCAGGGGCTACGCCTCTCTCTGGAATGAAGCACGCATCTTCGGCCAATTTGGCTTGCTCAGAACAACATCAACGCTTCGCCAGCCGTTCTCCGGCTCGGGCGAAACGCGGTTCACGCGCTTTGACACCAATTGGACCTATGTGGACGAAGAGCGTGTCCGCACCTACGAGGCCGGAGACCTGGTGACGCGCACTTTGGGCTGGGCAAGTCCGGTACGCCTTGGCGGCGTGCAGGTGTCGCGCGACTTTGCGGTTCGGCCAGATATCGTCACCTACCCCGCACCCAGCTTTTCGGGCACCGCTGCCGTTCCCACAGCCGTCGAGTTGTTCATTAACGGCCATCAGACGGCCGATGGAATGCTCCAGCCCGGGCCATTCACACTGAATGACGTGCCCTATGTCTCCGGCAGCGGTGAAGCGGTGATCGTGACAACGGATGCCCAAGGCCGCCGGATCAGCACTACGGTTCCCTTCTACGTCGCAAACACGCTGCTGCGTCCCGGCCTGTCTGATTTTGCCTTCTCGGCGGGCAAGCTGCGCCGCCATTACGGACTCAGAAACTTCGCATACGGCGAAACGGCCGCCAGTGGCGCGTGGCGTCAGGGAGTGACGGACTGGTTTACCCTTGAAGCGCAGGCGCAGGCTGCCCCGTCTCTGGCCGTAGCAGGGGCTGGCGGCCTGATCCGTGTCGGCAATCTGGGGGTAGTCGACGTTTCCGCAACAGGCAGCCGCCACGGCGGTGAAACAGGGACCCAGCTGACGGCCGGATATCAATACAACAATCGGCATATCAACCTGATGGCGCGGCATGTTCGCCGTGATCGCCATTTTGTCGACCTGGGCGGCTATGGCCTTTCACAGTTCCGGCTTCCGCGGCGAGAAACTCAGGCAAGCGGCAGCGTCGTGCTGGGGGATGGTTTCGGGACGATTGGCGCAAATTATATCGACACCCGGTGGATGGACGAGAGGTTCCGCTTAGTCGGCCTCTCGTTCTCCCAACCGATCTCGCAGCGGGGCAATCTGCTTCTTTTTGCAAACCGGGATCTGGGGAAGGGCACGACCACCGCGATGCTCCAGCTTATCGTGTCACTGGGGCGCAATGGCGCCGCGAGCGCTGCGGTCGAACGCAACGCCTCTGGCCGGTTCCGCCAGCGGTTGAACTACAGCCGGTCGGTGCCTTCAGACGGAGGTCTGGGATGGAACGCCGCACTTGCCCGGGGCGGCAATTACGGCACCCAATACCAAGGCGACGTCACCTGGCGAACGCCAGTCGTGCAGGTGCAGGGCGGCGCCTATGGCGGCGCGGCCACGGACTCGATCTGGGGCAGCGTCAGCGGGTCGCTCGTCGTGATGGGCGGCGGGGTGTTTGCCACAAACCGGATAAATGACGCCTTTGTAGTCGTCAGCACCGGCGGCGTATCCGGCGTGCCGGTTCGTCAGGAAAATCAAAGGGTAGGGGTGACGGATAGCAAGGGCCGCCTGCTTCTCCCCTGGGTAAATGCCTATTACGGTTCAAAGTTCGAGATCGACCCGCTTGATCTTCCGGCCGACATGTCCACCCCCGTGGTCGAGCAGCGAGCCGCTGTGAAATTGGGCAGCGGCCGGGTGGTACATTTCCCCATAACGCAAACGCGATCCGCCACTCTGATTTTGCATGATACCGGGGGAGAGCCCCTGCCTCCCGGATCGCCTGTAGTAACAAACACCGGCGCGGCGGCGCATGTGGGGTGGGACGGCATGGTCTATCTCGAAAGCGCAGGCGATGTCGACCGGGTTACCGTTGAGCTGGGCGACGACAAGCGTTGCACGGCGGAATTTTCGTCTCTCGCACGCGAAAGCCAAAAGGAGCGTATAGGACCTCTCATATGCCGATGAGCCATCGTATGCCGTGGGCCCCACAACGCTGGGCCTTCGCAACCCTTGCGGCGATCCTCACGCTGTTTGTGTTCGCCACGCCCGCGCGCGCGGTCTGCACCACCGCGCCGGCCACAGTGAATCTGGGCACGGCGAGCTCATTTTCTGTCGCCGCATCATCCCAGCAGGTCGTTTCATCAACTGGCTTTTCCTGCTCGGGCAGCGGCGTGCTTACCCTCATCACGACCAATACCGTTACGGCCACGATACAGAGCGCAACGAACAGCCTGGGAACGCAGCCGCGCCTGCGCAGCGCTGCGACGGGAGACCACATCCCTTACGTCCTCTGCCGGGATGCCAGCTGTAACCAGACCTTTCCCGTCGGCACGCAAATCACCTGGAGCAGCACAACACTGCTGGGCCTGCTCAATCTGTTCAGCGGTCCGGGTGGAACGCTCCCGATCTATGTCAGGACATTACCGGGCACGCAGGTTGCCGCGGGCACATACCAAAGCACGGTAACTCTGTCGTGGAACTGGAATATCTGCTCCATCGGGGCACTTAACCTCTGCCTGACCCGTGATACAGGCACCGCGAGCAGCACGATCCAGATCTCGCTCATCGTTACGCCCGATTGCGCGATCGCGGCCCCTTCGGTGAACTTCGGCAGCGAAGCGCTGGTCTCCAGCTTCGATGCTGTAACCCAGTCCCTTTCCATCCGCTGCTCCAAGGGAGCGGCCTATACCGTGGGGATCGACAACGGAATTCACGCGCTGAATGGCGTCCGGCGCCTTTCAAACGGGGCGAACTTCATCGAATATGACGTTTATTATCCCGCTGCCTCAAACAGCCGTTGGGGCAGAACGGCGCCGGAGCGCAGAAGCAGTTCCGAAGCAACGCTCAACCCGGGCAGCTACACCGGCATCATCACTCAGGGGTATACCTATCGCGCAGCGGTCAATCCTAACCAACCTACGCCGCCAGGCGGTACGTACACCGATACGCTTACGATCGACGTTCAGTTTTAACTGGTTGCAGCGTGCGTGACAGAGATCAAAGTTTCTGTAGGCCGTTATCGATCGAAAGCCAGATATCCTCAGAGCGGGGCTTGGGAGGGGTTTCGAGATACAAAACCCGGAATGGGAATTGCACCCACATCGGATTGATAATATATATTATGTTAAATATTGGACTGCGGTGAGCGGTTTCGGACCGCCTTAACCTAAGCGGCCCACCACAAAGGCCAGCACTGCAATGATCAGTGCCCAGGCAACCGCCATCCAGGCCTTGTTTTCAAACGACAGTCCGTGAGAGCGCAGCGCGCGTAGCGCCAGGAACAGCGATGCGACCAGGCTGATTAGGAAGACGACTGTCGTACCGGTCATCAGGCAACAAGCTCCATGCCGTCGTAGCCGACCAACACGTGAGCCGGCACTTCGGCTGACAAGGTCGCATAATCCATGCTTTTGTCGAGGTGTGTCAGCACGGTTGTGCCCGCGCGGCAGGCCTCGGCGAATTCCAGAGCCATCGCCAGATTGGCGTGTGTCGGGTGGCTCTCACGGCGCAGGCAGTCGACGACGAAGATGTCTACGCCGTAAAACAGATCAGCCATGTCTCGTGTGATTTCGCTGAAGTCTGTAGCGTACCCTATTGATTTACCGTCACATTCAAATCGGTACCCGGTAGACTGCGCATGGCCGTGCGGCATTTGGCAGCTTTTTACGGCTACGCCAGCGCACATCCGCAACCGATCCAGCGTATCGACAGAAACAATGGTCGGGTAGCCGAACTGCCCTGCAAACACATAGCCAAAGCGCTGGCGCAGGCGGCGCACGGTTTCGTCGGCAGCATAGCCCGGCAGCGGCCCAGCCCGGCCGTACCGCATAGGGCGAAGGTCATCGATGCCATGGCAATGGTCGGCGTGGTCGTGCGTCCAGAAGACCGCGTCTACCTTGTCGATGTCATTGGCGAGCAACTGGCTGCGCAGATCCGTCGAGGTGTCTACCAGCAGACGCGTGCCAGCATCGCTCTCTACAATTATGGAAACGCGCGAGCGCCGGTTCTTTGGCTCTGTCGGGTCACAATCGCCCCAGTCGTTGCCAATCCGAGGTACACCCGTCGATGTGCCCGATCCCAGAACAAGAAGTTTCACGCTGCGGCTTTCCGGAACAGGCGAAAGAAGTTTGCGGTGGTGGCGTCTGCCAGCGCTTCCGGTGTCACGCCGCGCAATCCAGCGACGAAGCGAGCAGTGTCCGCCGTAAAGGCTGGCTCACACACCTGGCCGCGATGCGGCACCGGTGCCAGGAACGGAGCGTCCGTTTCGACCAAGAGACGATCCTCAGGTATAGTCGCTGCAATCGCCTGTAAGTCTTTGGCGTTTTTGAACGTTACAATGCCCGACAGCGATATCGACAGTCCGAGTTCAAGCATCCGTGATGCAAATTCGGCCGAGGCAGTGAAGCAGTGGATCAGTGCCGGAAAGGCCCCCTTCTCCGTTTCCTCTGCCATGATCGCAAAGGTATCGGCTTCCGCTTCGCGGGTATGTACGATCAGTGGGAGACCGGTTTCACGCGAGACGGCGATGTGCCGGCGGAACAACTGGCGCTGCATTTCGCGGTCGGAATGGTCGTAATAATAGTCGAGGCCAGTTTCCCCGATCCCGATCACTTTGGGATGAGCCGCGGCTGCCAGAAGCGCAGCTTCACCCAGATCGGCATGTTCATCCGCTTCGTGCGGATGGATGCCGACGCTGGCCCAGATATCGGCTTCGCGCTCTGCGGTGCTGATGACCTGCTCCCATTCCCGCTGACGGGTGGAAATGGACAGAAAGCCCCCTACTCCCGCTGCCCTGGCGCGCTCAAGCACGGCCTGCTGGTCCTCAACGAGGCCCTTGTATTCCAGGTGGCAGTGGGAATCGATCAGCATCAGGCCGGCTCTTCCGAAGGCATTTCAAGGCGCGGAAACACGCCAACGGGTTGGGCCACGCGAAAACCGGTCGCGGCAAGGCGAGTGAACCATTCGCCGTCGGCCAGCGCTGCGAAATCGCGCGCATCGTCTGCCACGCCCATCTGGTCCAGCAGCTTGTCCGCTGAATCCGGGACGACTGGCCGCACGGCGATGGCAAGATCGCGAACGCAACGGAACAGGACATTCAGCACGGCCCGCATCCGTTCGGGATCGGTCTTACGAAGCGTCCACGGCGCCTGATCATCGACATATTGATTGCAGGCAAAAACGGCGCGCATCCAGGCATCAAGCCCATCGCTGAACGCCAGTTGCCCGAAGCTTTCGCGCATCGCTGCGATCTGCTTGCGGAGTTCTGTTTCCAGAGCCGTATCCGCTTCGTCGGCGGCAAGATCTGCATGCAATTCGCCGTCGAGATTCTTGAAAATCATCGACAGCACGCGCTGGGCAAGATTGCCGAAACTGTTTGCCAGTTCCGCATTGCCGCGCGTCACGATGGCTTCGGGCGAATAGCTGCCGTCCTGCCCGAAGCTGATCTCGCGCATCAGGAAATAGCGCAGGACATCCACGCCGAAGCGGTCCGCCAGATCAACCGGATCGGTGACATTGCCGAGCGACTTGGATTCCTTTTGCCCGCGGTTGAGCAGGAACCCGTGGCCGAACACCTGCTTGGGCAAGGGAAGCTGGGCGCTCATCAGGAACGCCGGCCAATAGACCGTGTGAAAGCGGACGATGTCCTTGCCAATAAGATGCAAGTCCGCCGGCCAGAACTTTGCCATGTCCGGCGTTTCCTCGGGATAGCCAAGGCCGGTCAGATAGTTCGTCAGCGCATCGACCCACACGTACATGACGTGATTTTCGGCGCCGGGCACTTTCACGCCCCAGTCAAAGCTGGTGCGTGATACGGAAAGGTCTCGTAGTCCGCCTTCGACGAAGCGCAGAACTTCGTTCCGGCGGCTTTCCGGCTGAATGAATTCCGGATGATCGCGATAAAGCGCCAGCAGGCGGTCTTGATAGGCTGACAGCCGGAAAAACCAGCTTTCCTCTACCGTCCACTCAACCGGCGTTCCTTGCGGTGAGAGCTTTTCTTCGCCCTCACCCGCCACGAGTTC
>Ga0233365_1000887_pt1 | contig 13356 bp, 14 predicted proteins | sample ElkDunMinimDraft_27_FD_191535 | JGI IMG/M metagenome (GOLD analysis project Ga0233365, IMG submission 191535) | Fecal eukaryotic communites from dung pellets of Tule Elk in California, USA - Elk Dung C36 | ecosystem: Host-associated > Mammals > Digestive system > Large intestine > Fecal | place...
AAAAGCTTGTTGGACCTTGCCAATCCGACGCGATTCATCGCGCTGGCGGACAGGCTTGTGCCATGGCTGGCGGCGCTGTCCTTCGTCACGCTGGCGGGAGGTCTGTGGCTCGCCTTCGAAGCGCCTGAAGACTACCAGCAGGGCATCACCGTCCGCATCATGTACATCCATGTGCCTTTCGCGTGGCTCGCCATGATGTGCTATTCGGTCATGTCGGTGTCGGCTCTTGGCACGCTGGTCTGGCGGCATCCGCTGGCGGACGTGTCGCTGAAGGCGGCTGCGCCGATCGGCGCGGCGTTCACCCTCCTGTCGTTGCTGACGGGGTCGATCTGGGGCAAGCCGATGTGGGGCACATGGTGGGTATGGGACGCGAGGCTCACCTCCGTGTTCGTACTTTTCATCATGTATCTCGGTATTATCGCGCTGACGCGGGCGCTTGACGACCCCGGAAAGAGCGCGAGGGCGGCGGCGATCGTCACGCTGGTCGGTTTCATCAACATTCCGATCATCAAGTTTTCGGTGGACTGGTGGAACACGCTCCACCAGCCGGCCTCCGTGCTTAGGCTCGATGGGCCGACGATCCACCCTTCCATGCTGTGGCCGCTGCTGGCCTGTGCACTGGGGTTCACGCTGCTGTTCTTCACATTGCACCTGATGGCGATGCGCACGGAAATCTGGCGCAGGCGGGTCGCTGCAATGCGCAGGGTCGCCGCGCGCAGCGCCGACAGGCGGGCGGCGTAGGCCGATGAGCGATCACGTCCTCTATGTAGCCTCCGCTTATGGCGCATCGATTCTCGTTCTGGCGGGCCTTGCAGGCTGGATTCTCGTTGATCAGCGCGCCCGCAAGCGTGAACTTGCTGAACTGGAGGCATCCGGAATCCGGCGACGCTCGGACGAGAAGAAGCAGGTGCCATGACTGTACCTGCGGAGACCGAAACGCCTCGCAGGGGTCGCCGCTGGCTTGCCCTGCTACCGCTGGCGCTGTTCCTGACGCTGGCCGGGTTTTTCCTGGCGCAGCTTCTTTCCGGCCGCGACAGTTCGGTGGTCCCGTCGGCGCTGATCGGCGCGCAGGCGCCGCAGATCGCGTTGCCTCCGCTCGAGGGAAGTCGTTTGCCTGGCCTCGACCCCTCACAGTTCGAAGGCAAGGTGACGCTGGTGAATGTGTGGGCATCCTGGTGTGCGCCCTGCCGGCAGGAGCATCCGCTGCTGATGCAACTCGCCGGTGAAGGTCGCGTCGATATCGTCGGCCTCAACTACAAGGACCGGCCTGACAACGCTCGCCGCTTTCTGGGTGAACTCGGCAATCCCTATTCCGCGATAGGCGTGGACGATTCGGGCCGGGCGGCAATTGATTGGGGCGTTTATGGTGTGCCTGAGACGTTTCTTGTCGGCAAGGACGGCCGCATCGTCTGGAAGCAGGTCGGGCCGTTTACGCCGGAGATCGTCGTGACGACCCTGCTGCCGCAGGTCGAGAAGGCGCTGGCGGCGCAGTAGCGCCGCCAGAATGATTCAGGCCAGTTTCGCGTCGAGCGAGATGTCGATGGAGCCGAGCGCCTTGGAGATCGGGCAGCCCTCCTTCGCCTTGTTGGCGAGTTCCTTGAACTTCGCCTCGTCGATACCCGGCACGGTTCCGGTCAACGAAAGCTTGCTGGCGGTGATGCCGGTGCCGGGAACGAGGGTCACGACAGCCTTTGCCTCGAGCTTTTCGGCGGGCGTGCCGTTCTCCGCAAGAAAATGCGAAAGCTGCATCGCAAAGCAGCCGGCATGGGCCGCGGCGATCAGTTCTTCCGGATTGGTGCCGCTCTTGCCGCTTTCATCCTCGAAGCGGGACTTGAACGAGTAGGGGTGCGCGGTGAACGCACCACTCTGGGTGTCGATCGTTCCCTTGCCTTCTTTGAGGTCTCCGCTCCAGACGGCTGTTGCATGGCGATCCATTTGGCTCTCCTGAAATGATCCTGCGCGCCCTGAGCGGGCGACAGGATATAGATAGGAAGCCAAGCGCTTTCGTCTACTGGCAGACGTCGACCCACGTAGCGCCGGTGAGTTGCGCCAGCCGCTCCGTCTCTATGCGGACCGCGGCATTGGTCGCGCCCGCAGCCGGCACGACCTCCGTATAGGAGCGCAGGGATTCGTCGCAGTAAACCGGCAACGGCGTGGCCAGTCCGAATGGACATACACCGCCCACGGGATGGCTGGTCAGTTCCAGCACTTCCTCGGCTCCAAGCATTCGCGGCTTGCCGCCGAATATCGCCTTGAACTTCTTGTTGTCGAGCCGGGCCGTTCCTCCGGCCACAATCAGCATTGTCTGCTCACCGGCGCGCACGCAGATCGTCTTGGCAATCTGTGCGGGCTCAACGCCGTGCGCCTGCGCGGCGAGTTCCACCGTAGCCGAGCTTTGCTCGGTGACGATGACAGAGATGTCGGGGGCTTTTTCGGCGAGGAAAGCGCGGACGGATTCGAGACTCATGCGCGGCACAATAGCGCCAACCCGCGTTGATGCAAGCTGCGGGACAGCAAGCGATCAGGACGGACTTTCCGTGGAGGCTGGGCTGGGAAGTTCATGAGCCCGCAAATGTCATATAGCTTCCCCGCGCAGCAGGCGCGGAGCATTATCGGACAGCCCCGATGCCTGGCGGATGAAGAAATCCTTCATGCGCGGCATACGCTCGACGAGGCCCAAGCCGAAGTCGCGCGCCGCACGGAGCGGCCCGAAATCGCTTGAGAACATCCGGTTGAGAACGTCGGTCGTGATGCCCATTTGCAGCGTATCGAAGCGCCGCCACTGCTGATAGCCCTCAAGTACATCGATAGCGCCAATATCCTGGCCGAGGCGGTCCGCTTCCACCACGACCTGAGCAAGTGCCGCCGCATCGCGGAACCCGAGATTCAACCCCTGCCCCGCGATAGGGTGAATGCCATGGGCGGCGTCGCCAGCAAGCGCAAAGCGAGGTTTGACGAAATCGCGCGCCAGCGTCAGGCCAAGAGGCCAGGCGCGGGGTTTGTCGAGCAGACGAATCTCGCCCAGCTTCAGGCCGAAGCGGATTTCCAGTTCAGCTTCAAATACGAGTTCGTCTTCTTGCAGCAGACGGTTTGCGTCCTCCGTTCTTTCTGTCCAGACGATTGATGAACGGTTGTTACCGTTCTCATCCGGAGCGAGCGGCAGGATGGCGAACGGTCCGGCGGGAAGGAAATGTTCCTCCGCCCGGCCGCCATGCGGGCGCTCGTGACCAACGGTGCACACGATACCCGATTGTCCGTAGTCCCAGTGCACGGTCCGGATGCCGGCCATGTCGCGCAGCCGCGACTTCACGCCGTCCGCCGCGACAAGCAGCCGTGTGGTGAGGGTAACGCCATCGGCAAGATGCACGTCCGTCGATTGGGCGCGGGTTTCGAAACCTGCAACGCCGACGCCCTCGATCATGTCGATGCCCATCTCGTCCGCGCGGCGACGCAGCGCCGCGTTCAGGTCGCGATTTTCAACCATATGCGCGAATGGTTCGCCGGGCGCGACCTCGCCGTCGAACGTAAGAAAGACCGGCCTTACAGGATCAGCGGTGCGCGAATCGGTGACGATCATGTCCGTCATCGCCTGGGCCTTGGGGGCGAGTTCTTCCCAGCAGCCCAACTGGTCGAGCATACGCGAAGCCGCGGCCGCTATAGCCGAACAGCGCCCATCCTTTTTCCAGACGCCCGCGGGTGCGGCATCAACAACGGCAATGGACAGGGTCGGGCGTGCCATGGCTATGGACGTCGCAACCGCCAGGCCGACATAGCCGGCGCCTGCCACGATCACGTCGAACCGATTGCTGCTGTCAGTCATCCTCGTTCCTTTCCGTCCTGTGGCCGCAGGCTCCTGCCTTGACTTGGCACGTCAATCTGTCGGAAACCGGACCAGATTCCGATCTCTGGGGACGTGCACATGACACAGGCCATGCAAGAGCTGCTTGATATACTCGACCTCGAGCAGCTCGAACACAACCTGTATCGTGGTCGCAGCCACAAGGTTGGCTGGCAGCGCGTTTTCGGCGGGCAGGTGATTGGTCAGGCGCTGGTCGCCGCGCAACGCACCGTAGCCACCGAGCGCCACGTGCACTCGTTGCACTGTTATTTCATGCGGCCGGGCGACCCGCAGGTTCCGATCATCTATCAGGTCGACAGGCTGCGCGACGGCGGCTCGTTCACGACGCGCCGGGTTACGGCTATCCAGCATGGCCATGCGATCTTCTCGCTCGAATGCTCTTTTCAGGTCGATGAAGAGGGGTTCGAGCATCAGATGCCGATGCCGCTCGACGTTCCCGGTCCCGAGACGCTGCGCAACCAGTTCGAACTGCTTCAAGAAACCGGACACGAAATGCCCGAAGCGGTGCGCAAATACTGGGCGCGCGACCGGCCGCTGGAAATCCGGCCCGTCAATATCGAGCACTACACCAGCAAGGACAAATTGCCGCCTCGCCAGAACGTATGGGTACGCATGATGGGCGATGTACCGGACGACCGCAGAATACAGGCCGCGATCCTTGCCTATCTCTCCGACATGACCCTTCTGGAAACCTCCACATTCGCGCATGGCCGCGTCGGTTTCGATCCGGAGATCCAGATGGCCAGCCTCGACCACGCGATGTGGTTTCACCGGCCGTGCCTTCTCGACGACTGGCTGCTCTACGCACAGGACAGCCCCAACACCATCGGTTCGCGTGGGTTCTCGCGTGGCTTCCTCTATGCACGGGATGGAACCCTGGTGGCGTCCACCGCGCAGGAAGGGCTCGTGCGCCTGAGAACGAAGCCTTCCCGATAGGCCGCGCTAGGCATATGCCTAAATTATAGGCATATGCCACATCGCCTGATCCTCAGGCGGATCGTTGTGAAACGGCTTTTTGTTTTGTTTACAGTCTCTTAATGCGTGAATACGGCAACTGGCACGCAGCTTGAATCACCTTTTGCACTCCCGGGCCGTTTCGGCTGTCCGGCGATGTCACGGCAACGCGGGGGACCCGCATAAGCAAAGGGTGAAACTTGATGAAAATCGTGATGGCAATCATCAAGCCGTTCAAGCTCGACGAGGTGCGTGAAGCACTGACGGCCGTCGGGATCCAGGGCCTGACGGTCACCGAGGTCAAGGGCTACGGCCGCCAGAAGGGGCATACGGAGATTTATCGCGGCGCTGAATATGCCGTCTCCTTCCTTCCCAAGATCAAGATCGAAGTCGCCGTCAGTGGCGACCTCGTGGACAAGGCTGTCGAAGCCATCTCCGGTTCTGCAAAGACCGGCCAGATCGGTGACGGCAAGATTTTCGTCTACGGCATCGATCAGGCCGTGCGCATCCGCACAGGCGAAACAGACACCGACGCGCTCTGAGCGGCACGGTCCATCCATGGAGATTGTGAATATGAAGTTCCCGACCCTCAAGCCCGTCGCGCGTCCGGTGATCAGCGCGCTTGCGCTGACCGCCGTGATGGCGCTGCCGGCTTTCGCACAGGAAGCAGCCGAGGGGGCTGCAGAAGTGGCGGAAGCCCTCGTCGAGCCCAATATTCAGACGAAGTTCATCCTCAACAGCTTCCTGATGCTGTTCGGCGGCATTCTGGTGTTCTGGATGGCTGCCGGCTTTGCCATGCTCGAAGCAGGTTTCGTGCGTTCCAAGAACGTGTCGATGCAGTTGCTCAAGAACATCACGATGTATTCGGTCGCGTGTTTCGCCTACTACATCATCGGGTACCAGATCATGTATCCGGGTGATGCCTGGATGATCAACGGTGTGCTGGGCGCCATCGGCATAGCCGTCCTGGAACCGGTAGGCCTCGCCGCCGATGCCGCGACAGACATCAGCTATGCGACCACCAGCTCGGACTTCTTCTTCCAGATCATGTTCTGCGCCACCGCGGCGTCTATCGTGTCCGGAACTTTGGCCGAGCGCATCAAGCTATGGCCGTTCCTGCTGTTCGTGCTCGTGCTGACGGCGCTGATCTATCCTATCCAGGCCTCCTGGAAATGGGGTGGCGGTTTCCTGGACCAGATGGGCTTCCTCGATTTCGCGGGATCGACAGTCGTGCATTCGGTCGGTGGCTGGGCCGCGCTTGCGGGCGCCATTCTCGTCGGCGCGCGCAAGGGCAAGTACAACGCCGATGGTTCGGTCAATGCGCTGCCCGGTTCCAACATGCCGCTGGCCGTGCTGGGCATGTTCATCCTGTGGATGGGCTGGTACGGGTTCAACGGCGCCTCGCAGCTCGCCATGGGAACGATCGGCGACATCGCCGATGTGGGCCGTGTCATGGCAAACACGAATGCCGGCGCCATCGGCGGTGCTCTCGCCGCGGCGATCCTGACGCAGTTCATGTACAAGAAGGTCGATGTTACCTTTGTCATCAACGGCGCACTGGCCGGATTGGTGTCGGTGACGGCTGAGCCGCTCACTCCCGGCCTGGGGGCAGCGTCCCTGATCGGCGCTGTCGGCGGCGTGATCGTGGTTCTCTCGGTTCCGCTTCTGGACAAGTTCAAGATCGACGACGTCGTCGGCGCAATCCCGGTTCACCTGTTCGCCGGAATCTGGGGCACGATCGCTGTCGTGTTCACCAATGGTGACGCAAGCGTGTCCGCTCAGCTAATCTCCATTCTCGTCGTAGGTGTCTTCGTGTTCGTCGTCAGCTTCATCGTAATGGCGATCATCAAGTCCGTATTCGGCTTGCGCCCCACCGAAGAAGTGGAGGCGCTTGGTCTGGACAAGGCAGAAGTGGGCGTCGAAGCCTATCCGGAGTTCTCCGGCGCCAGCATCCGCTAAACAATGCATCCCGTCGTGGCGGCTTCGGTCGCCACGCCTTTCAGGCCCGGCATGTTGCCGGGCCTTTTTTGTGCCGTAGGCGGGCACGGATTGAGCGCGGCAGACAGGTCCCTGTTCTTTCACCGGGAGCAAGTTCGCAGAGCTCTCATGGTTAATGCCGCCTTAACCTTCCGTACCTAATCTGCGGGGTGATTCCGTGCGCCCTCTCCGGTGCGCACGCGCAGGTTTGACGGGGAGTTCTCATGCGTTCGGGTACGTCCGCGCAGTTCGCTATTGGCGACACCGGCTATGGATTGAGGGGATTTTTGCAGCGGCAGCTTATGCGAGCGGCGGGCATTGCCGTGCTTGCGGCCACCGCGTTCTGCCTCGCCAGCCTTGGCACCTGGAATGTGGCGGACCCGAGTTTCAGCCATGCCACCGACAACGTCGTCAGCAACGCCATGGGCTATCCCGGTGCGGTCGTTTCCGACATTCTGATGCAGTTCCTGGGGCTGTCGTCGGTAGTCTCGCTGGTGCCGGCCGTAGCGTGGGCGATATGGCTGTCGATCGCGCGTGGTGTTGACCGAAAGCCTCGTCGTGTCGCAGCCTGGTTCGGGGCCGGTGTGCTCTCTGCAGGCATTGTGGGTTGTATTTCGGCGCCGCCGACATGGCCGCTTCCCGCAGGCCTTGGCGGCGTGGTCGGCGATCTTGCGCTGGCAATTCCGTCATGGCTTGCCGGCGGCTATCCGACCGGCGCCTCTGCCATCCTGACATCAGCGGTGTTTGCGGGGCCGGCACTCTATCTGCTCGCATTCGCCTGTGGGGTCATCGGCCGTGAAGTCGAAGAGGATTCCATGCCGGCTCGCCCCGCGAAGCGCAAGCAGGCTCGCGAGGTCGAGGACGAAGAAGATATCGAGGATGAGGAAGAGGGTGGCGGCTTCGTCGCCGCGATGGGCGCTGTTACGCACTGGTGGCTGTCTGCGCGTGCCTTGGCGCGGCGCAAGTTGGGTGCGCTCCCCATGCCTCGCCGGGCTTCTTACGACGACGAGTATGAAGACGATTTTCAGCCCTCGCCTTCCATGGCGCGTCGCGGGCGTGTCGAGCCCGGATTCGAGACCGCACCTCAGGTCGACAACGAGCCGCCCTTCGATATGGACGAGCCTGCGTCGCAGACGGACCCTGTCTATGCTGAAGACGAGGAAGAATTCGACGACGACATCATCATCCAGCCCACGCCGGCAAGGGAGACCACGCAAGTTCGCCATTTCCGCTCGGACGCTGCAACCCGTGTAGAAGCACCGGCTCCGCGTCCGCAGCAAGGCGCACGGGTCCAGCGAGAAGCGCAACGGTCGCTGATCGGGCAGGACGATTTCGAGATGCCGTCGCTGCATTTCCTCACGGAACCGAAGAACGTGGCGCGCGATCCGTCGCTGTCGCAAGACTCGCTCGAGCAGAACGCGCGGCTTCTGGAAGGCGTTCTGGAGGATTTCGGCGTCAAGGGCGAGATCATCCATGTGCGCCCCGGCCCGGTCGTCACGCTTTACGAACTGGAGCCTGCTCCGGGTATCAAGTCGTCGCGGGTCATCGGGCTGGCCGACGACATCGCCCGTTCGATGAGCGCGATCGCCTGCCGCGTCGCCGTCGTGCCGGGCCGCAACGCGATCGGCATCGAACTGCCGAATGCCAAGCGAGAAACGGTCTACCTGCGCGAAATTCTGGCGAGCCGGGATTTCGAGCAGACCAAGTGCAGGCTGGCGCTGGCGCTCGGCAAGACTATCAACGGCGAAGCGGTGATCACCGACATCGCCAAGATGCCCCACGTGCTGGTCGCGGGCACCACAGGTTCGGGTAAGTCGGTTGCCATCAATACGATGATCCTGTCGTTGCTCTACCGGCTGACGCCCGACCAGTGCCGCCTGATCATGATCGATCCGAAGATGCTGGAACTGTCCGTCTATGACGGCATCCCGCATCTGCTGACGCCTGTCGTTACCGATCCCAAAAAGGCTGTCGTCGCGCTCAAGTGGACCGTGCGCGAGATGGAAGACCGCTACCGCAAGATGTCGAAGGTGGGCGTGCGCAACATCGACGGCTTCAACCAGCGTGTCGGCCAGGCCGCCAAGAAGGGTGAGCAGATCAGCCGTACCGTGCAGACCGGTTTCGACCGCGAGACGGGGGAGGCGATCTACGAGACCGAGCATCTCGACCTCGAGCCGATGCCGTATATCGTCGTCATCATCGACGAGATGGCCGACCTGATGATGGTGGCCGGCAAGGATATCGAAGGTGCTGTCCAGCGGCTTGCGCAGATGGCGCGCGCGGCGGGCATCCACGTCATTATGGCGACGCAGCGTCCTTCCGTGGACGTCATCACCGGCACGATCAAGGCCAACTTCCCGACGCGTATCTCCTTCCAGGTGACGTCGAAGATCGACAGCCGTACCATTCTTGGCGAGCAGGGCGCGGAGCAACTGCTCGGCATGGGCGACATGCTCTACATGGCCGGCGGCGGACGCATCCAGCGCGTCCACGGGCCGTTCGTGTCCGATGAAGAGGTCGAGAAGGTCGTCGGCCACCTCAAGCTGCAGGGGGTGCCGCAGTACCTCGATGCCATCACCGAGGACGATGGCGACGACGACGACGCGGGCAATGGCAAGGGCGGTTCTTCGGGCGGGGGCAATTTCGAGGACTCGGAAGATCCGTACGATCAGGCGGTCGCTGTGGTCCTTCGCGACGGCAAGGCCTCGACCAGCTACATCCAGCGCCGTCTCGGCATCGGCTACAACCGCGCGGCGTCGATCATCGAGCGGATGGAGCAGGAGGGGATCGTTGGACCGGCCAATCACGCCGGCAAGCGCGAGATTCTGGTGCCGACCGAAGAGGACAAGTTCTAGCCGGCTGATGGCAACCAAACCGCGTCACCCTCGTTTTCCCGCCCGGGCAGCCCTATTTCAGCCCTACTGGACACATAGATCGTGACCATGATCCAAGGACGGAGCCTCATGACCTTCATCGTGAACAATTCCATTTCGCGACGCGGCTTCCTCGGCAAGGCCGCCGCAGGTTTTGGGCTGCTTGCATTGTCGCAGTTCGCAGGACCGCTGGTGTCGTTTGCCTCGGCGCAAGGTGCCGCAGCCACGCCGCAGCGCATTGCCGACCATTTTGCCAGTGTGCGGACGATGATGGGCGAATTCGTGCAATTCGGCCCGCGCGGCGAGCAGACCGGCGGCAAGTTTTACATTCAGCGTCCTGGAAAAGTTCGCTTCAATTACGAGGCGCCGGCGACTTTCCGCGTCATGGCCGACGGAAATTCGCTGGTCATGGAAAACACCCGTCTCAAGACTGCCGAAATCTATCCGCTTTCGAAGACACCTCTCAAGCTCTTGCTGGATGAGCGGATCGACCTTTCCGGTGGCAAGGTGAGGGATGTGAAGGAAGAGGCGGATCTCACGACGATCCAGCTTGTCGACAAGACGATGTTCGGCGATTCGACGATCACGATGATGTTCGATCCCAGCAGCTACGACCTGCGCCAGTGGACGATAACGGATGCGCAAGGCCGCGATACGACGGTGATGATCTTCAATGTCGAACAGGGGGTTACGTTCGATCCCTCGGTATTCGAGATCGACTATCGTCGGATTGAAACGATGCGGCAGCAGGGCACGGGGCGCTGATACCCTGCGTCAATCTGTGGATTACCGTTTGTGAAGGCCGCGTCAGCGGCCTTTATCTTGTCTGGCCGGCCCATCGCTGGCAGGGTCCGCGCGCCGAACGACCGCTGGACGAGCAAAAATGCCCTTTTCGATAGCAACCTGGAACATCAATTCCGTGCGGCTGCGTATGCCGCTCGTTCTGCAGTTTCTGGAGCAGCATCAGCCGGATGTGCTGTGTCTCCAGGAAACGAAATGCCCGGACAACCTGTTTCCGGAATCGGCGTTTCGCAAGGCAGGGTACGAGCACATCGCGATCAGCGGGCAGAAGGGCTACCACGGCGTCGCCACGGTGGCGAAGCGTCCGCTCGAAGTCGTCGAGCGGCGACGCTTCTGCGACAATGGCGATTGCCGGCATTTGTCCGTGAATGTCCAGGCGGGCGAACGCACCATCCTGCTGCACAATTTCTATGTACCTGCCGGCGGCGACGAGCCGGATCCCGAGATCAACCCGAAGTTCCGACACAAACTCGACTTCGTGGCCGAGATGCATCAATTGCCGGCGGTTGAAAACGAGGCGTTGTCATCCGTCCTCGTGGGCGATCTCAATATCGCACCGCTGGAGACCGACGTCTGGTCGCACAAGCAGCTTCTGAACGTGGTCAGCCATACACCGATCGAGACGACCAGTTTCGAGGCCATGCGACGCGCCGGCAACTGGGTTGACCTGATGCGGCAAGCGATACCGCCGGAGAACAAGCTCTACACGTGGTGGAGCTACCGTGCACAGGATTGGGCTGCTTCGGATCGTGGTCGTAGGCTCGACCACATCTGGTCGTCACCCAACCTTTCCCCGTCCCTGACCGATATCCAGGTTCTTCGCCATGCGCGCGGTTGGGAGCGCCCGTCCGACCATGTGCCAGTGATCGCGCGGTTCGATCTGGCCTAATCTTCGAAGCGTTTCGCAACGCTTTCGATCTGCCGCAGGAGGGTATGCAACTCATCGCTGATGCGGTCGTGCAGCATTGCTGCCGCTTCGGGGTACTCCTCAAGGATACGCCTGAACAGCGCACGGTTGAGGCGGATCAGCTCGACATCGGTTTCCGCGGCCGCATAGGTTAGACGATTGGCCGGCGCGATGAGCGCCAGTTCGCCGAGTATCGAACCGGCGGGCGCCTTCGAGACGGTCGCGGCCTGTCCCTCATGGTCGCGGTAGAGCACAACGACGCCGGATACGACAACATAAGCGCAGTCGGCCGGCATACCTTCACGGTAGATTTCGCGGCCCGCCTTGAAGCGGGCAACTTCAGCGCCGAAAGCGAGCAATCGCAATTGTTCGGCGTTCAGTTCGGAAAAAAGACCGACGCCGGACAGAATGCGGATATCGTCGTCAAGCGCCAAGTGTTTGTCCCCGGTTGCGCCCCTGCCGCCTCAAAATGTGCAATTCCGCCCGGAGAGGCGCAATCGCGCTTTCCTGGAGCTGCTCATCGGTTCTTCGGTCGCGGGAACGAAACAGTCAAGGGACGAGCTTGTAGCCGCCACTTTCGGTCACAAGAATCTCTGCATTCGATGGATCGCGTTCGATCTTCTGGCGTAGCCGGTAGACGTGGGTTTCCAGCGTATGGGTGGTCACACCTGAATTATAGCCCCACACTTCTTCCAGCAGCACATCGCGCGTGACGACCTTCTGGTCGGCCCGATAGAGATACTTGATGATCGAGGCTTCCTTTTCAGTAAGGCGAACCTTGCCGCCCTTGGGATCCGTCAGCAGCTTCTGGCTGGGCTTGAATACGTAGGGACCTACGCTGAAGGTGGCGTCCTCGCTCTGCTCGTGCTGGCGCAATTGGGCACGAATCCGCGCCAGCAGCACTGCAAACCGGAATGGCTTGGTGACATAGTCATTTGCGCCGGCTTCCAGACCGAGAATGGTGTCCGAATCGGTGTCGTGCCCGGTCAGCATGATGATCGGCGCCTTGAAGCCGCCTTTTCGCAGCAGCTTCACCGCCTCGCGGCCATCCATATCGGGAAGGCCGACGTCCATGATCAGCAAATCAATCAAGCCGGCGCGGGCGGTCTGTACGCCTTTTCCCGCTGTAGATTCCTCGAGAACCTCGAATTCCTCATACAGCGACAATTGTTCGACAAGCATCTCGCGCAGGTCGGCGTCGTCATCGACAATGAGGATGGTGCGGGACTTCATGGTCTCTCCATATGCGGGCGTGCTTGACCGCGTCTCCGTTTACGCGGAAGCATAGTCCCGAAGAAAGCTTATCACGACGATTTGTTCCACTGTGAAAACATACTCGAAAATTCGTGAGCGACGGACATCCGACACCATAGTTGTCCGTGCGCGCCCTGGGCAACCGACTCATGGGCTGTTGCAATGGGACCGACTGGTTTTTCCATGTGCGCTAGGGCGTGGCGGCATTCGCTCCATCAAGAGGGAAGGCGACGGGGCAACGCCGTTGCAATCCATGCGGCTGCTTTACGGCTGGTTTCGCGGCGAGGCCTTGCGGATGCGGCGTTCCGGTCTCTCGATGCGGCGTATCGGCAATACCGACGGCTGGTGCGACGCTCCGGACGACCGCAACTACAACCGGCCGGTCAAGCTGCCTTATCCAGCGAGCTGCGAAACGATGAAGCGTGGCGATCGGCTCTACGACGTCTGTATCGTGCTGGAAGCCAACATCAAGCCGCGCCGACGGGGTATGGGCAGCGCGATCTTTTTCCATATCACGCGGCCGGGATTTGCGCCAACAGAGGGTTGCGTCGCCGTTAGCCCGCGCACCATGGAGCGGATGCTGCCACACCTGTCACGCCGTACTGTGATGAAGGTGATTCGATAGGCGCCATACGGTGGTTTTCTTGACTTCCGCGTCTTCCAGCGCGCGTGTGACCGGCACTTCGTACGTCGCAAGGCGTGCCAGCCCGAATTTCGGAAGGTAGTGGCGG
>Ga0233365_1000888_pt1 | contig 13354 bp, 10 predicted proteins | sample ElkDunMinimDraft_27_FD_191535 | JGI IMG/M metagenome (GOLD analysis project Ga0233365, IMG submission 191535) | Fecal eukaryotic communites from dung pellets of Tule Elk in California, USA - Elk Dung C36 | ecosystem: Host-associated > Mammals > Digestive system > Large intestine > Fecal | place...
CTAAATATAAAGATAGAACTGAATTATTTCCAAAATTAGAGGGGACGAGCATTTCTACGGCCTTCTCACATATTTTTGCAGGTGGTTATTCTGCAGGATATTACTCTTATAAGTGGGCAGAAGTGTTGGATGCGGATGCATTTGAGTATTTCAAAGAGAATGGCATATTTAATAAATCAATCGCCAAAAAGTTTCGTGAGAATATCTTAGAAAAGGGTGGGACTCAACATCCAATGGATCTATACAAGAATTTCAGAGGTCAGGAGCCCAATGTCTCTGCTTTATTGAAGAGAGCGGGTCTCTTAAGCTAATGTATAGGATTTCTTAAATTTTGATTTGAGCACAACTGAGCTAGAATGTATTCAAAGGAATCAGTTGTGCTTAATAAACTAAAAAAATATGAGTTGACCAAAATTTGGTTGAATAAAAATCAAGAAATTTTCAATCAACCTAAGCACATTAGCTATGAAATAATTGCAAAGAAAGTTTTTGAAATCATGGATATCAGTTCATTTGGTATCTGGAAGCTGAACCTTAATAGAACACTCATTCAAGAAGACATTACTTTCCATAAAACAGGTGTAACCACACGCAAGCGTGAACTTACGAAAGCTGCATTCCCGAAATATTTCGATATGCTTTTGAAAGAATCAGTAATTGTTTTAAATACGCATGAATTAGAAAAAGGTCCACTATCTTCACTCTATGAAAATTATCTAATTCCTAATCAAGTTGAATCACTTTTAGATGCACCTATTTACATTGATGGGAATTTGTATGGAGTTCTATGCTTTGAATCGAAGGGAAAAGTTGAGTGGGATTTAGTAGATCAATTCTTCATTCAAGTATGTGCAGATTTCATTGGCCGAATTACTGAGTTGATGAAGAGAAAGTCTTTTGAACGAACTCTAGGATATAGAGTTCTTAAACTTGAAGAAGCTCTCGGTAGAAAGCTCCAAGAAATTGATATGGCAAATGAGTCATTCGATTATGCTCTAGAAGGTGCAGCTGTGGCCCGTTGGACATGGATACCGAATGAACCTGAATATATCGTCAATGATAATTGGTATAAACTCATGGGATATGATCCCCAAGAGTTTGCTCCAAATTTAGAAAACTTCCAAAAGATTTTACATCCTGATGATCTTCTTCACTTTGATGATTTAGTCCTCTCAATGGAAAGAAAAGAAAAAGTTCTGGAGTTTCGTCATAGACTGAAGTGTAAAAATGGAAATTACCAATGGTTCTTAGATAGGGCAAAGCTGACGATTAAAGATGGTTCAACTTACTATCACGGTTTTAAAGTTAATATCAGCCCTATTGTTGAACTGGAAAACAACATCAAAATCTCTCAAAAACACTTGGAGTCGATTCTTGAATCCCTTCCTATACCAGTTGCTTTGATAGATAAAAATCTAAATTATGTAACGTATAGTGAGAAGTGGGTTGATGAATGGACTTCTTCAATTGCACCAGAAATTAAAGTGGGTGGGCCATGTATCGTTCCAGAACAACCTCGTTATGAGGAGATGGTCGAAACCCTCAACAGTGTACTTAATGGTGAAGTTTTTAATGTAGATGAAACACTCGCTGACTTAGGTCCTCATCGAAAGCTCTGGCTTCGTTGGTCTGCTCAACCATGGAGACTTTTGAATGGCGAAATAGCAGGAATCATTCTTGTCGTGGAAAATATTAATGAGAAAAAAGTAGCTCAAATCAATCTCAATCAAGCTTCTAAATTAACAGCACTTGGAGAAATGGCAAGTGGTATTGCCCATGAGGTAAATAATCCTCTAGGTATTATTAAAGGTTACATTGATTTGTTAAAGCGACAAATCCAAAAGAAAAGTTTGAGTCAGGAAAGTCTAATTGCTTCTCTGGATAAAATTGATATCACGATAGGCAGAATATCGAGCATTGTTTCTGGAATGAGAAAGTTCTCTCGCGAATCTATCAATGATGAGAAGGTTCCTTATTCTCTTGATCTTATTATCAAAGAAACCTTTGATATTTGCCGAGAAAAATTTAGCAATCATGGGGTTAAACTCGAAATAGATACTCATACCAATCCCGCAATTGTTTTTTGCCGGCCAGTCGAAATTTCACAGGTGATATTAAATCTTCTGACAAATTCTTTTCATGCTATTTCTCATCAGCAATATCCCTGGATAAATATTACTTTTAGAGATACTGATTCTGATTATATTATCGACATCATCGATTCTGGAGAAGGTATTTCAACGAATGTTGCTGAGAATATGTTTAACCCCTTTTTTACAACAAAAGAAGTTGGTGTAGGAACTGGCTTAGGATTAAGTATTTCAAAAGGAATTATCGAAGAGCACTTTGGAACTCTTCAATATGATTCATCAAAATTGAATACCTGTTTTACAGTTAAATTGCCGAAGATGAGCAAGGTAGATAATTAAACTTCGCTTTAAAATCCCACTCTGATTCGTTGTAGTTTCTTTCTACTTCTTTTTCGATGTGATCTGGTAAGAAATGGAAAAAATCGATTCCTGTTATATTTTCTACACTCTCAATATCTAAAGCATAAAGAGTAAGCTCGTTGTAGGGAAGAGTGATGGGCATTAAAAATGCGATGCCTTCATACTTATTGTTGGTTTTACGCAGAATAACTTTGAAGTATTCTTGCGGCAAACTAACCTGATTATCTACTCCGATAGTTCTGAGATTATCTCGAAGGACCGGACCTGTCACAATCCATGTTTGCTCATATTTTCCAGCAAAAGCTCTTGCAAGATTTTCAAGTTGGGCCCATTTTCCCTGATTGTATCTAGGAGGCTGAGGACTCATGTTGCTCATCACAAAAGTATCTCTCATGGCCTCTTTAGAAATCTTCATATCTCCAGCAGGTACTAGATGTCCTCTATCAAAGCCACTACCTTTATAGTCGGCAAGAGTCGCTGATCCAGTGCTTATATCTGGATCGGTTCTAAATGAATTCGTTCTTTTTGTGCAATTTTGCAGATGATTTCTATTTAACTCATAAGCAACCCAGTTGGCCTGTTCATGATCTTCGTTATAGCTGAGTGAATAATACTTTTTGTGTATAACCTCTCTATCAAGAGGCGAGTGTGCATAGGGCGATTTGGCCCATGAAGGAAAAGAAAGAATAACGGCGAGCAACCATGCCCAGTTTATCAACTTCATGTTGATCCTTTGTTCTAGATAAAGGCTACTGGACTAAAAATTTTTAGTCCAGTCTAAAACAAATAGATCAAAAAGATCGGTTATTCTGCGATCTGTAAATAGTTGGTAACTTCGAATTCACTTGCTGATAAAACTTTTCTCTTGAGCACGAAGTCTTTAAGAATGTCAGCATCTACAAAACCTGTTTTGCTGTACGAAATAACTGGATACTTATCCTGACCTGAGGCAATAAAATCTGGAATCGTCATCGTGTATTTCTTTGTTGGAACATAGTCTTCGCCATTAATTTTAAATGAAGTGATTTTTCTCAAAGTTTTATTTCCAACGATTTCGACTCCAGAGATTTGAGGAAATCCGCCTGAACCCTTGAAATCAAAAACGAGTTTTTCAAAGTATTCTTTTAATTCTGCACCAGTCATCGTAGTTGTTGAGATTTCATTTCCAAATGGAAGAATTTTAAGGACAGTTTCGTATGTAACTACCCCGGCTGGCATACTGTCACGAATACCACCTGAATTTGAGATCGCAATATCAGTATTGAATTTTTCTTTATAAGCCTTAGTCACTAAATTACCTAGGTTAGTCTCTCCATTTCGAATGATTGTTGGAAGACCAATGAATTCTGTCTCAGCTTCTCCAAGCTTGATCATAATCTGAGAATCACCCTTTTCTTTATAAGGGCGTAGGAATTCTTCAACTTCAGAATTTGCCTGAACTTTTATTTCTGAGTTTTTTAAATTTACTGGTACTAACTTCGCTGATTTTAGAGTTAGTTTTCCATCAAGATATTCAAAGTCTAAACGACCAACATATTTTCCCCAGTCTTGAGCTTGAGCGATCACTGTTCCATTTTGTATATCTGGCCGGAAAAGTGGTTTGGCAGTATGTCCGCCAATAATCACATCAATGCCATTAACACTTCTTGCAAGTGTTACATCTCCGGGAGCTTCAATGCCATGATTTCCATTATCATAGTGACCGATATGAGTGAGAGCTATGAGTACATCTGTTTTCTTACGTAGTTTAGGAACAAGAGTTTTTGCTTCTTCAACAACAGGAACGAAATTAAAGTTCTTAGTATTTTGTGCATTTGTTTTAAGTGGTGTGTCTTCAGTTGTTAAACCGAAAACAGTAACTTTGAGTCCATCAAAGTTTTTTGTCATGTGAGAAGGAAATGCTCTTGTTTTCTTACCCTTTTTTCCAGTTTTGTTATAAATATTTGCAGAAAGCATAGGGAAGTTTGCCCATTTTTGCTGCTTTCTCAAAACATCATTTGGTTTATCGAATTCATGGTTACCAAGTGCCATAGCATCGTATTTAAGAAGATTCATTCCTTTAAAGTCAGGCTCAGCTAAAAGAAGATCAGATTGAGGAACCCCTGTATTTACATCACCTGCATCCAAAAGCATCGTATAGCCACCTTCAGCAGCGACTTCTTCACGAATCTGATTAATTATAGTTGCTCGTGCGGCCAGACCGTATTCGCCATCTTTATTTTGCCAGAATCTACCGTGATGATCATTGGTGTGGAGGATTGTGAGCTTGTAGGGTTTACCTTTTGTGAAGGCACATGCCTGAAAAGTGAAACTAGCGATAAGAGATGCGATTAACAACTTCTTCATTATTTCCTCCAGAGATACTCTTCAAATATCTCATTTTAACTTCAATGTGAAGTTAACATTGAATGGTGTCAAATCGATCCTAGATTCAAAAATGATGTAAGGTTTTCCCGTAAAAATATTAGACATTTTTGGAGAGAGTTTGGTATATCAAACTATATCCATTTCGCTAGTTGGAGCTCTTATGAAACATGTTCTGTTTATTCTTTTCTTTCTTCTCAATTTTCAGGTTCCAACTGCCCAAGCAGATGCACGTCTTATCATCCACTTAACGGATTATTTGGCCAATGATTATGCAGGTGCAGTCTCTGAAGATGGTAAGGTTTTGAGTGATATTGAATATGCTGAACAAGTTGAATTCTCAGAAACCGCTCAAAGAGAAGGAAGTACAAATCCTGAACTCAATACGAATATAGAACTTCAAGAGAAGTTATCGACCCTGAAAGAAAGTATCGCCCAAAAAAAAGGGCCCGGAGTTGTTGTTCCATTAGCTAGAGATATTCAGCAACAAGTAATTAGAGTTTCAAAAATTGCATTGGCCCCTGCGGCTTGGCCAAATTACAAAAGAGCAAAAGAAATTTTTCAAAACCAATGTATGCGTTGTCATGGTGTTGAAGGAAGAGGTGATGGTGTGGATGGAGAAGGGCTTGATCCAGCTCCAGCGGATTTTCATGATACGGAAAGAGCTCCAATTGTAAGTCCATTTGCGGCTTTCAATACAATTCGCCTTGGTGTTCCTGGAACTGGCATGCTTGCATTCCCGGATCTTTCGGATCAAGAAGTGTGGTCTCTTGCATTTTATGTATCAACTTTTCGTTTTGGTGAACCAGTTAGATCAAAATCAAAATTAACTGAAACAGTTAAAAATGATGAACTTCTTTCTAAAGCAGCGGCCCTAAATGATGAAGAGCTTCAAGGGTATTTAAAAGAAAATAATCTTGATGAATCTCTTTTAAAAGAAATCCGTCTTTATGATTTTGAGAGCTCAACTTCTGATTACTTCGATAAAGCACAAACTCTTCTTGATGAATCAGTTCAGGCCTTGAAAGCAGGAGAAGTTAAGCTTGCAGAGAAATTGTCTCTAGATGCTTACTTTCAAGGAATTGAGCCGGTAGAAAATAAAATTGCAGTTAATGATCCTGATGCTGTGACTCGAATTGAAGAGAGTATGGCAAGTTTCAGAAAAGCGATTAAGGATCAAAATATTGAACTTATTGATTCAAGTCGTGAAGCTTTAAGAGTAGAAATCAATTTATTAGATGACATGCTAGGTGGCCAAAGCATAACTCCAACATTTGCTTTTATCTCTGGTTTTTCAATCATTCTTCGTGAAGGGTTTGAAGCAATTCTAGTTATCCTTGCAATTCTTGGTGTCGCAAAAGCTTCAGGAAGTGCACTCGTTACAGCAACTGTTCATTCTGGTTGGGTGATTTCACTGGTACTTGGTGTGATAGCTTGGTTCTTATCTGGCTTTTTAATGGAGATGTCTGGAGTTTCAAGAGAAGTGATGGAAGCACTTGCTGCTTTCTTTGCCGTGTTTGTTCTTCTTTATGTTGGTTTCTGGATGCATAGACAGACAGAAATTAATCGCTGGAAAGAATTCATTAATGTAAAAGTAAAAAATCTCGCTGATACAAAAAATCTTCTTGGATTATTTACATTATCGTTTGTGGTTACATTCCGTGAAGTATTTGAAACAGTTCTTTTCTTAAGAACAATTTATATTGATTCTGATCCTACAATTCATTCTTCAATGTTCTCAGGTGTGGCAGTGGCCTTTGTTCTGATACTTATTATGTCATTCTTTATGACAAAGTATCGCAACAAAATTCCACTTCAAAAATTCTTCACCGTTTCTGCAGTACTCATGATGGCCCTTGCAGTATCACTTGCTGGTAAGGGTGTGCACGCTCTACAAGAAGCTGCCATCTTCACGATGACACCATTTCCATTCAAACTTCGTATTGAGCTTCTAGGAATCTTCCCATCTTGGGAAGTGATGATGACTCAAGTTTCTGTTCTCGTTATTTCAATTCTAATTTGGAAATCTGCAGGTAAGAAGAGTGCATAACTCTTCTTACTTCGTTTGAACTTTATCCCAAGACTTTAATTGCCAAGTGGTCGTTACAACGGCCACTTCTTTTTCAGATGAATCGTGAATAATTGTTTTTAAAGTTTGCTGGTATTTTCCTTCTGTCTCAAGTGCACTTAAAACTTCCGTTTTATTCACCTGATCCACCAAACAGCTACCAACTAGATTGGTCCTACCTTGATAAGTGTATTTCACATGCATCTCACTCAAGATGAGGCGATATTTCGAAATTCCAAAATGTTTTAGTAAACTCATTCCTGCACAAAATTATCCAACAGTGGCCATGGCACATGCATGCACTCCACCTAGATGATTGTGATTAAGTTTTCTGTTTGGAAGGGTGATTCTGATAGCATCATCACTAAGTTCTTTGAATTTGAACCCATGAGGAGCATTGAATGGAATTCCCAATGCGAGAACTTTGTCTAGGGCCATGAGATTCATTTTGGTTGGATTCTTAATTAGTTTATCAATGAGATTGAATGCCATTTTCATTTTAGCCGAGCCTTTTTAAGAGATCATTTTTTGCAACATCAAATTCACTTTTTAATTGATTAACTATTTCTTTCACTGTGCGAATTTCTTTTGTGAATTCTAGTGATGTCCCCGCACACCAAACTGATTTATAAGTTGCACCAAATGCAGCTTTCTCAAGCCCTTTCATCCCTTTATAGTAGGTGAGCATCTTGGCGTACTTTTTAAGCTGCTTATTTTTATTTAAAATATTTTCCACAATATTTTGTTCAGTTCCAATTTTTTGCACGTAGGGAGTATTGATCACAGTACAACGTGAACCCGAAAGTTTTGTTGTTACGACAATATCTTTTGCGTGATAGTCGATACAGGCCTGCTTATATTCCTGGCCAATATTTGATTCTTTAGTCGCAATGAAGGGAGTTCCAATTGAGAGTCCGTCTGCACCTAAGGCCAGCATCGAGAGAATTCCTGAGCCAGTTCCCACACCACCGGCCGAGATAACGGGGATTTTACACTTAGCTTTAAGAGTAGGAATGAGAACTGAAGCAGGGATATTTCCTAAGTGTCCACCAGCACCACTATTTACAGCAATAACGGCATCGGCCCCTAAATCTTCTACTTTTTTTGCATAGTTTTCCTCGATGACATCACAGAAAACTTTGATGCCGTGTTTTTTTGATTCACGGATTACTTCCTCAGGACTTCCAAGTGAAGTAATAAAAAAATCTACTCCAAGCTCGATGCACTTATGAAGTTGCTTTTGAGCAAGGATATTTGATTTGTTCACAATAAGATTCACGCCAATAGGACCTTTGGCACGGGCCTTAATCTCTTTGATTCCTTTTTCCAGTTCTTCAATAGTGCGGTAATTCAGAGCGGGAATACATCCAGCAATCCCTGCTTCAGAAGCAGAAATGAGCATTTCATTATTTGAGACGAGAAACATCGGGGCCATGATTATAGGAAGTTCAATTCCAAGGAGATCACAGAGTGGAGATTTCATAAGTAAATCCTTATTTCGGGTAGCGTTATTGTAAGGGAAAGTCATAGAACTTTTACTTTCCAAACACTTCTTGTGTATGGGTTAATTGTAACAGTCATTTTTGAAGCTAAGGATGGAAAAATGAAAAAAATTATTGGATTAGTGGCCTTAACATTTGCAATGAGTGCTTTCAGTGCTCCCAAGACTCAATGGGTAAGTGTTGATAACGACGTTTTGGCAAAAATTCGCCCAAAACTTAATAAATCAGTTCAAGCTTTACACTCAGCACAAGGTGCAACAATCGTTGAGCTAAACCAAGCTGAAATTGAAGAGCTTTCAGAAGTTATTCACCACGAGCTTCATCGTTGTGGTGGATTCATCACTCATGAAACTATGAATGAGGCACTAGATGCTCTTTCATTCCAAGGTGATATGTACTTTGCTCAAAAAGCAATTTTTACTGATTACTCAATCAGAAATCACTCAATGGTTCGTCCAATGGTTGCTCAAGTTCAAGAGCCAACAATTCGTACAATGATTGAAAAATTATCTTCATTTAAAAATCGTTACTATAAAGCTCAGACAGGTGTTGATTCTTCTCAATTCATTCACGATTCTTGGAAAGCACTTGCTGCTCACAGATCAGATGTAAAAGTTGAGCTTTATCAGCATAAGAGTTGGCCACAAGCTTCAATCATTATGACGATTGAAGGATCAGAGAAATCAGATGAAATCCTTATCTTGGGTGGACATGCCGATTCAATTGCGGGCTATTTTGGTCAGGCAAATAGCAAGGCTCCAGGTGCAGATGATAACGCTTCAGGGATCGCTACGATCACAGAAGTTATTCGAATCCTTATGGATAACAATTACAAGCCTAAGCGTACAGTTCAGTTTATGGGTTATGCAGCAGAAGAAGTAGGCCTATTAGGTTCAAAAGAAATTGCGAATAAGTACAAAGCTGAAGGTAAGAAAGTCGTTGGTGTTATGCAGTTAGATATGACACTTAATAAGGGGACTGCAGATAAAGATATTGTATTTATGACTGACTATACAAATGCAGCTCTTAACGAGTTCTTAGGTAAATTAGTTGATGAATATGTAAAAGTACCTTGGGGATTATCGAAATGTGGTTACGGATGTTCTGACCATGCTTCTTGGACAAATGCAGGGTTCCCAGCTTCAATGCCTTTTGAATCAACAATGGGTGATATTAACAAGAAAATCCATACAGCTAATGATACACTCGAAAGTGCGGGTGGAGATGCAAAACATGCAGCGAAATTCGCTAAACTTGCGGTTTCATACATAGTGGAGCTCGCTAACTAAGAAAGTTGGTACTATTGAGCAATGAAATAAAGTCCCTTTATCAGGACATTCGTTCAAACCTAGAATTATCTCGTAAAGCATTTATACAGACTAGTATCCTTGGGGAAGAAGAAACCCCAGGGATACGTTCTGTTGAAGAAGCGGAAATTGTTCTTTCTGTTTTAGAGGACATCGCACTTCTCGCTCACAAACTAATAGAAGAATATCCTTCTCTTGAATCAATCTTCGAAAAGTCTTTTGGAAAAGCAAAAGAGCTCACAGATCGTACAGCGATTTTAGATATCGCTGTCGTTGATGAATTTATTTTCCCATACACGACATCATACGGAATGTATGTTGATGGTGTTTTTAGTACCGATGTAGTTCTTTCATATGTTGATACCTTCAAGGCTTGGATAGAAGATAAAGTTCAAAAGCATGAGGATAATCAAGTTTTTCTGAGAACAAAATTTGATCTAAAACTTTTAGATAAAGACATGAGTTGTCACTGTGTTCAGTGCCTTGGTGATTATAGAACTCAGGTTCGTGAAAAGTTTCTCGAGCTTCAGTCAGGCCTCATTGATAAAGCGGAAGAGAAACTACATGATTGGGTTCTAACGAAAAAATTAAATGATATTTCAGGGATGGTTTTCGGTCTCAAAAAAGATCTTGATCGAAACTTTAATAATCTCAAAACAAAACTTAAAAGATCATCAGTAAATAAACTTGAAAATGAAGTGAAAGCTCATTTTAAGTCTAAGTTCTCAATTAAGTCTGATCTTGGAAAAGTGTATAAAGAAAAATTGAATGTTTTCTTTAATACAATCTTAGTAGAGAAGGGATTTAAGCCTGAACTTGTCTCTCCGGAAGAGTATGAAAGATTTTATCTTCAACTTGAAACAAATATTTGGAAAGCAGAGTTTTTCTTAAGAAAAGAATTTGATCGCTTTATTGGGGCGATTCTCGCACTTAAAAGAAAAGACGTTTCTTCTACAATCCTTAGAGATTACTTAGGACAATTCTGGCTTCACTCTGATGCCAGAAGAATCAACCGTAAGATTATTTATCATATGGGTCCAACAAACTCAGGGAAAACGTATCACGCGATCCAAGCACTCTCTAAAGCAAAGAATGGTTGCTATCTTGCTCCATTAAGACTTCTTGCTTCTGAGTTATACGATACTTTAAATCAGCTAGGAGCTAAAACCACTCTTCTTACAGGAGAGGAAGTTATAGAGACTCCAGATGCTACCCACTTTGCTTCAACCATTGAGATGGCCAAGCTTTCTGAGCGATTCGAGTGTTGTGTCATCGATGAAATTCAGATGCTCACGGATACTCAAAGAGGTTGGGCGTGGACTCGTGCTCTTGTAAATATTCAAGCTGATGAAGTTCATATCTGTGGAGACCACTCTGTACTAGAGCTTGTAAAACAGATTCTCGCACTTTGTGGTGATACTCTTGAAATTAGAAATTATGAAAGAAAGACTGAGCTTACCGTTCTAAATCACCAGATACCTTTAACTCAACTTCAAAAATCGGATGCTCTTATTGTCTTCTCTCGCAGAAATGCATTGAAGTACAAAGCTGATTTGGAAGATTTGGATTTTAAAGTTTCTATTGTTTATGGCCGTCTTTCTCCGGAAGTTCGTCGAGAACAGGCCCGTAAATTTGATATGGGCGAAACAGATATCATGGTTTCAACTGATGCCATTGCTATGGGGATGAATCTTCCTGTTCAGAGAATTGTATTTTCTGCTCTCTCAAAATTTATTGATAATAAGGAAATCCCGCTTACGTTCAGTGAGATTAAGCAGATTGCTGGTCGAGCAGGACGGTTTGGGCGATTCCCAGTAGGACACGTCACAACTCTAAATAGAGTTGAAGATGGGATAATGACGCTGAAAAATGCTCTTGCTCACAACCTTTCACAGAGTGATAAGGCAATGGTTGGACCAGATTTAGATATTTTTAAATCGGTGAACCATGCCCTTGAAGCAAATTCACTTCCCATTCTTTCACTTTCTGAGTTTTTAAGACTCTTCAATACAATGACTTTTCAAAAGCCATTTTATTGTGTGGATATGAAAGAAATGATTGAGTTAGCAGAGATGGTAGAAGCTGCTGATGAAGACAGACTTCTTTCTTACTCTGAGATTTTTGGATTTGCTTGTGCACCAGTTAACTTAGGCCTTATTGAACACGTTCAGTATTACTTATGGATTTTAAATCACTATGTAAGTAACCAACTTATTCTTAACGAGCCGATCGATGACCGCTCAGACAATATTGATTACCTCGAGACATCAATTAAATGTGTCGAGCTTTACCAATGGCTTTCAAGACATTTTGATAACAAGAACTTCTCATTTGATGAACAAGTTCTTCTTGATAATAAGCAGAAGGCGATTGAGCGATTAAACGAATTACTTTCTGATAAGATTTCAAAAACTTGTTCTAGTTGTGGATGTAAAATGTCGAACAACGCCAAGTTTAATATCTGTGAAGAATGTTTTTCTAAGAGACGCTTTGCCCGTCGTGGCCCACCTCCAAGTGAAAGAGGAGGAGATAGGGGTGATCGAGGTGCTAGAAATGAGCGAAGTGATCGTGGTGGTAGAAACGAGCGAAACGATAGAGGTCATAGAAATGATCGAACTGATAGAACCGAGCGAGGAGAGAGACGTGATAGACCCGCATCTTCGTCATCTTCTCCAAGTACTGGCATAAAGCGTCCATCAAGTAGCGGAAGCTTTAAGAGGGCAGGACCTAAGAAGGATGCGGCTTCCGCTTTCAAAAAACATCGCTAACTATGATTTCGTATAAAGATTTTGCAGAAAAAATTCTCCTCGGACAGGATTTAGAAGATAAATTCACTGATGAAAATATTGAGTGGAGTGAATGGCAGAAGTTTGAGATGCCTTCACTCCCAGGTCGATCTTCTAAGATAGCTTTTTCTCCCAAGCAAATGAAATTTCCTAAATCAGCTCGTTTAAATGAAGCAGATAAAAAGGCCATGGCCCTTCATAGTTTTGCTAACCATGAACTATTAGCAATTGAAATGATGGCCTGTGCTTTACTTTATTATCCACATAATACTGATGAACTTGTGCGTTTTAAAAAAGGCATTCTTGGTGCTCTCAAAGATGAACAGAAGCATTTAGGTTTGTATATCAAACGAATCAATGAACTTGGATATGATTTCGGATCATTTTCAATCAATGATTATTTTTGGCGTCAAATGACAAAACTTCAAACTCCTGAACAATACACCGCTGTTATGTCTCTCACTTTTGAAGCTGCTAATCTGGATTTTGCTCAAGCTTATTCAAAAATATTCAGAGAATTAGGGGATATTGAAACTTCAAATATTTTAGATGAAGTTCTTGAGGATGAAATTTCTCACGTGGCCTTTGGATCCTTTTGGTTAAAGAAATGGAGACAAGACAAAAATCTCTGGGAATATTATCTTGAATGTTTACCGGAACCTCTCACTCCCGCCCGCAGTAAGGGGATTGGTTTTGATACAGTTATTCATCAGAAGGCCATGAATGATGTGGATTTTGTTAAGTCTCTCGCTGCTTATGAAGATGATTTTAGTATCACGAAGAGAAATTAGATGAAGGCCCTTCGTTTAAATGCTGATTATGAATTTGAATTATTTCATAATAAAAAAGCTCCTCCTATTCTGAATGAATCGGTAGA
>Ga0233365_1000889_pt1 | contig 13352 bp, 10 predicted proteins | sample ElkDunMinimDraft_27_FD_191535 | JGI IMG/M metagenome (GOLD analysis project Ga0233365, IMG submission 191535) | Fecal eukaryotic communites from dung pellets of Tule Elk in California, USA - Elk Dung C36 | ecosystem: Host-associated > Mammals > Digestive system > Large intestine > Fecal | place...
CAGCGTCGCAGTGACCGCACCCCTGTTATCTGCGATCCGAGCGTCATGCAGCTGCTTCGCCTCCCGCCAGGTACGCCCGACGATCCGGTCATGTGTTTCGATCACCGCATCCGCAGTCGCGGTTGCCCACTCGATCATACAGACCGCGAGGATGGCGTGACGCCGGTCGGCACTCAGATCACGCAGACCATCGGCGAAGTAGCGTTCGCCCTGTCGCCGCAACCTAGCGACGCGATGCGGTGGGACTCCGGCAAGCAGACCGGCATCGAGGTCCATCGCACGCAGGAACTCCAATCGATCGAGTAGCCGGTTCGCCGCGGCGGAATTGTTGCCCGGCTCGATCCGGCGCAGCCAGATGAAGCGGCTGATCGCGCCCGGCAGCATTTCAGTGGTCAGCTCGTCGAGCCGAGCGCAGGTCGCGGGATTGAGCCGCTCGGCGATCCGCCTTTCAATCCGGCGTTCGGCCGCGACGAGCGCATCCGCGCACAACCGCTCGATAGTCGTGATCGCGGGCAGGATGGTCATAGTGTCACGGCAGCGAGCGATGAAACGCCGGGCGAGATCGTCGTTGGAGCGTGCCTGTTCGGCTTCGGCGAACAGCCATTCACGAAAAGCCTGCGCTCGCGGACCCTGTCCGGGGAACGTCCTGTACCCATAGATAGAGCGCAGCACCTCCATGTGCTGCTGGCGGGTTTGGCGCCTGACGGCGTAGCGGACGAGCGTATCGCCGGCGATGCCAAGTTGAGCCCCCAGGAAGGTGGATACCGCGAGCGGGATCACTTCGCCGGGCACCAGCATCCGGCCCGGACGGCGCAGTGCGCAGAGTTGCAGGGCGAAGCCGATCCGGTTTTCCGGCCGGCGCCGCCGGTCGATGTGGATCAGGTCGTCATCCGCCAGAATGTAATGCCGCAGCAGCGACGCCTCGTCGGTCGGCAGGTCAAGCAGCGCCGACCGCTGCCGGGCGCTCAGGATGTGGCGTCTCGGCATGTGGCAGTGTCCCTGTTGAACAGAAGTCTGTTTTGGACAACACTGACCCCACGCAAATCAAGGCTTTTCGAGGCCTAATTCCAGAAGGGTTCAATTGGGACAGCGCGCCGCCATCTACGCTAGGGTTTCGACAGCCGACCAGTCGTGCGAACGGCAGCTCCGCGACCTGGCCGGCTTTGCCGAGCGTGGCGGCTATGAGGTGGTCGAGGTCTTCCGCGAAACCGCCTCGGGGATGAAGGCCAATCGCTCGGCACGTGCCGAAGTGATGAAGCTGGCCCAGACGCGCCACATCGATGCAATTCTCGTCACCGAGCTCAGCCGCTGGGGACGTTCGACCCAAGACCTGCTCGATACGCTCAACCGGCTGTCAGGCTGGCGCGTGTCGGTGGTCGCGATGAGCGGCATGACGTTCGAGGTCGATACGCCGCATGGGCGGATGATGGCGACGATGCTCGCAGGTATAGCCCAGTTCGAGCGCGACATGCTGAGCGAGCGGGTCCGCTCTGGCCTTGCTGCAGCGCGGGCACGTGGCCGCAAACTCGGCCGGCAACTGGGGGAGCGACCCAAGTCGGACCGCCTCGCGCCCAAAGTGTTGGCGCATATCGCCGAGGGGCGGAGCTATCGCTGGATCGCTCGCGACCTGGGACTCAGCAAGAACACGGTCGCCGGGATCGTGGCTCGCGCACGGGGTAACGTGAGTCCTGATGTCACGGTGACGACATGACCGGGGCGTCTGGACGGCTGCGTCCCGATCCCCGGCGCAAGGCACGGTTTCGCGAAATCGCCCGAGGCATTGTCGCCAAGGATCGCTACAATCGGAAGTACGGGATCGCCGTCGACACTGCTGGCGCCATCGCGCAGGCGCTAGAGCGCGCGTACCGCGATGGAGTCCGAGACGACCCGGCCGCAGCCTTTCAAGCGCCCGAACAGGATGATGCCGGCCCGCTGGAATGGGCGTTGATCCCACCGCGACCGCGAGATGCCTTCTGGAGTATCTGCCTATACACCCTGGGCCGCGATACCGATCTCCCACGTGACGGCCATCTCGCTCCGGCTATTACCGAACGCGGAACGCCCGGATGGACACTCGTGGCAGGAGGGTACAGCCCTGACAGGGTGATCAGCGATAGGAGCATTGGCCCGCTTGTCCGCCTCGGCCTTATCGCGCTCGCAGTCGATTTACCGGTTCGCATGATCGTAACCGCACAGGGGAAGGAAACATGGGCTCTCTTCTGCCAGCGCGGTGGGATGTACCCTGAGGATCTCACTGACATTTGATCCATTTGATCGACATCCATCCGGCGGAATGGTGAAGGGCAGCATCCGCCCCCTTGCGGACATTCGGCATTCAGCTAAATTTGGTCCATGGCGCACCGCAAACTGTCACTGATTTTCTGCGGCGTGATTTTAGTTGCTTGTGCTTGGGTCAGCACGATTTGTTTTGTCCAACGAACGCGCACTGTTGAGGGGACTTGGGTAGACCTGTTCGAAGGTTCAAGTTTCTTTGAAAATAAAACGATTACCGAAGCCTGCGGCCCGAGCTTCTACAATGCGGCATACTTTGCATACTACCCCCCGAGAAATACGAAAGCAGGCGCTTTATTGAGCGCGAACCAAGGTGCAGGGAAATTTATAAGTGATGTAGGGATTTGGCCCGTTTCAGCCTACTCGGTTACTTTTGTAGGACGACGAAAGGTCTCCGAACTTCTTGGTTTGGCTCCGTTTCTCGGCATCGGCTACGGGCATTTAAGCGCTTCCGGCTCAGAATTTGAAGTAGACCGGGTGCTCTCAATCAAGCCAATCGCAAACTGATCTGCCCCCCGCCGAGTGGCCCAGAGACTATGATAGTCTGGACTACGAAAGGGACGACGAATGCCGAGCAAGAAGCACAAGCCGGAAGAGATCATCGGCAAGCTGCGTGAAGTTGAGATTGTTTTGGCGCAGGGAGCCTCGACTGCGGAGGCGTGCCGCCGGATCGCGGTCAGCGAACAGACTTACTATCGTTGGCGCAAGGAATATGGCGGTCTGAAGACCGACCAGGCGCGGCGGATGAAGGACCTGGAGAAGGAAAACCAACGGCTGCGCCGGGCGATCTCGGACCTGACGCTGGACAAGTTAATCCTCCAGGAGGCCGCCAAGGGAAACTTCTGAGCCCCGCGCGACGGCGGCGCTGCATCGATCATGTGCGACGCGAGCTTCCAATCCGGGTGTCCGAACGACGGATCTGCCGGGTTCTGGGGCAGCATCGATCTACGCAGCGTAAAGTGCCGCGCGGGGCGGATGACGAACAGGCGCTGACGGAGGACGTGATTGCACTGGCGAAGCAATATGGGCGCTACGGCTACCGCCGGGTGACGGCGTTGCTGTGCCATGCGGGTTGGACGGTGAACCATAAACGAGTCGAGCGGATATGGCGACGCGAGGGTTTGAAGGTTCCGCTGCGCCAGCCAAAACGCGGACGCTTGTGGCTCAATGACGGATCCTGCATCCGCCTGCGACCCGAATATCCGGGGCACGTGTGGGCCTACGACTTCGTCGAGGGGCGTACGCATGATGGTCGCAAGTTCCGTATCCTGACTATCATCGACGAGGCCAGCAGGGAATGCCTGGCGCTGATCGTTGCGCGGCGACTCAGGCATGAAGATGTTCTGGCCGCCTTGGCGGAGTTGTTCGTCACGCGTGGACCGCCAGCAAATATCCGGTCCGATAATGGTAGCGAATTTATCGCGACTGCCGTCCAGAAATGGCTGGGGCAGATCGGGGTGAAGACGCTCTACATCGCACCGGGATCACCATGGGAGAATGGCTATAACGAAAGCTTCAACGGATCGCTTCGCGACGAACTGCTCAACGGCGAGATTTTCTACAGCCTCGCCGAAGCCAAGGTGCTGATCGAAGCCTGGCGGAGGCATTACAACACCGTCCGCCCACATAGCAGCCTTGGCTACCGACCACCGGTTCCGGAAACGGCGTCACCGCCATATCCGGCCTCCGGTTCCGCTTCGCTTCACCTCCGTCCGGATATGGCGGCGATGAGCTTAATCCACTAACAAACCAATCGGTCCACTCGGCGGGGGCAGATCACCATCCTGTTCCAGAATCTGCCATTTCTCATGAGTGGCGCCTGCCAGTCTGAAAGGTCGAAGCTGGGGCAAAGCGCTCGGGCTGCTTTCGGGGAGGGTAGCGTCTGCCGAGAGAAATTACCGATCGACTTGTCGAAGAAGTAGTTATGACTACCGCTGATCTGAAGGCTTCGCGATTGACTTCCAACCGGTCATGTCATGAATTCGGATTATGGGGATCATCACGAACATCAAATCGTTGCAGGGAATGGGAATATACGCCGATCGCCGTGCGCGTTCGCCTTCCCTGCAATTCCGGCGGTACAATCTCGTCTACGGCTTCAACAGTTCGGAGAAGATCACGCTGTCGCGGTTGATCACGTGCACTTACCCGTGCTGTTCCAGAGCAAGCTGTTCAAGCGCTGACGATAAATGCTGTGGGGTGGTCATATTTTTTACCGCTCGCCTCAGGTCATCGCGCAATCGCAGCGCGGCGGGAGAAAGGGACCTTTGGGAAAGGCTGTAAATCATCATTTCGACCGGAGAATGGGGTGAAATTTCAGGGGCGGCCAGCTCTCTCAAACTTCCGGACCGGATTTCGTCCATGACAGCAAAGCGGGATGAAACCCATATTGCATCACTCGCCAGTGTAAGCCGAGCGAGACAGCCAAAGTCCTCTATGATCACCGAGGGCCGTCCTTTGAGAAAGGGCAAGCCTCTCTTCGATGTATCGAAGTCCGTATAGGCGGTTGGCGACATGATCCATGGATAATCTTCGGTGCTGCCGGAATCGTTTGCGGCGAGCAATGGGTGTCCTGCCCTGACCAGATACGATATCGGAAAATGACCCAGAAATTGCTCATCGAGGTCGGACTTGCTGTTCAGCTGGTTCCGGGAGCACACTACGAATTCCAGTTCCTCAGCCATCAGTAAGCCTAAAAGCTTATCAGGCCTTCTTACGGTTACATGGAATTGCGTTTCTGGAAATAACCGGGTGTTCTGAGGGATGACGACAGGGAGTAACGCCGCTGCAGGAAGCGGTCCCATGCCAAACGCCAGTTTCTGCTGCCGGCCCTGCGCCATTTCAGCAGCAATGTGATCGATATCCTCTGCCGTGAGAAGCAAACGTATCACATGTTGCATGAGTGTATGCCCGGGAGCCGTAAGGCGCACACCACCCCCGCGTTCCCGGTCAAACAGGCGCAGCTGCGTGCTGCGTTCCAACTCCTGAATACTGCGCGAAAGCGCTGATTGAGTAATCCCAAGCTCCTCCGCAGCTAAAGTGAAGCTCAGATGGCGTGCCAGCGCATCCATATGCCGGGCACTTCGCAACTCCATATTCCCCCCATGCATATCTTTTGGCCCAAGAATGAATTGGACATTCATCCGGGTCAACTGGAAGAGAGCCATATAAATAATAATGCAAATACGGGGGGAAGGAATGCGCTTCACGCAGCGGGTAAAGGCATTTTGCCGGGTGATATCCGTTTCGCGACTGGCACTGTGCGGAATGTCCAGTCTGGTGTTGGCAGCGCAGCCTCATCTTGCTGTCGCGAATCCTACAGCCAAGCCTGTCACCGCCCCCGTTGCAACGCTCTCGGCTCGCGCCGGTGCGCCGAATGTAATCGTTATCATGACCGATGATGTGGGCTTTGCGGCCAGCAGTACCTTTGGTGGGGAAATACCCACACGAACGATGGATTATCTTGCCGACCACGGGCTGAGCTACAGCAACTTTCACACGACGGGCCTTTGCTCGCCCAGCCGTGCAGCACTGCTTACCGGACGTAACCATCACGCCGTTGGTGCCGGGACAGTAACCGATCTGGCGCGGGACCTGCCTGGTTATACCTCGATCATTCCCAAGAACGCCGGCACGCTGGCGCAGGTACTAAAGGCAAATGGTTATAGCACGGCGGCGTTTGGCAAGAACCACAATGTGCCAAGCTGGCAGAGCGGTCCGCTGGGACCATTCGATCAATGGGCGAGTGGCTTGGGCTTTGATCACTTTTACGGATTCCACGGGGGCTACACCGATCAATTCTCGCCAGAACTGATCGAAAACAACAGCATGGTAACCGCGCCGAAGCGGCCGGACTACATACTTGATCGCGATCTGGCGGATCGCGCTGTCGAATGGATGCGGATGCAGCGCGTGCAGAGCGGCGGCCGGCCGTTCTTCCTATACTTTGCACCCGGTACTGCGCACACACCGTTGCATGCGCCTGCCGAATGGCTGGAGCGCTTCCGCGGGAAGTTTGATGAAGGCTGGGATGTCTATCGCACCCGGGCATTCGAACGGCAAAAGCAGCTGGGTCTGATACCAGTAGATGCCAAGCTCGCCCCGCTACCCGATCGTGTTAAGCCTTGGGATACGCTGAGCGCAGACCAAAAACGGGCCTATGCCCGGTTGATGGAGGCCTATGCAGCAGCATTGGCATTTTGCGACGATCAGATGGGGCGCCTGATTGAGGAACTCAGGCAAAACGGAGAACTCGACAACACGCTGGTAATTTATGTCCAGGGGGACAACGGCGCGACACCTGAAGGCGGTGAACATGGGCTGTTCAATTACGCCGACATGGCCACAAGAACCTCGTTGGAAGAGACGCTTGCCAAGCTGGACGACGTTGGCGGGCCAAGCTCGTATCCAGCTGCCCCGCTGGGCTGGATGATGGCGATGAATACGCCATTCCCGTATCACAAGACCGTTGCGTCTCGGCTGGGTGGAATCCGCAACGGGATGGTCATTTCGTGGCCGGGGAAAATTGCCGCTCGGGGCGTGCGCAAGCAGTTCACCCATCTTGTCGATGTAATGCCGACCATCCTGGAACTGGCCGACATAAGGCCACCGGACGCGGTCAACGGAATCCGGCAAAAGCCCTTTGACGGCATCAGCTTTGCCTACTCGCTTACAAAGTCCGAAGCACCAGAAGCGCACCGAAGCCAGTATTTCGAGATATTCGGCCATGCCGCGTTTTATCAAAACGGCTGGTTCGCTGCGTCGCCGATCCCTGCCCAGGGCAGCAGTCGAACGGAAGCTGCTGCGGATTCTCAGCAGTGGGAACTGTACGACCTTCGCATCGACAGCACGCAAACCGTCGACCTTGCGGCGCGGTATCCCGAAAAGCTTAGGCAGATGCGGAAGGCATTTGACGCAGAGGCGCGCCGCAACAATGTGTTTCCTGTTTCCAACGACAATCCCCGCTACATGCGGCCGGGAAACCGTCCCGAGGTAACGGCCATGGCCGGCCGTCACACATTCTTCCCGTCATCGTTCCGATATTCCGAAGGGACATTTCCCAGCATCAATAACCGATCCTGGTCGATCGAGGCGGACGTTGATATCCCGGCCTTGGGGGGTGAGGGCACGCTGATCACGCAGGGAGGGCGTTTTTCGGGCTGGGGTTTGGTCCTGCTGAAAGGCGTGCCCACTTTCCTGTATCGAACAAGTGAAACCGATGCGTCGCTTACGCGACTTGCTGCACCCACATCACTAACGCCTGGAAGGCATCGCGTTCAGGTGAGCTTTGCCGTGGATGGCCCGGGTATTGGCAAGGGGGGACAACTATCCATGAAAGTTGATGGGGTTCCCGTGGCTGGCGGCCGCCTGCCGCGCACGGTGCCGTTCAAGTTCTCGCTTGAGGATGGTGCGGTCGGCCGCGACACGGGCACTGCCCTGACACGAGAATACGAAGTCCCGTTTGCGGCCGATGGCCTGCGTTCGGTCACAGTCGACCTTCAGCCGTATCAGACAGGCATGCAGAAGTAATTTTCAATAAATTCGATAAATTTGAGGAGCAGGTTTTGATCATGAATAAGCGTGCCTTTAGTCGGCGTTCAGTTTCATGGATGTCGCTGGCCACTTCGCTGGCCTTCTTTGCGAGCCCGGCTCTGGCGCAGGCGAATGCATCGGATGGCACCTCGACATTGGATAGCGACATTATAGTTACGGCGCGAAGGGTGGACGAGCGCCTGCAGGATGTCCCGATTTCCATTACCGTTTTCAACCAAGAGCAGTTGAACAATGCCAATATTTCGTCAGCTCGTGAACTGGCCACGCTCACGCCCTCGCTGTCCACCAACTCCCGTTTCGGATCGGACTATGCGTCTTTCGCTATTCGTGGCTTCACCCAGGAAAGCCGTACTACGGCCTCTGTGGCAGTCTATTTTGCCGACGTCGTTGCACCGCGAGGCGGGGGACAAAGCAGTGGCGGTGATGGCGCCGGCCCCGGGAATATGTTTGACCTTCAAAATATCCAGGTGTTGAAAGGCCCGCAAGGCACTCTTTTCGGTCGTAACACCACCGGGGGCGCCGTATTACTGATACCACGGCGCCCGACCGGCGATTTTGAAGGTTATGTCGAAGGTTCGGTTGGCAACTACGACATGCGCCGCGTGCAGGCCGTCGTAAACGTTCCTCTTGCTGACACATTCAGTGTGCGCGCGGGCGTCGACTGGCAAAAGCGCGACGGCTGGCAGAAAAACTACTCTGGAGCCGGGCCGAAAGACTTCGGTGACCTTGATTATGTCGCTGCACGTGTCAGCGTTCTAGGCGAACTGACGCCAAATCTCGAAAACTATACAATTGCTTCCTATTCCCGGTCGACACCCAACGGCACACTTCCGAAAGTCACGGACTGCTTTTCGAATTTTGCTCCGCTTGGTCCCCTGACTTGTCAGCAAATTGCCCGTGAACAAGAGCTTGGAAGCAAGTATGTTTCAAACTGGTTGCCCAACGCGCGTCAGAAATCCGAGACGTGGCAGGTCATCAACACGACAACCTGGCAGGCATCGGACAATCTGACGGTCAAGAACATAGCCAGCTATGCCGAAGTTCGGCAGGATCAGGCCACCGATCTTTTCGGGATAGGCATCCCCCTGGGCGAAACAATCACCATTGGTGCGACGTATCCCGTCCCGTCGCAGTTCCAGGGTGGCTATACGGGATCCTCCACGGTGATATCGCCGCCCGGGCTGCTTTCAACCGAGCAATCGACCTTTACCGAGGAGCTTCAGCTGCTTGGTAAAGCGCTCAACGGTCGCCTTACCTGGCAGGCGGGTGCCTATTATGAATCAAGTCGGCCGCTTGGATTTGCAGGCACCCAGAGCATGAACAACATGCTCTGCCAGAACGTGGAGCAGTTCGAGGCATTCACCTGCACAAACATCCTGCCGCTGATAACGGGGAACAGCCGCTATTCGGGGCAGATGAATTATCAGGTCGTCAAAACCGAATTCAGGAACGTCGGCCTCTACGTTCAGGCAACCTATGATCTGGCGGACAATCTCAAGTTCACCGGCGGGTTCCGGTATACCTGGGACAAAGTCACATCGGAATCGATGCTGCTCGGCTTCAACTTCCCCGCGCCATCATACAATGTGCCGGTTGGAACGTGCGTGAATCCCGCTTTGACCTACCAGACCAGTCCCGGCGATTGTCGTGAGTTCTTCGAAAAGAAGTCATCGGCGCCAACATGGATGCTTGGCTTGGATTACAAGCCCACTAACGACGTCCTTCTGTATGCGAAATATTCGCGTGGCTATCGGCAGGGGTCCACCAATCCATTCAGTGCAATCGGCTTCCAGACCTTTGAGCCGGAGAAGGTCGATACCTATGAGGCCGGTATCAAGTCGTCCTTCCGCGGTTCCATCCCCGGAACCTTCAATCTTACCGCCTTTTATAACGACTTCACCGATCAGCAGTTGCAGGTGGCGTTTACGGATACCAACACGCTTCCGCCGTTCCTTTCTCCGAACACGGGGATCGTGAACGCAGGTAAGTCGCGAATATATGGTGCTGAGGTTGAAGCGTCGGTCAACCCCTTCGACGGCCTGACGTTGCGGGCAAGCTACGCCTACCTCAACACGAAGCTGCGCGAATTCACGCCGCCAGATCTCAGCACGCAGCCGCCGGGTTATTACGACCAGATCGGCAGCACGCCTACTGTCGGTAGTCGGCTTCCTCTTACCCCGACGCATAAATTGGTACTGGATGGCCAGTATCGGCTGCCTGTTGACGGAGGTATCGGCCGAATAACGATTGGCGGGACTTACATACACACCAGCAGCATATTCCATGCCGACATTCCGGCGAGCCTGGAGGCATTGCTGGACAGCCCCGTTCGAACGTCGATCCTGGCGAACTCCGACGACCCCACGATTAGCCCGGGGTATAGCCTGGTCAACTTCAACGCGAATTGGGATGGGATATTGGGAAGTGCGCTGGACGCGCAGTTCTTCATCACCAATGCCTTTGACAAGGGCTATTATTCCGAGCGCAGTCTTTCGATCAGCCGCGGATTTGTCATTCGCTATCAGGGGCAACCTCGGATGTACGGCATGCGCTTGCGCTACAACTTCTGATCGAACGCCCCCCCAGCAGTCATTCCGGTATTTAAAGGAGCCCAGTCATGGGAGCAGCAAAGTGCATCCGCATTCTAATGGGTAGTGTGGCGCTTGCGTGCCAGCCTGCAAGTGCTCACGCAGAGGTAGGCGGTTGGAAGGAGTTCATACAAGGCATTCAGGACCTTCCTTCGCAGATGCTCGCGAAACTGCCTGAGGAAATGCAGCAGGATCCTCAGATCCGGCAAGAGATCGCTCGCCTGGCGCTTGCTTCACTCGCGTCGTCAACCATCGGGGCGCTGGGAAGCGATGCCCAACATCCGGTGTTCCTGCCTTCGATTGGGCAGGTTCTGTCTAACGGCCAGCCGAACGCGGACACGGTTTATCGCTCTGCGATAATTGACCCAAAAGGGGTTTACCGGCTGCGGGGGCAGCGGGGGTCGCTGCGCATGGTCCGAGTTGCCCAAGTCGGTCCGCGTCCCAAGCCGAGTACGGCAACGGCGAACGGTGCTCCCGATCTGGGGCCGCAGCGGATCGACCATGATCTCAATGCGCTTGAGGTGGATGCAGAGGGGCGGTATGATGTCATCGTCAGCGCCACTCGCCCGCAGGGTTATACTGGCGACTGGTGGGAGCTTCGGCCCAGCACGAACCGGCTGATGATGCGGATGGTGGGCGCGGATTGGGCGGGCGAAACGGACCCAACCATTTCCATCGAACGCCTTGATCGACCGGTAGCGCGTCCCCGCGTGTCCGGGGAGGAACTCGAAAAGCGGTTACGGGCCTTGCCGGATGCCGTCAGATTCTCGGCGCTCCTTTTCCCGGATCATGTGGCCCGGTTACGCGCGGAAGGGTACGTGAACCGCATCAAGCCCCTGGATCTTTCAAACCAGGGCGGTCTTGCTAGGCAGTTTTATTATGAAGGTGCCTATGAATTGAACAGCGATGAAGCGCTCATAATTGAAACTCAGGTGCCAAAGCAATGCGGGTACCGCTCGCTCATTCTGACCAATTCGATTTACGAAACGACAGACTGGTACAACAACCATAGCAGCCTGAACGACACTCAGGCTCAGCCCGATCCAGACGGCATTTTGCGGGTTGTCATATCCGAGAAGGATCCAGGGGCGCCCAATTGGCTGGACACTGCTGGCTATTCCCGTGGCGCTTTTCAGGGTCGGTGGACCGACTGTGATAGCCAGCCTATCCCGACCGTACGCAAAGTTCCGATGAAAGAGGTGCGACGCTGGTTGCCAGACAGCACCCGTGTCATCACTCCTGAACAACGCGAACAGATCGTTCGCGAACGCCGAGCGACGCTTCAGCAGCGCCCGCTTTGGTAACGCCTCGCATTCAAGGTTGGCGGGACGCTGTTAATGTAAATCTGCCTCACAAGCAGGCCAGCGTCACGCCGCGCGATGGGACTATAAGCTTTCGGTGGCATTTCTGATAGCTCAGGTAGGGGGTAACCGCCACCCTAGGAAAACGGTACTTTATGTTCGCTTACCTCGTTTTTCCTCCCCAAAGCCGACCGAGCACAAAGTCGGAACTAGGAGAAAGGACTTAAGCTAATCCACGAATGGCCGCTTTCTGCGCAACCCGACGTTCCTAGTCGTGGCACCTAACGGCGGGAAAGTTGTCTAATTGATTCCTGCATTGCTCATTCCTTTTTTACCCGCTTCACAGCCGATGGGCATGCCGAGATCGATAACAACATCGCCGAGCGCGCGATGCGCAGCGTCGCAATCGGCAGGAAAAATTGGCTGTTTGCCGGGTCGCAGGCAGGCGGTGAACGCGCCGCCGCCATCTACTCGGTCATCGAGACGGCAAAGCTCAACGGCATCGAACCGCAAGCCTACATCACCGATGTCATCGCCAGGATCGCAGGTGGCTGGCCAGCCTCGCGCTGGGACGAACTCATGCCCTGGAACTGGGCACAGGACGAACCGCCAATAGCTCAGGCCGCTTGATCGGCGGCCTGCAGGCCACGCTTACGTCACTCACGTCCAATCCTGCATAGATCGACATCGTTCATCCTCCTGCATTGAAGCGCCAAAGCGACTTCGTACCATGCACGAGGATGGCTAAATCAATTACGCGGTGTCCCAAGCCCAGCCATTCGCGTTGATGCGCGACAAACAGGTATCTCCTGACACCTAGCGCCGGAAACCCTGTCGCCCATGCCGCTGTGCCCCCATCTTGTGATTGTCGTCTGGCAGCTTCTCGCCAACATAGCCGACGTTCGAAGGCCCGGATCGGCTCCCTGCCAGCAGTCGTTGATTCATCACGGTTCCGGTTTCAAATCTTGGTCGCTCGGACAATGTCGGCGCGTCGTCGATATCGATATGGCCGGCTGCTGGACGGTGGGAAGACCGACGGTGCTATGGGCCGCCACTCAACCCTGACCGATCTCGTACCACTGCCCCGCGATTGTTCGCACAAACCGCGCCATAAAGCCGTCTTCGGCGACAACCCGGTAGTCGTCTCCCGGGGCGAGAATGGTCAGGTGCTTTCTAGCCCAGTCCAGGGCCGCCGCGCGGTTCGGCAGGTGCGCTTCCAGGAGCGGCTCGACTTCGCCCTCTTCCAAGCTCGGTAGGATTCGATAGATCATAGTTATGGCTAATCTTCCTTAGATGGGCCGGTCGCATCCGGTGGCCGCGCGAGCGCGAGCTCCATGATGTCGTCGAATGGCAAGTCGATACGGACGCCGCAGCTGTCACGCTCGCGGCACCTTCGCAGCGGCCCCCTCATCAGTGTAACCTGATGACGCCATCGGCAGCGCGCCACTCGGCCGGACGAACCAGCTGATCGTGCGCGATCAGCACCGAGTGGAGCGCCGCCTGGATCTCCCGTCGCCAGTGGTCGAGGAATGCGAACAGCACCGGGAAATCAGGCGCCAGGTCATATTCCTGCCACACGTACAGCTGCAGCAGCGAAGGAGCGTCCGGCCGGTAATAA
>Ga0233365_1000892_pt1 | contig 13322 bp, 16 predicted proteins | sample ElkDunMinimDraft_27_FD_191535 | JGI IMG/M metagenome (GOLD analysis project Ga0233365, IMG submission 191535) | Fecal eukaryotic communites from dung pellets of Tule Elk in California, USA - Elk Dung C36 | ecosystem: Host-associated > Mammals > Digestive system > Large intestine > Fecal | place...
GCAGGCGTACCGGAGTTTCCAAGAATTCATGGTCGGCGTCCTGGACGGCGCTGCGGTCGAGTTCGAGCAGATCGGGGAGGCGCTGCGGCGGATCGCCGACGCCTACGACCGCGCTGACGAAGTCATCTCCCTCGACCTCAACTCGATCTACAAAGCCTGACCCGGAGGGTACGAGCGCATGCAGCCAGCAATTCCCGACATCGAGTTCGGCGAGCCGTTCAACAAGGCGTTCGAGCAGATCAACTCCGGCGCCGAGAAGGCGGTGGAGGCGTTCAACGATCTCATTGATCAAGTGAACAAGTGGAGCTGGGCCCTCGGCATACCGGTGTTGCTCTACCTGAAGAAGAAGCTTGACAGCGCGCGGGATGGTCTGCTCGAGGTGCTCGACCGGGTAAAGCACGCCCTGGATCACCAGACCCCCGTCCTGTCGCTGATCAGCACCAGCTTCCAGTGGGTCACCGACGTGAAGACGCCGGTCTCCGGTCTGTCGTTCGCCACGACCGAGCCCTCGAACCAGAACTTCGCCAAGTGGAGCGGCGACGCGGCCAGCGCCCACTCGGCCAAGATGGCCAAGCAGAAGGCCGCCGTCGACGAGACGGTGGTCAAGTCGGAGTTCATCAGCCAGTGGCTGTTCAACATCGCCAAGGCCAACGTCGACTACGCCGTCGAACTGGCCAAGATCGTCACCGGGCTGGCCGGCAAGTTCACGCAGGCCGCCGCCGAAGCCAGCACCGTCATCGACATCCCGTGGGCCGTCTCCACCCTCGCCAAGTCCGTCGGCGACCTGGTCACCGCGGGGCTCAACACCCTGCTGAGCATCGGGCAGCGGTTCGTCGACGCGCTGGGCAACGTCCGCGACATCGCCACCCAGGTCGGGGATCACTCGAAGCTGCCGGGCGGCGCGTGGCCGCACGCCGTACGGGGATAGTCAGTCCGTCGGGACGGCGGCCTGGGTCGCTCTGAGGATGGCCAGGGACTTCTCGGCCAGGGTCGCCGTCGGGGTGAACGAGTCGCCGCCGACGGCGAGCCACACCTTGACCACCAGGTTGCCGGTCCGGGCGTGGACCAGGTATTCGGCATAGTCGAAGCCGGGCGTCGACTGCTTGGTGAAGGCCTCGGCCTCCTCCCCCACGCCCGGCACCGGCCCCGCCGCCGTCATGGCCGTCACCTGACCGGTGGCCTGGAACAGCCGGCCCGCTTCCTCGGCGGTCGCGGGTGTGGAGGCCTCGACCCGCAGGTTCGCCTGCTGCCCGCCCCGGGTGCGCATCTCGAACAGGCATGCCGCGCCGGGCCGGCCGACCGGCGGTGCCGGGTCGGTCCGGGTCACCGTCAGCTCCAGCTCCGCCAGCGGCGCCAGGTCCACCCGGGCGCAGAGGTCCAGTCCCGCGGCCGTGTAGGACGATCCCGTCGGTGAGGGGGCCGCGGGGGCACTTGCCGACGGTCCGGCCGTAGGGGCGGCTGCCGTGGGGTTCTCGGCCGCCCCACCGCAGCCCGTCAGCGCGGCCACGGACGCGGCGATGAAGGCGGCAGCGGCAGCGAATCGGCGTGGTGAGGCAGTCACGCCCATGACCGTACCCGCCGACGCGAAACGATGGCTGTTCGTGCGCGGGCCGGCGGCTTTCGCGCGGGGCGGCGGCCTTTCGTGGGCGGGGCGGCGGCCTTTCGGGCGCGGGGCGGTTAAGGTGCGGAGCATGGCTCCCGCAGAGACGCCTGAGCAGATCATGCACACCCGCACGGTGACCGCCGATACGGTCCTGAGCAACCGGGTCGACCTGCGCGGCTACCCGTACCGGCTGCTGACGGTGGTGGCGAACCGGGGCATCGGCGCCCATCAGATGACGCAGGCCGTCGCGGCGGCCGAGGTGCTCGAGGCGCTGGGCTGGGAACTGGTGACGATCTCCGAGATCGGCAACAGCCAGCTCCTGTACGCGGTCATGCGTCGCCGCTGACCGGATCCGGGCCGGTCGGGCTTGCCGATCATCGGCTACGGCCGGCCGTCGAGGAACATCCGCAGCCGCGTTGCCGCCCGCTGACGCCCGCCGGGGCGAAGAGGGCCTGTCGTTAAATCTTGCGGCCGGGCATCTTCTACCTGGACCGACACGCCACTATATTACGAAGATCATGGATGTCTTTCCGGTGAGAGGTGCACATGTTCGGTAACTCCGCGATGCGGCGGCGCGCTCTGCTGGCGGGAGTCGTCGGCGCGGCGGTCGCCCCTGTTCTCGGCGGCCGCGCACAGGCGGCGGCACCCAAGGTCTACATCGACCCGGGCCACGGCGGCAGCGACTCCGGGGCGATCGGCAACGGGCTTCAGGAGAAGAACCTGACCCTCGCCATCTCGCTGCAGCTGCGTGACATCCTGAAAGCCAACTGGAACGTTGACGTCCGGATGTCCCGGACGACCGACATCACCCGCAGCCTGGCCTGGCGTACGGACGACGCCAACGCCTGGGGCGCGAACATCTTCGTCAGCGTGCACATCAACTCGGGAGGCGGCACCGGCTTCGAGAGTTACCGGTACCCGACGGCGAGCGCCGCCGCCGTCAACCTGCACAAGGCGCTGCACCCGAGGATCCTCAGCGGGATGCGGTCCGTCGGCACGGTCACCGACCGGGGCCTGAAGACCGCCAACTTCCACGTGCTGCGCGAGACGCGCATGCCCGCCGTGCTCACCGAGAACCTCTTCATCGACACCCTGGCCGATGCGAACCTGCTCAAGCGGGCCGCTTTCATCACCGCCACCGCCCGGGGGCACGCTCAGGGCATCGCCGCGCATCTGGGGCTGACCGGCGTCGCGCCGCCCGCCTACAGCGTGATCGTGGACAACTCGACCGCGGGACGCTTCACCGCCGGCGGCAACTGGGGCATCTCTGCGTACTCCAGTCAGCGCTACGGCGCCGATTACCACTTTGCCAGCCCCACCCCCGCCAGTGACGCCGCCTGGTTCAAGGTCGACATTCCGGCCGCCGGCGACTACCGCATCGAGGTACGGCACCCCGCCGACCCGGGCTACAACAGCACCACACCGCACGTGATCGTCACCAGCGCGGGCACCCGGACCGTGAACGTCGACCAGCGCGTGAACGGTGGCGTCTGGCGGTCGCTCGGCACCTTCGGTCTCGCCGCCGGGGACCGGGACCTGATCGCGGTGAGCCGCTGGAGCAGCAGCTCCGGCTACGTGGTGGCCGACGCCGTCCGGGTCACCCGGGTGTAGGCGACCCGGGCCCGTCGCAGGCCCGCGGCGACCGGCCCAAGTCGCCGGAGAGGTCGACCGGGCCTCCCGAGCCGGGGTACGCACAATCTGGCGTACCCCGGCTCGTCGGCGCCGCTAGGAGATCAGGTCGCGCATCTTGTTGGCGATCAGCGGGATCGCCCGGGCCGGCATGAGACGGGAGAGGCGGTCGAGCATCCGCGCGTCCTTGCCGATCGTGACGCGCGGCTTGCCCGTGACGACCGCGTCGATGATCTGACGCGCCGCCTCCGGCGCCGGGGTGAGCTTGGCCGCGGCGGCCGCCTTGTCGGTGCCGCTGTGCCGCATCTCGATCCCGGAGTTGCCCAGGATGTTGGTGGCGATGCCGCCCGGGAAGACGATGGTCACCTTCAGCGGGCCGTCCTGGTGCTCGGCGATGAGTCCTTCGGTGAAGAGCTTCACCGCCGCCTTGCTCGCACCGTAGGCGCCCTGTCCCGGGAACGGCACCAGCGAACCCATCGATCCGACGTTGACCAGCGACGACGCCGGCCGCGCCTCGAGCAGCGGCAGGAACACCTTGGTGGTGTTGACCGTCCCCCAGAAGTTGACCGCCATCACCCGCTCGATGTCGTCGAAGCTCAGCGCGCCGATCGGCGTGAAGGCGTGGATGATGCCGGCGACGTTGATCAGGCCGTCGACCTGCCCGTGGGCGTCGGTGACCGCCGCGGGCAGGGCCATGACCGCCGTACGGTCGGTGATGTCGAGCGGGTGGATGGTCAGCCGCTCGCCGGCGAGGGCCAGTTCGGCCGTCTCGTCGAGCCCGGCTTTGCTGAGGTCCACCGCCGCGACGCGGGCACCGCGAGCGAGCAGGCCCAGGGTCACCTCCCGGCCAATGCCGTTTCCGGCGCCGGTGACGACGAAAACCTTCTCCCTGATCTCCATGGTGCCCTCCTCAGTTGTCGCGGGCCATGTGCCGGGCGGCGCGGAGTCCGAACACGACGGCCGGGCCGATGGTCGAGCCGGGGCCCGGGTAGGTCCGGCCCATCACCGAGGCCGAGTTGTTGCCGGCCGAGTAGAGGCCTTCGAGCACCGTCCCGTCCTCGCGCAGCGCCCGGGCTTCGGCGTCGGTGAGCACACCGCCCTTGGTGCCGAGGTCGCCGATGACGACCTTGACCGCGGTGAACGGTCCCCGCTCCAGCGGACCCAGGTTCGGGTTCGGGTGGACCGTCGGGTCGCTGTAGTAGCGGTCGTACGCCGAGTTGCCGCGACCGAAGTCGGCGTCGACGCCGGCACGGGCGAAGCCGTTGAAGCGCTCCACCGTCGTGGTCAGGCGGGCCGGGTCGACGTCGATCTTCCTTGCCAGCTCCTCCAGCGTGTCGGCCTTGAAGTAGACGCCTTCGCGCTGCATCGCCTTCTTGGCCCGCGGGTCGAGCAGGTAGTTGCGCAGGTAGCGGCGGGCGTGCCGGCGGTCGGCGATCATCCAGTACGGCCCGGCCTTGTCGTGTTCGAGCATGTGGTGGCCGAGGTCGACGTAGGACTCGGACTCGTTGGCGAACCGGTCGCCCTGGGCGTCAACCATCATCGAGTACGGGAACGAGCGCTCGCCGACGATGAACGACGGCTCGGAGGCGCTCGTCGGCGCGACGGACGCGCCCCACCAGGCGTCGTCGAGCAGTTCGGCGGTGGCGCCGTGGGACATCGCAATGTCGATCGGCTTGCCGAGGTTGCCCGGAGCGCCGGACGGCGAGCCGTCGATGCCGTGGAACTTACGGCGCCATTCACGGTTGTGGTCGAATCCGCCGGCCGCGAGCATCACGCCGCGGCGCGCGCCGATGGTGACCTGCCGGCCTTCGCGGGTGACGCGGACACCGACGACCCGGCCGTCCTCGACGACAAGGTCCTCCAGCGGTGACTCCAGCCAGAGCTCGGCCTTGTTCTTGATCACCACGGCTTCCAGGAACGAGGAGGTGAGACCGGCCCCGATGCCCGCGAGCTTCGCGCCCCGGACCAGGCCTCCGGCGGCCCGGAAGACGAGTTGGGCGCCACGGCGGAAACCACTCGGCGTCGACCAGGCCCGGCCCAGCAGCCAGACGTCGTCGGTGAGGACCGGCAGCGCGGCGGGCGCCTGCGTCGACTTCCACCAGTCGCCGATCCTGCGTACGTCGAAGGGCTTGTGCTCCAGGGCGCGGCCGATCTTGCCGCCGGGGCGTTCCGGGTAGTAGTCGGCGTACTCGCCGGCGCGGACGAACTCCATGCCGTACTTCTGGGCGGTTTCGACGAAGTCGGCGACCCCGTCGACGAAGGCTTCCTTGCGCTCCCGGCTGGTCGCGCGGCCCTCGTCGCCGACGGTGGCGTCGAGGTAGGTGAGGGCTTCGGCGCGGGAATCGCTGACGCCGTCGCGTGCCATGAGCGGGTTGGCGGGCAGCCACATGCCGCCGCCGGACATCGCGGTGTTGCCACCCCACTTCGCCGTGCTCTCCAGCAGCAGCACCGACATGCCTTCGTCGATGGCGCCGAGGGCGGTCGCGAAGCCGGCCGCACCGGTGCCGACCACCACCACGTCGTAGCTCTTGTCGAAGGTCATCGTCAGCCCCTCTCGAACCGGACAACGTTGTCCGGTTACATTTCCAGTGTGACTGGTGACTTCCGCAAGGTCAACCGGGGCCCGGCCGCCTCGGCCGGCAACCGGCTCGCCATCCTGGCCGCGGCACGTGTGGTCTTCGCCACCCGCGGCTACCACGCCCCCCTGTCGGCGGTGGCGAAGGAGGCCGGCGTCAGCCAGGGCGTCCTCTACCGGCACTTCCCGACCCGGCTCGCACTCGCCCTGGCAGTCTTCGACGAACACTGGACCGAGTACGAGCGGCTCGCCGCCGACCCGGACCCCGGGGCGTTCGGCCGGCTCTGGTCCCTGGTCGTCGAGCGGACCATCAACGAGGCGGCGTTCGTGGAGATGGTCGTCGACGCCCGCCGCCAGGCCGCCGACTACGACGGCGCCGAACGGATGCGTTCGCTGCTCGGCCCGTCGCTGGCCCGGGCACAGGCCGCGGGGCTGGCCGACGCCGCGCTCACCGTCGACGACGTGATGCTCGCCCAGCGCATGGTCTACGGCATCGTCGTCACCGCCGTCGACACCACCGCCCTGCGCGACCAGGTACGGCGCGCACTCGCCACCGCAAGGCTCCTACCCCCCGCCTGAACCGACCCGGTTGCCGAGCCGCTATGGTCGCTGCGATGGCGGAGTTCGTACACATAACCGGCGACCGAGCGGCCCGGCGCATCGGGCGAACGGGCATCGCTGCGCGCAGTCATGGCCACGACGGCGGGCGGGGCGTCTACTGCATGCCGGTACTGCCGTCGTTCACCCTGACCCACCAGTGGGTACGTGAGCTGCGGCGTTGGCATTCCGGCGTACTGGTCGCGGTGCAGTTGCGTCTGCCCGACGCCGAGCCGGTCACATTCGGCCGATACCACCTGCCGCCGCAACAGGTGACCGCCGCCCAGGCCGTCGCCATGGCCCGGGCGGTCGCAGACCCCCGCGGGTACGAGGTGTTCGTACCCCGCCCCGTTCACGCCACCGAGATCCGGCGGATCCGTGACGTGCCGCAGGGCATCGGGTGGCGGTACGTGCCCGACGCTCACGGACGGCGTCCCTGCCTCTGTCCTGCCTGCGACACCCGTGGCGGGTACAAAGCCGACCGCCTGCGCCGGCGTACTCCCTACGACGATCCGCCGCGCCCGAAGGCCATGCTGATGGCCGAGTTACGCGCGGCTAGCAGCGCCGAGGAGATCTGCGACGTACTCGGTGAGCTCGGCCGTGCCCGGCGCGGTGGCGCCGAGGAGTTGGCATACCTGGCCGACCATCCGGACCCCGACGTTCGGGAAACACTCGACAGTGTCCTGCGGGTCTACCGCGGGCGCGAAGCGCGACGACTACGCGAGCGGTTGCAGCTTTCGGACTCGTGACACCGCGCCGGTGATTGGCGGAACCTTGCCAAAGAGGACGACCGTGCGCGACAAGCAGAGGGCCCTGCGCCGGCGCCGTCGCCCAGGGCTTCCCTCCAACCACGAGGCATGATTCAGATCAAGAGTCTCTGCCGCCCTCTCGGGGCGTGGCGGGCATCCACGGCTCAAGCAGCGTGGGATCGGCAACCGCGGACTCGGCCTCAGCACGCTCCGCCGTGGTCAGGTCTAGTTGGCGGAGCCTGGCACCCCACTCCGGCACCCGTTCCGGCTTTTCCAAGGCCATCGACAGTTCGATGAGCACGGCCAGCACCGCCGCCTGTTGCACAGCCGGTGCAGCGTCGCCGTAGCGGCGCAGTCCCGAGTTGAGCGCTCGGAAAGAGGCCAGGTCGTCGTTCTTGAAGTCGCGCAGGATCCGCGCGTTGTCCAGAACCCGGGCAAGCCCTTGCAGTTGCTTGGAACCGCCGTACTCCAGCTCCGCCGGCTCGTCCCGCTGAATGAAGATGATCGAGTTTCCCGACGGGTCCGTTACGGTGAACCGTGAGGCGCCGGGCCGGTACCGCGTGATCCGAGGCAGCCCTTTGGCAAGCACCTTTCCGTACGTGCGGCGCATCGCCTCGGTGAACGCTGCGTGGTACGGCGCGACCGTGTCAACCATGACCAGGCATCCACCGGTGTTCTCCGATGGTTGCAGGTTGCCCGGCGCGCGCCCGTAGTGCAGGTCGAATCCGCGCCAACGGAACACCAGGTACAGGTAGGGCTTCGTCTGTTCGTAGGTCACGGCGAAGCCCAGGGCGCGCCAGAATGCCAGGGTTTCCTCCGGTGCGACACAAGGCAGCATCGGCACGGTGGTCTCGTTGGGCTGAACACTTTCGTCAAGCATCGTCAGCACCTCATCTGTCGACAAGACAGGCGACTGCAGACCGCCCCCGTCACGACAGAAGGCGACGATCGCCTGCACGAACGTACCGGAGGTGGACCGTCACGCCGGCCCGTGCCGCGCGGCGGCTCCGGCACCTCGGTGCCTCACTCGGCCGCTGACGGAACCGCTGACAAAGCTGCTGCACGACAGCAGAAAGGCCACCTCCCGAAGCCGGGAAGTGGCCTTTGACCTGCGTGGGCGATGCTGGTATCGAACCAGCGACGTCGCCTGTCGTTCTGCGGCGGCACTCCGGGGCTTTCCGCTGTCCGCGCCAGCCGCCGCGCGCCCTGGCGGCGGCGCGTGCGGCCCGTTGCGGGCCGCCTTGAAGACGTACAGAAAGTTTGAGCACACTCGCCGGCAGTCGGCTATCCGGTCTCAGGACCTGGGTGGATCGGTATCAGGACCTGCGTGACACTTCTACTGAGTGCTGGTGGAGCGCTGGTGGAGCGCTGCCCGTGCCGGCCGGTTCGTGGATGTGCTGGCAGGGGGTGGTCTACTCCGCGTCCATGAGCCAGTCGCCTGGCAATGTCCGCCGTACTCGCTCCAGGGCGTCGTGGGTCCTCGCTCGCACCCACAGCCATTGCCGACCGTCGTCGCGCAAGAGCACGTCCGTGTCGGTGAACCATCGCACGGGCGGTCCGTCTGGTATCGACCACAGCGGGTAGTCCGGCAGCCCGATGCGACTGAAGCTGCGCTCCAGCACCGTCACGGCGGTGTCATCAAGGTCCCTGTTGTCACACAGGCCGACCTCGCCGGACATGAGGCTCTCCGAGAGCACCATCTCGATGCAGGCCAGCGAGAGACGATCGAACCACCGACCCCAGCCGCGTGCTGCACCTCCCAGCCTGTCCAGGCGGAAGATGACCGGCGGGTCGTCCAGGTGGAGACTGTGGACCGGCACGCCCCACCAGGTGACGTTCTGGTTCTCCGTCCGGAAGACCAGCACCCGATCCTCGTCGTCGAGATACAGCCGCGAGGGTTCCCACAAGTAGTCCTGGGTTCGCGTCAGGTCATCTCGACGTCCGACCAGGCGGTAGGCGGTACGTAGGGCAGAGGGCAACCGCACTCCGAGTCGTCTCTCAGCCGCAGCCAGCTCCGTCTCGGCGTAGCCGTTCCCGGCCTCCGACGGCGCCAGCCAGTCCGAGGCGAACTGGGTGATGAAGCGTTCCACGGCAACTTGTCCACCAGCCGCAGCATTGGTGGGACGCATCGAATAGAACCGGTCGGTCACGCGTCCGGACCCTAGTAGTGACAGATGAAGATCGTCTAGCCGGACGTGTCACCCACGTCCTGAGACTGATTTGTCACGGAGGTCCTGAAACCCGACATCGCCGGCAGTCGGCCGGCCTCGTCGTCTCCGCGGTGATGGCCTCGGCGCCGCAGCGCCCGTAATCTGTCGGTATGTCAACGAATGTCGATGCCGCTCGCGAGATCGCGAGGCGGATGCTTGCGGTCCCGCTGCCTCGCCGGTGGTCTCACGTCCAGGCCGTGGCCGCCAAGTCCAGCACCGTGCTCGGTGCAGTTGACGCTGAGGACCGAGACCTGTTTGTCGCCGCTGCCTGGCTGCACGACGTGGGCTACAGCCCTGAGCTCGTCGACACCGGCTTTCACTCCCTCGACGGTGGGCGCTGGTTACGCCGCGAGGGCATCTCAGAGCGCCTGGCGGCCCTCGTCGCCCATCACTCCTGCGCCTGGCTGGAAGCCGAGGAACGTGGGCTTGGTCCGACTCTGGCGGCTGAGTTTCCACGAGAGGAATCCGCGGTCGCGGATGCGCTCTGCTTCGCAGACATGACTACCGGGCCGGATGGGCAGGACTTCGAGGTGCTCGGTCGCCTGGCGGAGATTCGTTCTCGCTATGGTCCCGGCCACCTGGTGACGCGCTTCATCACCCGCGCAGAGCCTGAGATCGTGGCGGCGGTGCGCCGTACCGAAGGTCGGCTCGCTGAGGTCGCGGTCTAGCCGATGTACGGATCGGTGCTGCCGTCGTAGCCGTGGTTGATTCGCAGCAGGGTCGACGGGTGGATGTCGAGCTGCGGCAGCTGGTCACGGGCAACCCACCGCACGTCCGGTGACTCGGCGCTCGTAGCCAGGTGACCGCCCAGCGGGCGTGACCGGAAGCAGATCGAGAACTGCTGCCGCACCTCGCCGTCGGAGTAGGCGATGACGTGGCGCGGATCGGAGTAGATGCCCACTAGGCCCGTCACCTCGACCTCGATGCCGGTTTCCTCGCGGACCTCCCGCACGGCTGTCTCCGCGATGTACTCCCCGATTTCCTGTCCTCCGCCTGGCAGTGACCAGAGTCCGTTGTCGCTGCGCTGGATGAGCAGCACCTCGTCGTCGTTGCGGACGAACACGGTGACGGCGACGACGATGCTGTTCGCCTTGGGGGCGTTCGGGTCGTGGTAGTGCTCGGTCCTGGCCACGTCTCTAGGCTTCCAGGTCCGCCGGCCATGGGCTTCTCGACGTCGACATCACCCGGTCGAAGCTGTCAGCGTAGGTGTCGAACAGGTCGCCGCCGGACAAGCGCCGGAGGTACATCACGGGCGTGTGCGGTGCCGGGAACCCGTAGACGTGGGTGTTGACCAGCATCTCGCTGTCGAACCGGTAGATCGAGTTGTAGAGCGTCGTGTGGTGGTATCCGACCGTGACGCCCGGAACGCCGCAGAGCTTGCCGTAGTACTGCATGACGTTGTGAATCTTGGCGGCCATGACGCCTGCGGCGCCTTCCTCAGTGGCGCGTCGTTCGATCTGCTCGGCGTCGGGGTCGCCCACCAGGATCTCGACTCGCACCCCGGCTTCCGCCTTCGCCTGCAAGGTCTGAAGGAGCTTCGGCTGCTGCTCGACGAGAAAGAGGCCGGCGTAGGCGAGGATGCCGATCCGCTCCTGCGCATTGTCGATCAGCCGAGTCCACAAACTCCGACCCGGCGCGGATAGACCTGCACAAGCTCCGATTGAGCCAATAGGGCTGCCCGCTGTGACGACACCGCGTCGGGCCAGAAGTACGACTCGCTCTCCCGGAGCAGGCCAGCCAGCGCGTGCCGGTGTCTCGCGTACGGAGTGCGGTCCTGTGTCAGCCACCACTCGACGGTCTTGGGGTCCACTCAGCGGCGGGTCTCCCGATCGCCCTACGCTTCCACGATCTGCGCCACTCCTACGCCACCTGGCTGGTGTCAGACGGGGTGCCGGTCAACGACGTGGCGAAAGTGATGGGCCACGAGCAGACGTCGACGACTCTGAACCGGTACACGCACTCAACCGCCGAGCGAGACAGACGCGTGCTGGCGTCCTTTGCTGCCTTCTCGCTGCCTCCGAGCGACGACTGACCCTCAGAAACGCCTCAAGGCCCCTCTGTCGAGGGGCCTTGAGCTGTGCATATACATGGTGGGCGATGCTGGTATCGAACCAGCGACCTCTTCGGTGTGAACGAAGCGCTCTCCCACTGAGCTAATCGCCCTCAGCGCGCATGACTCTACCTGATCGTCTCGGCCCTGCGCACATCCGGGTCAGTGCGTGGCGATGTAGTGCAGCGCCTCGGCGATCACGTCGATGCCGAAGCTGTACTTGAGCGAGAGCCAGACGACCAAGCTGACGAAGACCAGGCCGACGGCGCCGACGGCGAGGCGGACCGGCCAGATCTGGGCGCCGATCCAGCGGGTCCAGCGTTGGACGTTGCGGCGGGTGAAGCCGAGCAACCGCTTGGCCCAGTGGAACTCCACGCCCCAGATGGCGAGGCCGGCGATGACCAGCAGCCAGCCCGGTCCGGGCAGCGGGATGAGGACGACTCCGACGGCGACGACGAGGGCGCCGGCAACCGAGATGAAGATCCGCAGTGCTACGCGGCCGGTCGGGTTGGCCCGGATCAGGTCGAGGGCCGTTCGCAATTTGCCCCGCTTGCGCTTGGGGGCAATCACGGATGTGGTTGCGGAGTCGCGTTTCACATCGGTCTCGGCGCCATTGCGGGAGCGCTTTTCATCTCCCGGCATCAAAGTCTCCCGATCTGTGGCTGATTCGACCGTTTCACCTGGTTGCACCTTTGGAGCGCGCGGCTCCGCCGAGGAGAGTTTTGACACCATTTCCTCCGCCAGTCTCCTCAAACCCCGTCACTTGCTGGGACCACTGAACGTTACCGGAGTGAGTCGACGTCTGAACCACCCGACGCCAGACGGGATCCTGCTACCTGGACAAAACGGATAGTTTACGCGAATTCGAGAATTCGCGTGGCGTTTTGGCCGAGTGTCCCACTACTGGGTGAAGTCAGCGTATGGCGGAGCGTAGCCATCGGGAGGCACCCGAGTATGGGGAAGGCGGAGCGAGGGTTCCGCAGCGGTGCCGGGGGGAGAACGTCCATGAGTGTCATCCGACCAACGACCGTCGAGGTCGAGACGTCGCTACGGCTCGTCGCGCCAGACGCCACCGCTCTGCCGGTGCGGGCAAGTCTGCGCTACGACCCGAGTGACCCGTACGCGGTTCACGTCCTGTTTCATGCCGAATCGGCCGGCGGCGAGGCGGTGAGCTGGTCCTTCGCGCGAGAGCTGCTGGTGACCGGCCTGGACGAACCGGCGGGGATCGGGGATGTGCGGGTCTGGCCCTGGGCCACCCCGCGCGGCGACTTCGTCGCCCTGGCCCTGTCGTCGCCGGACGGCAACGCCCTGTTCGAGGTGCCGCGCAGCGTCCTGGTGCGCTTCCTGCGGCGCACCTACGTCGTGGTGCCGCGCGGGCACGAGGCCCAGCACCTCGACGTCGACACCGCGGTCACGCGGCTGCTCGCCGACCGCTGAGTCACCGCACGCACGACACCGACCGGAACGACCGCACCAACGCCACACGTGCCGCCATGTGCCCTCTGCCGGGGCCACATGGCGGCACGTCGCGTAAATGGACGGGCGGTCTTTTGAGCGGCGGGAGCGCTGTCGGCGGAAGCGCTGTCGGGCCCGGAGCCGTGCCGGTCGGCTGGCGCCGCGGCCGGACCGCCGCTCGCGGGGTCAGCCGTGGGTGGTCATACCGCCGTCGACAGGGATGATCGCCCCGGTCAGGTACGCCCCGGCACGGGAGGCCAGGTAGATGGCCGTACCGCCCATGTCCTCCGGACGGCCGATGCGCCCGAGCGGCACCTCGTCCTCGATCGCCGCGCGGATCTCGGGGCTGTCGAGAGCGAAAGCCATCATCTTGCTCTCGAAGGGGCCGGGGGCGATCGCGTTGACGGTGATGTGCTCGCGCGCCAGCTGGTGGGCCAGCGACCGGGTCAGCATG
>Ga0233365_1000895_pt1 | contig 13316 bp, 10 predicted proteins | sample ElkDunMinimDraft_27_FD_191535 | JGI IMG/M metagenome (GOLD analysis project Ga0233365, IMG submission 191535) | Fecal eukaryotic communites from dung pellets of Tule Elk in California, USA - Elk Dung C36 | ecosystem: Host-associated > Mammals > Digestive system > Large intestine > Fecal | place...
CGGAGGAACTCACTCCCGCAGCGGCGGTGGAAACGCACTCCTCGAACCTGGCGGATACCAGCATCCGCGTCGATGTGCAGCTGCTCGACCAGCTGATGACTTTGATGGGTGAGCTGGTGCTGGCGCGCAACCAGATTCTGCAATACAGCCTGCTGCAGGAGGATGGTGATTTCCGTAGCACGGTCCAGAAGCTCAATCTGCTGACGAGCCAATTACAAGCCAGCGTCATGAAGACGCGGATGCAGCCGATCGGCAACCTGCTGGGTAAGTTTCCGCGGATTGTTCGCGATCTGGCGTTGGCCTGCGGAAAGCAGGCGCATTTTGAGATGGAGGGGCAAGAAACCGAGCTTGATAAGACGCTGCTGGAAGCGATCCGTGATCCGCTCACGCACCTGGTCCGCAACGCCATCGATCACGGAATCGAACCGCCGGAGGTGCGCACGGCTCGCGGCAAACCCGCAGCAGGCCGCTTGCGCATGCTCGCCTTCCACGAAGGGGGCAAGGTGATCGTGGAGCTCTCCGATGATGGCGGAGGGATCGATGTGGCCCGCGTGCGCGATAAGGCGGTGCAAGCCAACCTCGTGACGCCCGAGGCCGCCGGCCGAATGTCCAGGCAAGAGTTGCTGCAACTGATCTTTCTGCCGGGGTTTTCGACGGCGGAGCAGGTGACGCAGTACTCCGGTCGCGGCGTGGGAATGGACGTCGTGCGCACCAGTATCGAGAAGATTGGCGGCACGGTCGATTTGGAGAGTAACGCTGGACAAGGGACAACCCTCCGCGCCAAGATTCCGCTCACCTTGGCGATCATTCCCGCGTTGATCATTGTCAGTGGCGGCGATCGCTACGCGATTCCGCAAGTCAATCTGCTGGAGTTGGTGTGGCTTGAGTCCGACCCCGCCAAATCGGCCATCGAGTGGCTGCACGGAGCGCCTGTCTATCGCCTGCGGGGCACTCTCCTGCCGCTGGTGTTCCTCAACGAGCTCTTGCAACTGGAGGCTTCACCGAGCGCCCAGCAAGACGCGATCCTCGTCGTGCTGCAGGCGGATGAACGCCCATTTGGGCTCGTCGTCGATGGGATTCGGGACACGGAGGAGATCGTCGTTAAGCCGCTGCAAAAACAACTCCAAGGCATCGCGGTGTTCGCCGGCGCAGCGATTCTCGGAGACGGGCGCGTCGCGCTCGTGCTCGAGGTCCTCAATCTGGCTCAGCGCGCCAACGTCTTCTCCGGGGCCAAGAGTCGAGCGCTGCCGCCGCCGCAGCGGTCGCCCCACGCCTCCACCGCCAAATCGGACCCGCTGTTGTTGTTCGCCCTGGACGCTGGCGGGCAGATGGCAATTCCCCTTTCGCAAGTTGCGCGGCTGGAGGAGTTCCCGCGAACGCAGTTGGAAAGCCTCGGCAGGCAGCAGGTCGTGCAATATCGCGGCGAACTGTTGTCGCTGATCGATGTGTCACGAGCGCTCGATCGCCTGCAGATCGATCCGCTGCAGCGCGGTGACCGCAGCGAGCGGATTGGTGAAACGGTGCCGGTCATCGTCTACACCCACGCTACCCATCCGGTCGGGCTGATGGTTGGCAAGATTCTGAATGTTGTATCCGATCCCATCTCCACACGTTCGCCAGTCAATCGCCCCGGTGTGCTGTTCACGGCGGTCGTGCAGGAGCAGGCTACCGAAATCATTGACGTTCCCGCCTTGCTCGCCAGCAGCACCCCCTCATGACTACCAGCCACCAGTTCTGCACCTTCTACCTGGGGGAGCAATGCTTTGGGATCGATGTTCTCAGGGTGCAGGAAATCGTGCGTTATCAGGCGATGACTCGTGTTCCCTTAGCGCATCCCATGATCCGCGGTCTGCTCAACCTCCGCGGTCAGATCGTCACCGCGATCGATCTGCGCTGCCGATTGGAATTGACGCCACCCGCAGCAGACTGCGAGCCGGTGAACATCGTGGTGCAAACCGCCGATGGAACCCTCAGCCTGCTCGTCGATGCGATCAGCGACGTGCTCGAAGTGACTGCGGAACAATTCGAGCGGCCTCCCGAAACCCTGCAAGGCGCGGCCCGCGACTTGATACGCGGAGTCTACAAGCTGTCGGATCGACTGCTCATTATCCTGGATACAGACCTTGTGGTTTCGCTCCCCAGCGAACCTTCTTTATAAGTACCCGGCATCACAATTCCGAGAAACCGATGCGAGCCAAAAAGCCTACTAAAGCGGGTAAATCTGCCGGGTCACAGGGCCACTGGAAAAAGTTGACGGCCGCTGCGCTCGAGGCGCTGCAAGCCAACGTGTTCATCGCGGATCATGATCTCAATCTCATTTACATCAATCCTGCAGCGAAGCAGACGCTGCGGCAGATCGCGGCGGAAGTTGAGAGCGTGTTTAAGGTCGATGTCGACGACCTGCTGGGGATGTCGATCCACAGCTTTCACCGCCACCCAGCGAACGTCGAGGAAATCCTCCGCAACCCCCAGGCGTTGCCTCATCAAACCGAATTCGCCTTCGGTGCCGTTACGCTCCAAGCCCGGATCAATGGCATCGCTGACCGGAAGGGGGAAGTGCAGGGTTATGTCGTCGTGTGGGAGGATGTGACGTATCGCCAGCGGTTGGAACTCGATTATGCCGGCCAGATCAATGCCCTGCACCGTTCGCAGGCGGTCATTGAGTTCGACATGGACGCCACCATCACCAACGCCAACGACAACTTCCTGCGGATCGTTGGTTACACGCTCGACGAGCTCAAGGGGCAGCGGCACAGCCTGTTCGTTGACGAGGCGACCCGCAACAGCGCCGAGTACCGCGACATGTGGCAGCGGCTCAATCGCGGTGAGTTTGTCGCTGGCGAGTTCCGCCGTGTCGCCAAAGGAGGCCGCGAGATTTACATCCAGGGCGTCTACAGCCCGATCGTCGACAAGCAGGGCCGGCCGTTCAAGGTCGTCAAGTACTCCCATGATGTGACCGCCGCCCGCCTCTGCCACGCCGATTACGAGGGGCAGGTGGCAGCGATCAACCGCGTCCAGGCCGTGGTCGAGTTTGGCCTCGATGGCGTGATCGTCAGGGCCAACGCCCCGTTCCTGCAAGCGATGGGCTATCGCCTGGAGGAGATTCAAGGAAAACACCACAGCACCTTCGTTGACGCCGCTTATGCCGCGAGTGCCGAATATCGCCAATTCTGGGCTGATCTCGCCGCGGGACAACAAAAGACCGGTCGCTTTCGCCGGATCGGCAAAGGTGGGCGAGAAGTGTGGATTCAGGGCTCATACTTCCCCATCCTCGATTACGCCGGAAGACCGTTCAAGGTTGTCAAACTGGCGACGGATGTCACGCAACTGAAGCAGGTCGAAACGGCTCTGGATGGTACCGTGCAATCGCTGGCTAGCGCCGCTCAGGAATTAACCGCGGTCAGTCAGCAGATGGCATCGAACTCCGAGGAAACGGCGTCGCAAGCCAGTGTCGTCTCGGCAGCGGCGGAACAAGTCAGCCGGAACGTCGACACCGTCGCCAGCGCAACCGAAGAGATGGGAGCGAGCATCCGCGAAATCGCCAAGAGCGCCAACGAGGCGGCGCGCGTCGCCACGTCGGCGGTGAAGGTCGCCGAGAAGACGAATGCGACCGTGTGCAAGCTTGGCGAGAGCAGCGTCGAGATCGGCAATGTGATCAAGGTGATCACGTCGATCGCACAACAGACCAACCTGCTGGCGCTGAACGCCGCGATCGAAGCGGCCCGTGCCGGCGAGGCAGGTAAAGGGTTTGCCGTCGTCGCCAACGAAGTCAAGGAACTCGCCAAGCAAACCGCTAAGGCCACCGAAGAGATCGGCCGAAAGATCGACGCGATCCAGGCTGACACCAAGGGAGCCGTGGAAGCGATCGGTCAGATCGGCACCATCATCAGCCAAATCAACGACATCCAGAGCACTATCGCCAGCGCGGTCGAGGAGCAAACGGCGACCACCGCTGAGATCTCCCGCAGCGTGAGTGAAGCCGCCCTGGGCAGTCGCGAAATTGCGCAGAATGTCATGAGCGTCGCGCAGGTCGCCCGCAGCACCACCGAAGGGGCGGCCAATACCAAAGCTTCCGCGGACGAACTGGCGCGCATGGCGGTCGAATTGCAGCGGCTGGTGGTGAAACTGGAGTCCTGAGCATGGAGAAGATTCGGGTACTCGTCGTCGACGATTCGATCGTGGTGCGGCGGGTCGTCACGGAAGCGCTGGAAGCGCTCGGCGACATCGCGATCGTCGGCTCGGCATCCAATGGCCGCGTCGCGCTCAGCAAAATGTCGCAGCTCACTCCTGATCTCGTCATTCTCGACATCGAAATGCCCGAGATGGACGGCCTGACCGCGCTGACGCACCTGCGGCAAGCTCATCCGCGCACCCCGGTCATCATGTTCAGCTCGCTGACCGAGCTGGGAGCGCAGGCGACGCTGGAGGCCTTGTCGCGGGGCGCCTCGGACTTCTTCGCAAAACCGAGCGGCGGCGGGGGATTGGAAGCCTCACGGCGTTTGATTCAAGCGGAGTTGGCGCCGGCCATTCGGGCGCTCTGCCCGCGCCCAGCGGCAAGGCCCGAGACGGCGGTGGTGGCCGTACCTGCGCCAGCCGCGCCGACGACTGCCTGCCGGGTCGATGCGATCGCCATTGCGGCGTCCACCGGCGGTCCCAACGCGCTTGCAGAAGTCTTCGCCGCCCTCCCCGCCGATCTGCCGGTGCCGATCCTCATCGTGCAACACATGCCACCGATGTTCACCCAGATGCTGGCCGAGCGATTGGCCAAGCACTCGAAGATCCCCACCGTCGAAGCCGCTTCGGGAATGCTGCTCGAACCCGGCAGGGCTTGGATCGCACCTGGAAATCATCACCTCGTCGTTGCCCGCAATGGCCCCCGCGTCGTTGCCCGGGTTCATCAAGATCTGCCGGAGAATGCCTGCCGGCCCTCGGCCGATCCCTTGCTGCGCTCGGTCGCCGGTCTGTACGGACGGCACGCTTTGGCCGTCGTGCTGACCGGCATGGGGCGGGATGGACTGCGTGGCTGCGAGGCCATCCGCGCCGCAGGCGGCCAGGTGCTCGCACAAGACGAAGCGTCCAGTGTGGTTTGGGGCATGCCGGGCTTCGTCGCACGGGCCGGACTAGCCGATCAAGTTTTGCCACTCTCGCTGCTCGCCGGCGCACTGGTTCGTCGCGTAAAGGTCGGTCGTGAGTGAAGTCGTCGTGACTGCCGAGGACTATGCCTTTCTGGCTAACCTCTTGCGCGAGCGGTGCGCACTCGTACTAGGAGCGGACAAGGAGTACCTGATCAAGTCGCGACTCACGCCGATCGCCCAGCGTCATCAATTCGGCAGCATTACGCTGCTGGTCGATTGCATCCGCCGCGAACAGCACCAGGGGCTCGTCACCGAGGTCGTCGAAGCCATGGTCACGACCGAGACGTCGTTCTTTCGCGACCTACATCCGTTCGAGACGCTCAAGCAAACGGTCTTGCCAGAACTGATCGAACGTCGTCGCGGCGAGCGCCGGCTCAACCTCTGGTCCGCCGCCAGTTCCAGCGGTCAGGAGCCGTACTCCCTCGCCTTGCTGCTGAAAGAGTACTTTCCCGAACTGGCGTCGTGGCAGGTCAATCTCACCGCCACCGACATCTCGCAGGCGATGCTGCAGCGCTCGCGCACGGGACGCTACAGCCAAGCGGAAGTCGATCGCGGCCTTCCCGCACCGCTGCTGCACAAGTGGTTCCATCAAGCAGGCGGGCAGTGGCAGCTCGACGATCAAGTTCGCACGATGGTCTCGTTTTCGCAACTGAATCTGGCTTCGACGTGGCCCTGTTCGCCGATCTGGGACCTGATCTTGCTCCGCAACGTGATGATCTACTTCGACAACGATGTCAAACGAGCCATCCTTGGGCGAATGGCCCGAGCGCTCGTTCCGCACGGCTATCTCGTCTTGGGCGGAGCTGAAACGACCTTCAGCTTGAGCGACTCCTTCGTCCGCGTCGAAGCGCTCAAATCAGGCTACTACCAACTCGCATCGAGCGATCGCCAGCAATGAGCAGGCTGCCCCGCAGGTAGCAGTACAGGATATGATATTCGGAAAAATTCCATCAGCCTGTACGCGTTAGGAGCAGTTCAAAAATAACTTCCCCATGTCACTCTCCCTCCGAGAGAGTCGAGCCTCAGGCGAGGAGAGGGGCGATCCTGGCCCTCCCCGGCCGCTACTGCGTCCGATCCTCCCACGGGGCGGGAGGGTGAAGGCAATGAGAACAAGGAACTTATTTTTGAACTCTCCCTTAGCGTCCGGTTCGCGCGAACTTCCATGGATGTGTCCTTACTTGCTGCTGATAGTGCTCATGTAAGGCTTGAAAATGTTTCAGGATATTAATTCAGCTTGTCGATTCGTACGGCTGACGTTCGACCAAGTATTCGAGCCAGGAACGGATCGTGGACACTGGCCTCAGATGATTCCTTTGGATGGAGAACTGCCGTGACCAAGCCAGCTAAGAATACGATTTGTCTGTGGTACGACGGCGACGCGGAGGAGGCCGCGCGGTTCTATGCCGAGACCTTTCCCGATTCCTCGGTCGGTGCGGTGCACCGCGCACCGGGAGATTATCCGGCGGGGAAGCAAGGGGACGTGTTGACGGTCGAGTTTACGGTAGTGGGCATCCCCTGCCTCGGGCTCAACGGTGGCCCGTCGGTCAAGCACAACATTGCATTCTCCTTTCAGGTCGCCACCGCTGACCAGGCCGAAACCGACCGTTACTGGAACGCGATTATCGCCGGCGGCGGCCAGGAGAACGCCTGTGGTTGGTGTCAGGACAAGTGGGGCGTGTCTTGGCAGATCACGCCGATCGCCCTGACGCAGGCCGTCACCAATTCCGATCCCGCGATCGCCCAGCGCGCGTTCCAGGCGATGATGCAGATGAAAAAGATCGACATCGCCGCCATCGAAGCGGCCTGCCGCGGATAGAAGAACGGGGCGGCGCCGAGTCGCTCTTCAAGACCCAGAATGCGCCTCCTACGGGAAGTGATCAGCGATCTCCGCCCCGACACGGGGATCAACTGGCCCGTGATCCAGCGGGCCTCCTGCGAGGCGATAAACGCTACCACGGGAGCGACGGGTTGTTTTCTGGTCGAGGGAGCACTGGCCTGCAGCGCTGCCGCTCAATCGGTGCAGCAAGCGCTGGCCAAACAACGTGCCCAGGGAGAGCTGGAGTTACGCCAGCGGTTCGACCGGGCGGTGGCGGAGGGCGATTTGCCGCGCGATGTGGACGCCGCCGATCTAGCCCGCTTCGTCTCCACCGTGTCGCATGGGCTGGCGGTGCAGGCCGCGGGCGGTGCAGCGGTCGCTGCACTGGCGCTGCAGAGCGTTCCCAGCAGCGACAACCCGCTGATCCTGCGTGGCGTTGGGACTACGAGCGGACAATGCAGCCCAGAGGTCGGGCTTCCCTGAGAAGAGCAAGTCAAGTGGTTGCGAGCTTTGCGGCGAGCGAGCTGAACGCCATCGCGGCCCAGAACGGTGGCACGGTCGACATCAATCCGCTGCAGGATCACGGGTTCATGTACAACCGCAACCTAGCCGAACTGGACGACCACCTATGGGAGATGTTCTGGATGGATCTGGAAGCGATGCCGGGATAAGGCAATGAAACTGCATGATGTCGAAGATTGATGCTGCAGGGTCGCAGGCTCGGCGCGGGGTGAGTTCTGAGCAGCGCGCATTCAGCCAACGATGACGGTACGCTTTGGCTGCACCGGAAGAAGGGAATTGAGCAGCAGAGCGAGCCGACGCGCCAGGACCATTGGATCCTGGTCGGCTGAATGGGCAGTTGTCGAGCGCAGCAGGTGGCGTCAACCAGCGTTTCAGCGCTGATTGCATTTTTCGGACAATTCGCTTGACTGACACCGCACATGTCAATAGATTGGCACATGTCAATTCATTGACACCTCTATTCCTGGTGCAATCGAGCCTTATGCCTCGCAAGAACAAGATGCCTCGCCAGCTCGCGCCTCGTGAGGAGCAAATCATGCAGGTGGTTTACCGCTTGCAAAAAGCATCCGTCGCCCAAGTACGTGAGCAACTCAGCGACCCGCCCAGCTATTCGGCGGTGCGGACCATGCTTGGCCAACTTGAACGCAAAGGGCACGTGCGTCGCGACCGTAGCCAGGTGACCCACACATATGAGCCCTCAAAATCGCGAGAAACCGCTGGGATATCAGCCTTTCGCCGCTTGCTTGAGACGTTTTTTCCGCACTCACCGGGCGATGCCTTGGCGGCACTGATCGATGACTCCGCCAAGCATCTCTCAGACGAAGACATCGACCGACTCGAAGAAGCCATCCGCCGCGCACGAGCAGGAGAATAGCATGTTGTTCGAACCGTACTCGCTCGTCAGCGTCGCAGCTCGATCCTTCCTATTGTTGCTGCTAACGGCCGGGATTGCGATTGCTTGTCGGCGCTGCTCAGCGGCCGTACTGTATGGAATTTGGACTGTCGGTCTCGGCGCATGTCTGGCTACGCCGATCTTGATCCTGCTTTCACCAAGTTGGGCATTACCCTTGCTTCCGGCGCAGGAGAGTTCCACTGTGGGCATACCGGTTGTGCAAAGACTTGGAGAGGCACAGTACCAGGTCACTGCCGAGCATGTGCCAAGCGGCAATGAACACTTGTCCGGGAACCATCCACCGAGAGTCTCGCAACAAGCTGTCACCACAACGCCTGTATCGCAAGCAGAGCGGACGGGGCTACAGCCTCCATCCGCTGTGGTCATGAGTCCAGTCAAAGCGTCATCTACGAGAAGCATAGTATTTTGCGCCTGGATGATGGGGTTAGGTATAATCCTGTTTAAGCTGATGTATCAAACGCTTGCGGTGCAACGCAAAGTCGCTCAGGCTAGCGATTTCGACGATGCTCAGTGGCACCAACTGAGAGATATCGCGGCGCAACGTCTAGGTGTGCGCACGAAGCTGTCATTGAAGCGGCACTCTGAGGCGCTCTCGCCGATGGTGGTGGGCGCACTGCGGCCCGTTCTGCTGCTACCCGATGACGCGGCCCAGTGGCCGCACGAACGTCGAACGCTCGTGCTGCTTCACGAACTCTCTCACGTTCAAAGGTTCGACGTGTTAACGCAATTCATGGCAACCTTGGTGTGCGCCGTTTATTGGTTCAATCCGCTTGTCTGGTGGGGAGCACTTGAAATGAAACGACTACGCGAGATCGCTTGCGATGACGCCGTCATCACTCACTCCGGCGCCGCAGCCACGTACGCGCAGACGCTACTGGACGTGGCCAAGCGTTATCGGTGCCCTGCAATGCCCAATGCCGTGCCGATGGCTAGGTCGAGCCATGTGGAAGGTAGAATCGCTGCCATCCTCAGTTCCACACGCAGTCGTGCGATGCTTGGCAGACGATCGGTTCGTGTGTTCGTCGCTGTGGCTCTTGTTCTTGCGGTATTTTTTGGAACCTGTCGCCTGACTTCTTGGGCAGACGATGTACCGGAGCAAGAGGCCGCCAAGGCAGGCAACGCGACACCAGGCGATTCTGAAACATCGGTGATAGCTGTGCAGGTTGTTAACGAAGACGGCGAACCGCTATCGGATGTGTACCTTTACTCCAACATGGCCGGCATGAAGGAAATCCAAAACCACGACTACACGACTGACCAACAGGGGCGCGTGGAAATCGAGCGGCCGCGGCAACTTCGGCTGATGCGGATCTGGATTGCGAAGAAGGGATACGTTCCGCAATTTCTCAATTTCCAGAGCGGCGCTAACGAACAAGGACCGGCCATCAAAGAGGCGTTCGAGTTTCAACTTAAAAAGGGACACCAATTAAGTGGACAAGTGGTGGATGAAAAGGGCAATCCCATTTCAAACGTTAAGGTCGAGGTGCAGGTGGAAGTGGAGGAACCTGACTGGAAATTGACTCCTGGTCCCACGATCAGTACGTGGTTGACTTCCTCAACTTTCAATATCCCTGCCCCGCTGACCGACGCTGACGGCCGCTGGGCAATCGAGAACGCCCCCGGGCCGCCGCAGCAGGGCAAAGACTTTCAGTTCCGGCTACTCCTCACCCATTCCGACTTTGCAGGCGACACACGCTGGGGCGAACTCCAGCGTCAACAGGGAATCACGACCGCGGATCTGCGTTCAGGCGAGGCAATTTTGACACTCGACCGTGGAATTGCAATCACTGGACAGGTAACAGGCCCTGATGGAAAGCCTGTGGCCCAGGGACTCGTCATTTGGGACGCTCGACCGTACTGGGCTACGGGAGTCAACGAAACTCAAATTGACGAAGCGGGACGCTATGAGACGAAGCATCTTGCACCGGGCAGCTATCCGATCACGGTGCTTGCATCCGGGTTTGCTCCCTGGCAGCAAACGATCGAGTTAACTCAAGACTTCGGCGAACTGGATATTCAACTTCAACCGGGCAATTCCATCGAAATTAAGTTTGTTGACCAGGATGGCCGTCCAATCCCCAACGTCTACGTGGGAATTGGCGATTGGCGTGGCACAGAAGCCATCTACAACGAGATACACTCTAACGTGCCGGAGTCAGGGGTACCTTGGCGAGCCGATAGCGACGGCGTCTATCGGTGGGACTGGGCACCCGATGACGCGGTCGGCTACAGTTTCCGTGCCAGTGGGTTTGCCAGGCAAGAGGCATCGCTTGTTGCCAAGAATACGCCTCATGTGATCACTCTGGCTCCCCAGCGCGTGGTGGTTGGGCGGGTGACCGACGCGTCCACAGGAATGCCGATTGAAGTATTCGAGGCGATGCCAGTCATCGTTGTTCAGCCTGGTTTTTATCACACGCGTACAACAGACGCCAAAGTTGGGCGAGCCGGAGAGTATGAACCCCCACTGATAGGTAGCGGGGATCCGAACAGTCATTACCGGATTCGGTTTGAGGCGGACGGCTACCGCGCTGTTGTCAGTGAGGATTCATTTGATCCGCTAGCCGGGAGGGCGACACTCAATATGGCCTTGCAGCCTGCACCACCGCGCCAGGGACACGTCGTCGACGCTGAAGGCCGAGCCGTTGAACGGGCGATGATCGTACAAGCTTCGCCGACGGAGATTTCCAGTACCTCCAACGGACGGCCCGAAGCTTACGGTACGCGATCAATCTTCACGGACACAGAAGGTCGCTTCGCGTTGCGCGCAACCGCTGAAGATGTGCGGGTTCGTGCTTACCATGATCTCGGCTTCGCAGAGATAGCGCTGACACCGGACCACGAAGAAGTTGGCGTGTTGCAACTCAAGCCTTGGGCATCGCTTTCGGGACGTTTGGTTCAGGCGGAGCGTCCCATCGCAGGTCAGTCAATTTATTTTCATCCGCTGGTCAGTCACGAATTGACTGAAGCGCGGTTTCAGGACTCCTATCACGCCCAGACCGACACGGAAGGCCGCTTTGAGTTCGACCGGATCGCGCCGGCGAGCGGCACTCTGAAGGCGTACCTCGGCCCATGGCAAGAATCACCGCTGACTTCCAGTGAATCCGTTCCGCTGGAACTCGCCCCCGGTGAACACCGCGAAGTCATTTTAGGTGGCAGCGGGGCAACCATCACGGGCCGAGTGGTCGCCACGGGCAGAAGTAACGAAGAGCTTAGCAAGCAGTGGTCGCTCAACTACCTCGTCAGTCGCAACCACAGCGTCGACTTCCCTGAAGATGCGACCCCGCTCAGCTTTGATCCGTCCGGCAATTTGCAAGCCGCCTGGCTGCGTCAGCCTGATTTCCAGTCGTGGGTTGCGACACGATCGAACTACTTTGTGAAGCTCTCAGAAGATGGCCGACTTGCGATTCATGGCGTCGAAGTGGGTGAATACGACTTGGTGATTCAGCTTTATGAGCAGCCGGCCGGTTGCCTGGTTGAGACGATCGGCGAGAAAGTGGTGCCGATCACGGTGACTGCCAGCCAGGCGGCCGCCGAGCAGTTGGAGATCGGAGACATCGACGTGCAATGCCGCATCGGACCGAGGGTCGGTTCAGATATGCGTGCCTTCAAATTGACCGACGTCCGCGGTCGGGTCCGCCTGGTCGACGACTTGCAAGGACAATATGTTTTGCTGCATGTCTGGGCCGCTTGGTGTGCACCGTGCATCAAATCATTCCCAACCTTGAAGGCGACGATTGGACAATACGCTGACTCGCCGCTGACTGTCGTTGGCTTGAATGTCGACCAGGACATCGCCGCGGCCAAAGCGATGGCGGAAGCACAGGAGTTGGATTGGGCACAAAACTATTTGGGGCCTGACTCCGACCTGATGCGGCAGCTCGCGGTCAGTTCAGTGCCTGCCTATTACCTGATCGGACCTGACGGAAAGCTTATCGGGTCCGCCAGCCAATGGGAGCAGATCGAACAGTTGCTCAGCAGCAAGCTCAATGAGTAAGCAAGGATGCAAACTCGTAAGGCTCACCGTCACCCTCTAACTCGCTAAGTAGCACAAGACGGCGAACGTTCCGCTACTCCGCTAAAATCACGCCCACTTCCTTTGCGTACCTTTCCCACGCTGCGACAAGCGTTTCCAGCTCGTTTGGCATTTGCTGAGACAGGTCATCCACTTCACCGGGATCTTTGGACAGGTCATGAAGCCTCCACTGGCCGGAGCCATACGGCGGAGGAACCAACAACGCTTTCAAATTGTCGCGGCGGATCCATTTTCCGCCAAACATTTCTCCGCCGATGAAATCGCTTGAACCATAGATGGATTCCTGGCTTCCATCCAACAAGGCCCGCAAGGAGCGGCCTCGCAGCGGCTCAATTTTTCGGCCGTTAAACTCGGCGGGATATTGTGCGGTTGCCAGCTCCAGGAGCGTCGGCATGAGATCGGTGACATAAGCAAACGCAGCGCTTCGTCGCCCACCCTGGATGCCTGGGCCTGCGATCAGCAGCGGACTGCGAATGCCACCTTCGCTTACGGTGAATTTAAACAGATTTAGCGGACCGTTAGAGCTAGCAGCAAACCCGACACCGTAAGCGTAGTTGGATCCTGGATGTCCGATGTTTTCTAGCCGGTTGTCGAACTGCCCAGTGAACTCAGGGTTATCCGCCTCGGGGTACTCTGTGGCATACCACGGGTTGGCTCCATTATCGGAGAGAAAAACGATGATGGTGTTGTCATCTTCACCGATGTCTTTCAGGAAGTCGGCGACACGACCGTAGTGATAGTCCAGGGCCTCGAGCATTCCGGCATAGACTTCCATCCCACGGGCTTCACGCTGCTGCTCATCTTCGGGCAGCTCGTTCCATGGGGTGATCAGTGGATGTTGTTCCGCCAGTTTCGCATCCTCCGGCACAAGCCCCAATTTCCGGGCCGATTCCCAGC
>Ga0233365_1000898_pt1 | contig 13291 bp, 8 predicted proteins | sample ElkDunMinimDraft_27_FD_191535 | JGI IMG/M metagenome (GOLD analysis project Ga0233365, IMG submission 191535) | Fecal eukaryotic communites from dung pellets of Tule Elk in California, USA - Elk Dung C36 | ecosystem: Host-associated > Mammals > Digestive system > Large intestine > Fecal | place...
GATGAGATTGCCGAGTTCACCGGATTGGGGGACTTCCTCGACATGCCGTTCCGGACCTACTCCTCCGGCATGCAGCTTCGCCTGGCGTTCTCGACGTCCACCGCCATTCGGCCGGAAATTCTCGTCATGGACGAATGGCTTTCGACCGGCGACGAGAATTTCAGGCACAAGGCGGATAAGCGCCTGCGCGAGATCGTCGACACGACCAAGATACTGGTGCTCGCCAGTCACTCCCGCGAGTTGCTACGCAACAATTGTAACCGCATTTTGTGGATGGAGCGCGGTCGGGTGCTGATGGACGGTTCGGCGGACGAGGTCCTACCGGCGTATTTCGGTTGAAGGCGATGGCGCCATAGCAGCGCCGTTGCCGTTAGGGAATGCGGCCAATCACAGCCGCTTTACTCTGCGAGCTCGGCGAGACGCCGGCGTAGCGTCTCGTTCTCGGCATGAAGGGCCCGGTTTTCTTCCAGAAGCCTCTGATCGGCGTCCTCTGCATCGTCCAGATGCGCAGGCTGCGGCTGCCCCTCGGGGACAAATGCCGAGAAAGCTTCGAGCAGGTCGACGTCTCCGCTCTTCCTGATGAGTTCGCGCGAAAGGTCCCAATGCCCGTATTGGCCGACCAGCGCCGCAGCGATGATGGCCTGCTGGCGGGGTAAACTGTCCGGTCCAAACGCCGTATATTCGGCGCGCACGTAGTGGGCCTGTCCCCAGAAGAGCTGGCCGTTGTCGATCGGGGCGAAGCGGTGCGAGCCCGGGGATGTTGCAAGCAGGATGCCGTTTTGCGCGGCCGGAATCAGCGCCGTCGAGTAGTGCGCAAGCGTATTCAGCCGCCAAAGAACGAACCCGCGGGCGCGCAGGAAGGCGTCGACCTCGCCGAAGAGAGGCTGCTTCTCGTAGAGGGGATTGAATTCCACCTCGACGTCGATGAGGGAGCAGCCGGAAAGCGCCTGCGTCGCGCCGCGAAGTATGTCCAGTTCCGAGCCCTGCGTATCCAGCTTCATGGCGTCGACGGACTCGACCCCGTGCTCCCGGCAGAAGGCGTCGAGCGTCGTCGAAGGAACGAACACCTCACGCTCCGGATGCATGATGCCGCAGCCGGGGTATCGCCGGTAGAGCGTCTCCACCGGCCGGTAGATCGAACTGCAGGCTGGCTCCCGGGTGATCGTCAGCCGGCAGCCTCGATCATCCGAAAAGAGTGCGTAGGGGAAGTATCTCACGTTCCCTGCCCCACCGGCCTCGTTCAGCCGCTCGCACTCCTCCGCATCCGCCTCGAAACCGTACACCGAAGCCTGGCCGCCAAAGTCTTTCCAGTGGTCTACGCTTCCCCAGCGCGCTCCGACATCCACCAGTCGGATTTTTCGATCGATCTCTCGCTTGAGCAGCTCGAATTGTGGATGCGGCAATTCTATCTCCCAATGTCATCATCTGCGGCCACAACCCTCAGCCGAAAAATCGTCTTCAACGGCAGTCGAAACCGCTGTTCAAAGTTCACGGAATCCGGCATCGATAAGCGTTTAGACGGTCCCGGTTAAGGCAACTTATAGAGGCTGATTGCGATAGCGGAACGGATCAGCCGCGCCCCGTGCTCGGCGGGGGCAGGCATCGAATTCTTTGGTAAGAAACAATGCTTGAGATCGACGTTCTTCTGGCGCTGAGGCCGCAGCAAGAGAAACACATCCTCCAGGCCGCGACCCACGTCTACTCGCAGAATTTCGAGGACGCGATCATCGCGGAAATCTTCCGCCGCATCGGGACCCGAACGAAGACCTTCGTCGAGATCGGCGTTTTCGACGGTATCGAATGCAATACCCGCCTCCTGCTCGAGCGTGGCTGGCGCGGCGTGTGGATCGAGGGCGATGCAACCGCTCTTCTGCGGGCTCGCAAGCTGATGTCGCCCTACCTCCAGAATGGCCAGTTGCAGATCGTCCAGTCGAAGGTCACGCCCGGCAACGTGCAGGACCTGATCAATAGCTCCATCGCCGGACCGATCGATTTCCTGTCCGTCGACGTCGACTACAACACTTCTCATATCTGGCGAGCGGTTTCCGCGCGGGCGCGCGCATCTTGCATCGAATACAATGCATCCCATCCGCCGACATGCGAATGGGAGGTGACCTATGACGAAAGTTGCGTTTGGGACGGCACGAACCATTACGGCGCTTCGCTGAAGACGCTCGAGCTCATAGGCCGCCAGAAGAGACAATCGCTGGTCGGTTGCGATATCCACGGCGTGAACGCATTCTTTGTAAACGACGAAGAGTGTGGTGACATGTTCATCCAGCCATGCACGGCAGAGCAGCATTTCGAGCCGCCGCGGTTCTCGATGATCGGTCATCGGGGTCATCGCCCCGGCGACATTCCACGCGCTACCGTCTCGGCTGCCTAGATCGTGATTTTCCCTGGCTCGGAAGCACGCCGGCTCGGCACGCATTCCTTGACCGGACGCGGCAAGCTTGCTGTAACGCCTGACGGTGACGACGGAGGAATGCAGGATTGCGTCAACTCTTGAGGAGAATCGCCGATCGGGTAACCTTTGGATCCGTCCATCGATATCTCGACCGGGAGGGCTTTCCGGCAAGGATTTCCTCGATTGAGGCCCGGGTTTCCTCCGCCGAGGCCGGGATTGCTTCGGTCGCGCTCCGGATCGCGTCGGCAGAGGCCAAGATCGCCTCGGCCGAGGAGAGGATCAGCAACCTGGAATCGGACGCCGACGCCTTGCGTGCAACTGTGGCGCATCTGGGCGAAAAGGTTCAGCAGAGCGACGCCACCCTTGCCGATGCCGTGGACAGTCTTGGGCGCATGAGCCACCAGGCGCAACTCGCCGCCAGCCAGGAGCAGAAGGCCCGCGCAGGTGCCCTCTCGGATCGAATGCTGGCTCTTCTGGCGTATCTGTCGCCAGAAGACCCCCTGCCCCCGGAAACCAACTTCATTCGCCTAGGCAAGCGGAACGATGGCGGCTACGTCATGATCGAGAACCTCCTCGGAGGCGGCATAGCCTACTCGGTGGGCATCGCTACCGACGCGTCCTGGGACATGGCCATGGTCCGCCGCGGCTACGAAGTCCATCAATACGACCACACCGTGTCCGAGTCTCCCGAACAGGATCCCGCCCTGCATTTTCACCAGCTCGGTGTGTGTCCCACCGGGGAACACGCGCCTTCGATGCAGTCGCTCGACTCGCTGCTGGACTCGAATGGGCATGCGGCACGGCAGGACATCGTTCTCAAGATCGACATCGAAGGTGGAGAGTGGGGCGTATTCTCCAGCCTGCCGGCGTCGGCGCTGCAAGCCTTCTCGCAGATTGCCGTGGAGTTTCACTGGCTGCACCTTCTGGACGAGGATGAGCGCTATGAGACCGCTCGCAAGAGCCTCTCCAAACTGCACGCCCACTTCGCACCGGTTCATGTTCACGCCAACAACCATCTCGGACTTTTCGTGATGGGTGGCGTGCCGGTGCCGGCCGTACTCGAAGTGACCTATGTTCGCAGGGATCTGATGGCGACCGAGCCGTCGCGCCGGACGTTTCCTACCCCTCTCGACGAACCGAACCACCCCGGCCACTCGGAGCTTTTCCTCGGCCGCTTCCAGTTCTCCGACAGATCGTGAGATAACGGTGGGAGCGGATGACGGAACGACGATGCAGTTCGACGATGTAACGAGCCTCCTGCATGCAGAGCGGACATATCGCCTGGCTCGAATGCCCAGGGTCACCGGCACGCTTCTCAGTGCCGGCTGCGCAGGCAACTGGTATTTCGATTGGGTGGAAGCGACTTACGGGCAGGTCGAAAGACACATCGGCGTTGAATTCTATTCGCCGAGGCCGGCTGCACTTCCGCCCAACGTTACCTGGATAGAAAATACCGTCGGCGACATGCGCGATGTCCCGTCAAACTCCGTCGACCTCGCATTCTCGGGTCAGAACCTCGAGCACCTCTGGCCATCAGAGACCATCAATTTTTACGCAGAATGCGCCCGCGTCGTGAGGCCGGGTGGCTACCTGGTCGTCGATAGCCCCAACCGCGCCGTCACCAGGCCGCTCATCTGGAGCCATCCCGAGCACACTGTCGAGCTGACGCCGATCGAGGCTTGCCGCATGGCCACCCTGGCCGGCTTCGATGTGATCGCGGTGCACGGAATATGGCTCGTGCGCGATCCGAAGACGTCGCACATTCTTGGCTTGGAGCCGAAGCAACTCAGCGCCGCGGCAACCGAATCGCGGATCCTGCTCGGACGAGAGGACCCCGACAACGCCATGATCTGGTGGATCGAGGCCATCAGGTCCAATCGAGAATGCCGCCACGACAAGCTCATCGCCGAAATGCGCCGGATTTTCGAGTTCGCCTGGCCCGAGCGAACCAGGCGGTTTGTCAGCAATGTGGGGAAACGAACCAACGGTCGCGTGACAAGCAGCGCCGCGGAAGGAGGCGCGCTGGTCTTCGGCCCATACATGCCGCTTCCCGCCGGCGAATACGAATTCTCGTTTGCTGTTAAAGCTGACGGAGGGCTTTCGGGCGCAACGCTCGGCCATTGTGACGTGATCGCCGGCACATCGGAACTCTTCATGCAGGAGTTCCGGCAATCGGCCTCGACAGTCAGGGCACAGCGTATCGCCGGACGATTTCGGCTCGATCAACCGATGACCTTTGCCATTCAGGCACGAGTCTTCAGCTACGGCGGAGCGTCGGTCACAACGTCGTTGCCCCGGCTTCGAGGGGCCAGCGCCGGGAAGATATTCGATGCGACCTGGATTCCCTACAGCGCGTCAGTGCGGGCGAGCGGATAGCCGCTCGACCGCTGCGTCGAAGGCCTGTCCGAATCTTTCGATGCCCAGATGGCGGAGGTCCAGCTCTCCGCCGCCAAGGTCGGCGCGGGCTTGAAGAATGGCATCGGCCCAGACGTTTTCATCAGAACCGCGCGGAACCAGCACCACGCCTTGTCCAAGATCGTCGGCAGCAGTTCCTGCGGTGGTCACGGGACGCTTGCCGACTGCCATCAGCTGGTTGATCACGCCAGACGATTCTCCGTGGTCGGGCTCACGCGGCTGAACCGCGACATCGACCCCCCGCATGACCGACGACAGGAGTTCGTCCGAGGGGTCTTCGATCAGCTCGACGAACGAAGGCGGCTCGCCGATTTGTCCGGTGTGGCGGCCGGCAAAGACCACGCGCGTATCGATCCCGCGTTCGATCAGCCTGCGCCCGGCCTTGATGACGAGGTCGGGGCGCTTCATGGGCGCGACATGGCCAAAGTGTCCGACAACCAGCTGGCTTTCAGGCCAGGGCCTGTAGCGGCCGGTGGAGGTCGGCGGCGCAACAGGGAGGAACAGCGTCTCGATATCAGGAAGTTCTCCGGGGGCCGCGAGGTCATCGACAAGCAGGTCGCGCGCCCTCTTCGAGTTCACGATGACGCTGCATTCGCCGACGAGCGAGAACAGAATCCGCGTGCCCAACGCCGAGCCGGACAAGACGCCCCATGGATTGTGAGCGCCGGCCTCGAGCTCTGGATAGGCTTTGACCATCTGGCGAGTCAGCTCGAGAACGTCGTGTTTGAAGTAGGCGTAAAGCAGGCCGGTGCAACGCACGTCGTGCAGGTAGACCACGCGCGGAATGCCAGGCCATCTGTATCGGGCGGCGGCCCGCAGGGCGCCGAGGTTGTGATCGGAATTGCCGAGTACGAAGACGGCCGCCTTCGTCCGTTCGGGCGCGACGAGCCTTTCGATGTTCGTCAGAGGGGCCAGGTCGACGGAAGGTGAAAGCAGCCGGCGTTTCGCCTTGAACTCAGCGACGCTCGCCCCCGAGGAGAGGAACTGGATGTCCGTGGCCCGCGCAAATGCGCTCGAGTTGTACGTAGCGATCCCGCTCGCATCCGGCGCAAGCGTTCCGACGACGACGGTCTTCCGACGATGGACCGCCGGCGCCATCCTCGCATCCAAGTCTTGTTCAAGTGCTTCCACGGCGACGCTCGCAGCGCCGGACCAACTGTACGGCCGGATCAGCTCCCGGCCAAACCTGACCGACTCCGCCAGCAGGGAATCGTCCCCCTCGATCGTCTCGAACGCGGCTGAAATCTCCTCGACGGACGTCGGGTCGAAGCGGCACGACGGGTGGACCAGAGGACCGATGGAACTCCCGTGCGACCCGAAAACCGGCGTCGAGACCGCATAGGATTCCAGAATAGGCATTCCCAGGCCCTCGTAGAGGCTCGGAAAGATACTTGCCCGCGCACCGGCGACGCGCCGAACCATCTCGGCGTCGCTGACGAAGCCCGTCAGGGTCACGTCCTCGCCTGGAGTGAGGCCGCGGTCGGCCGCCAACTGTTCGAGCTGCGCCCGCGTGCCATCGGAAAGCGAGCACATGATGGCGAGCTTCAGCTTCCCGCTGTTGCTGCGATAGCGGGCAAATCCGTCGATCAACCCAGGCAAATTCTTGCGGTAATCGTCCCCTCCGACATAGACCACCTCGTTCGTACGTGCCTGCTCCCCACCGACCCAGCGCGACCGTTCCAGTCCGGCATTGATCACCCTGATATTGCCTCGGTTCACGCGCGCTCGGCGGGCCAGGTCCTGGGCAGTGGATTCGCTGATGGCAAGGACGCGGTCGCAATGTCGGTAGATGTTGATGGCGCGGTGGTACGAGCGCGAAATGTTGCGATCGGCGAGGTATCGTTCCTTGAAGATCAACGGGATCAGATCGTAGGCAATGGCAGCGAGCTGCGGTTTGCGGGCGGCTATCGCAGGCGGATAGAGGTAGTGCTCGAAATGGTCGCGGACATCCAATCCGTGCACGACGCTGGTCATCAGGAAAACATCGCAATGCGGCGAACCGATGCGATCCAGGTCCTCGTGGTAAATGACATCGCCCTGCGAGCGCAGCCGTTCCTCCGCGTGGAGGCGAGGCAGATCCCGATGAACGAGCCATCGGCACGCGACCCCGGGGCGGTTCGCCATCTCCAGCGTCAGGTTGATCGCGTAGTTCGGAATGCCACGTTCCTGACTGAAGTGGCAGCCACGCAGATCAACGATCAGATGCAAGGTCAGTGCTCACGCCGGGCATCGGTGCAGTACAGGTCCTCCCATCCCGGGCCGTTTCGCGTGTATTCCAGGAGTTGCCCGTAACTTTGGACGGGAATGGGATCGCCCATGTCGCGTGGAATGATCAGGATGGTTTCCCATCGATCGGCGAGGAGACGGTAGAGACCTTCAGAACTTCCGTGACCAAAATCGTCGCTGGTATGCGGGTTGAACTCGATAGCCAGGTCCGGAGCGTCGCGTTTAATTGTCGCCCTAGCCCCATCGAGCACCAGTTGCTCCATGCCCTCGGCATCGAGCTTGATGAAGTCGATGCGCCCGATGCGATTGTCTTTCTTCCATTTGTCCAACGAGGTTAGTTGGATCGTCTCTTGAACTGCCCTTTTGCCCTCTGCAACCTCGACCCCGTCGACTGCCACAAACGAACAACCGGAGAGATCTTCGATATAGTTGAGGACGGCATCTGCAGTCCCGTTGCTCAACCCGAAATTGACGGGCGTCACGTTCGCAATATCGTTGGCGCGGATATTCCTCACCAGATAGTCGAACGTGGCCCGCGCCGGCTCGAATGCGTAGATGTGCCCTCTCGTCGCGATGCTGCTGATCTGCAGCGACATGGCTCCCAGATTTGCACCGATATCGACACAGGTCGCGTTCTCCGGCAGTCGTTTGGCCAGGTAAGAAACGACGTGGGGCTCGTAATTCCCTCCGCAAGCATCGATTGTTCCGATGATACTGCGATCCTGGGCGGGACCGCAGATTTCCAGTTCGACGCCCGATCCAGGCACCCTGAGTTGCACCACTCGCGAGGGGCTGGCGCCGTCGCTCGACAGCAAGCTGCCGAAATACGCGTCAATCGCAAGGCGCTCCAGACGTGCTCGCGTGGATTCGAGTTCCATACGCATCGACTGGGTCTCTGCAGCCACCCGAGCAGCGACGATGATGTCGATGCGCATCATGAGCCTGCGCCACACAGGACGCAGGGCACGTTTAGCGATTTTCTTGGGGCTCAAGCGAATTCAATTCCGTGCCTGGGCGGCACCTGCGGTACCTGCGAAGTATCGATTGAAAATCATACGTGCAAAGTCCGGTCAAGCCTGTTGCGCGAGCAGCCCCATGAATGCATGAGTGCGCACAAGCTGGCGCGGCCGGGCTGACGAACTTGCACTGTTTCTATCTCGTGATCCATCAAGCGGACTACACGAGCAGGCGCAGGGGATCGTCAACCTTCGCAAGCCCGACTATACTTGTCTCGACCAGGCCGATCTCGTCCTTCTCGAGGAAAACGCCCCATGCTCGGTTCAACCAACTTCGTCAGAGTGTTGGTAGACTGGATCACAAACGGCGAGCAGCCCAATCCGTCGAAAATCTATTGAACGGTGAACGGCCCCGCCCGCGGGCGGAGCACCTGAAAGCCAGAAAGCGCGATGATCGGAAAGAAGCGAATCTTCTGGCTTGGCATGCACAAGGTTCTCTCGCAGACCGAGCTCCCTCGTTTGCGGGCGCTCGGCTACGAGGTGTTCAACCCACCCTATCTGAGCGACGTCTACGATCAATCCGCTGTCTATGGTTGGGTCCCGTCAGAGACCAGCCTTCCGAAAGAAGCGCGGGAGTTGTTGGAGCGGACCAACTTCTTCTACGATGAGATCCCCCCCGACGTGGCGGAGGTTCTGAACACCTATTTCGACGCCGCCATCATCACGATCAACCCGACCTGGCTACTGAATTTCCTGAAAGCGTATCGGGGCCGGATCATCTATCGCACCTATGGCCAGCCCTACAGCCTGTCGGACGAACTCAGCAATTCAGGAGCGCTGCCGCTTATCACCGAGCGGGACGACTTCTGGTTCCTGCCGCACTCCGAAAAGGTCGCCGAAATAGAGGACGATTGGCTCCGATCGCGCATGATGATCGTCCCCTACTGCCTGACGCAAGACGTCGTCGACCTGCGAGACACATGGGATCTCGACGCATCGCTACCGGAGCTGGGATTGCTCTGCCCGCGGGCTGCCGACATTCCGTATTACGTCAACAGCTACCGCCTGCTGAAGCGATACTTTCCCGCGAAGGGCTACAGGATCTTCGGCGCGCAGAGGGTGCGCGTACCCGACGGGCAGGTGATCGGCACAGTCGAGCGCCCGGAATTCCTTGAGCGGCTCGGCCGGATGCGCGGCTTTGCCTATCACTATGAAGAGCCTACGGTCTGCTATCTGCCGCCGATCGAATTCATGACGCTCGGCGGTCCCGTGCTGTTCAAAAAGGGATCGTTGCTTTCCCGCTATTTCCCGGCCTCCGCGCCAGGCAGGGCCGACAGCATGGAAGAGCTGGTGAAGCTGTCGGAGCGGCTCAGGAAAGGCGACAGTGCTTTCTCAAATGAACTCATCGCGAGCCAGGCCGATGTCCGCAAACTCTACCAACCGGAATTCGTATGGCCGCCTTTCGACCAGGCAATGACCACGGCGCTTGGCGATGCAGGAACGAACCGGGCGCCGCAACTGATCTACACGCCGACGGCAAGGACGGAGGCGCGTGCCGAGGAAACCGTTCTTGTCGCTTTCCATGGCTTCGGACCGCTGATCGTCCGCCACCGCAGCGAATATCACTGCGCAGAGGGAATCGCGCGCGTCATCCGCCAGATCATCCGTGCATTGGACGATCTGGGTTTCACGATCATCGTCACCAGCCGCAGGCAGGATGTCGGCCGCATCCACGGCTTCCTCGGCCCCGCCGCGCGGCGCAATCTCAAGATCATGGTGGTCGACGAGGAGCCTCGCGACGGGGGGAAAGCCGTCCGGTCGATAGCTCGCCTCCGCCAGATTGCGGCAACGCGGCCATTCTCGGTCAACGTCGATCATCTCGCGAAGCTTTACCGGACGCGTGACCTGAAGGCCATGCCGCGAGCGCTGGCGTCAGCAGCAGCGGTGGCGATCCTCAAGATACTGAACAGGGCAGCGCAGAAGATCGACAATGTCGGGATCACGGATGGCGCCTTACCCCGCGCCCGATACGTCGACGGGATCGATGAAGATACGAATATCGACCATGTCCTGATATCGCACTATTACATGTTTCCTGAACTTGCTCACTTGAAGAACAAGAACGTCGTCCTGTATCTCCCCGACTATATGCCCCATTTCTATCCAGACTCCCCGGAGATGGGAGCTACTCCAAGAAATGCCGCGATCGGCAGGAAGACCATCGGCGCGGCGAGCCGCATCCTGACAAACTCCGCCTTTACGGCATCCTATCTACCCGAGACCGCCTTGGCCGTGGCGCCGGAAAAGGTCGTCCATATTCCCCTGCCGTTCCTCAACGCCGATGCTCCGACCGTAGAACCTTCTGCCCGGCTCGATACGCTTCCGCGGCACTACGCATTTTATCCCACGAGGAACCGGCCCTCCAAGCGGCTCGCGGATTTCGCGAAGACCATTGCGATCGTAAACGAACGGCTGGAGAAGTTAGGCAGAGACGATCAGGTGGTCGGAATCCTGACCGCGCCTCTGGGGGGCGCTGCGGCAGCAAATACCGAACGACATCTGATATCGCTTCAGGAATTGACGGATGCCGAACTTGGGTTTCTGTATAAAAACGCGCTGTGCCTGCTGTTCACGTCAGAGATGGAAGGAAACTTCCCAACGCAGATAACCGAGGCGTTGCATCTGGACGTGCCGGTGATTGCAACGAATATCCCACTTATTACTTTGGAGCTTGGGGACGCTTCCACTTCCTTGGACCTGGTCGACGTAGGCGACTGCGAAGGGTTCGCGGATCGAGTGATGACAATCCTGGACGATCGCGCAGCGGCCGTGAGCAGACAGAAGGCGGCCAAAGAACTTTGCTCACAGAAATTCTCCTATGAAGAATTCAAGCACGGATTGTCGGAGTTGCTCGGAAAATAGACTGATTCCATGGACAGGCTGGAAGAGCCCACCCTACCGCGGCCTTTATCGAGCAAGGCCGCGCAGAGATAGACGATTGGTCGGTCGGCTGGCCCGTTGGTTCATTGCTGGAGAAACGGTTGAAAGTCGGAATAGACGGCAGGAACCTCTTATCGACCACGGATGGAATTGGTCGGTTCGTCCACAATTCGATCAAGACTCTGGTCGCGCTAGGCGCCGACGTGTTTGTCTATGCGCCGGACGAGATAGGCGCAAACTACGACCTGCCGCGCAATGTTTCCCTGCGTATTGCCAACTTCGGTGGGTCCGTCGCCCGAACCTTCTGGGGACAGGCCGTGCTGCCGTCGCTGGCCCGCCGCGACCATGTGCACGTCTTCTGGGGGCCTTCGCATCGCCTGCCCTTTCGCCTCGATCCGGCTATCGGGCGCGTGGTGACGATCCATGATCTTGTCTGGCTGCATGCTGCGAACACGATGCGAGCCCGGACCTGGGCCGGCGACCGCCTGCTGATGAAGCCCGCGCTGCGAAGCGCCGATGTCGTCGTCGCGGATTCGAACGCCACGGCCACCGCGCTCACCACCGAATTCCCCTGGCTGAAGTCGCGGGTCGAGACGGTTGCTCCCGGCACCGCGGCGCTGCCGGAGCCTGGCGATTTTTCAAGCCTCAAGCATCTCGGCATCATCAATCCTTATGCGATTTTTGTCGGCACGCTCGAGCCCCGCAAGAACCTGGCCAATCTGATCAAGGCCTATGGCGCGCTGCCGGCCGGCATCCGCTCCGGCTGCGACCTGGTCATCGTCGGCGGCAAGGGATGGAAACAAGCGGGCCTTGAAAATCAAGTGGGCGGCAACGGCCTCGATACGAACATCAAGTTCACTGGCTTTGTCGACGACGATACGCTCGCCACGCTCTATGCGCACTGCATGTTCCTGGCGATGCCGTCTTTCTACGAAGGTTTCGGCTTTCCGATCGTCGAGGCGCAGTCCTTCGGCAAGCCGGTTTTGACGTCCAACACATCGTCCATGCCCGAAGTGGCCGGCGACAGCGCCGTCCTCGTGGACCCCAACGATCCCGGCGCAATCGCTGCGGCGTTCGGTCGTCTCTGTTCCGACGCCGAATTTCGCAACAAGATTGCCGCGGGCGCGTCGAGGAATGCGGAGCGTTTTACCTGGGAAAACCATGCCAGAAGCATGGAGCGTATATTTGAGCATGCCCTCCGGCTGCGACGTAAGAGGGCTGCGTGAAAGTCCTGCATTTCTTCAAGACATACTGGCCGGATTCCTTCGGCGGAGTGGAGCGGACGATACATGGCATCGCCCGGAGCACCGCAGGCTACGGCATCGAATCGGAGGTGCTCTCGCTCAGCCGTGCCCCTGCGGAAAACACCCTAACCCTCGACGGCCATTTGGCCCGGAAAGCCAAGCTCGCCTTCGAGGCGGCATCGACGGGATTTTCACGCGAGGTGTTCGGAAAGTTCGATGTACTCGCCCGGAGCGCCGATTTGGTGCACTATCACTTTCCCTGGCCGCTGATGGATATCGCGCATTTTTATTCCCGCCACGGGAAGCCGACCGTCGTCACCTACCATTCCGACATCATCAAGCAGCGATTCATCTTGCCGCTCTATCGGCCCCTGATGACTCGGTTCCTCAACGACGTCGACGCGATCGTGGCGACCTCGCCGCAGTATCTCAAGTCAAGTGGCACTCTCAAGGCGTTCGAAGCCAAGGCCAAGGTCATTCCGATCGGCATAGACGAAAAGAACTACCCGGCGCCAACCGAGGCTGACGAGGCCTGGTGCCGATCAGCCGTTCCGGAACCATTCGCGCTCTTCGTCGGAGTGCTGCGTTACTACAAGGGCCTGGATATCCTGATCGACGCCGCAGACCGGATTCGATGCAAGATCGTCATCGCCGGTTCCGGACCCGCCGAACAGGACCTCCAGCGTCAAGCCGGGAGGTTGCAGCGCCAAAACGTGATCTTCCTCGGCGCGGTCTCCGAGCGGCGCAAGATGGCGCTGCTTCACGCCTGCCGCGGCTTCGTATTCCCGTCGAACCAACGGTCGGAGGCGTATGGACTTTCGCTGGCGGAGGCGGCGATGTGCGGCAAGCCGATGATCTCTTGCGAGCTCGGGACCGGTACGAGCTATGTAAACGAGGCCGGCGTGACCGGCCTCGTCGTGCCGCCCTCCAACCCGGCAAGTCTGGCCGAAGCCGTCAACCGGCTCGTCGATGCGCCGGCCGAGGCGGCTGAATGGGGCCGAGCTGCGCGTGAGCGCTTCGACAGGCTTTTGACCGCCGACAGAATGGGGAAAGCCTATGCCGACCTCTATCATCAGCTCGGCGGTCGCGACCTGATCGGCAGC
>Ga0233365_1000901_pt1 | contig 13283 bp, 14 predicted proteins | sample ElkDunMinimDraft_27_FD_191535 | JGI IMG/M metagenome (GOLD analysis project Ga0233365, IMG submission 191535) | Fecal eukaryotic communites from dung pellets of Tule Elk in California, USA - Elk Dung C36 | ecosystem: Host-associated > Mammals > Digestive system > Large intestine > Fecal | place...
GGATAATCCGCCTTGGTTGCGCAGGCGGAAAGCGGTATGGAAACCATGATAAGGAGCGGCAGGGCGCGGTTCATTCCGCACGCATAGCATGGTGCCAGCGCTTCGCCATGGGGCTAAAATCCGGCGCCGCTTCGGTTGACATGGTGGAGGCCTTACATTAGGGGCACCGCTTCTTCCGGCCCTCCGTGTCATCGCGGGGTATCCGGTATACCGGCACTCAGGCCGGGTAGACAGATGAATGGATAAGGGCACAATGTTCGCAGTAGTGCGCACGGGCGGCAAGCAGTATCGGGTAGCCGCCGGAGACAAGATCGCTGTTGAAAAGCTGGCTGGTGAAGCCGGTGAAAAGATCACGCTGGGCGACGTCCTGCTTGCCGGCGAGAACGGTGAGCTGGCGGATATCGCCAAGGTCGTGGTTTCGGCGGAGATCATCGCTCAGGCCAAGTCCGAGAAGGTCATTGTCTTCAAGAAGCGCCGTCGGCACAACTACCGTCGCCGCAATGGCCACCGTCAGCAGCTGACGCTGCTGCGCATCCTTTCCGTTGGTGGTGCCGAAGCTAAGGCCGCCAAGAAGGCCGCCGCTACGCCGGCCGCCGAATAAGATTCGGAGTAGTTCGAGATGGCACATAAAAAAGCTGGTGGCTCCTCGCGCAACGGTCGCGACTCAGCCGGTCGCCGCCTTGGCGTAAAGAAGTTTGGTGGCGAATCCGTCGTTGGCGGCAACATCATCATCCGTCAGCGCGGCACCCGCGTATATCCGGGCGCCAACGTAGGCATTGGCAAGGACCACACGCTGTTCGCGCTGGGTCAGGGCCGCGTGCGTTTTCACGCTGGCAAGCTCGGCCGTAAATACGTGTCGGTCGACGTGATGGCAGAAGCCGCCGAATAATCGGATGGTCTGTATAGGACCATCCCCATGGGATGGTCCCGCCGGACCTTACGGGTCTGGCTTAAGAGGGAGAGGGGCCAACCCATCTCCCTTTTTTCGTCTCTCCCTCAGAACCGGTGCCGTCAAGGTATCGTGATCTGCGTGCGCCCTGGCGCAGGCGTAATGGCCATGTCATGCGACCCCACTACGGAGCGTCGCGGGGCGGCTGAGAGGAGTGGATTTAATGTTTTTTCGCAGCGAGCGCCTGTTCCTGCGGCCCGCCTGGCCCGAGGATTGCGAAGAGCTGATCGCGCTCATCACCGAAGAAGCGGTGATGCGCGATGTTGCTGCCATGCAGTGGCCTTATACGGTGGAAGATGCGCGGGGCTTTATCGCCCGCCCGCCCGAGCGCCTTTTGCCGCATTTCTTCATCACCCTGCCCACAGCTGAAGGGGCCCGTCCCATCGGCAGCATCGGGCTGGGTAAGAATGGCGACGATGTTCAGATCGGTTTCTGGATCGGTCACCGCCACTGGCGGCAGGGCTATGCCACCGAGGCGACTCGCGCGGTGCTGTGTCTTGCCCGGGCAATCGGCCATCGGCGCATCGTAGCCACGCATTTCGCCGATAACGTCGCCACGACCCGCGTTCTTGAGAAGGCCGGTTTTGTCCGGACCGGTGAGACGCGCCTTAATGATGCCCCGGCCATAACGCTTGCGGCCGATCTGGGGGAGTCGTGCAAGGGCGATGACCCGGTGATGCGAGCCGCCTGACAGGGATCGTTCAGGCCATAGCAGGCGCCAGTGCCTGCTCAGCCTGCGCGATCAACAGGCGCTCGTCGCGGTTCCAGGGGTGAAAGCCAGGCAGGAAGTAGGCCACCCAAGCCGGGAAAATCCGGCGCAGGATCCCCGGTTTGCCAAACAGGAATACGAACAGGCGCCATTTCGCACCCAAACCCGTGATGCCGTCCTGCTCCAGCAGGTTCAGGGCATCTCGAAACCGGCGAAACAGGAAGTTCTTCGTTACCAGCAGCATCAGGATCGACTTGACCTTCCAGCGCCGCCACCGGCTCCAGCCGCGGGTCGCGTGAAGCCAGGTGTCATAGGCGACGCCCTTGTGTTCGATCTCTTCGATGGCATGCCAACGCCACAGTCCCGCCACTTCGGGATCGGCGCCGGCGAAATGGGCCGGGTGGGCCAGAATCTCGTGCGCCATCATCGCCGTGTAATGTTCCAGCGCCATTGTCGCGGCAAGATCGAGGATCGGTGGCCGCCCCTCAAGCCGCTTGAGCACCTCTTCCACGCGCGCATCGATTCGCGCCATGTCATAGCCGGCATCAGTCGCAATGCGATTGAACGCCAGATGCTCACGCGTGTGGTTCACTTCCTGCACGATGAAGCGGCGGATGTCTTCGGCCAGCGCCGGCGGAGCCCCTTCGCGGTGGGCTTTCACGGAATCGATGAAATAGGCTTCGCCGCGCGGGAAGGTGCCCGAAAGGCAATTGTACCACGCCGTGCCGATCGGATCGCCGCCCAGCCACCACCGGGGAATCGTGCCGTTGCGGGCAAACCGCATATCTCGGATGGTAATAATCAGTCCCGGGGGCGCGGGGTTGCCCGCGCGAACGGCTGGTTCTAGAGCGGCAGATGGGGGTCTAGGCGCCATTTTTGGCACCGTGGGGGCTGTTAACAATGATGTCAATAAGGAAGCGCCTTTCGCAGGAGGAGAGCCGGACTGTCGCGCTTGAGGCAGCGCGGACACTCCTGATCGAGCGGGGGCCGCAGGCCGTAACCTTGAAGGCTGTGGCGGCGCGGGTTGGCCGCACCCATGCCCTTCTCCTTCACCATTTCGGTTCGGCAGCCGGTCTGCAAAAGGCGCTGGCCAAGCATCTTGCCGAGACGATCTGCGCCATCATCGCGCAGGCCGTGATCGCCAGCCGCGCCGGCACAGGCTCACCCCGCGAAGTGGTGGACCTGACATTCGATGCATTTGACAGCCAGGGCGCGGGGGCGCTTGCGTCCTCGATGCTGTTGTCCGGCAATGAGGACGCGCTCGATCCGATCATCGATGCCATTCATGACATGGTTGATGAACTGCACGGCTTTGGCGAAGGCAGCATGCGTGAAATGACGCTCAGCCTCGTGCTGATGGCACTGGGCGACGCGCTGATGGGCGCGCAACTGTCCCATTCCCTTGAACTGCCCCGCACGTCGGCGCGCGATACGGCCGAACGGCTGCTGATCGATGCCGCGGCAAAGGCCGCGCGCGATGCGCCTTAGGCCCGCTGAAGCCAGCTTGGCGCAATCTCGGGCGTGATGTCTTCGATACGCAGGTGATCGACGGCCTTGCCCAGCGCAGGATAGTCTGCGCGCTGGCGGGCAGGGTCTGATTTGCTCAGCGGCACGACCACAAGCCGGCGGTTAACCTTCTGGCGCCAGTTCATGCGCGCGGTATTTTCCTGCCCGACATAGCAGCCCTTGGTAAAGCTGACGCCGTGCAGCTCTACCGCGTTGCATTCGAGCCAGAGCGTTTCGCCGTCGCCCAGTTCGGCGCGGCCTTCGGTTACACCCAGCGCCAGCCGGTGTGCCAGCCAGGCGGTATCGGCAGGTTCGTCTTCGGCGTCAGGCTGGGCCAGCCACCGCTCACCCAGGGCATTGAGCCGGGGATCCGGCGCGGCGCCATCGCCGATGTGCGGGCGCCAGTGCACCACAAGCGTGTTGTCCCGGGCGATCGCGATCTTGCGGCGAAGGCGGTACATCGACAGCCGCTTTACCAGCGCGTCTGCCGCCTCGGCCTCACAATCGAGCAGCAGGTGGGTGTTCGATGGCCAGACGATGAAGTCAAACAGCACCTTCCCCTGAGGTGACAGCAGCCCCGCCCAAACCGGCAGCGCGCCTTTTACGTCGTTTGTCACCAGCCCTTGCAGGAAGTCTGCAACATCCTCGCTATCGTCGAGGGGGGAGATACGGACGATTGCGCGGGACGCGAGCAGTGATGCGGTCATGGCTGATAAGTGGGGGATGACCGGGCGATTGGCAATCGCCGCGTGCGGGAATCGAAAGTCTGTCCTGCGGCGCCGGGCTGTGGCAAGGGAAGGGCATGACCAGCCAAAACGCCCCCGAACTCGTCCTTGCCAATGGCACCGTGCACACCCCATCCGGCCCGGTTTCCGCCGATGTCGCCGTGCGCGACGGCAAGATCGTGGGCGTCGGCAGCTATCCCGGCGCGGGCCGCGTGATCGACTGCACGGGACTGGACGTCTTGCCCGGCGTGATCGACTCGCAGGTTCACTTTCGCGAGCCGGGACTTGAGCAAAAGGAAGACCTGGAAAGCGGCAGCCGCGCGGCCGTGATGGGCGGCGTGACCGCCGTGTTCGAAATGCCCAACACCTCGCCCAATACCGATACGGCTGATCGCGTGCTCGACAAGCTGCAGCGCGCCAACCACCGCATGTATTGCGACCATGCCTTCTATGTCGGCGCGACGGCTGAAAACGCCGAGCATCTGGGAGAGCTGGAGCGCATCCCCGGAACCGCCGGCGTGAAGATCTTCATGGGCGCCTCCACCGGCAGCCTGCTTGTCGCCGAGGACGAGGCGCTTGCGCGCGTACTGGCGAACGGCATCCGCCGCGTGGCGATCCATGCCGAAGACGAAGCGCGGATGCAGGAGCGCAAGGACCTGCGCGTGCAAGGCGATGCTTCGTCGCATCCGGTGTGGCGCGATGATGAAAGCGCGATCCTTGCCACGCGGCGTATCCTGCGCCTTGCGCGTGAGGCGCGCCGTCCGATCCACGTGCTGCACATAACGACGCCGGCTGAACTCGAACTGCTTAGCGCGCACCGCGACATCGCGACCTGCGAAGTTACGCCGCAGCACCTGACGCTTGCCGCCGAAGACGCCTATCCGCGGCTGGGCAGCCATGCCCAGATGAACCCGCCGATCCGCAGCGGTGCCCACCGCGACGGGCTGTGGCACTGGCTGCAGCAGGGCGTGCCGGACGTGCTGGGGTCAGACCATGCGCCGCATACGCTGGAGGAAAAGGCCAAGACCTATCCCGACAGCCCCAGCGGAATGCCCGGCGTGCAGACGCTGCTGCCGCTGATGCTGGATCATGTCGCGAACGGACGGATGACGCTGGAGCGGCTGATCGACATGACCAGCGCTGGGGTGCAGCGGGTGTTCGGCCTTGTCGGCAAGGGCCGGATCGCGGCCGGCTATGACGCCGACTTTTCCATCGTTGACCGCAAGGGCACTTTCACCGTGACCGAGGATTGGCTGGAAAGCCGCTGCGGCTGGTCGCCCTTCACCGGCATGGAATTGCAGGGGCGCGTAGTGGGAACGATCGTGCGCGGCCACACCGCCATGTGGGAAGGGCAGCTTGCCAATGCCCCCCATGGAGAGCCGCTACGCTTCGCTTCCGCTCTCTGACCTGTTGGCGCGATTGGCCAGCGCGCGGTGACGCGCGACCAGGTCCCAGGTGAAGATGGCGATCGCCACCCAGATCGTGATGAAGCTCGCCAGCTGAATCGGGCGCAGTGGTTCGCCGAACACGAACAGCGCCAGCAGGAACGCGATTGTCGGCGATAGATACTGGATGAAGCCCAGGGTGGAGAAATCCATCCGGCGCGCCGCAACAGTGAAGAGCAGCAGCGGCACGGCGGTGATTACGCCGGCACCGGCGATCATCAGGTCGGTGCCGATATCCTTGCCGATCGCAGTTCCGGCAGCGCTCATCGCGTGCCAGGTGATCAGGCCGAAGGCGGGTAGCATCAGCCAGAGGCTTTCAATGGTAAGGCCGGGCAAGGCATCCACGGGGGTCAGCTTGCGCAGAAATCCATAGGCACAGAACGTTGCGGCCAGGAACAGGCTGATACCCAGCATGTCCAGCGCGCCCCATGCCAGTATTGCAACGCCGATCGCGGCCAGCGCCACGGCAATCCACGCCCGGCGGGACAGCCTTTCACCCAGAAACAGGGTGCCGGCCAGCACGTTGACCAGGGGATTGATGTAATATCCCAGGCTGGCCGCCAGCACATGGCCTTCCTGCACGGCAGTGACATAGACCAGCCAGTTGGAGCCAATCAGCATGGCCGTTGCGAGCAGCATGAACAGCGTGCGCGGATTGCTCATCGCCGCACGCAGGGCGGGCCACTGCCTGCGGGCCGCGATCACGATCAGGCAGACAGGGGCCGTGAAGATAATGCGCCAGCCGATGAACTCGAACGCGGGAACGTGCCGCAGGAACATGAGGTAAAGCGGCAGCAATCCCCACACGGTATAGGCGAAGATCGCGTGGGGCAGGCCGCTACGCGCTTGGGTGTGGGGTGAGTTCATGGTGTGGGCCGCGCCTAGCGATGCTTCCCAGCCCCCGCAAGTGTCGGTTCGTCCCCTCATTCCTCACGGCTTATCGCATAACCGAAATCTGACTTTGGCGTTGTTATCTGTTCAGCTTCGCAGAGCTAGACATGAACAGGTCGCAGCGATCCCGACACGAATCGCGGATCGTAAAGCAAGGAGAAAGCTCATGAGGATGAAGTTGACGCTCGCAGCCATGGCAGTGGCAGTTCCGAGTCTGTTTTTCGGTGCCGTTCCGGCGAGCGCGGCTACGTCGTTCGATAGAGCGCCTGTAATTGCGATGCACAGTGGCGCCGATAGCGTCACGGAAGCCAATTGGGAACATGGCCGCAAGTACAAGAACCGGCGTGATCGTGATCGCCGTGGCAGCTACGGACGCCATGCCCGCAACGACTATCGCGGTGACCGCGTAGGCCGCAACACACGAGTCTGGAACCGTAACGGCCGCACCTATTGCCAGAAGGAAAACGGAACCACCGGCCTTCTCATCGGCGGTGCAGTTGGTGCCCTTGCCGGCCATGAAGTCGCCGGTTCTGGCAACCGCACGCTGGGCGCCCTTATCGGTGCCGCGGGTGGTGGTCTTCTCGGCCGCGCGATTGACCTCAGCGATGCACGCTGCCGTTAAGACGACGCCGCTGATCTGAAAACAGCGCGTCGGGTCGCAAAGTCGGCGCTGTGGAGGGACGTTTCAGCCTTGGGCTGGGGCGTCCCTCCGTCTGTATGGGGATGGCGCGTGTTCCGTTGACAGGAATGGGCCGCAACCGTAGATTTTCGTATTGAATACCAATGCCATTTCGCCACTGTCCTTCCCGGATCCAGCGAAAGCCGCGCGACATGAATGCATTTCACAGTTGCCACGCGTCCGGGTTGGAGCGCCCTTTATTCCGGCGCTGAGCCCGAACTGGTCGGCGAGGCTCTCGTCCTTTTTCAGCCTCCGCGAGGAAAGCGGCGTATTGCGGATGTCGATCGCCGCAACGGTGGTCATTGCCCTGTTCGGCATCGTCTTCGGCCTCGCCTCCGGCTCATTCTCCATAATGTTCGATGGCGTCTATTCGCTGCTGGACGCGAGCATGAGCGTGTTGGCGCTGCTGGTGGTCAATCTTATCGCATCCTATTCGGCATCGGCCGGGCTTTCGCGGCGGCTACATGAACGCTTTACCATGGGCTTCTGGCATCTTGAGCCCATCGTTCTAGGCCTGAACGGCACCATGCTGATCGGCGTTTCCGTTTACGCCCTGATCAACGCCCTATCGAGCCTGCTGGGCGAAGGCCGCGACCTGGCGTTCGGCTGGGCCATTGTTTACGCCGCGGTCACGCTGCCGACCTGCATTCTGATGGTCGCAGTGGAAAGGCGTGCCAATCGCCGGATCAAATCGGAATTCGTCCAGCTGGACGGCCAGTCGTGGATGATCTCCGGCTGTATTACCGCCGCGCTGTTGGTGGCCTTCTGCATCGGCTTTGGCGTGCAGGGCACGGAGTGGGAGTGGATTTCGCCCTATATTGACCCCGCCGTCCTGGCGCTGGTCTGCATCGTCATCATACCGATACCGATCGCAACCGTACGGCAGGCGTTATCGGACATCCTGCTGCTTACGCCGCAGGACCTGAAGCAGCATGTCGATGCCGTGGCGCAGGCATTCGTCACGAAATACGGCCTTGTCACCTACCGCGCCTATGTCGCCCGGGTAGGCCGGTCGCGGGAGATTGAGCTTTACTTCATCGTTCCGGTAGATGCGCCGGCGCGAACCATCGCGCAGTGGGATGCGCTGCGGGACGAGGTGGGCGAGGCACTGGGCCCTGACAGCAGCGACCGCTGGCTCACGATTGTTTTTACCGGCGATATGGAATGGGCGGACTGAGCTGCGCCCCGGCGTTCACACGTCGCGTAGACCAGTCTCTATCGCTGCGCGCGGCTGCTCCATCTCGCTTGATGCGACCGGATAAGCGCAATAGTCGGCTGCGTAGAAGGCGCTGGGCCGATGGTTTCCCGACAGTCCGATGCCGCCGAACGGCGCAGAGGAGCTTGCCCCCGTGGTTGGCCGGTTCCAGTTGACGATGCCCGCGCGGATATTCGCCCAGAAGCGGTTGTAGTCCTGCGGGCTGCCGCCAACCAGAGCGGCAGACAGGCCAAAGCGCGTGTTGTTCGCCTCGGCAATCGCCTCGTCAAAATCGTCCACGCGGATAACCTGCAGGATTGGTCCGAACAGTTCGACATCGGGGCGTTCGCGGATGGCGGTAGTGTCGATTATCGCCGGGGAAAGGAACGGCAGATCCTCGCTGGAGCGGACAAGGTGCTTGATGGCGCGCCCGCCGTTGCTGAGCAGGTAGAGGAAGCTTTCGGTCAGCCCATCTGCCGTGCCGTTATCGATCACCGGTCCCATGAATGGTTGCGGTTCGTCAAAGGGCGCGCCGGTAATGACGCGGTCGGCCAGCGCCTTCACCTCTGCGACTACGTTGTCATACAGCGATGACTTGATGATCAGCCGCCGCGCGGCGGTGCAGCGCTGCCCTGCGCTGAGAAAGGCGGATTGCACGACCAGAGCAGCAGCATCAGTGATCTTGGGCGTGTCCCAGACGATCAGCGGGTTGTTGCCGCCCATTTCCAGCGCCACGATCTTGTTCGGTGAAGCGGCAAGCTGGCGGTTGATGGCAATGCCGGTATGGGCCGATCCGGTGAACAGCACGCCGTCTATGCCTTCATGGGCAACCAGCTGCTGTCCCTCGGCCACGGTGCCGACCAGCAATTGCACGACGCCCGCCGGAATGCCGGCCATGTGGAAGCACTGGACCAGCAGTTCGCCCGAGGCCGGGGTTTTCTCGCTCGGTTTGAAAATCACGGCATTGCCTGCGATCAGTGCCGGCACGATGTGGCCGTTGGGCAGATGCGCGGGGAAATTATAGGGGCCCAGCACGGCCACCACGCCGTGCGGCTTGTGGCGCAGGGCAGATGTGCCCTGCATCGCGCTGTCCAGCCGGCGCTGCGGCGTGCGTTCCGCATAGGCGCGGATCGAAATCTCAACCTTGTTGATCACCGATTCAACTTCGGTCCGCGCTTCCCACAGCGGCTTCCCGGTTTCGCGAGCGATCAGCGTGGCCATCCGGTCGCTTTCGCGGCGCACTTCGTTGGCAAAGCGGCGGACAAGTTCCATGCGAGTCGCCAGCGGCCGTGCCGCCCAGTCTGCCCACGACCGGCGGGCCCGGGCCACGGCTTCATCGACGTTGCCGGTCTGGCCGCGCCAAAGCTCGGCCCCCGTGGCCGGCTCGTAGGAAATGATTTCGCTGCTCATCAACCCTTCGGCGTAGCTGTTAGCCCCACTTCATACGCCAATCGCGTTACCAGACCAACAACGCCCGCCGCGCATTGCCCACAGGCAAGTGAACGGCTTACCGGTGCCCGGCGGGTATCGGCGGTTCGCCCAGCGCCTGGCCCAGAGTGCGGATCGCAGCGACCTTTTCGGTCAGGGCCGACCAGTCGTCAGCCTGATCGATCGCGCTCCAGATACGCTCAACCTCTTCGATCACCAGCGACGGTGCGGCGCCCTCCTGCCACAGCGGATGGGTACTATCCGCGACCGGGCCATATTGCGCCAGTTGCTGGCCGAAGTCGCCATCGGGAACATTGCGGCCGCCGCGATGGATGAAGAACAACTCGTCCGGCCCAATGTCCGAATCGCGCATATAGGTTTCGGCTGCGCCGATCAGGGCCTTCTCGGCCTCGACCCCGCGCGGCTCCACGCCCAGCCGCCAGGCGAAACGGCGGGCCAGTGCGGCTTCGTAAAGCGGCCCGAAACGCTCGAGCGCGGCAACCAGCGGCTCCGTTTCCACAAGCGTCCGCAGAGCCACCGCAAGCTGGCCGCAGTTCCACAGGATTGCCTCGGGCTGGCGGCCAAAGGCGTAGAGGCCACTATGGTCGAAATAGGCGGCAGTGAAGCTTGGATCCCAGCGCGGCAGCCATCGCCACGGGCCGTAGTCAAAGCTTTCGCCCGAAATGTTCATGTTATCGCTGTTCAACACGCCGTGCACGAAACCGGCCGCCATGTAGGATGCGGCAAGGTCGGCAAGGCGTTCCACCACCTGATGCATCAGGATCACGGCGGGCTCATCGCGGCCCGGCGCATCTGCGGGCGGGGGCGGGCCGGGATATTGCTCAAGGCAATAGGCGACTAGCGCCACCATTTCGTCCTTCAGGCCAAGGGCCATGAGCCGCTGGAACGTGCCGATGCGGATATGCCCATGGCTGAGCCGCACCATCACCGCAGACCGCGTGGGCGATGGCTCGTCCCCGCGCCACAGCTGTTCGCCCGTTTCGACTACGGAAAAGGTCTTGCTGGTGTTGGCCCCCAGCGCTTCCAGCATTTCGGTGGCGAGGATTTCGCGCACGGCCCCTTTCAGCGTCAGCCGGCCATCGCCGGCGCGGCTCCACGGCGTTTGGCCCGAACCCTTGGTGCCAAGATCGAGCAGGCGATCCTGTCCGTCGCGCAACTGGGCAAACAGGAACCCGCGTCCGTCGCCGATTTCGGGATTGTAAACGCGGAACTGGTGGCCGTGGTAGCGCAGGGCTAGCGGCTGAGGCAGGTTTTCGGGAAGCGGCTGGAAACGGCCGAAATGGCGGATCCAGTCGTCATCGCTCAGGCTTTCCAGTCCCACGGCATTCGCCCACCGATGGTTGCGAAAACGCAGGACGTGGCCCGGGAAGTCAGCAGACGTCACGGGGTCCGCCAGCCATGGGGCAAGGCGTTGGATTTGAGGATCGGGCCGGTAAAGAGCGGCTTGCGGTTCGGCGCGCATCCGGCAATATTTGGGGGGCAAGAGGCCGCGGCGCAAGACGCGGCGTGGATAACTTCAACTGCCAGGAACGCGATGAGCGATTACTCGGACGGTTTCTGGCAAAGCCGCGACGGCCTGAAACTGCACTACAGGGACTATGCCGGGGCGGCGCGAGCCGATCGCCCGCCGGTGATCTGCCTCCACGGCCTGACGCGCAATGCGCGCGACTTTGCCGGGCTGGCTTCGCGGGCGAGCCCTGACTGGCGCGTGATCTGCCTGGAAATGCGGGGCCGGGGCGAAAGCGCCTATGCCAAGGATTCCGCCACCTACACGCCACTGCAATATCTCGACGATTTCAAGCACTTTCTCGATCAGGCCGGGATCGATCGCTTCGTGGCGATCGGCACGTCGCTGGGCGGGATCATCACCATGCTGGCGGCGCTGCAGATGCAGGATCGCATCGCGGGCGCCGTGCTCAACGATGTTGGCCCGGTGCTGGAACCGGAAGGGCTGCGGCGCATCGGCGCCTATGTCGGGCAGGGACGCACGTTCCCCACATGGATGCACGCCGCCCGGGCGCTGGGTGACGCGCACCGCCCCGCCTATCCCGATTTCCAGGTTGCTGACTGGCTGGCCATGGCCAAGCGGCTGATGGCCCTATCCGGCAATGGCCGCATCGTCTTTGACTATGACATGAAGATCGCCGAACCCTTTGCCGACATGAACCCCGATGAGCAGCCCGACATGTGGCCCTGCATCGATGCGCTGGCCGGGCGGCCCATCAGCATCCTGCGAGGGGCGCGGTCCGATATCCTGTCCGAAGCGACATTTGCCGGCATGCAAAGCCGCCTTCCGGGGGTGGAAGCTGTCACCATCGACAGTGTGGGACATGCGCCGACTCTGGATGAACCCGAAGCCGTGGGGGCGATAGATCGCCTGCTTGCGCGCATCGCTTGACGGCGCGGCTACGTTCACCCTTCCTTCACTCTCCACAGTCCATCGATCAAAGGCGTTGAAAAGGCGCGCCCATCGTCTAAACAGCCGCAACCGTCGTAAAACAGCAGAAAGCGCCCATCTTGGCCCTGCGTCCCCAACGCCCTGAATCCCGTAGTGACCAACTCGCAGCCCGCACCGCTGCAGAGCAGAACGTTTTCATGCGCGAGGTGGATGAGGCTGTCCGGCAGGACGAAGCCGCCAACCTTGCCGTGCGATACGGAAAGCCTGCGATCGCAGCCATCGTGCTGGGCCTGGGCGCGCTTGGCGGCTATCTCTGGTGGGATCACACCCACAAGCAGAAGATGGGCGAATGGGGTGAGCAGTTCACCATGGCGCTCGACAAGGTGGAGCGGGGCGATCTTCCCGCCGCGGACAAGGCGCTGCAGCCACTTGCCGAAAATGCCGGGCCCGGCACATCGGCCGCGGCCAACCTGCTGCGTGGCGGTGCTGCGCTGGAAAAGGGCCAGCGTGAGCAGGCCTCGAAGCTGTTTGCTGCAGTCGCTGGCGATAGCAGCGCGCCAAAGCCATTCCGCGATCTGGCAACGATCCGTCAGGTCGCCACCGATTTTGATACCATGCCGGCAGACCAGATCGTTACCAAGCTGAAGCCGCTGGCCGTACCGGGCAATCCCTGGTTTGGCAGTGCCGGCGAGCTGCTGGGCATCGCCTATCTCAAGCAGGGCAAGCCGGAACTGGCCGGCCCGCTTTTCGCTTCCATATCCCGCGACAAGGAAGCGCCGGAATCACTGCGGCGGCGGACACGGCAACTTGCCGGAATGCTCGGCGTCGATGCGATCGATGATCCGGAAAAGGCTGTCCAGGAAATAACCGAAAAACAATAATGACACGGAAATCTGCAAGGACGTTGCGCATGAAGTCGTCAACCTTTTCCCGTTACCTGACTGTCCCGCTGGCCACCGTGCTGGCGATTTCGCTGTCAGGTTGCGGCGTGTTCGGCGGCAAGGAAGGCCCCAAGACACCCACCGTCGGCAATCGCGTGCCGATCCTTTCGCGGATCGAAACCAGCGCAAAGCCTGATCCGGCCCTGGCCTCCGTCACCGTTACCGTGCCCGCACAGCAGGCAAATACCGAATGGACGCAGGCAGGTGGCACGGCCAACAAGGCCTATGGCAATCTGGCGCTGGCAGCGGCCCCGGCACGTCTTTGGACAGCTTCGGTTTCCGGATCGAGCACGCGTCGGCGTCTGGCCGCTGCGCCGGTTATCGGCGGTGGCAGGCTTTTCGTGATGGACACGGAAGGCGTGGTCAGCGCGTTTGATGCCAGCACGGGGGCGCCTG
>Ga0233365_1000905_pt1 | contig 13262 bp, 11 predicted proteins | sample ElkDunMinimDraft_27_FD_191535 | JGI IMG/M metagenome (GOLD analysis project Ga0233365, IMG submission 191535) | Fecal eukaryotic communites from dung pellets of Tule Elk in California, USA - Elk Dung C36 | ecosystem: Host-associated > Mammals > Digestive system > Large intestine > Fecal | place...
CAGGTTGGGGCCACTGAGTACGCCGATGCGCGCCTCCGGACACTCATGCCCGAGCACTTCGCTCATCAGCTTGAAGGTGCCGGCCTCGATGCCCTTGGTGCAGCTGACCAGGATGGCGTCGGGACGGCTCCACGCCAGCATGCTGTGCACCACCGTGCGGAAATAGGCGCTGGGCACCGCGACGAAGATGATCTCGCTGTCGCGTACCGCCTGCTCCATATCATGGTAGGCCACCACGTTGTTGTGCAGCCGGTAACCTGGCAGGTAATGCGGATTCTCGTGGGTCTGGTTCACCTGCGCGACCAGCTCCTCGTTGCGCATCCAGAACTTCACCCGATAGCCGTTCTCGGCGATGATATTGGCCATCACCGTGCCGAAGCTGCCACCCCCCAGGACGGTCACTGTCCCTGTTAAATCCTTCAAACGGAATCCCCCTGCATCAGCACCATACGATTGGACTGAAAGAATATCAGTGCATCGTACACCTTGTTGGCGACATTCTTGGGCGTCATCGACGCCCCGACAAACTGGTCGTACTCCCCGGGCACCGGATCGACGGTGGACCACCTCAGCCGCCGCATGTCGCTCATGGCGTTGCCGCTGAAGCTCTTGATCCATTCCGAATTGATGATATTGACCACGCCATACATCTCTGGCGAATCGATATCTTCGATGACCCTGACCGCCACAATGCGCCCCATCATGTTCACCGCAATGAGCAGGTCGACATAGCCGTTGAAGCCGTCGGCCACGGTGGCTGGCACCAGCACGGCGGTGGCCTGCCCGTCCTGACGGGCGATGTAGGCGAAGCGGTCACGGCGCAGTCCCAGCAGGTCGATGTTGACCACGTTGTCCTGGCTGTCGCCGGCGCGCAGCAGGAAGGTGTCGGCCATCAGATCGTTGTCGAACAGGTCCGGGGTAATCATCTTGAACAGGTTACGGCGGTCGAAATCCTGTCTTGCCTGCAGTACATCGCCTGCCATGCCGCGATAGGCCAGCGTGCAGGCCGCCAGCACGGCCACCAGCACCAGGCCGCTGAGGAGGATGCGCCGTAACGACGCAGGAGATGTCCGGGTCATGTCAGGTGCCTCGTTGCATCAGAATACACGGTTGAGGCCATCCAGCGCGGCGATGCGATAGGCTTCCGCCATGGTCGGATAGTTGAACGTGGTGTTGAGAAAGTATTTCATGGTGTTGGCCTTGCCTTCCTGCAACATGATGGCCTGGCCAATATGGACGATCTCGGAGGCCTGGTCACCAAAACAGTGAATGCCCAGTATCTCCAGCGTGTCAAAGTGGAACAGGATCTTCAGCATCCCTACCTGCTCGCCGGTGATCTGGCCGCGGGCGGTGTTCTTGAAGAAGGCCTTGCCCACCTCATAAGGCACCTTGTCTGCCGTCAGCTCGCGCTCGGTGCGGCCCAGCGTGCTGATCTCCGGAATGGTGTAGATGCCCGAGGCGAAGCGGTCGATATCGCGGCTCGCGGACGGGTCGACGATGGCGTTGGAGGCCGCTCGCCCTTGATCGTAGGAGGCGCTGGCCAGCGACGGCCAGCCGATGACATCCCCTGCGGCGTGGATGTTCTCCACGGCGGTACGGTACTGTCCATTTACCTCCAGCTGACCGCGGGAGTTGGGTGTCAGGCCAATTGCCTCCAGGTTGAGCTGATCGGTGTTGCCGGTGCGGCCGTTGGCCCATAGCACGATGTCGCTCTTGATGCGCTTGCCGGACTTGAGATGGGTGATGACATGAGTGTCGAAGTATTCGATCTTCTCATGCTGTTCGTTATGGCGGCTGCGCACGCCCACGTTGCGCAGATGATAGCTGAGCGCATCCGAGATCTCGCAGTCCAGGAAGGACAGCAGGCTGTCGGCCGGGTTGATCAGTTCTACCTTGGCGCCCAGGCCACCGAAGATCGAGGCGTATTCACAGCCGATGACCCCCGCGCCGATTACCGTCACCTTGCGCGGTGAGAAATCGAGCTGCAGGATGGTGTCGCTGTCAAAGATGCGCGGGTGGCTGAAGTCGACGCTCTCCGGCCGATAGGGCCGTGAGCCGGTGGCGATGATGAAGTGATCGGCGCCCAGGACCGGCCCCTTGCTGCCCAGGCGGATGGTGTGTGCATCGATGAAGCTGGTCAGCCCGTAGTGAATGTCGATGCCGTTTTTTTCGTAATATCCCCGGCGCAAATAAACCTGCTCATCAATAACATGCGATGCATGTTTAACAAGTTGATGGAAGTTTGGCTTGCGCAGGGTGGCACATTCGCGCAGCAGTGGATTGCTGCTGAACTGCATGACCTGCTTGACCATATGGCGCAGTGCCTTGGAGGGAATGGTGCCCAGGTGGGTGCAATTGCCCCCGACCTGTTCCCGATCGGAAATGACGGCGACCCGCCTTCCCTTCTTGGCCGCGTTCATGGCGGCTGACTCACCCGCGGGACCACTGCCGATGACGATGATGTCGTACTGTTGTTTCTGCTTCACTGCTGACGGTTACGCTCTCTGGGTGGCAATTGGATCTATTTGGCCTGCTCTTCACACTTGTCCGGATTGCCGCCACAGAACGAACAGCTCTCATTGGTGCCCATGGCGTTGTTCAGGCCGCCGCAGCTGCCCTTGAGCGGCTGGCGGCGAAACATCACACCCACGGCCATCGCGGCCATCACCAGTGCCAGAAGCACGAATGTTGCGATTACTGTACCCATGATTTACCTCCTTACTAAGCCCGCTGTGTTATTAAGCCCGCTGTGTTATCGAGCCGGGCTCAGATAATGCTCAAACCCGGCAGTATAACGTTCATCGAAACCTTCCCCGGAACTGGACCGGGTAATGAAGTAGACCGCCAGTTGCTCGCGTTCTGCCAGCACATAGCCCTTGTCGGCGCCCAGCACCATGAAGGCGGTAGCCCAGGCATCGGCGGCGGCGGCCGAGGGAGCAATGACATAGACCGCTGCCAGGTTGTGCCTGACGGGCCGCCCCGTCGCCGGATCGATCTCGTGCGAATAGCGCACACCACCCAGTTCGAAATAGTTGCGGTAATCCCCGGAGCCCGCCACGGCGATCGCCTCTCCCCTGGCATAGAAAATCTCATGCACTTCGGGAGCATCGTCCACCGGCTTCTCGATCGCTGGCACCCAGCTCTCATTGCCAGGCTTGTAGCCCTTGATCCGCAGCTCCCCCCCGACTTCGATGAAGTAGCTCTCCACATCCAGGGAGTCGAGCAACCCGGCCACCTGGTCCACGGCGTAACCCTTGGCGATTCCGCTCAGGTCGATGTACACCTCGCCAGTCTTGGTCAGGGTTGCTGCCTGAACGTCCAACTGCAGTTTCTGGTAGCCCACGCTGGCCAGCAGCGCATCGATCTCCGGCTGCCCAGGGGCATCGTCCACCGCCTGTGGTCCGAAACCCCAGCGATTGACCAATGGCCCTACGGTAACATCAAAGGCGCCGCCGGTGCGCTCGCTGAGCTGTTGCGCCAGAGCCAGCACTTCGGTCATCTCGGCAGACAGGGGCAATACTGTATTGATGGGGGCACGATTGAGCCGGGACAACTCCGAATCCGCAGAATAGGTCGACATCAGTTCACGATCCAGGCGGGTCAGGGCCGCCCCGATCGTTTCGGCCAATTGCTGCGCGGGCATCTGCTGCGGCATATCCACCAGCTTGACGCTGTAGGTGGTGCCCATGGTGCGGCCGGTCAGCTCATGAATGCTGCCATCGACAACAGGCTGGCGCTCGCGCTGCAGCAGCAGGCCGACCACTACGATCACGATGAGAACCAGGGTAAGTCCCTGGCGTCGCAAGAATTCTGTTAATGGCATGAACAGGTGTCCACGGATAGTGTCGACCCCCCTAAATGCAATCTGCCAGCTATCGACGACCGACAGGCTGGCAGACAGGGGATCAGGAGAATTCGTCCAGCGAGATGTTCTCGTCCTCGACACCCAGATCCTTGAGCATCTTGATGACGGCGGCGTTCATCATGGGCGGGCCGCACATGTAGAATTCGCAGTCTTCCGGCGCAGGGTGATCCTTGAGATAGTGCTCGTAGACCACGTTGTGGATGAAGCCGGTCTTGCCGCTCCAGTTGTCTTCAGGCTGCGGATCGGACAGCGCAATGTGCCACTCGAAGTTGTCGTTCTCGGCGGCCAGCGTGTTGTAGTCGTCCTCGTAGAACATTTCCTTGAGGCTGCGGGCACCGTACCAGAAGCTGATCTTGCGGCTGGTCTTGATGCGGCGCAACTGATCGAAGATATGTGAGCGCATTGGCGCCATGCCGGCACCACCGCCGATGAACACCATTTCCGCATCAGTGTCCTTGGCGAAGAACTCACCGAAGGGGCCGAACACCTTGATCTTGTCGCCCGGCTTCAGGTTGAAGACATAGGAAGACATGATGCCCGGTGGCAGATCGCTCTTGGGCGGTGGCGTGGCGATGCGGATGTTGAACTTGATGATGCCCTTCTCTTCCGGGTAGTTCGCCATGGAGTAGGCACGAATGGTCGTCTCGGCCGGTTTGGAAACCAGGTTGAAGAGCCCGAATTTCTCCCAGTCGCCGCGATACTCTTCACCGATATCGAAGTCCTTGTAATGCACTTCGTGAGGCGGCACTTCCAGCTGCACATAGCCGCCAGCGCGGAAGTCGACACTGTCGCCATCGGGAATGGCCAGCACCAGCTCCTTGATGAAAGTCGCCACGTTCTCGTTGGAGACAACCGTGCACTCCCACTGTTTGACGCCGAAGAACTCTGGCTCGATCTCGATCTTCATGTCCTGCTTCACTGCCACCTGACAGGAAAGGCGCCAGTTCGCCTTTGCCTCGCCCAGGGTGAAATGACCCTCTTCGGTCGGCAGCATGGAGCCACCGCCATCGATCACCTGACAGCGACATTGTGCGCAGGTGCCACCGCCGCCACAGGCGGATGACAGATAGATACCGGCATCTGCCAGCGTGTTCAACAGCTTGCCGCCCGCCGGCACCTCGATGGCCTTGGTGGGATCCCCGTTGATCTCGATACGCACGTTGCCGGTGCTCACCAGTCTGGCTCGCGCGGCCAGAATCAGTACGACGAAGATCATGACGATAATGGTGAACATCACCACGCCGCCGATAATTGCTCCTACATCGATCATTTGCAGAACCCGTAAGCTACAGAGACAAACCGCTGAAGGACATGAAGCCCAGCGACATGAGACCGGTTGTGATGAATGTGATGCCCAGACCGCGCAGCCCCTCCGGCACATCGCTGTACTTGAGTTTCTCGCGGATCCCCGCCAGCGCGGCAATCGCCAGCGCCCAGCCAATGCCTGCTCCGGCGCCGTAAACCACACTCTCCGGGAAGGTGTAGCTGCGTTCCACCATGAACAGCGAGGCACCCATGATGGCGCAGTTCACCGCGATCAGGGGCAGGAAGACGCCCAGCGCGTTGTAGAGCGCGGGCATGTATTTATCCAGCAGCATTTCCAGCATCTGCACCATGGCCGCGATGACCCCGATGTAGCAGATGAGACCGAGAAAGCTCAGATCCATGTCGGGATAGCCGGCCCAGGCCAGTGCGCCATCGCGCAGCAGGTAATGGTAAAGGAGATTGTTGACCGGCACCGTGATGAGCAGCACCACGATGACCGCGATGCCGAGACCGATCGCCGTCTCAATCTTCTTGGAGACGGCCAGGAAAGTACACATGCCCAGGAACATCTGCAGCGCCATGTTTTCGACGAAGATGGCCCTGACCAGAAGGCTCAGATAGTGCTCCATCAGTGTGCAACCTCCTGTGTCGTGTGTGCGGCCATGCGGAACTCATCCTTCTCGACCTGCTCGGTACGCTGGGTCCGCAGTATCCAGATCAGGAAGCCGATGATGAAGAAGGCACTTGGCGCCAGCAGCATCAGACCATTGGGCTGGTACCAGCCGCCGTTGGCGACGGTCGGCAGAATGGTGATGCCAAGCAGACTGCCCGAGCCAAACAGTTCCCGCAGCGTGCCGACAACCAGCAGCACCACGCTGTAGCCCAGTCCATTGCCGATGCCATCCAGGAAGCTGATGCCCGGGGGATTCTTCATGGCGAAGGCCTCGGCGCGGCCCATCACGATGCAGTTGGTGATGATCAGGCCGACGAATACGCTCAGCTGCTTGCTGATCTCGAAGGCGAAGGCCTGCAGCGTCTGGTCCACCATGATCACCAGCGAGGAGATGATGGTCATCTGGATGATGATGCGGATACTGCCGGGCATGTAGTTGCGCACCATGGAGATGAACAGGTTCGAGAACGCGGTCACCAGCGTCAGCGCCACGCACATCACGATCGCGACGCGCAGGCTGGTGGTCACCGCAAGCGCCGAACAGATCCCCAGGATCTGCAGGCCAATGGGGTTCTCGGAAATGATCGGCTTGATCAGAACATTCTTGGCTTCAGGTGACATCTAAATCTCCGCCTTCTCAGCTCTCTCTCAGGTTTGCGAGGAAGGGACCAAATCCCCGTGGGCCCATCCAGTACTCAATCAGGTAATCCACGCCGCGGGTCGTCAGCGACGCGCCGGCCAGGCCATCCACCTGATGCTCGCCCTGCGCGTTGCTCTTCATCAACTGCAGCGCGACATTGCCCTGGGCGTCATAGATCCGCTTGCCCGGCCATTGGCCGACCCAGCGCGGGTTGACGATCTCACCACCCAGGCCAGGAGTTTCCTTGTGTTCGTAGAAACCAATGCCGACCACGGTGTTGAGATCGCTCTCCAGTGCCAGATAGCCGTACATGGTGCCCCACAGCCCATAGCCGCTGACCGGCAGCACCATGGTCTCGAGCTCGCCACTGTCGCCCGCCACCACATAGACCGTGGAATAGCGAACCCGGCGCTTGAGGCTGGCAATGTCTTCTTCGGAGGGAATCGCCTCGGAGAATTGCGAATCGTTCAGATAGGTACGCTGGTCATAGGTGGCCGGATCGATCTGCAGTTGCGCCAGCTCCTCATCGGTCAGGAAGCGGCCCTCATCCAGGTCCACCACACGCGGCTGGAACTGGCTGAACAGGTTGGCCACGTCCGCATTGGTATGCATGGCGGCATCGAACAGGCCGGCAGCTGCCAGGATGTTCTTGTTGCGGTCAGTGATGACATTGGCGTCCTGAAACGGCTTGAGGATCACCGCCGCACTGGAGATGAAGATGGAGCAGACGACACAGAGAATCAAGGCCGTCCTGATGGTGCCGATCACCGAATCCTTAGACGCCATTGCGCAGTGCCCTCCGTTTGATATTCGCACGTACTACCACGTAGTCGATCAGCGGCGCACACAGGTTGGCGAACAGGATCGCCAGCATCATGCCTTCGGGATAGGCCGGGTTGGCCACGCGAATCATGATGACCATGAAGCCGATGAAAATGCCGAAAGCCCACTTGCCGGCGTCGGTCATCGCCGCAGAAACCGGGTCCGTCGCCATGAACACGGTGCCGAAGGCAAAACCGCCGAGTACGAAGTGCCAGTACCAGGGCGTCGCGAACATCGGGTTGGTGTCCGAGCCGATCATGTTGAACATCAGGCTGAAGACAATCGTGCTCAGGCAGACACCTGCCATGATGCGCCAGGAAGCGATGCGAGTCACCAGCAGGATAGCGGCACCGATCAGGATCGCCAAGGTGGAAGTCTCGCCGATGGAACCCTGCATGCGGCCCAGGAAGGCGTCTATCAGGGTCAGTTCCTGGCCGGTGGCCGTCGCGATAGCCGGCAGCCCGGCCGCAGAGATCTGGCTGAGCGCCGTGGCGCCGCTGAAGCCATCGACGGCTGTCCACACCGCATCACCGGAGATATCCGGCGCGTAGGCGAAGAACAGGAAGGCGCGGCCCGCCAGCGCCGGGTTGAGGAAGTTCTTGCCGGTGCCGCCGAAGACTTCCTTGCCGACCACGACGCCGAAGCTGATGCCCATCGCCGCCTGCCACAGGGGAATGTCGGGCGGCAGGATCAGCGCGAACAGGATGGAGGTGACAAAGAACCCTTCGTTGATCTCGTGACCACGGACAGTGGCAAACAGCACTTCCCAGAAGCCGCCGACAATGAACACCACCGCATAGATAGGCAGGTAATAAACGGCGCCGTGCCACAGGCAGTCCCAGATACTGTTGGGGTTATAGGAGGCAAACATCTCGATCCACGGGCCGTGCCAGTCACTGACGCCGTCCAGACCCATCGCGGCGATCGCGGAGTTGGCCTGGAATCCGAGGTTGTACATGCCATAGAACATGGCCGGGAAGGTCGCCAGCCATACGGTGATCATGATGCGTTTGAGGTCGACGCCGTCGCGCACGTGGGAGGCCCCCACCGTCACCCGGCTGGGGCTGTAGAAGATGGTGTCCACAGCCTCGTACAGGCTGTACCACTTCTCATAACGACCGCCCTTCTCAAAGTGCGGTTCCATATCATCGAGTATTTTGCGCAAACCCATAGTGTTATCCGCTAGCTCTCTTTTTCGATGCGGGTCAGGTTATCCCGCAAAATGGGGCCGTATTCGTATTTGCCCGGGCAAACATAGGTACACAGTGCCAGGTCTTCCTCATCCAGTTCCAGGGCGCCGAGATTCTGCGCCGTAACGATGTCGCCCACGATCAGGGAGCGCAGCAGCTGGGTGGGCAGGATGTCCAGCGGCATGATCCGCTCGTAGGACCCTACCGGCACCATGGCCCGCGCACTGCCGTTGGTGGTGCTGGTGAAGCTGAACCTGCGACCCTTGAAGAGGCTGGAGATGTAGATGCCCAGCGCAGAATGGCGATTGGCTCCCGCTGTCAGATAACCAAACAGCTGGCGTTCGCGCCCTTCCCGGATCACCGACACCTGCTGGTGATAGCGACCAAGGTAGCTCTCCACCCCTTCGGACTTGCGTCCGGAAAGAACAGAGCCGGAGATCACCCGGTTCTCGCCGCCATTGAGCTCACCGGCGGTCAATTCGTCCAGGCTGGCACCAAGACGGGTGCGCAGCAGTCGCGGATTGGTCACCTGGGGGCCGGCCAGGGAGATGACCCGCTCGGTGCTCAGGCGACCGGTGGTGAACAGCTTGCCGATGGCGATCACATCCTGGTAGTTGATGGTCCAGGCAGTTCTGGCGAAGCTGGCGGGGTCCAGAAAGTGGATATGGGTGCCGGCAAGCCCTGCGGGATGCGGTCCGCCAAATGTCTCTACCTGGACGCTGGCGCCGAGGTTCTGCTGCTCGATACCATCGAAAGCGCCCTGCGCCCTGCAAAGATACGTCTTGCCTTCGGTCAGACGGGAAACGATGTTGATGCCGGCGAGAAAGTCTGCGGAATGCTCACGCGCGACCAGTTCGGGATCGGCTGCCAGGGGATTGGTATCCATGGCATTGATAAAGAGAGCGTGCGGTGTTGCGGTAGGAGATGGGATCTTGCTGTAGGGGCGTGTTCGCAGAGCAGTCCAGAGTCCCGAAGTGACCAGGGTCTCGACAGCGCTTTCCCGGGTCAGGGCCGCCAGGGCTGCCGCATCGTGGGCGACAAAGGCGACCTGATCGTCGTCGCTCTCATCCAGTTCGATGACCAGCGAGAGAAAGACGCGGCGCTCGCCCCGATTGATCTGCCGCACGGTACCGGTGCCCGGAGAGGTGAAGATAACCCCTGGGGTTTTCTTGTCTTCGAACAGCGGCTGACCAAGCTTTACCCGGTCTCCTTCCTGTACCGCCATGGTGGGTTTCATTCCCACATAATCCCGTCCCAACAGCGCCACGGTGCGCACACGACGAGCTTCTTCGACCTGCTGTGATGGAGAACCAGAGATCGGTAAATCCAACCCGCGAGTAATTTTTATCATTCGCCAAGCCTAGTAATTACTGGATGATCTTAAAACCACTAGAATTTCAAGCACAAAAACTGCAAGCGCCGCCGCCGACGGGAGAATCCCCGGCAAAGAAATCACTAAAAGACTCCAATATCGGTACTTACCATCGGTAGTTACCGCTTGGGACTTGTTGAGGACCAGCCGTTTTGAGCGCGGCCAATTATAGAGAGAAGACGCCCGATTTGCTACCGGTTTCTGTAGCAAATCGGGGGTTTAGCTAGCTTATTCTTCGATGGGGTAGAAGCGGTAGTTGACTCCGGCCATCTTGTAGACCATTCGTATTACCTGATTGCAATAACCGAACTCATTGTCGTACCACAGATACAGAACGCAGTTCTCGCCCTGCACGATGGTGGCCGTGGAGTCGACGATCGCCGCCTCGCGGGAACCCACGAAATCACTGGACACTGCGTCCGGTGCCTGGGTGTAGCTGATCTGGTTCTGCAGGTTGGAGTGCAGGGCGATCAGGCGCAGGAACTCGTTGAGCTCCTCCTTGCTGGTTGCCGTCTTCAGCTGCAGGTTCAGAATGGCCATGGAGACGTTGGGGATCGGCACCCGCACGGCATTGCCGGTGAGCTTGCCTTCCAGTTCCGGCACCGCCTTCACTACCGCCTTGGCCGCGCCGGTTTCCGCCAGCACCATGTTCAGGGCGGCGCTGCGGCCGCGACGGCTGCTGGAGTGGTAGTTGTCGATCAGGTTCTGGTCGTTGGTGTAGGCGTGAACGGTCTCCACGTGACCATGGACGATGCCGAACTTATCGTTGAGAACCTTGAGCACCGGCGCAATGGCGTTGGTGGTGCAGGAGGCCGCCGTGATAATCCTGTCTTCCGGCGTGATCTGGTCATGGTTGATGCCATAGACGATGTTCTTGAGGTCGCCCTTGCCCGGTGCGGTCAGTGCCACCTTGCTCACACCCTTGGACTTCAGGTGCAGGGACAGGCCCTCCTGGTCACGCCAGGTGCCGGTGTTGTCGATGACCAGGGCATCATTGATGCCATAGGAGGTGTAATCGATCTCGTCCGGGCGGTTGGCGTAGATCACCTTGATGACGTTGCCGTTGGCGATCAGGCACTGGTTTTCCTCGTCGATGCGCACGGTGCCCTGGAAAGCGCCGTGGACCGAATCCGAAGTAAACAGGTTGGCCCGCTTCTCCAGGTCACCCTCCTTGCCCGGGCGCACGACGATGGCACGCAGGCGCATAACCTCGCCGGTGCTGGTGCGCTCCACCAGCAGGCGGGCGATCAGACGGCCGATGCGGCCAAAGCCGTAAAGCACGATGTCCTGGGACTTCTCGATGGGCTTGCTCTTGACCCCCACCAGGTAGCTCAGCTGCGCGGCAACGAAATCCTGCACAGACAGCGCCTTGTCACCCAGTTGCTCCTGCTGCTCCATGTACTTGACGGTCAGCTTGCCCAGGTCGATGTGGGCGTGGGAGATGTCGAGCTTGGCCAGCGCGGTCAGCACCGGATGGGTCTCGAACTCGGACATCTCGTTGCGGCCAACCTGGCGCACGAAACGGTGGGACTTCATGATATTGGCGACAGAACGGTTGTGCAGCGCACGACCATAGATAAAGATGCCGACATTTCGCTCGCTGTAGAGGCGGCCCACAATCGGAATCATTTCCTGCGCGAGCGCCTCGCGCTGTTTCCAATCTCCAAAGTAGTCGTCCAAACTGGGTCGTGTCACAGGTTATACCTTCGCTATCACATGAGATAAATTAAGGGTGTATCAGGCGGCCGATATTATCTTTGTAATTCATAATCCTGGCAACCATGACGGCATCCGGACTGCGGCCGGTTGTGACGAAGTCCTCGACCCCGGACGCAGTTTGGCCGACCGGGTCTGACAACCAGAGGGCATCTGTGCCAGAATTCACGCCCGGAAAACGCAGGTTGCCCGCCCGGCAGCGCCATGTCGCTGCGACCATACCCTGAGAGCACTTGTAGATAACACCTTTGGACACAGTCAGTAAATCATGCCTCAAATAGACATCTTCACCCCCACCCTTCCCGCCGCTCCCGGCGATCTGCGCCGCTGGAGCGGCCTGCACGGCAGCAGCGCCAGCCTGGCCGCCAGCAACATCGCCAACGCGCAGCAAGGTGTCGTGGTGCTGGTGACCGCCAGCACCGAGGAGGCGGATGTCGTCCGGCGCGAGATCAGTTTCTTCTGCCCGGACCGCAAGGCGGTGCCCATGCTGGCGCTGCCAGACTGGGAAACCCTGCCCTACGACAACTTTTCGGCACACCAGGACATCGTCTCGGACCGGCTCAACACGCTCTATCACCTGCCGCTGCTCACCCGCGGCATCCTGATCGTGCCCATCACCAGCCTCATGCACCGGCTGACACCGCGGGAGTATGTGGCAGGCAACAGCCTGATGCTGAAGACCGGCGCCCGCTTCGAAACCGAGACCATGCGGCGCAACCTGCTGGCCGCCGGCTATCACTGCGTCGACTCGGTCTACGAGCACGGCGAGTTCGCGGTGCGCGGCTCGATCATGGACGTGTTTCCCATGGGCAGCGACCTGCCCTACCGCATCGACCTGTTCGATGACGAGATCGAGACCCTGCGCACCTTCGACCCGGAGAGCCAGCGCTCGCTGGACAAGGTGCCGCAGATCCAGCTGCTGCCCGGCAAGGAATACCCGATCAACGAGGCCGGCATCAGCCTGTTCCGCAACAATTTCCGCAACCGCTTCGATGTCGACCTGCGCAAATGCAGCGTCTACCAGGACATCAGCGAGGGCCTGCACTCGCCCGGTATCGAGTATTACCTGCCGCTGTTCTTCGACCATGTGCACAGTCTGTTCGACTATCTGCCGCAGAACTCGCTGGTACTGCGCAGTGGCGACCTGGAGGCAGCCGGCCTGCGCTTCTGGAACGACATCAAGTCGCGCTACGAGGACCGGCGCCACGATCGCCAGCGCCCGATTCTGGAACCCTCCGAGCTGTTCCTCAGCCCCGACGATGCCTTCGCCCGACTGCGCGGCTACCCCTCGGTGGAGTTGTCCACCACGCCCGTCAGCCGCAGTCTCGACACCAATGCGGTGCCTCCCCCCACGCTTGGCAGCGAGGACCAGCAGCAGCCCCTGCAGCCCCTCAAGTCATTGCTGGCACGGGAAGCGCAGGCGCGCGTGCTGTTCTGTGCGGAGACCGCCGGGCGCCGCGAGAGCATGCTGGAGATACTCAAAACCATCCAGGTGACGCCTGCCCCGGTCGAGTCCTGGCAGGGCTTCCTCGCATCCCCCGAGCGCCTGTGCATCACCGTGGCGCCCATCGATCGCGGCCTGCGCCTGCAGGACCCGGACCGTCTGCTGATCACCGAGACCCAGCTGTTCGGGCAGCGGGTGGCACAGCGACGCCGGCGTCGCCGGGTGCAGGACAATACCGAGTTCATGATCCGCAACCTCACCGAGCTGCACATCG
>Ga0233365_1000906_pt1 | contig 13260 bp, 16 predicted proteins | sample ElkDunMinimDraft_27_FD_191535 | JGI IMG/M metagenome (GOLD analysis project Ga0233365, IMG submission 191535) | Fecal eukaryotic communites from dung pellets of Tule Elk in California, USA - Elk Dung C36 | ecosystem: Host-associated > Mammals > Digestive system > Large intestine > Fecal | place...
CGCAGATAAAAGCGTATCCAGTACCAGTAACTTTTTTCGGTGCGGATGCTGTAGTGATGCGCACGCATCAAGGCATGAAACTGCTCCCGCAGGCGCGGCTTGGTTGGCTGGCTGTCCATGTGATTCCCTTTACTGGTTTTTTGTACAGTAGTTATGGATTCGCAAAAGACAGCTGTCAAGCGAATACACGCGAAGGGAAAGGTGTTCAGTTAAAGCCTTGTATTAACAGGAATTTATTAAACAGGCGACTCCGGAGGTTCAGGAGTTATATCGAACGCGGCCGCTATGCGTTAACACCGCATGCGGTCTAATCACTGTTAGGTTCCATCATGGATGATCGTGCATTTCAGAGCCTTGAAAGCTTTCTAGAGAAAGTACCTGGAGTTTCACCACCGTTGAGCCACGGAAACTCACCTGATGGCCAATGGTGGGTAAAATTCTCCATAGATATTGATCACCAATTTGCTTGGCAGGTCGTACAAGAGCTAGGGCACGTCTTAAACTACCTATCGCTCAATGAGCGATTACCTACTGTTTTCAAGCCTGTATCGCCTCCTCCCTACATGAACGGAGGCCCAAGGGAGTTCCTGTCTTGGGTTATTGAGTGTTCTGACAAGGGCTTAAAACCCGGCACCCTAGCAAAGTGGCTTGAAGGTAGGCTTCCACAGCCAGTCGACGACCATAATCAATGGGAGCTAAGTGAGTGATGCAACCTAACAATACGCTCAACTTCGCTCACTCCGTTCGCCGGACAGTCAAAAGCTGCGCTTTTGCCTGCCCGTTAGCTTAATCGTTATGCAGCCATAGGAGCGGCTCTTGAGTACCAACCTGACAGACCAGCAGCTTGACAAAATCATCACAGCCATAAATGAACTGGGCGCATTCTCTGTGACAGATGCCGTCACCCTTTTACTTGCTTTCTCCTCACTGATAATTGCATTGGCTGCCGCTTTATTTACTAAGCATCAGCGCGACGTGGCGCGCAGAGCAGAAAGGCTGGCGATACACACAGAATTGCTAGAAATATTGTGGTACTTAAAGTCATATAGCGGGGCTATTGACTCTGATGCAGACATACACTTCAAGAGACTGCAAAAACTGAGATCAGCATCAGAAAGTATCTTTTCTAGTGCAGCAAAAGAATTTATTGATGGCTTGCTAGAAAAGATGCACTCGTTGCCCACTCGAAAGAAGGCATATGAGAATGAAATTACACCTGAGGCAGCCGCGCTTCTAGAAGGGCTCGGAGTCGACCCGAATATTCATGAAGCTCTAGCCATCCAATACATGGAAACAAGAACCTATTTCTCTAGAGGGGCCTTCGATGAGTTTGAAAGGCTTTTCCCTATCAAAGCATAACAAGTCGCTCAACTTCGCTCACTCCGTTCGCTGGACAGCCAAAAGCTACGCTTTTGTCTGCCAGTTAGCTTATCGTTAGATTTTTTATGATGACATATTCAGACTTCGCTGATTGGCTGAACAATAATCAAGGCCTGCTAACGCTATCAATATTTTTGGTCACGATATTTCTTGGTTGGGTTAGTGGAATATTTTCGGCGCTCAGACGGAAACCTAAGTTCGCTCTAAGAATCATTGATGGACCGACCTTTACGTGCACCTTTCCTGTGGGAAAATTGAAGGAGCAGTTTGACGTTCACCGTACCTGTATAGCACTGTATCTAAGCGTATCAAATGTGGGTTCTTCGCCGTCGAGTATCGGGCAAGTGTCGGTAGGCTATCACTGGGATATTAAGCCTTTCAGTTTGCTATGGTTAAAGCATTCAGTTGGGTGGTTTTGGCTGAAGCATCAAGCTGCCGCTTTAGAAGATTTCCAGGCTAAAATAGGTGAGTCAATCAAGGTATATCCATTTCTTTTTCAAAGCTCTAATTTAGGTTTCAACAATACAGATACCTATTTAAATGTCGGGCAATCAGCCAATGGAGTGGTTTATTTTGAACAACCAGATAGTTGGGGTGGGTGTTTTCCTAAAGAAAAAAATGAGCAGGTGAAGGTTAAGGTAAGGCTTTTGGACACCTTTGGAAGGTCGCACACAAAAAGTTTCAACATTCCGGCGGTTTCTCTTGAGTATGCTCGTAAATACAATCCTTCTTTCGGTAAAACTCTTTCGGAGCTTAATGGTGAAAAGCTGCCATTCGACCTCACCTAAATCTAACAATCGGCTGCACAGCGACCGTTTTTCCGCCGCTTCGCGGCTCCAAACCGGCGCGTGAGCCGGGCGTTATACAGAAAAGGAGGTCAGCATGAGTTACGACAGTGCCGTTTTGATCCATATTGAAAAGCAAGATAATGTAACAAAAGAAAGGTTTTTACAGTTTTCAAACTGGATGAACGAAAGTGGCTTTTTAACTTTCCCCCAGGGGCTTCCTGCTGGACGTCCAGCTCCGACAATAGAGTACCTCTTCTACAATGAAGACACTGGAGAAGGAAAAGAAGAGTCAGCGACCATAAACAACATTGACTCTATAGAGAAATTTATAAGCTCAAGAGAAATTGAATTTATATCCTTGAGCATTGAGGGTGGAAACAAAGAACTTGAGATAGAGTTTGATAGCCTTCTAGCTGAACTAGATAACAACGATACTTCATGCTTGGCCAAAGCGTGGAAGTTTGGTTATGGCTTCGGGAGCGTAGTTGACCCCGTGGGCGGTTGCTTCATGGGGCATTGTTTTTATATCAACACTAGTGATTACGTCCCCGATGATGAAGTGCTCGAAGAGGTATTCTCAAAGGGCGTTATAATTAAAAAAATTAGAGCAGTTATTGAACAAATATTCGAAAGCAGGACGAATATCATGGGCTGCCTCACGGGCTAAGTATAACAATTGGTTCAAATCGTTCGCTGCGCTCACTGGGACGGGCTAAAGCCCGCCCCTCAACCAGACGTTAGGCACAGCAATGGCCAAGTTGGAATTTTCAAGACTCTGATAAAAAAGAAACGATCCCGTTATTTTAAAATTCACACAAAATAATGTATCAGCTTTAAAAAAACACAATCGAGTAGGAGAAATACCGCTATGGAAGAAATTTGTAAAATGGCCGGCCGCGTTGCTGCACACGCTGTACTCAGTGTCCGTAACGGAGAAATATTGATACCGATTTGCGGCCATCTTGATGTGAATGGCAAGACAATGATGACTCGAATAGTAGCAAGCAACAGTGAAGAGGCGATGCAGAAGGGGGAGCAGATGTACTCCGACAACCCTTCGAACGCCAATGGCGCGGCATGGGTAGTGGATGGATTTATAACCTTGACGGACATAGGCAAAGTAGATGCACTACTGTTCAAGATCTGCTCCTATGCAAACCCTCAGCGCGAGATGCAGCTAGCCATACCATACCGTCATGCCAATAGCAGCGAAGGATTCGCGGTGTTCAAGCCCAAGGTAATAGGGCTATCCAACCTCAAAGCTGAAGAGTTGCAACCACTGGTTAATGCCTTTTTTGATGGCCGGGACGAACACGCTGAAGCAGCGCCCTTATGGAAAGAGAGTTATCAGAACGAAGTCACTAGTACGTCTGGTTACGCGGGCTTCTCCAGCGATGAATGGGAACATTTGCGAGATGCTCCTTTAGCGATTTTCTGCATGGTGGCCGGGGCCGATGGAAAAATAGACGCTAAGGAAGCCGGCGCCTTTGGCAAGCTGTTCAAAGAGTCCGGAAAATTTCCTAGTTTGCTGATGCAGCGGGTCATGACGGAGTTGACTCCACATGCTCCTCAGGGCCAGGCAATCCTCATGGACTTTCTCCAACGCTACATGTCTGATCAGTTCAATCGCATCCAGTTCTTCGCTCAACTCAATACGCTGCTCACCGCAAAAACCGAGGATGCAGTCTCCACCGGATTCAAAACTGACTTACTGAATTTTGGCAAAGCTGTCGCCGAGTCATCAGGGGGCTTTATCGGCTTTGGCAACAAAACTAGCAAGGAAGAGAAGGCCATGCTTGAGATAATAGAAACCCTGCTAATGTCGCCACCAGAATTAAGCCAACTGCTGGCAGATTTGGCAGAAAAAAATTAACGAGAAATTATAAAAACAGAGGGCATGTTACAGTTTAGAATATATACCCAAACGTGTCCTCTATTTTTAATGAAATAAATATAATTATTAACCCGAGATCCGTAACAGCGGCGAGCAGATTTTCTTTTTTGCGTGCCCGCGACAACTGTGCCAAGTGCCTAACAAGCGGTTCAAATCGCTCGCTCCGCTCGGTGGGACGGGCTAAAGCCCGCCCCTTAACCAAACGTTAGGAGCCATTTCGGTGCCTCTTGCAGTCAATAAACCTGAAGAGCTTGCTGTCGGCCAGTTCTTTGAAAGCTGCTCATTCCACCCGTGCTTATGCTGCGAAGTTGATTCCGCAGGAGTTCAAATCGAAGGCATTTCCCTCATCAATGGAAAAATCCATTACTGCAATATCAGGCACTGCGGGTTACGACTATTGAGCACCGAAGAAGCAATTCAATGGAAATTAAACGGCCCAGCAGATAAAAGCTTGGCCCCTGAACGGCAGTGGTGGTAATGACTCCTAACAAGTCGCTCAAATCGCTCACTTCGTTCGCTGGGACGGCGTTCCGCCGCCCTTAGCTTATCGTTAGGCCGCGTGGAAGTACTAAACCGAGTCACCGGCAAGTAAGTACTGTCATTTGAATTATGAAAATAGATTTGAATTAATGTTAGATATTGGAGAATTCAATAGCTTTGGAGTGGGCGTGATCGTCACTGACGACATTGAGTCAACTCTCAAGTTTCCTCTACCTAAAAGCCTCAAGCTTGATACGACTACGGGCTATAGGCCGCTTTTACTTTCCCCTAGGAACAGAGCATGCAACTGAACGAAAAAAACACGCAGGCTCTGTTAAAGGCACTGCAATCGCTTTCCGACGAACATGGGCTGGGAATGGATGCCGCCGCCCTAGCTGCTGTGGAACAGCCCTATTCGCAGGACGCTAGCTTTTACCTGCAAACACTGTTCCCGCACCGTACGGCCAGCCACACTGAAGAACAGGGCGAAGCTCCCAGTGGCGCATACCCGCGCTTGCTGGTCGCTTACGCCGAAGCCAGCGGTGGAGCATTCGAGCCACAGGACATTGAGGTCGACTCCGATGACGGCTGGGAAAGCCTTACGCTTATATTTCACCACGCTGGCAAGAAACAGCGCATCAAGGTCAGCGGCGTGGAGGACTCAGACTGGTTCACGCCAGATTTCGTCAAGGCGCTGAACCGTTTTGCCAAGCGCGCGGGCCTGCCGGGGCGCTGGGTGGATTTCCACAACGGCGATGACGCCTGCACCAGCATCCATGTGCCCGAGACGGCGCAAACGCGCTTCAAGGCGCTGAAGAAGAAGTATTCCGCCCCGACGGAAGAGAATGAGGTCAGTTGGACTCCCGAGTCGCTCGCCAGCGCCCAAGCCTTGTCCCTCAACTTTCCGCCCGCATTGGAAGTGCGACTCGACAAGGAACAATTGGCGCTACGCAAGGCCAGTTGGCCGCAGGTCGAGGCCCGATTGCGTGCGGACTACAACAAGTCCGAGACCAAGCTATTCGAGCGTTATTACCTCAGTGGCGCGGAACCGAAGTCGAGCGATCTATGGGACTCTGACCCCATTCCGCTGGTCTATCGCTTGTGGCTGCACCCAGATCAAAGCGACCATTCGTGGTGTGCCATTACCGAGCGCGTGCTGTCTTACGAGGGGCCAGGGGACACCCTGCGGCAACGCCAGCGCTTCATTGACCTCAGCCTGCACGAGTCCCGCAAAAGTCTGCGCTCTCAAATCTTCGGACGGCCCGATTACTTCGGCGAGGCCCGTGAGCGCCTGACACTGTTTCTTCAGGGGCGTATGCCGCCCGGCGACCGCTATCGCCATCAAGGCGAACGGCTCTACTACCACGATGCCTTCGAGGACGGGGCTTACGCCAGCCAGTGCCAATGGCTGGAAGTCGCCACTCCGGAGGTAGGGAGGGGAATGCACCGCGATCAGGATCTGGTCGAATACTGGGTGGATCATCTCTGCGGTCCGTATTTCGAACGCTTCATGCAAAATGGGCCGGAATATTCGCCGTTGCGCTTTTTCAAGGTGTTCCTCTTGCTGGTTGCCCGTTACCCGAGCCCGGTCGAGGGCCACGCTGATCATGCACGGCAGTACTATTGCCAGCGCTGCCGCGATGAGCTTGATGCCCGACCGCTGCCTGCACCGCTGAATACCTGGTGGGCAAAAGCGAAGGGATAGGCACGCTCTCTTGAGCTTTACCAAGAATGGGTGCTAAGGAACATGTAAATGCCTAACAACTGGTTCAAACCGTTCGCTTCGCTCACTGGGACGGGCTAAAGCCCGCCCCTTAACCAAACGTTAGGCAAGCAAACCATGTTTTTCCATGTAGATGAATCAGGTAATACTGGAAATAATCTATTTGATGAGAATCAACCTAGGTTGAGTTACGGATTGCTTTCCAGTACGACCAATGTCGATGCTCTCTGTAAACGACAATTTAAGGCTATTCAAAGAATAATTGATGATGAACGGATACACGCGAACATTTTAGGAGTAGGTGGATTAGTAGAAATTGCCCCGCTGTTAATTGAAATTCAGGAAAAGATCAAATTTGACTTTGACTATTACTTTATTGAAAAAATAGATTATGCACTAGTTGTCTTCTTTGATTCTGTATTTGATGCTGGCTTGAACGAAGCAGTTAAATGGGATTCTTACTGGACGCCTTTAAGGTACGTATTGATTCATAAGTTATCAATTCTGTTTGATGAAGCGCTTCTTCGGGAGTCATGGCGCTTATCAATAGCGAGAAGAATTGAAAATCATAGAGATGACATCGTTAGTCTGCTGGCCGAAGTAAAAAATCGAGCTCAAGCATCACCTTTAGATAAAAGGTCAAAAGAGATAATAATTGATGCACTTAACTTCGGAATCTCCAATCCACTTTCATTAGACTTTGGGCATCCTGATAAAAAAATTATCTCCCCTAATGCCGTAGGCTTCCAATTTGTCGTAGCCGCGATAGCCAGACGGACACGCAAAAAAAGTAGACGATCTGTTTCTTCAATAATTGTGGATCGACAAACTCAATTTAATAAGGCGCAGATTGGCACGCACTATAATCTTGCTAGAATTTCCGAGGGTATTAAGAACTCTTCAGATCAAGAAAGGCGTATTTACTTAAATCACCCTTTATATACAAATTTTTCGCCAGAAGAGATCATGCACAAAGGTCTAACAGATAAAGAACTTACAATATCTAGCAGTGCTGACTCTATCGGGCTGCAAATAGTTGACGTCTATTTGTGGATTGCCAATAAACTGATTTCTGGCGAACAATTGCCTCCGGAGTTATTGCAGCTTTGGTCATTATTTACTCGTCGAAGCTTGGTAGATGGTATCTCTCTTGAGGGGATGGCAGAAAGATTTAGAAACTTTGAGAGAAATTTACCTAAGTATGCGGAATTAACCGATGAACAGCTTGAATTTGCTAGGGAATCTGTAGAGCGGCACAGAGAAAAAGTCAGGTCTTTGACGTAACTTTGAACGGTAAAAGTGCCTAACAAACAATTGCAGCGGACCAAAATTTGCTGCCGCAAATTTCAGCCGCTGAATTAGACGTTATACGTGAACCACTATGGAAGAACGCGATAGAAAATTAGCTGAGGCGGTCCTAAATAGACTGTTCTGTGGTAGCTCAGTAAACGGGCTGCGCTTCTTTACGCCTCAGGTGCTTCTCGATGGCCCAAAGGACATTCGGCAAGAGGGTTTCATTAACCTGGCTTCGGAGTGGGTAGTGCTTGATTCTGTGCCGTATGAATATCCCTCAAGCTTTGAAGAATTGACTCAAGAGGAGGAAGAGTTTGCAATTTTTGAGTTGCGAGGTGAGGAAGTGGATAAAGTCGAAATTCTTTCCCCGTGGCCACATTTGGTTGTTCACTTTAGAAGCGGCAAGGTTCTATATATGCACGGAAAAGACGAGCAATACGAGCCTTGGACAGCCGGATTGACCAGCTTCGGAAAAGATAGCGACATGTGGTTAGTCGTTGCATGTCCAGGTGGTGGTTTAGCTATTTGGGCTCCTGAAGGTTGGGAGCAATGACAGCGTATAACAATACGTGTCAGTCTGCCGCTGCACTCTGCGTTATGCACTGAAGGAATAGTACGATGTACAAGGCACCTTCCGGCTGGATTTTCTCAAGCGCTCTTGAATTCTACGCACTGGCCAAGCCAGCCTTAGAAAACCCGGAAAAACTTCAAGAACAATCCATGGCGGTGGTATGCAATCTCGCCTTATGCGTTGAGTTGCTCTTGAAGTGCAGTGACTCTGGAGTAAAAACCTCACCGGTACAACCGGGCGGACTTATTGGTGATGCAGAGATATATTCAAAAGTATACGGGCATGATCTTGAGAAAATCTTCAAAAATATAGATCCAAGTATCGCTCAAAAACTTGAAATACTTTTTAAAAAATCAGTGGGCCGCGACCTCAAACCGCTACTTAACGAGTGCAAAGACTACTTTGTAAATGCTCGCTACTCGTATGAATCTAATAGCAGGTCTTCCTACAAAATCGGCTCCATCCAAATACTCGCTGAAGGCTTAATTGAGTCAATCAATTGTTGGCACAGCGCATAACAACTGGTTCAAACCGTTCGCTTCGCTCACTGGGGCGGGCTAAAGCCCGCCCCTTAACCAAACGTTAGGTAACACATGCACGAGTTCATAACACCAATACTAGACTGGCTTAGCACTATTCATGGCCCCGAAGCACGGGGGCAATATGGTTGGGTAATTGTATTGATGCTCGTAGTTGTAGCTTCGCGCCATATCTCACAAAACGAAGCCTCATCACAAAGAAAGTGCTTGAAAAATAAAATAACAAAAACGCTTTCTGAAAGACAATTATCCGCATCAGCTATTGTAGAAAAGACAATCGCCAATCAAAACTCCATGCCAGGCTACAAAAAACAAACAATGTCTACAGCTTAGAAATTCTCACTTCGTCGTCCGAGCTTGCAGAGCAAACAATAAATATGACGATGAGCACCGTTGATGAACTTGAGCTTTATCTTTCTGAGCACACATGTTTTTTACTATCTGACTTCAAATAGAAGCCACTAATGCGAGCGCACCTAACAAATGGTTCAAATCGCTCGCTTCGCTCACTCGGGACGGGCTAAAGCCCGCCCCTTAACCAAACGTTAGCTTCATCGGTGAAATTTATGCCAAGTTTTGTATGGGAAAGAGACATAAACGACGCGTGGAACGAGCCGTATGAGTACGAGGGGCAAGAGCAATTTCATCGAGAGGCTTCCAAAGCTCTATCGCTAGTTAAATCTCACTACGCGGAAAAAGATATGCACTTTGATCGAGATGAGGAAACACTCGACAAAGCAATATGGCTAATACAACTTGATGCTCTAGAAGCGCTGGTAGATGCACTAAAACTAACAGAGGAAAAAAGACACCGAATTGCTTCACGCCTGTTCCGTGATGCCGTTGAAACGATGGATATCTCAGCTTATTTTTATCTGGCCGGTGACAAAGCCAAGAAAGATCTTAAGAAGTGGTATCAGAACGAGGTAATCCCACATAAAACCTTCAGGAACTTCATAAAAGACTTTGAGTGCCCAGACAAAGCAAAAGGCTTAAGCGTTCTATATAGTGATCTCAGTAAATACACTCATCGAACACATGGCGCAATAACAAAAAGCTATCTATTAGGAAGAAACAACAAAATTGCATACGACGGATTTTCGGAGAGCGGATTCAGAGTCCTCCCCCACGTAATATCTCTTTCATATGCAATCATCGCGATTTTAGTCAAACGTTTTATCACAATTGCCGAATATACCCAGCAAATCGACTCTGAAAAAACTCGCAGCATCTGGTCCGAAGCATTAGAACAAGAAACAGTGCCAAGACGTTTTGGGCCGGGGCCAGGTCAGCTATTGAGAAGCGCACCTATCGAGTTCGAGCTCAAGTTAGATGAAAGCTAACAACTGGCTCAAATCGTTCGCTGCGCTCACTGGGACGGGCTAAAGCCCGCCCCTTAACCAAACGTTAGGCCTCATATGGACATATTTGCTCTTACTGTAGGCTTCCTAGTAGGTGCGGCTACCGCAGCTGCTGGTAACTACTTTGCCGATAAATACACGGATGAGCGCCGCGAGAAGAAAGCGATAAAGGAAAGAATGAAGCTCTGGCAGGGAATTGAACAACGCTTTCCCGAGGTCATCTCTGAGATGCGCGCTGACTTTTCAACCACCGAAGGCCAAGGAGTTCGTGCCTTCTTCGTCAAGGAAAGCAATACGCTCATTGCCTTTACATCCGAACCATGTTTTGAGTACTACACGGACAAGCATCCTAACCTCCGCGCGGCCGTACTACTTCTTAAACAGCATGGCTTCGTATCAGATATGGCATCTGGCAAAACGCCTATGTATCGCGTACATGAAAGCCTCGTAGATCAGCTAACGAGGCCTAACCACTCGTCCAAGCCGACGCCGCTTAGCGGCTCGGCTTAACTCAACGTTATGAATAAGATGGAGTGAGCAATGAAGCGCGATATGGAAATAATTCGGTCAATTCTTTTGGCGCTAGAAGAAGATTCCGACCCGCATAAAGTTGAAGGCGCAACTGCTGAGCAAGTCCGGTATCACCAAGCATTGCTGATAGAAGCGGAGCTAATTCATGGGAAAACGACTTTTTGGGAAAAAGGGGACAGATTTATTTTCCACCTGATCGACTAAGCTAAAGGTCTTCAAGGAGAGAAGGTCGTTATGCCAAGGATGGGTCGCATTGTCTTGCCTAACTACCGCATCATGTGGTGCAGCCTAATGGATAAGCGTCTTCCACAAGAGAAGGTCATTGAGCTAAGTGAGAGATTCATATCCAACTCGACCGCCATGCCAGACTGGGTAAAAAGTCAGCACTAGCCTCTATCAAAGATATGAATCACGAAGAAGTCCATCTAGCATCAACGAACAGCCTAATCGAAACACCGGTGTGCTTTCTCGATACTTCGTCTAACAACCGGTTCAAACCGTTCGCTTCGCTCACTGGGACTGGCTAAAGCTAGCCCCTTAGCTTAATCGTTAGGTAGAAAAGGGGAAAAATTTTCACCCGCTTTTAATGCCCCCTTTGTGCCGCCGCGCTTTATCATCGCGCCTTGGTCACTACGTGCACGCATTGATGAGTCTGCCTTCCGTAAATCCGCTGACCGAGCTGTACCGGGACGACTGGCTGCTAGCCGTGCACAAGCCTGCCGGACTGCTGGTACACCGCAGTCCCATCGACTGCCACGAAACCGAGTTTGCGCTGCAGTACGCCCGTGAGCTGAACGGTGGCGAACACGTCTACCCCGTGCATCGCCTGGACCGGCCGACATCCGGCCTGCTGCTCTTCGCCCGTGACCCGCATACCGCCAGCCTGCTCGGCCAGGCCATGATGGCCAACGCCGTGCACAAGACTTATCAGGCCCTGGTGCGTGGCTGGCCGCCGGAACAGGGATCGATCGACCACGCCCTGCGTGAGCGTGCCGTGGACAAGCGCCTGAAGGATGAGCCCCAGCCCCTGCGCGAAGCCCAGACCCGCTACACCCGCCTGGCGACTACGCAGCTGCCGGTGGCGATCGAAGGCTTTCCCGAAAGCCGCTACAGCCTGATGGCCCTGCACCCGCTCACTGGCCGTAAGCACCAGCTGCGCCGGCACATGCAGCACATCAGCCACCCCATCATTGGTGACACCAATTACGGTCGCACCAGGCACAACCATTACTTCGCTGGCCGCTTCGGGAGCGGTCGCCTGATGCTCGCCGCGACGGAGTTGCAGCTCACTCACCCGGTCACTGCCGCGCCGTTGCATCTACAGGCGCCGCCCAGTGAAGACTTCCAGTGCGTGGTGCAGGAGATCTTCGCGGGGGCGTTCGAATAACCCCCGCGCCTGATCGGTCGGCCGCGGTGTGCCGTTGTCAGCGGCGGTGAGTGAAGGTTGGTCAGTCCTTCAGCAGCGCCTCTACCCCGCAACCAACACGCACGTTGCCCCAGTGGCGGCCGTTGATGTGAATCGGCATGGCCAGGTAGCAGAGCACCTCTCCTGTGTCGCGGATGTAGGTGCGGACCAGCAGCGGCGAAGTGTTCTGCGCGGCTTCCAGCTCGCCGGGCGTGTCGAACTTGCGGTAGCAGCGGTTGCCGACCAGGTCGATCGCCTGGTCGCCGGTCAGCGGCTTGGAGAATTTCGCGTTGTGCGCCGATAGATAGCCGTCGGTGTTCACCGCAACCGCATAGTTGCAGTCCGGGATGGCGTTCAGGGTGATGTCGAGGTATTTCTGGCAGCGCTGGACGAAGGCGTCACTCCAGGCCAGCTTGAACTTGGGGGGCACGCAGCTACCGTAGGGCTGGTAGTTGCGGTCGAAGACGTCGATACCCTCACGGTTCATCTCGGTCAGTTCTGCCTGGATGACATCGCGCATGCTGCGGGTCTTGTCGACCGCCAGGTCGAAGGTGCCGATGCCGATCTTGAATCGCGACACCAGTTCCTGCACCGCCTCGGTGTCTTCGGAGAGCGCGCTGGCGCGGCTTTCTGAGTCGGACATATGGCCCGCCACTTCTGCGGAAAGACGCTGAATCGCCGTGACGTTATCGTGAACCTGAACGTTGGTGGCCGAAAGCTGCTCCATGGCGCTGGAAATATGCATCAGCTGCATGCCGGTCTGTTCGAAGTCTCCCACCATCCGCTCGAACTGCTCCGCCGAGCGACTCACCACGCCGCGGGTCTGTTGCACATCTGAATTGATCTCGCCGTTGGCCTCGCGCGCGTGGGTCACCAGCGTGAGCATGGTCGATATGTTGTTGGTGATTTCCGTCGAGGCCTTGTTGACGCGCTCGGCCAGCGTGCGCACCTCGTCGGCCACCACGGCGAAACCGCGTCCGGCCTCGCCTGCGCGCGCCGCTTCGATGGCGGCGTTGAGGGCTAGCAGGTTGGTCTGGTCGGCGACTCCACGAATCAATTCTGCGGTGTGGCTGATCACCGTCGAGCGGTGCGAGAGGTCTTCGACAGTCTGGTTGAAGCTCAGGACCTTTTCGCCGACCTGGTTGATTTTGGCCGAGATGTCCTGCATCTCTTGAAGGGATATACGTGCGTTATCCAGGTTGGTGGACGTCGAGTCGGAAATGATCTGCGTGCTGCGCGACACTTCGTTGATCGCTTGGGTGGCTTCGGTGCTGGCGCCGAATACCGCGTCGGTC
>Ga0233365_1000907_pt1 | contig 13254 bp, 16 predicted proteins | sample ElkDunMinimDraft_27_FD_191535 | JGI IMG/M metagenome (GOLD analysis project Ga0233365, IMG submission 191535) | Fecal eukaryotic communites from dung pellets of Tule Elk in California, USA - Elk Dung C36 | ecosystem: Host-associated > Mammals > Digestive system > Large intestine > Fecal | place...
GCCGGGGCCTCTGTCATCGGGGGCTCTGTTATCGGGGGCTCTGTCATACGAAGCTCCATCCTGTTTCGAGTGAACACAGGTTCATCATACTCGACGCCGGACACTGCGGAACGTGTCAGCTTCGACACGTGAGCGAGGTGTCTCACGAGTGTCCACTGGGCATCGCAGTGGTATTAACCGGCGGCAATGGTTGTCTGATCTGTCCGAAATGGTCGAGTGATCAACGCGGGGGCCATTCCGGCGGCAAGTGCGCTAGGGTCGGTGATCGCTGTGATCGTGAGTTTCGACCAAGGACTGACCGACTCGATAATCGCTGCGGTGCACCGGTTCACCGTCGTGCCAGTGTTACTCCATTGTGCATGGAGGGCCGACTGGTGACGACGTCACCGGCACCCGGCCGACCAACAGGTGATGCGATGAGAATGCACCCCCTCGATGCGCCGTTCGGCATCGCGACCCCAGCCGACACGACCGGATGGCAGAACATGTACCCCGGTGACCTCGTTTTCACCGAGGAGAGTCGAGCCGCCGACGAGGCCCGAGGCTGGGTCTACGACGGCATCCACCACCCCAGAGTGAAGTACCCCTTCGATTCGATCGTCAACGAGGCGATTCGCCTCTCCAAGGGCCAGTGGACCTCCCGGGTCTTCCAACTGCCGGGCAGCCTCGGAACCGAACACCGCCTGCTGGTCGGGCGTGTGTACGTGGCACCGGTCGCCGTGACCGACCCGCAGGTCCGCGAGCAGCGCGCGGCCCGATTCGCCGAACGATCGGCGTACTACTACCGGGACTGGGATCGCCACCACGAACGCTGGAACGCCCGGATGAGCGCTCTCATCAACGAAACCGCGGCCATCGTTCCCCCGCCACTGCCGACAGTGGAGGATGACGGGGTGCTGGCCGCCGGCGCGCCCGGCGCCAGTAGCGGCGCGGTACTGAGCGCCTACCATCGGCTCGTCGAGGCGGTGTTCTCCGCGTGGCAACACCACTTCGAGATGCTGACCCTGGGATACGTCGCCTACGAGAACCTGTATCGCACCGCCCGGCATCACTTCCCCGGTATCGCCGACCAGCAGGTCGCCGAACTCGTGCCCGCCGTTCCCGGCGCACAACACCAGGTCGACCAATGGATCGGTGACCTCGCGGCCGCGTCGAACGACCACGACGTCGCCCACCTGATCGTCGGCGGTGATCTCGCCTCAGGCAGCCGTGCCATCGGCGAGACCGGTTCCGGACGAGACTGGCTGACTCGATGGCGCGACACCATGGCCGCCTGGCCCGCGGTCACCCTGGGCGCCGGACTCGACCACACCGACCTGCCGCTGCGCGACGACCCGGCCGTGGTGTGGAACCTGATCGGCCACCGCCTGGAGGGCGGGACCGCTGTCCGGCACGAGGACCAGCGAGCCCAGTCGGACGCCGCGCTGGCCGGGTACCTGGGCCTGCTCACCGAACCCGACCAGCGCGAGAACTTCGACCAGGCGGTCCAGTTGGCACGTCGGGTTTCCCGGTTCGTCGAGGAACACGGCTACTACGTCGAGAACCGGTTCCATCAGGAACTGTGGGCGGCAACCCGGCGATTCGGGCGACTGCTCACCGACCTGGGGGTGCTCGCCGATGCCGAGGATGTCTTCTGCCTCAACCGATGGGAACTGGAACGCACCCTGTTCCATGGAGTCACCGGCTGGGCAATCGGCACCGGACCGGTCGCGGCGGTGCGAGGACTGCCGAAGCTGATCGACGACCGCCGTCGCCTGCTGGACGCCATGGCGCGGTGGGAACCGGCGGCCGTCATCGGAGCACCGCAGGAGTCGGGTGACCCGGTCATGCCGCTGTTGTACGGGATCACCGGAGCATCCGAGAAGGACGACGGACTGAGCGGTTGCCCCGCCTCACCCGGCGTCGCCCGGGGACCCGCCCGGATCGTCGCCCGGGAGTCCGAGTTGGAGCACGTCCGCCCCGGCGACATCGTGGTGACCACGGCGGCGGCCCCCAACTGGGCCACGATGCTGCGAACCGCCGGTGCCCTGGTCACCGAGGTCGGCGGCGTCATGTCCCATGTGGCCATCGTGGCGCGGGAAGCCGGAATCCCGACGGTACTGGGTGTCTCCGGCGCGACCAGCGCACTCAAGACCGGACAACAGATCGAAGTGGACGGCAACGCCGGAACCGTGACCGTGTTGGAGGACTGTGATGCTTGTTGACCTGCGTGATGCCACCGACCCGGCCGAGGTGGGCGGCAAGGCGGCGAACCTGGGCCGCATCATGCGAGCCGGCATCGACGTCCCCGACGGCTTCGTCATCACCGGCGACGTCCACGGTTCCGCCGAGGCCGCCGTGCGTAGCGGCCCGAACCGCTCCGGTGACGCCGCCGAGCTGGCATCGGCGATACCGGCCCCATGGCGTGGCCATATCACCAAGGCCGCTCAACGGATCGGACTGCCGGTCGCGGTCCGCTCCAGCGGAGTGGACGAGGACGGCAGTCGCGCCTCCTTCGCCGGTCAGTTCCAGAGTTATCTGTCCCGGACCACCGGCGACCAGGTTCTGCGAGCGGTGGCCGGCTGCTGGCACAGCGGGTCGGCCAGGTCGGCGCGGGAGTACCGGGGTTCGTCGGCGAGCACGTTGATGCCGGTTCTGGTGCAGCGCATGGTGCCCGCCGACTACGCGGGCGTGATGTTCACCCGGGACCCGGTGACCGGCGACCCGTCCCAGCTGGTGATCGAGGCGGTCGCCGGACTTGGGGACGCGCTGTGCGACGGCCGGATGGATCCGGACCGGTATCAGTTGGACAAGGTGACGGGCTCGCTGCGCTCGATCGATCGTGTCGCGGGAACGAGGTTGGAGCCGTCGATCGTGTCGTGCCTGCGTGACCTCGCCATCCGGCTGGAACGGTTGTTCGGTTCTCCCCAGGACATCGAGTGGGCCGTGGTGGGGGAGCGGGTGTGGATTCTCCAGTCTCGTCCGATCACGGTGACGGTGACCCCGACCGGGACCGCGCCGTCATTGATCGACATGGCCGCGGTCTTCGCCGCCACGTTGCCCCGCCGGGTCGATGCCCCGATCCCCGGTTGAGTCCGCCAGGTTTTGTGCGACAACCCCTCCCTATCGCCTGACAAGGATTATCTAATGTGGAACAGTGATGCCCAGATCGTCGACACCTACGTCGACCACTTCGGTTCGGGACGCGGCGTGGTGCGAGAGGAACTGGTCGATCGGCACATTCGTGAGCATCTCGGTGATGACCTCGACGGGCGCCGCATCGTCGATTTCGGTAGCGGCGCCGGTCAGCAGACGCTTCGGTTCGCCGAGCGCGGCTGTCACGTCACCCTGGTCGAACCCTCATCGTTGATGATGGACCGGGCGAAGGCCCGGCTCGCCGACCTGTCCGCCGACGCCCGTGACCGGGTGACGATGGTGTGCGCGACGGCGGAGGACGCCGCCGCGCAGTTGCCGAAGGCGGCGTTCGACGCGGTGCTCAGCCACGGGGTCCTGATGTACCTGGACAGCCCGGTCCCACTGGTGACGGTCATGGTCGAGGCCGCCCGGCCCGGTGGTCTGGTGTCGGTGTTGACCAAGAGCAGCGAGGCGTTGGCGGCACGCGCCGGATTCCAGGGCGATTTCGCCACCGCGCTGCGAACCTTCGACCAGGCGGAGACCACCCGGGGCTGGCTGGGCGTCGACACCCGCGGCGATTCGGTCGCCGGATTGACCGACTGCCTGGCGCGGTTGGGTGCCGAGCGGCTCGCGTGGCACGGTGTCGGTGTGTTCAGCGATCACCGGGACGACCTGGACGGTCGGTCGGCCGAGGAACTGGCGACCCTGGTCGAATTGGAATACCAGGCCGGGCGGGTCGACCCGTATCGCGGCATCGCGCGACTGATTCACGTGCTGGCGCGTCGAACCTCCTGACCGCCGACCGCAGGCCGGCCGGTCTCCATCATCGGTGGAGCTCGGCCGGCGGTTCGGCGTCGGCATCACCGCCACAGCGGCGGGACGAGGTCCCGGGCAGAACAGAACTATACATAGTGGATAGTGCAATGAGGCGGGTCGGAGCCCGGTGTTGCGTTGTCGCCGTGTCACAACGGCGTCGCGCAACGCGTGGTGAACGACGCGTTCGACGCGGAACGCACAGTAGACTTCGTCGAGATTCTCAACCGATCAATGGGGGCGGCGCGTGGACCGGGAAACTCTGATTCAACGGGTGACCGATCGACTGGCGGCCGACGACCGGGTCCGTGGCGCGTGGCTGTCGGGCAGCCTCGCCAGAGGGACGGCGGATGAGTTCAGCGACGTCGACGTCTGGCTCGTGGCCGCCGAGTCGGATCGAGAGTCGTTGATCGATGATTGGCCGGCCATCTGCGACGCGATCACCCCCACGGTCCTGAACCAACAGGTCGGAAACCTCGCCATCTTCAACGCGATCACACCGACGTGGCAACGCTTCGACGTCGTGTTCGGTGCCCCGGAGGAGATTCCGTACCGTACCCGCACCACCCTCAAAGTACTGTTCGACAAGGACGGTCTGGACACCAGACTCCAGGACGGCGGTCAACCGCTGGCGCCCGATCCCGGTCGCATTCGAGGACTGGTCACCGAGTTCTTCCGGGTACTCGGACTACTTCCGGTCATCGTCGGCCGGGAAGAGTACGTTCTCGGCGTCTCCGGGGCCGGATTGTTGCGCACGATGCTCATTCAGCTGATGCTGGAGGATGTCGCGGTCGAGGACCGTGGCGGTGCGTTGCACCTGTCGCCGCTGCTGCCGCCGGAGCGGATGGGTGCACTGACCGGACTTCCACCGTTGTCGGCGAACCGGGACTCGGTCATCGCCGTGCATCTGGCGTGCGCCGAGGCGTTCCTTCCACTGGCGCGGCGGCTGGCCGAACGCACCGGAATGGCGTGGCCGACCACATTGGAGGAGGCATGTCGGGCTCGGCTGAACCGAGATCTCGGTGTCACCGTCGAGGACTCATAACCACGAGTCCTCACAGAATCCGAGGCGTCGTGGTTCCGATTCCGCCCGCGCCGTCCACAATCCAGGGCAGGGGCGATCCCGGTATCCGTGCGTGAAGACTCGTCACCCAGTCGGCGACCGTGTCGGCGACGGCGTCGGGCAGATCGAACGATTCTCGACCGGTCTGCGTGGGAACGGCCGGTTCGAGGCCGTGTTCGGTATGCGTGACGGCGAACAGTTCTCGATGCGCGTCGATCGGCCGGTTCAACACGTAGGAGTCGGGCCCCTCCAGACGCGCCCACACCGCGAAGCTGCCCTGACCGTCCTCGTCGTAGGACGTCTCGACGATCAACTCGATCGCCGTGGCAGGTGCCGAAGCCAGAATGGCGGTCAGCTTCTCAACCGCACCCGCCGAGTGCTCGTCCAGGATGGCGCGCCATCGCTCCCGGTACCGAACCAGTTCCATGGCGGGCAGTCTAGAACCAGGTCCGCCGGCCGTGCCCGGTCGATCCGGGCACGACCCCTCGCGCTGTTGTCGCTGGTCGAGACTTCCGGGCGATATCCCGCTGCCTCGCCGATCCGCGCTAGATCGTCGCGGTGATCCGGTACTGCATCTGCGGCCGGTGACCGGGAGCCACCCCGTGTCGGCGGTCGAGTTCCAGAATCTCGGGCAGTTCGTCGACGACGACATCGCGGAATCCGGCGCGGCGCAGCCGATCGGCACTCTGGTGGATGTCGGTGGACTCCGCCAGCGGCAACCGTTCCAGCACCTCGTCGGTGTAGGCGGAGCGGAAGTCGCGTTCCCGGTCGGTGGAGGAGTCTCCGCAGCCGGCCGCCACACCGCCGGGGTACCAGGTGGAGTCGACGGCCACCAGCCGGCCCTCCGGCCGCAGCAGCCGACGCCAGTTCGCCAACGCGCGGTCGGTGTCCCGGACGGTCCACAGCACATAGCGTGCCGTGATCACCTCGAACGAGGCGTCCGGGAAGCTCGGTGACACCGCGTCCCCGAAGTCGAACGTCGGCGGGTTGGCGGAATCGGCGGTCTTCCGTTTCGCCTCGCCCAGCATCCCGGCGGACAGATCGATCCCGGTGACCCGGTGACCGAGCTCCGACAACAGCAGCGCGACGTTGCCGCTTCCGGTTCCGACGTCCAGTACGGTGGCCGGTGCCGGCGGCAGAGCCTCCGCCCACACTCGCCGCCAGGCGGCCTGAACCTCGGGTTCACGTTGCCGATCGACCTGATGGGTGTCGTAGGCGTCGGCGTACTTGTCCCAGTACGCGGTGATCCCGGATTGGGCGGCGTCAAAGCTCATGTTCGTCCTTTCGCGGTTATCGAGTCTTCGGGGATGCCGGTCTCGGTGTGCCGGAACAGCAGTTGGAGTCGCCCGTCATCGGCGGTGACGGTCTCGATCGCGATGCGATAGACCGTTTCGAGGACCGACGGAAGGAGTACCTCCTCGGGGGTCCCGTCCGCGTGGGCGCGGCCCTCGTGCAGCAGCACCAGGCGGTCGCAGTAACGGGCGGCGAGGTTGAGGTCGTGCAACACCACGATGGTCGTCACTCCCAGTTCCCGCACCAGGTGCAGGACCTCATGCTGAAAGTGGATGTCGAGGTGGTTGGTCGGCTCGTCCATCAGCAGGTATTCGGCCTGCTGGGCCAGGGCGCGCGCGATCAACACCCGCTGTCGCTCACCCCCGGACAGGCCGCCGAAGTCCCGGGTCGCCAGGTGGGTCGCTCCGACGCGCGCCAACGCGTCGGCGGCGATCGTGACGTCGACGGCGCTTTGACGCTGGAAGGTCCCCAGGTGGGGGGTGCGTCCCAGCAGAACGGTGTCGGCGACGCTCAGCGGCATCTCGCTGGCCTGTTCCTGCACCACCACGGCGAGGCGTTGCGCCAGTTGTGGACGAGTGAACCGTGCCAGCGGCAGCCCGTCGAGGGTGATGGTTCCCCGATGTGGGGACAGGGAACCGTACAGGGTGCGCAGCAGGGTTGTCTTCCCGCTGCCGTTGGGGCCGATGAGCCCGACGACCTCGCCGTCGGACGCGTGCACGCCGACGCCACGCAGCACCGGTGCCGCACCGTAGGCGTAGTGGATGTCGTGTGCCTCCAACATGGACTATTCTCCCGTGCCGAACCGTTCGACGATTCGCTCAAGCCCTTCCACCGACAGTGGACTCGGCGGCTCGGTGAAGTTGAACGGCTGCACCAGGACCTGGTCATCGGCCAGCGCCCGCAGCGAATCCGAGCCCGGCAGAGCGGTGATCTCGTCGACCAGACCGGACAGATCTCCCTGACCGAGCAGGATCACGACCTCGGGATCGCGATCGATGAGTTCCTCGATGCTCACCTCGAACACACGATCGGCGGTATCGGCGAAGACGTTGGTGAACCCGGCGGCCTCCAGCTGCGGATGCGCCATCGACGCCGTTCCGTAGGTGTACAGTGGACCCCCGCCGACGGTCGGGTAGAGGACCGCCGCGGTGCGCTCGGGAGCATCGGCCGTGGCGTCGGTGACGGCGGTGACCCGCTGCTGAAGTGAGTCGATCAACTCGGCGGCCTCGGTGGTCCGGTCGAACACGCTGCCGAAGACCTCGATCTGGTCGTACAGGGTGTCGAAGGTGGTCTCGGCCTTCGAGCAGTAGACCTCCTGGATGAGCACGTTCGCGCCGGCATCGGCCAGTCCCTCGCGTGTCATCCCGTCGGGCAGGCCAAGCACCAGGTCGGGCTCCTCGGCGATCACGACCTCCTGCGACAGCATCAGGTGTCCGCTGGCGTCGATGTCCTCCGACAGCGCCGGGATGTCGGAGATCTGGGCGTTCAGCTCGTCGGAGTAGTACTCGGGAGCGAACGAACCGGCGCGCGAGACGACCCGGTCGAGAAGGTCCAGTCCCTCCAGGATGGTCACCGGCGCGCTCTCCAGCAGGACGATCCGCTCGGGCTCCCGTTCGAAGACCACCTCGGTTCCGCAGTTCTCGATCGTCAGCGGAAAGGCGCCGTTCGAGCCGGCGGCCTCGGCGTCGGTGTCGGCGCACCCGGCCAGCGAGACGGCGAGGATCGGGATGGCCAACAGGGCGATCGGTTTGTGGCGCATGAGGTCTCCTTCGAATGGGGGCGGGGATCGGTCAGCTGCGGCGCGCGTACATGCGTCGCACCAGGAAGAGAAGGAAAGGCGCACCCACCATCGCGGTGATGATTCCGATGGGGAGCTCCTTGGGCTGCATCACCGTGCGGGCCAGGGCGTCCGCCCAGACCAGGAAGATCGCCCCGATCAACGCGGCCACCGGAATCAGGCGGGTGTGCACCGCTCCGACGAGTCGGCGGGCGATGTGCGGGATCACCAGACCGACGAACCCGATGGCACCGGCGGCGGCGACCATGACGCCGGTCGTCAGCGACACGAACACCAGCAGCATGATCCGGGTGCGGGTCGGGGACACGCCCAGCGTCAACGCGGTCTCGTCACCCAGCGAGATCGCGTCCAACCGCCGTCCCCACAGGACCATCAGCAGCACCGCCACGATCACGACGAGCAGCACGACGTACAGCAGATTGTCCCACCTGGCCAGGCTCAACGACCCCAACAGCCAGAACATCACCGAGCGGGAGCCCTCGGCCGAGTCGGACGCGAAGATCATGAAACTCGTGACCGCCGACAGCGCGTAACCGACCGCGACCCCCGACAGCAACAGCCGCAGTGAGGTGATCTGGCCTCCGGCCCGAGCGATGAAGAACACCAGGAGGGCGGCGGCCAGCGCCCCCAGGAACGCACTCACCGGCAACGCGTCGAGGCCGATACCGGCACCCAACCCGAACAGAATGGCCCCGGCCGCCCCGACCGAGGCGCCGCTGGAGATGCCGAGGATGTAGGGGTCGGCGAGCATGTTGCGGACCATGGCCTGAAGGACCGCGCCGCAGATGGCCAATCCCGCGCCGACCGCCACCCCCAGGAGCACGCGGGGGATTCGCACGTTCCAGACGATCGTGGCGTCGGACCGGGCCCAGGCGCCGTCGGCGGGGATGCCGAACAGCTTGTGGCCGGTGATGGCCAGCACCAGATCCGGAGCGATCGCGACCGGGCCGATTCCCACCGCCACCACCATCGTGACGAGCAGTCCGCAGGTCAGTCCTGAAATCCACCAGACGCTTCGACGTCGTTGTGGCCGGGTTCCGAGTGGATCATGAGGGTCAACCCGTGTAGCGAGCTCCTCCAACGATCCACTCCATTCACCGGACGGTCTATTGCAATCTAGTCGCATTTGCAGACGGCCACAAATAGTGGCACTTCGCGGTGAGAGGGGTGTCGGGTGGCGGGGTGGTGATCGCGCAGGTCACTGTGAGGGGGTTTGCCGACCGCGCCAAATCACTGATTGTCGCGGTCGCGGACACGATCGGTTCCGGTTTGTCGCCTCGGGCTAACTCGGCCTCAGTCCGAGGGTGCTGAGATTGTCGGTCAGCCAGTCGGCGTAGGAGCGGGGGCGGCGGCCGAGAATCCGCGTGAGTGACTCGACTCCCTCTCGGATCGCCACCGCGTCCACCGCATCCTCCTCCTCCGAATCATCGTCGGGCAGCCACGCCTCGATCTCCTCATCGGATACGCCGTGACTGCGGTATCGCTCGGCGATCTGTTCCCCGGTCAGCGCCTCCACCGGTATGGTTCGCCCCAGCGCCGCCCCGACGAGTCCGATCTGGTCGCGAAGACTGAGCGGCTCTCCGTTGACCGTGAGCACCTGGTCGACGTGGTCGTCGCTCAACAGCGCTTTGCGGACGACGGCCGCGAGATCAGCCTCGTGTGTCAGTGGACAGACGGCGTCCGGCTCGGCCTCCCGGATCATCCCGTTGCTCCTGATGGTCGCCGCCAGATCCGATGTGTCGTCGGGAAACCCGGGTCCCATCGACTGCGCCATCGTCGGCGACGGCCGCAGGTGCGTCCACTGTGCGCCGGAACGTTCGACGACGACTTCGAGCGCGAGCCAGTACCAGGAATCAGGTGGAAACTCGATCTCGATCTCGGGACCGTGCGACGACAACAGCACGATGCGCCTCACGCCGCCGTCGGTGGCCGATCGGACCGCCTGCCAGGCGGTGTCGGGAACCGCACCGGTCAGAAAGACCCTCTCGATCCCGGTGAAGGCGGCCGGGGTGTCATCGGGTCGCGCGATGTCGCCGACGACGATCGTGGCCTCCGACGGCCAACCGTCGGTCACCGGAGTGAGCACCCGCACGGGTTCACCCACCTCGATGAGCTGCGCGACAAGGTGACGCGCGATCGGCTCGGGCGGAACGTGGCCGGGATACTCGCGGTCGCCTCCCACTGTCACCAATGTGGTCAAAGTCTTCCTTTCGGCTGGTCGAGTGACTCCGAAGGGGATCATCTGCGGCCCTTCGTCAGTTCGCTCGTGGTCGGGTGAGAGGGGGAGACGATAGTGGCTCCACCCGTCGTCGTCCCGCCGGGCCGGTGGAGTCGGTGCGCGACCGTGCATCATCCGTTCCGGCGGGAGGTCCCGAGCCCGTCGTCTAACCTGGTCGGATGGCCGAGCCGACGCAGATCACCCCAATCCCGCGACCGACGGGAATGCCACCCACCAACGGATACAGCCACGCCGTCGTCGCCTCCGGTGAGATCGTGGCGGTCTCCGGGCAGTTGCCGATCGACCAGGACGGCAACCTGGTGGGGGAGGGCGACCCGCTGACGCAGACCCGCCAGGTTTTCCACAACCTCACCTTGGCGTTGGCCGCCGGTGGCAGCGACGTCGACCACATCCTGCGGCTCAACTTCTTCGTGCTCGACCTGGCCGACCTCGACGCGATCCGCATCGCCCGAGCCGAATTCCTCATCGGACATCCCGAGCCGGCCAACTCGCTGGTACAGGTCAGCGGCCTGGTACTTCCCGGAGCCCGCCTGGAGATAGACGCACTCGCGGTCGTGAAGCAGAGCTGATCGCGGCGACTTCTCCGATGGAGAACCACCCGTCGCGGCGGATCCACACCTCGGACAGGTTCCCGGCGTTGTACGGCGGTGCCACCGCGACCGTGATGGACTGCCCGAGTCGAGACCGTCGCCGGTGCGGTGCACGGCATGTCGAGAGGGGAATCGCAGGTGGCTAAGACGGCGCAGGAACTGGAGCTCACCGACCAGGAGGTCGAGATACTCAGCCGGGGGTTGCTGGAGTGGGGAGGACCCGCGCAGCCCACCGAGGAGATGGCCGTGGCATTGGGGTTCGCCGACGTGCCGAACCTGATGGACCGCTGCTCGTGGCTTCGAGCCCGGCTGGCTGCCGGGGACGGCCTGGAACCGGTCGACTGGGCACGGGTGCTGACCTCGGTGGAGATCGTCTTCGTCAGCGACGTCTTCGGATCGGGATACGAATGGTCGACCACGACCGGTTGGCATGACGAGGAAACGATCCAGGCGCTCCGGCGGATTCAGCGCAAGCTGGTCGGCACGGTGGCACCGGTGATCGGCAACGGTTTCGGCACGCGACCGCCGCCGACGTCGGCCTGGTGACCACCGGACACCGGGACACCTCGACGTGCTTTTCCGACAGCCTCGCGGTCACCGTCGAACCGGGTTGAGGACGACGGCTTCTCGTCTGCGGTGGACGGTCAGATAACGAAGCCCCTCGGGGCCGGCCGTGAAACCTCGCAGGGACTGGCGCGGCAGATACACCAGGTCGCCGGCGGTCAGCTCCACGTCGCCGAGCTCGGTGGCCAGGATTCCGCTGCCGCTGAGCAGATGAATCAGCACGTCCAGGTCGGGACCGGAGTGCGTGCCGATGGAGTCGCCGGGCGGCAGCGAGATGATGTTGGAGTCGAGGTCGCGCTGTTGAGGCGCGATCGACCAGATGGCACCGGCAGGTGCGTCGTCGGGCAGGTCACGCGTGTTGACGAGGACGCGTGGCAGGGCGGCTTGAGCGCGTTTGGTGATCCTGACTCGCCAGTCACCGGCCGTTCCGCCGAGGTTCTCCCACTCGTGTCCGCCCGGATGGTCGGTCTCGAACTCACCGCGCAGATGCCTGGGTTCGTGGTCGTTGATCAGGGTGAACGACTCATCGACGGCCAGCGCCCGGTAGAACTCGAAGATCGCGGGATGTCTGCGCGGTTTCGGCATGTCCCTGACGTCGAGGACACGGGGTGTCGGTGAATCGAGCCGGCCTGATGAGTCGGTGGGCATCCGTCGGACCCTCCTCGGTAATTAATACAAGTCAGTCTTGTATAAACTAGTGCCATGGCCGGGATGGTCCGGGCCGGGTGTCACGGTGTCATCGCCAGGCGGCGCGCGGTCGTGCGCCCTGGGAGGAAAGCTGATGTCTGACCGAGTGGATCGTCTCGACCTGAGAACCGTCGGCGGTGAACTGTCGGCCCGCGCCGCCTCGGCATCCAGCGACCGCGCGACTCACGTCGTGCACGCCGCGCCGGACGGGAGCCTCACCCAGTTGCGCTCGTCGGCGGTCGCGAACCGTCGGATCACGAGAACCCCGGCGAGGCGCTGCTGCACGTCCTCGGTGGTCAAATGACGTTGATCGCCGGTGAGGATGAGTGGGAACTGGGTGCCGACCAGCACCTCGTCATACCGAAACGACGACACCGACTGGTCGCGCCGGCGGACCCGACCGCACTGTTGACGATCGCGAAAGGACGACCGTGATGGGCTCCTCGGCGGTCCTTCCCACCGCGCTCCCGTCTCCGCCGTTTCAGTGGGCCGTCCGAATCGGAGCCGCCGGTGTGGTGCTGGGTGGACTCGTCGCCGCGGTCACCGGTCCACTGTCGCTGCCGCGCGGAAGCTGGTTGGCGGCGTATCTCGTGCTCGTCGTCGGAGTCTCCCAATACACCATGGGGCGAGTGTCCACATGGTTTGGTGTCGGCTCGTCGGATCGAATCGTTTGGTCACAACTCATCGGCTGGAACTGCGGCAACACCGCCGTGGTGGTGGGAACCCTGATCACGATGCCATATCTGGTCGATGTCGGCGGAGTGGTTCTCCTGATCGTACTGCTCACCCTGCTCCGTGACGCGTTGCGCCGAAGGCCGATCGTGGATGTGGCGCCGACATCCCGCCGCTGGGGCCGACGGGCGTACACGTTTCTGCTCATCGCGTTGGTGGTGAGTGTCCCGATCGGACTCGCCTTGGCACACCTTCGGGCCGGGTGACCGGTTGTTTCGCGCTCAGGGCAAGGTGAACCCGATGACTCGATCAGACGTTGAGGCGCCCACCACCCGCGCCAGGGTCCTCGCGGTCCTGCGCGACGAGGGGCGCGAGTTGGCGATCACCGACATAGCCGCTCAGCTCGGCGTGCATCCGAACG
>Ga0233365_1000910_pt1 | contig 13213 bp, 13 predicted proteins | sample ElkDunMinimDraft_27_FD_191535 | JGI IMG/M metagenome (GOLD analysis project Ga0233365, IMG submission 191535) | Fecal eukaryotic communites from dung pellets of Tule Elk in California, USA - Elk Dung C36 | ecosystem: Host-associated > Mammals > Digestive system > Large intestine > Fecal | place...
CGAGCTGCGGGAGTTCATCAACTCGACCTTGGAAGAGGCTTACGCCAACGGTGACTGGGACCGGGCGTTCGCTCGCACCCTGGAGACCGGTGGCGCGGCGACTCCGGACGAGCACCCCAAGATCGTTCGCTACTGATAGCGACGTTTTCCGAGCCCCTTCGGTGACCACCGAGGGGGCTCATCGCTGTGCCGATCGGGCGCGGCCGAAGATCAGTTCTGTCGGACAACTGACGCAAAGCTATGTTTCGCAGACGGATTGTGGCTAACTGGCGAGTGTGATCAAACGGGTGAATTTCACCTTTGCCGCCGATCGGATGTTGATGGGCGAATCGGGCCGACGGGATGCGAGAGGTGGGGATACGTCGACGAGTTGGTCACGTCCCGTTTCCATGTGGCACAACTGATCGTTGCGTCATTTGGACGCTGGGTGTAAATACAAGGCGTGCCATGGCGGCGCGCGATCGCGTTCGGCACTTAGAGAGTCACTACTAGTCGCCCTCTCCCCAGGGGGCGAGCGTCACAGCGGTAACACACCTCAATTCATAACTCCAAATGAGACGGTGGGGTCGACATGGAGTGGTCAGATCAGCCAATAGGCAGACGGGTTGCCTATTGGCGACAACGTCGTGGAATGTCGCAACAGGTCTTCGCCGATGCGATCGGGAAGTCGAAGAGTTGGGTGGACAAGGTCGAACGTGGGGTTCGACGCTTGGACAAGTTCTCCGTACTCAATGAGATCGCCGATGCCCTGGCGATCGACACGCCGCAACTGATGGGGCGCGATGTCCAGCGCCGCACCGACGTCGTCAATTGCATCGATCAGGTGGAGGTCGACAGCATCCGGGCGTCATTGGAACGATATGAGCGATTGGGGAAGTACCTGGGCGCGGCGCCCATCCCCGCCACTCCGACGGCGGAGTTGAAGAAGGCGGTGTCCCATGCCTGGTACGCCTACGAGAAGGCGAACTACCCCGCCCTCGCGCGAACCCTCATCGACCTGTTGCGGGCCGCGCCAGTCGCCGAGGAGCAGGCTCAAACCACCGAGGCGCGCGCCGAGGCGGCGGCGCTGCTGACCCAGGTCTACCAGATCGCCTCCACTCTGCTGCGCAAGCTGGGAGAGCCCCAGTTGTCCTGGCTGGCCGCCGATCGGGCGATCGGCGCCGCGCAGCGGTGTGACGACCCGCTGCTGATCGGTATCGCGACGACCCGGGTGGCCAACGCGCTGCGATCGCTGGGTCGATTCGAGGCCGCGCTGGACCTGAACGTTCAGGTCGCGCACGGCATGATGTCGGAGATCGGCAGCACGGCCAAGAGCGACCCCGAGGCGATGAGCGTCTACGGTGCTCTGCTGCTCCAGGGCGCGATGGCGGCGTCGTTGACCGGGGACGCCGCCACCACTCGGGACCTGCTGCGCGCCGCTTCCAGTGCGGCCCAACTGGTCGGAGAGGGGAAGAACTACTACTGGACCTCGTTCGGCCCCACGAATGTGGAGCTGCACCGGGCGGCCTCCTTCGTGGAACTGGGGGAGGGGCGCCAGGCGATACAGGTGCATGAGCGGATTCCACAGTCGGCGCTGGCCGCGCTGGTGCCGGAACGCCGGGCACACCACTACCTGGATCTGGCTCGCGCCTGTGCTCAGGTGGGCCGACTGGATCAGGCCGGTGAGGCCATGGTGATGGCCGATCAGTTGGCGCCCAATGAGATCCGGTGTCGCCCACTTGCCCACGACATTCTGGCCGACCTGCTGCGGCGCGACACCGGCCCGGGAGCTCCCTCGGTGCGGCACCTGGCCGAGACCATGGGGATCGCCGCTTAGAGGCTGTCTCTTTAACCTGCTGTTTTGTTGCGCGAGGTCCAGGCGTCGCCTCGCGGCGAAGGCGTGCGGATCCTGCATACGCTGTGTTTCCTATAAAAACACCGGTATGCAGGACCTTCTCCGCCGCTGCGGTTGCACTCGCCTGGACCGCCGCTCACGACAAACGAGGTCCAAAAGACAACCTCTGAGACCCGCCGGCCCGGGTGGCGGCACGACGAGCTGAGACGGCCGGGCGTGATGCGGCGGTCACGCAGCCGTCCGCGTCGAGTAATCTCGCGCGGATGAACGCCACGATCGGTGAGATCACCGCGAAGTTGGACGCGATATACCCGCCGGAGTGGGCGGCCGATTGGGATCGGGTGGGACTCGTCTGCGGTCGGCCCGCCGGTGCGGTCACGCGTGTCCTGTTCGCTGTCGACTGTGTTCCATCCACTGTGGCGGAGGCGATCGAGGTGGGTGCCCAGATGTTGGTCACCCACCATCCGCTGTTGCTGCGTGGTGTCTCCTCCGTGGCCCCGACGACCTACAAGGGCGAGATCGTCCACACCCTGATCGAGTCGGGAATCGGGCTGTACGTGGCCCACACCAACGCCGATGTCGCCTCCCCCGGCGTATCCGACGCGTTGGCGAACCGCCTGGGGCTGTCGGACCTGCGTCCGCTGGAGCCCACCGAGGGGGAGCGAGGGATCGGACGGGTGGGCCTGTTGGCCGACCCGATGACGTTGGCGGAGTTCGCCGCCCTTGTCGCGCAGGCACTTCCGGCGACCGCTGCCGGAATCCGGGTGGCCGGTGACCCGGGTCGCCTCATCGGCACGGTCGCGGTGTCCGGTGGCGCCGGAGACGGCTACCTCGCTCAGGCCAGGGCCTGTGGCGCCGACGTGTTCGTCACCGCTGACCTGCGGCATCACGTGGCGGGGGAGTACGTCGAGGAACCGGGACCCGCGTTGATCGACGCGGCTCACTGGGCCACCGAACGCCCATGGCTCGATTTGGTGGCGGCCCAAGTACGTCAGGCATTCGACGTCGATACCTTGGTGAGTGACCGCAACACCGATCCGTGGACGCTTCACTTCGCATCATCGGATGGACAACAACTACACAGCTAGGAGTGCGTGTGCAAGCCGACCCGGCCGACCAACGCCGCCTGTTGGACCTTCAGCAGGCTGACACGGCACTGAACCAGTTGACACATCGGCGCACTCACCTGCCGCAAGAGGAGAAGGTCGCCGAGTTGACCGAGAAGGTCAACACCGCCATCGACCAACAGGCCCAGACCGAAGCGGCCGTATACGACCTGGATCGGGACATCGCACGCGTGGAGCGCGAGATCGAACAGGTCCGCACTCGCGCCGACAAGGACCGCGCTCGTCAGGAATCGGGCAGCGCCAGCCCCAAGGAACTGACCGGCCTGGCACATGAGCTGGAGACACTCGCGCGTCGTCAGTCCGAATTGGAAGACCAGCAGCTGGAGCTGATGGAGAAGCGCGAATCCACCTCCGGATCCGGTACCGGTAAGACGAAGGAACTGGCCGAACGCCAAGCCGAACTGGCCGAGATCACCGCCAGCCGCGACGCCGCGCTCGCCGAACTGAACACTCAGGCGAGCGCACAGCGTGCCGCACGCGACGCGATCGTCGCGGACCTTCCGGAGGACCTGCTCGCACTGTACGAGAAGATCCGCAAGAACCAGCCCATCGCGGCCGCGCTGTTGCGGCAGCGTCGTTGTGAGGCATGCCGGATCGAACAGTCCGGTGGAGAACTGGCCGAGTTGCGGGCGGCCGCGCCTCGGGACGTGGCCCGCTGTGACAACTGCCGCGCGATCCTGGTCCGTACCGAGGAGTCCGGTCTGTGAACCGTGTCGGAAAGGTGATCGTGGAGGCCGATGGTGGCTCGCGCGGCAACCCCGGTCCGGCCGGATACGGTGCGCTGGTGATGGACGAGGACGGCCAGGAGCTGCTCGACCGACGGGGCTTTCTGGGCGTCGCGACCAACAACGTGGCCGAGTATGAGGGCATGATCGCGGGTTTGACTGCCGCGAAGGAACTGGGAGCCACCAGCGTCGAGGTGCGCATGGATTCGCGGTTGGTGGTCGAGCAGATGAGCGGCAACTGGAAGGTCCGCCACCCCGGCCTTCGCCCGCTGGCCGCTCGTGCCGCCGACCTGGTCGAGCAGTTCGAGGCGGTCGCCTTCACGTGGATTCCGCGCGCGGACAACGTTCGCGCCGACGCCTTGGCCAATCAAGCGATGAACGACGGGGTCTGAACCGGACCTCGACCCCGACGAAAAACGGACGCTGGCGCTACGGTTGCCAGCGTCCGTCATTTCCGGGGTGGCCCGGTCACGTGGTGGGTCGGGCCGTGGGTCCGGAACGACCGGGCATTCGCCTGTTGACCGCGGCGAACGCCTTGTCGTCGACGAGGTCGTACACCAGTGTTCCGGCCCAGATGATCAGCACCGCGAAGATCCAGGTGAATACTCCTTCAACCTGAATGCCTCGCGACAGTACGTCGGTGATCAACAAGGCCAGCCAGGTTCCCACCAACCCCGCAGCCCAGGTACCCAGTTTCGTGAATCTTCCCAACAGGGCTTTGACACCCATCGTCGCCAAGGTGAAGATGATGACCGCGAACAGAAACGACCAAAACCCGCTGATCCAGAATTTCGGCAGCACCGCCGCGGCGATGAGAATGGTTACGGCGTTGGCGACCAACGCCATTCCGGTCCGTATAAGCCATTTGCGATTCATACCTCGACCATGGCATGCCTAACCTAACCTATCGGCGTTTTTCGCCAACCGGTGATGAAACCAGGTCAATGAGCCTTCTGAGCTGGGCTTTCATTCTGTTCACGCCATTGGCGGGCGTAGTCGTCGATGCGGGAGGCAAGCTCTGTCCTGGTTGCCGAGTCGGCGAATGACGCCTCGACGGCGTTCTTCGCCAGGTCCGCGATCCCGTCGGTGTCGAGGTCGAGCAATCCGGCGGCGATGAGGTACTCGGTGTTGAGGTCGGTGCCGAACATCGGCGGGTCGTCGCTGTTGATGGTGACGGGCACTCCGGCTTCGACCATGGTCCGCAGCGGATGCTCCTCCATCGTCGAGACCACGCGGGTGGCGATGTTCGAGGTCGGGCACACCTCCAGCGGGATGCGATGCTCGGCCAGGTGTTCCAGCAGACGAGGGTCGGTGGCGGCACTGGTGCCGTGCCCGATGCGTTCGGCACGCAGGTCGATGAGAGCGTCCCAGATCGTCTGCGGGCCGGTCGACTCACCGGCGTGGGGGACACTGCGCAGCCCCTCGGCGATCGCGCGATCGAAGTACGACTTGAACTGAGGCCGGGGTACCCCGATCTCCGGTCCGCCCAGTCCGAAGCTGACCAGCCCGTCGGGCCGGTACCGGGTGGCCAGTTCCAGGGTGGTGTCGGCCGCCGGCAGGCCCGCCTCACCGGGGATGTCGAAGCACCACCGCAGCACGATGCCGAACTCCGACTCGGCGGATTTGCGGGCGTCCTCGATCGCGGCCATGAACTCGACCGGGTGGATGCCGCGCCGCACCGAACTGAACGGGGTAACCGTCATCTCGGCGTAACCGATGTGCTGGGCGGCCATGTCGCGCGCGACCTCGTAGGTCAACAGCCGGACGTCCTCGGGAGTGCGGATCAGGTCGACGACCGACAGGTACACCTCGATGAAATGCGCGAAGTCGCGGAAGGTGAAGTAGTCGGCGAGCTCGGCCGGATCCACCGGCACATCGCCGTCGGGGTGGCGAGAGGCTAGCTCCGCCACGATGCGCGGCGATGCCGATCCGATGTGGTGGACGTGGATTTCGGCCTTGGGTAGTCCGGCGATGAACGCCGCCAAGTCGGTCACTGAGGCTCCCGAGTGTCTGAGGAAGCCTCCATTCTAGAGCGGCCGACTTGTCGCGTTTATCCCGGTTTCGTCAGGTGAAGATGCTGACTCCGCCAGGCCCGACCAGCAGGCCCACCACGATCAGGACGATGCCCCACAGGAACTGCTTGCGGAACAGCGACACGATCCCGGAGATGACGAGAACGACGGCCAGAATCCAGAGAAGAAAACTCAACATGACGTTGGATTACCCGATGATCCGTCTAATACACCCGGCGATCTCGGGTCAACGGTGACGACGAGGCCCGGTCACGCCTGTGACCGGGCCTCGTTCGTTCAATGGGGGTTACAGCGGAATGTTTCCGTGCGCACCCCGAGCGGCCGGAGCCGCCGCCAGCGCCGTGGCGATCCGGTGACGGGTGTGACGCGGGTCGATGACCTCGTCGACCACACCGATCTCCTGAGCAAGGGCAACCCCGCCGGCTTCCGTCTCCTGCTTCTCGATGAACTTCGCACGCAGGGCATCGCGCTCCGCTTCGGGAGCGGCGGCCAACTGCTTGCGGTACAACACGTTCACCGCGGCGGAGGCACCCATGACCGCGACCTCGGCCTGCGGCCACGCGAACACCGCCGTGGCGCCCAGCGCCCGGGAGTTCATCGCGATGTAGGCGCCCCCGTAGGACTTGCGGGTCACCAGGGTCACGCGAGGCACGACCGATTCGGCGAACGCGTGCAGCAGTTTCGCGCCGCGACGCACCACGCCCTCCCATTCCTGGCCGAGCCCCGGCAGGTAACCGGGCACGTCTACCAGGACGATCATCGGCACGCCCAGCGCGTCGCACATCCGGACGAACCGGGCCGCCTTCTCGGCGCTCTCGGAGTTCAGGCAGCCACCCAACCGCAGCGGGTTGTTGGCGATGACCCCGACCGTGCGACCGGCGAACCGGCCCAGGACCGTGACGATGTTGGGCGCCCACTTGGCGTGGAGCTCCACCGGCGCCTCGACATTGTCCCCGCCGTCGAGAAGCTTGCGCACCAACGGTTTGACGTTGTAGGCGCGGTTGGCCTGCTCCGGAAGCGCAGCAGAGAGGTCGGTCTCGTCAACCGCGTCGGCCGGTTGCAGGTGACCCTGTCGTCCCAGCAGCGACGTCAGATCGCGAGCGGTGGCCAGCGCCGAGGCGTCGTCCTTGGTCGCGATGTGCGCGACACCGGACTTGCGAGCGTGGACATCGGGCCCACCGAGGCTCGCCATGTCCGATTCCTCGCCGGTGACGCTCTTGACGACCTCCGGCCCGGTGACGAAGATGCGACCCGTGTCGGACATGATCACGATGTCGGTCAGGGCCGGGCCGTAGGCGGCACCACCGGCGGCGGGGCCGAGCACCACTGAGATCTGCGGTACTCGACCCGACGCACGGATCATCGCGGCGAACACCTGTCCCACCGCGTGCAACGCGACCACGCCTTCGGGCAGTCGTGCCCCACCGGAATGCCAGATGCCCACCACCGGGATGCGGTCGGCCACAGCGGTGTCGATCGCCGACACGATGTGGCCGCAGCCGTCGGTGCCCATGGCGCCACCCATGCGCCGGGCATCGGAGCAGTATGCGATCGCAGGTGTGCCGCCGATGTCGCCTCGGGCGGTGACGACTCCGGAGTCGTCACCGTGGGCGATCAGCTGCATCGTTCCAGCGTCGAACAGGGCAGTCAGCCGGGGCATCGGGTCCCGGACGTCGATAACCGGTTCGGCTGTCTCGACCGGCGTGGTAGCGATGGACACAGTGGACCTCCTAGGGCGCGTGGTTCACGCCTTGGCGAAGACGAGTGAAACATTGTGGCCACCGAATCCGAACGAGTTGTTCATCGCGGCGGACAGGTCGGCCTTGCGCGGCGTACCAGTCGCCACATCAAGGTTGAGCGCCTCATCGGGCTCGTCCAGGTTGATCGTCGGCGGAATCAGGCTCTCCTGAAGTGCCAGGATCACCGCGATCGACTCCACCGCGCCGGCGGCACCCAGCAGGTGACCGGTCATGGACTTGGTGCTGGTGAGGACCGGGTGCAGCCCAACGGCTTCGCCGATACCGCGCACCTCGCCCATGTCACCCACCGGAGTGGAGGTGGCGTGAGCGTTGACGTGGCCGATGTCGATGCCGGTGACTCCGGCGTCGCGCATCGCCATGCGCATGGCCCGAATCCCGCCCTCGGGGTCTGGTTGCACGATGTCGAAACCGTCGGAGGTCATGCCCGCGCCCAGCAACCGCGCGTACACCTTCGCTCCGCGAGCCTTGGCGTGGTCGGCGCGCTCCAGCACCACCGCACCGGCGCCCTCACCCATGACGAAACCGTCCCGGTTGGCGTCCCAGGGACGCGAGGCCTTGGTGGGTTCGTCGTTTCGCGTCGAGAGTGCCTTCATCGACGCGAAACCGGCCAGCGGCAGCGCGTGGATGACGGCTTCGGCTCCACCGGCCACCACGACGTCGGCGCGTCCGGCCCGGATCATGTCCAGACCCCACGCGATCGACTCCGCGCTGGTGGCGCACGCACTGGTGGGTGCGTGAACTCCCGCCTTCGCCTTCAGCTCCAGGCCAACCCAGGCCGCCGGGCCGTTGGGCATCAGCATCGGAACGGTGTGCGGTGACACCCGCCGAGGACCTTTCTCCTCCAGGATGTCGTCCTGCTCCAGCAGGGTGGTCGCACCACCGATACCGCTGCCGAAGCACACCCCCAACCGTTCGCTGTCCAGACCGCTGTCGGCCAGACCGGAGTCGTTGAACGCTTCGGTGGCGGCGATGATCGCGATCTGTTCACTGCGGTCCAGGCGACGTTGGCGGACTCGCGGAATCTTCACACCGGGATCCTCGGCGAGCTGGGCCGCGATGCGCACCGGCAGTTGCGCGGCCCAGTCCTGAGTGAGGGGCCCCGCCCCGGAAACGCCGTCAAGCAGGGCACGCCAAGTCGAGGCGACGTCTCCGCCCAGCGGGGTCGTCGCACCGAGCCCGGTTACGACAACGTCAGCCATTTAGCCCTGAGCCTTTTCGATGTAGGAGACGGCGTCACCGACGGTCTTGAGGCTCTGAACGTCGTCGTCGGGGATCTTGACGTCGAAGCGCTCTTCAGCGGCCACGACGACCTCGACCATCGACAGCGAGTCAACGTCGAGTTCCTCGGTGAAGCTCTTGTCCTCAGTGGCGTCCTTCGGGTCGACCCCGGCCACTTCTTCGAGGATCTCCGCCAGGCCTTCGACGATCTCTTCGCGTGTGTTCGTGTTCGAGCTCATCTTCAGTACTTACCTTTCGTTGGATGGGTATTGGTATGTCATGGACAGCGGATGACTTGACCCGCATAGGTCAGCCCGCCACCGAATCCAAACAGCAACACCGGATCGCCGCTGCTGATTCGCCCGGATTCGGCCAGTTTGGAAAGTGCCAGCGGTACCGAGGCCGCCGAGGTGTTGCCCGACTCGATGACATCGGAGGCGATGATGGCGCCCGGCGCCTTCAGCTTCTTGGCGATGCCCTCGATGATGCGCAGGTTGGCCTGGTGGGCGACGAAGGCGGTGATGTCCTCCATGTCGACACCGGCGCGCTCGGCGGCCTGGCGCGCCAGCGGAGCCAACGTCGTGATGGCCCACCGGAACACCGTCTGCCCCTCCTGGGCGATGTACGGGTGGGATGCCTCGATGCGCACGACATCGCTCATCTGCGGCACCGAGCCCCACACGACCGGTCCGACTTCAGGAGCCTCGTCGTCGCGGGTGGCGGTGATGACCGCGGCACCGGCGCCGTCTCCGAAGATGACGCAGGTCGACCGGTCGGTCCAGTCGGTGAAGTCGGACAGTTTCTCCACTCCCACCACGATCGCGGTGGTGGCGGCGCCGGCGCGGATGGCGTGGTCGGCGGTGGCCAGTGCGTGGGAGAACCCCGAACAGGCGGTGTTGATGTCGTAGGCGCCGGGCGCTTCGACACCCAGCTGCCGGGCCACTCGACAGGCCACATTGGGCACTCGGTCGACGGCGCTGCAGGTGGCCACGACCACGAGGTCCACATCGGCGGTGGAGCGGCCCGAAGCCGCCAGCGCCCGCTCGGCGGCGAAGGTCGCCATGTCGGCGACCGACTCCTTCTCGGCGATGCGACGTTCCTTGATGCCGACGCGCGACTGAATCCACTCGTCGTTGGTGTCGACGATCTTGGCCAGGTCGTCGTTGGTTAGTACTTTCTCCGGCTGGTAGTGCCCCAAGCCGATAACGCGGGTCCCGGTGACGGTCATGCCTTGCCTTCCGTGTCTACGCGGTCGATCAGGTCGACAGCGGCGGCCAGGTCGTCCGGTGTGTTCAACTTGATGATCTCGATCCCCTTGAGTTGGCGTTTCGCCAATCCGGCGAGCGTACCGGCCGGGGGGAGCTCGATGATGGCTGTGACACCGCGTTGAGCCATGGAGTCCATGCACGAATCCCAGCGAACCGGGGCGGTCACCTGGGCGACCAGTCGCTCCAGCGCCTGTTCGCCGGAGGCCATCGCCTGACCGTCGGCGTTGGACAGCCAGGTGCGGCTGGGGTCGGTGGTCGTCACCGACGCCGCGTGCGCGGACAGCTGCTGCTGAGCCGGTTCCATGTACGGAGTGTGGAAGGCGCCGGCGACCGACAGCGGAATGATGCGGGCCTTGGCCGGGGGAGTGGCCTCCAACTTGGCCAGTGCCTCGGTGCTTCCGGCGGCGACGATCTGACCGGCGCCGTTGCGGTTGGCGGGGTAGGCGCCGACCGCCTGAATGGCCTCCAGCACCTCCTCCTCGTTTCCGCCGAGGACGGCGGACATGCTGGTGGGAGTCGTCGCGCAGGCTGCGGCCATCTCACGGCCGCGCACCGCGGCGAACTGGACGGCGTCCTCGGCGCTGATGACTCCGGCGAGGTGGGCCGCGGCGAGCTCACCGACGGAGTGCCCGGCGACCAGGTCGACTCTGTCCAGCGGCAGATGCTCGGCGGCCAGCAGTGCGGCGGCCACCAGCAGCGGCTGGGTGCGAGCGGTGTCGGTGATTTCAGCTTGGTCGGCGGCGGTCCCCAGGTGAATCAGGTCGATGTCGCAAAGCTGTGACCAGTTCTCCAAGCGCTCGCGCGCGCCCGGCAGTTCGAGCCAGGTTGACAGGAATCCAGGCTTTTGTGAGCCCTGACCGGGCGAGAGTACGGCTAGCACGATTTAGACTGTCGCCGATGATTCGTCATTTCCCGCATAACGGCACTGACGATATCTCATGAAAATTTTTGGAGGAACCCTCTAAAAGGTGATGCGGCACCGTGATCTAGCTGGTTCAACGGATCACATCGACCGCCGGGTCCAGGCGCCCTATGGCCAAGGCCACACGCAACGTAAAAGCCTCATGAGGGACGAAAGGCGAAAAACCGGTCACCTCGGCGACCCGACGCATCCGGTAACGGATCGTGTTGGGATGAACGAACAACGCCCGAGCCGTCCCCTCCAACACTCCGCCGGTGGCGATGAAACTGTCGACCGTCTCCAACAGCGAACCCCCGGCCCGCTCCAACGCGGCGAACACGTCGATGCGCAGAATCCGGCGCGCCTCGGTGTCACCGCCCAGTGCGCGTTCGGCCAGCAACTGGGACGCCATCACCGGTCGCGGAGCGTCCGGCCAGGCCGCGGCGGCTCGATACCCCGACATCGCCGCCCGCGCCGACGCACCGGCCTCGATGAGGTTGGCCGTCACCGGTCCCACGACCACCGGACCGTCACCGAACTGTCCGACCAGGCGCTCGGCGATCTCGGCCGGTTCGCTGCTGCCTCCAAGTACCAGGACCAGGCGGTCACCGTGCAGGCCCGCGAGGATCTCCACCCCCAGCCGACGGGTGGCGCGATGGATTCCGTGCAGAATCGCGGTGGCCTCGCCACCGGGGGAGCGCCCGACCGTCACCGACACCGGAGTGGCGTCGGCCCAACCCAGCGCGGCGGCGCGACCGGCAAGTTCGTCGCCGTCGTCGCCACGCAGCAGACCGTCCACCAGCAACGCCTGGAGCCGGGCGTCCCACGAGCCGCGCGATTCGGCGGCGCGCGCGTAAACCCGGGCGGCGGCGAAGGCGACCTCTCGGGAGAACTTGAGGATCGCCGTTCCCAGCTCCGCCTCCTCACCGGGGGCGGCCAACTCGGGTACCTGGAGCTCCACGACTTCGATGACCACTTTGATCAGTGCCACGGTGTGTTGCAGGCTGATCGACCGCGCCAGTTCCGCCGGAGCGGCGTCGAAGACCTCGTCACTGAATCCCAGGTCGTTGCCCTCGCTGCGAAGCCACGCCATGAACGAGCCGACACCGGCCTGCGCCACCAACATGACCATCGAACGTTGATCGGCGGGCAGGTCCCGAAACCAGGACAGCTCCTCGTCCATCCGCGCGACGCTCTGCGTCGCCAGTGAGCCGGCGGCACGTTCGATTCGCTGTATTGTCGCGGCCAATTCCATCGCCATAGGGTTCCACGCGGCGATCCGACACCGGAACCGAGGTCACGCCCGACAACCCGTTCGGTATCGGGCGGGCGACTCGGAACGTTCTCGGGTGACTTGGGCCCACCGTCGGTGAGCGCCTACTCCAGCTCCAAGCCCCTGCTCAGCTCCTCGGCCACTGCGTCGTCGGCGACGATCCAGGTGTGACCGATGCGGCGCAACGTATTGGCCAGTTCGTCCAGGTTGCGGTCGGCCGTCTGGTAGGCCGAGACGTCGCGATCCAGCACGGCGTGAAGGCGCGGCTGGAAATCGGCACCGGCCAATCCGAACGCGTCCGGAGTGAACCGGTCCTTGGCGACCTCGCCGGAACGGGCCGCTTCTCGCCAGGCCTGGCCGCTGTCGCTGAGGGTGGCGGTCAGGCCCGCCATCGCACGCGTGTCGACCCATACGTTGCTGTGAACCGGTTGCCAGTCGGACGACATCTCGTCGCCGGGCATCGGCAGCCGGTAGCCGTTGGCATCCTCGACCAGACCCGTGATCGGTTCGGCCGCCTGCGACAGCGTTCGGCCGGCCGGATGGTCGTCGGTCTCCAGATGCATCAGCGCCTCGGCCAGTTCCTCGACGTAGGTGGCGAACTCCTCGACCAGGTCGATGACGTTGAGCGCCGCCTGTTGGCGGTCCGGTCCGGCCGCCACCACCGCCAGCCCCACTTCGTCGGCGGTGCGGTCAACGCGACTCAACAGTCGCGCCCACAGCAGGACCAGGCCCTCCTGGAACGCCGCGACCGCCGTGGCCGCGTCGGTGGCCGACTGCTGGAGGTCGGAGATCGTGCCGGTCAGGCGCGGCATGTACTGGCGGAACGACTCGCTGCCGTAGCCCTGCCATGCCTGGCTGACCTCGGAGTGGCAGGAGTCGAGCTCGGTGACCATCTGGGTCAGACCACTAGCCACATTGGAGCGCAGCAGGTCGGTGCCGTCCTGGAGTAGTTCGGGGTCGCCCGGGACCGCTCCCAATACCCGGTAGGAGTACATCAGGGTCTCGGTCGCCTCATTGGTGACCCGCTCGGCCCGGCGCCACAGTCGCGTCGCACCCGGGCGAAGGTCCTCCGGC
>Ga0233365_1000915_pt1 | contig 13157 bp, 1 predicted proteins | sample ElkDunMinimDraft_27_FD_191535 | JGI IMG/M metagenome (GOLD analysis project Ga0233365, IMG submission 191535) | Fecal eukaryotic communites from dung pellets of Tule Elk in California, USA - Elk Dung C36 | ecosystem: Host-associated > Mammals > Digestive system > Large intestine > Fecal | place...
TATACATTTCGATGATTATCTAAATAGTTTACCTAAATGGAAAGATGAAACAAACGACTACTAAAATGGCTATCACATTTTTACATATTATAAATTTATTAAATTTAACAGACGTTTATTTAACTTTAGGACAGCTTATTGCTGGCAGTGAAATAAATCATATACACTTAATCATACTACTAACCCTTACGTATTCCATTCTAATTTTTATTGTTTATTTTTTTGATTTAATTAACAGTTATATTTTTTATTTTCAACAAGTAATCGTAAACAGTATATATATATATATATACTGTTTACGATTACTTGTTGAAAATAAAAAATATAATGATATTACTGTAACTTTAACAAATTTAAACCTCAAAAATTACTTTTTAATATCAGGTTTAAATCTTTATTTATTTATTATTATTTATTATATTATAAAAATTATAAAATATACCCAAAATACCGCATATAGTAATATTGGAAATGTTACCTTATTAAATAAATTACACTATTTCAATGATAATTTAAATACATTTTTATATTTGCATAATATAATATTATTAAATATATTAATTATAATTATTTTACATATAATATTAGGATTATATATGTTATTTTTCGATTATATTAAAAAGTCAAGTTTTATTTTATGGACTTTTTCTTTATTAAATATAAATACATTCATATATTATTATTTTTTCAAAATCAATGCTTAATTTTATAAAAGAACAAAAACAAAAATTTAATAGAAAATTAACATCATTAAAAGATGTATTAATTGAAGGGTACCGATACCTATTTGATGACCCACGCCAAATAGACATTTTAGCTGGGTGCCGTAAGAAAGGAGTTATTTTAGAAGTTATTGATAATCCTTTTACATATACGATTAAACCAATTATAAACTTTTATCGAAGTGACAAATTCCGTTCTATATTAAATAAAATTACTACAATTTTCAAAGATGTTTCATCTGATTTTAAAACTATAACAATAAAATGGCCTGCTTTTTTATTAAAAAAAGGTATGTATAAAATTATTAGAAAGTTTACCGAAGCAGATAGTACACTAAAATTCTATGATGGAGCTAAACCCAAACTTATTTATTATAAAAAATTAAAACATTTACTTTTCTCAAAAATAATATATATTCGACCAAACAGCCGAGCACAACACAAACGATCTTCTGTTTACGAAATTAGGATTGAAGTTGAAGATAGTGTTATTCCAAAAGATGTTAAACAACACGATAATTCATTTTTTAGTAATAACCCATATAATACCAATAAAAATGACGAATTTCTTCTTGAACCACAGCAAGATATAAAGGTGTGTAATGCTGATTTAGTTTCCAAATATAATTCTATAGTGGAAGATACCGATGTTGAAAATGAGATTAGTAATTTTCAGACGGAACTATATTATTTAAATAAAGAATTAAACCAAGTATTACCTAAACCGTTCGATCATCATTCTATAATGGTGCAATTTAAACCTAACATGGAAAATATCGAATTCGATTTAGAACCTAACGTGGAAGATACCGAATTGAATTTAGGACCTAACGCGGAAGATACCGAATTGAATTTAGGACCTAACGTGGAAGATACCGAATTGAATTTAGAACCTAACGTGGAAGATACCGAATTCGATTTAGGACCTAATAACGTAGAAGGGACAGAATCAAAATTAGAACCTGCCGTGGAAGATACTGAACTAGATTTAGGACCTAACACTGAGAACACGGAATCAAACACAGTTGGAGAAGTTGAGGATGAATTTATTACTCAAACAAACTTAAATTGTATACATGATTCTATCAAACGTATAGATACGTTATTGGTTAAATCATATTATGTAAGACATAAATATGACTTTACTTACACCCACAAAATTAATAATATACTTAATAACGAAGTTAGAAAAAATAGTTCTAAAAATTCTAAGAATTTTAATAAATTAAAGCTTTTAGAAAGGTATAGAAATTTAGGACTAAACCGTGATGAACTTTTAAATTTTGTAACACAAAGGTATGCTATAGAATCTAAAACCCACCAAACACATAGTGATATGGTTAATGCTGTCTTAAAAATCAAAGAATCTCATGAGAGATTAGAGAAAATTAATAATGCTAATAACAATGATGGAATTGAAGATATTTATGAATTTAATCATGACTTAAAAAACATACTTAGAGAGGTAGAATTTAGACAACGACATATTGAGGGGTTCATGGACGAATTATACGAAACTATAAGTGAAAGTACTGGTAATACGGATCTAACTGTTGAGGAATTTAAATCTATTTATGAGGAAATTATTAATAAGTTAAAAACTGCTCAAGAACAGATTGAACCTGTAATTACATTTACAAATACACAAGTCAACGATAGTTTTCAAACAATAAAAGATGCAGAAGATACCATAAATACAGGTGTTTCTGAGGTTCACAATAATGCAATTGAATTAAAACAGTTTGAAGATAACCCTCTAAATCCTGATAAACAAGTGGTTGATGATATTTTTGGTTTTGTTAATCTAAAAGTTGATTGTTCAAGTAATGAAGGTATTGATTCCGTGGATCATTGTTTAGGTAAAATAGATGCAATCAATCTTAAGCGACACAAGATGAAAAAACATTTTGATGCGTTGGATGAGAAAATGGAACACCAAAAGAAAACGTTAATTTATTTATCTTTAAATGATAAATTTTTGAAACAGCATTATTTTAAAAATGCTAAATATAAAACTACCGAACAACTTAATTCTGAGTCTAAAGCGATTAAACATTCTATTTTCAACCAAAATAAATTACCATTAAATGATAATGATCCTGTTTTTGCAAATATTCCGTTAGAACAAGAACATGATAACTCTTTAGCTATTTCAACAAATGTTGATCAAGAGTCCCAGATTGCAGATACAGAATATGAAAGTTTGGATGATATTTTAAATAAAATGCCATTTAAGGGTGATGAAACAACTATATTTGAGTATAATGGACGAGGCCAGCCTATGTACCATAATAGATCTATATATTATGAAACTAAACAAAACACAATTAGAAAATATGAAAAAGCAACTGACCTTGAGACTGTTGATCCTTTTGAAACTAATCCCGTCAGAGACGTGGTTTCTCATAAGAAGCGTACTGCAGCAATTGGCGAACCAATCGAAAATCTTAAATTAATTAAAGATTATGAGTCGATACTATCAACGCCTATATTACAAATAGTATTACCGTCAATAGCTCATTATGCTATGACTCATAATCCGTTTATATTTGCTTCAACTCTTGCTATTTTAAATAAACGTAATAAAAAAAAGGATACAAAGGATACAAGGGATACAAATTATACAAATTATACAAATTATAAACCAGTTTCCATTTTCGAATATAATAAAGATATTAAATATGATAATTTAAACTTAAAAAGTGATCACCCTGAGGATGTTTACCGAAATAAAAATTTAACTTTGAATTTAAAAGTTAATCGTCCTATATATAATTTTAAAGGTTATCAATCACCTACAAGTCGAAATGTTTTTTTTGACGCACCTAACAACACTCTTGCTAATACACTTTTAAATAAATTTGACACATTTACTAATCTTATAGAAAACAATCCTAACCACCAAAAAATTTTTGAAGAATATAAATCTAATGTTACTCAAATTTTTGGTTCTGTAGATTTAGAGACTACGTTCAATTCAGAAGAATTAGAATTACTTAAAATAATTATTCCAAATCAAATATCAAACCTTGTGGATCAAGTAGAGCAGCATATTGAAAACCATACTATACCAGTATTACCAGGACACAACAAAATAAATTCGAGTGATCCTTTATTTTCTATATATATGCTTTATGATAAAAAATATCTTCCCCATTATAATTATGCTCCATTATTGTTAGAGCACCCAGACCCTGAAAAACGATCTACACAACGTACTGAGGCTGGAACTAAACCTTTTTATCAACAAATAGAAGATGATACTTTTTCAAAAAATAAAGAAATATTTGCTAATTCCAATAGTCAATTAAATACTCCTAAATTATTATCTGATGCAATAAAATTTTTTGCAAAGAATGAATCTCTTTTAGCTAATATAAAAAAAAATATAATATTTTCAGGAGATCAACAAAACTTAACGGATGCATATAATTTACATAAAGTTCAAATTGAATCTACTAAAAATATTATATTTAATCATAAAATTTATTTAAAAACAAAATTGATGTTGGGTGGAGGTCATTTAGATCAAAAAAAATATAATGATCTTTTAAAAGAATATCATTATATTTTTCATCGTTTGAATATTATAAAGAAATTAAATTATGCGTATACTAATGAAATGCGCCCGGTAATTTCAGATATAAATCTTATACGAGTTAGAAGCCTTGTTGAAAAGTATAATACAATGTCTTTAAGAACTGTTGAATTGCCTAATATTTCATTTGATGATTTTATCGATCCAACAAATTCAGAAATTCAAAATAATCGCGATATTTTAGCAGAGCGAATTAGAAATCTTACTATTAATCCTATTGATAGTAATATAAATCAAACCATGTTCGATTTAACTCGAAACGATGAACATTTAAGTTATGATATAAATCGAATTAATGGTCAATTACCAGAATTACCTTACTATTTAACGGCTTTTTTCATGAATACTATGATTGAAGTCGCAGCTGCTGAAAATCCAGATGCCATCGCAACTATTTATAATTCAGCTTTTAACGAATTGGAGCGGCAAAGGGATATACGGCCTTTAACCACGAATGAAGAATTAGAATTTGCATTCTTTGAAGAAAATTATTGGACAAACGCAGATGCCGTTGCACAGTTCGAAACTTTTGATTCAATTTATGAAGATATGATTCCTGATTTAGTACGTTATTATGTTAAAGAATTTTGTACATTACCGGATCTTAAATCTATTTTAGATGTTGTTATTAACACAATAAAAAAATATCAACAAGATCCACAAAATCCACAAAATGATATAGAAAAGTTTATACTTAACTTAGAGGCTGAAGAGAGTCGTGATATTTTATCTGAGATTTATATTATTAAACAAAAACTAGTCGATTTTTTAGATAAAAAAAAAGAAACTGAAACTGAAATACCTGTTGAGTTAAACGACTTATTTTGTCAATTAAAAAATAATCTTGTAAATATTGCACTAGAACCGGAACAAGCAATGAAGTCTAAAATTAATCAAATGTTATCACCCGAATTAATAAATATAATTAAAATTCTTTATCAAATTGTTTCAAAAAATAATAATTTAAATTTTATAGATATTCAAAAAGATTTAATACAAGCTATATCGAAGGAAAAAATGCCTACAATAAGATTGCTTTTAAAAGCATTAAACTATAAAAAATTATTAGACCTTAGCCCTGAAATTAAACCTTATGAGTTCAAGGATATATTCGAAGAACCTAACGCAGAAGATACCAAATGGAATTTGGGATGTAATAACGTAGAAGGGACAGAATCAAAATTAGAACCTACTGCGGAAAGTACCGAGTCCGCTAAGATTTACAATTCACGCTCTAAATCGAACTCCGAACCTACCGAGGAAACTATCGAACCTGTTAAAACTGACAAGTCAAGTTTTAAATCTAAGTCTGATCCAGACCATTATCAAAATCATCCTAAAGGTGCAGTATTCACCCTCGAAATTGAAGAATTTAGAAATTTTCGTACAGGACAAGAAAATTTTAATGATATTATAAATTCTGAAGGACCTATACTAAAATTGGAAGAGCTATTAAACAGTTCTGTAAACACTCCAAAACAAACTATAAGCGAAGCAATAACCTTTTCGACCGAAACGATGTTGAGCATACGAGACACGATAACTGCAGCTAAGTTCATTATGAAAAAATCTAATTGGTATTATGTTGAGAATAATGAGCAGTTATACAAAGAACTCGGCGAGTTAGCACAATATCGTAATCAACTAATTGAAAACAGAATTTTAAATCAACCGGAGATTTTTGGGGAGGAATTGGAATCATTTTTTGATGAAAAATTTAATTTTAGTCAACTATCGGAAGAATATAGCTATATGTTAGAACAACAAAAACTACTTATTACAACTAGAATTAAATATATTTTTACCGAACTTACTTTATTGGCAAGTCAACATGCTATGGAATTGACATTCACGCGATTTTATGACCAAGCTATAGCACGTCTGGATGCGTTTGGAAAAGTACTTAAAATGCAGTTAGAATCGCATGACATTTTATGTAAAAGGTGTAGAGACTTGAGCGCACATATGAACACCCAATCTTATCAAATACAACTAAGGGAAGCTATGTTATCATTTTCAAAACCATCTAGTCGCGAGATTGGTCAAATACATCGAACGAATCAACTACAGCTCGCGTCAATGTCGCAGGAGGAGAAGTTAATTCGGGACAGTATATATAAACATACGGATGAAATGCGCAAAGATTTTTTGAAAGATATGCGCCCACTTTTAACTATAAATCGTATAATTATAGCTATAGGTAAAACTATAAAAGAGATTAAAGACTCTAAAGATAGTTGGATGCATGAAATTACTAACAATGAAGTGGTTATATACGATATATATAACCAATTAAATATGTCTGGTTATTATTGTTTATCAAAATTTAATAAAGAAATTATAAATGAGTTAAAGGCGGATCCTACGTCTCAAAATAATGAATTACTTTCAAAATTGCATCAAAATGAGAAGACTTTAGATTTATGGAGAAATAAAATGAGTTCTGAAAAAGAAAATTATTTACAACTTTTTAAGCAATCAACTTCTTATGATGTTGGAACTAAATTGAACAAATTATATGATAAATTTTTAGACAATAAATTAACTGTTAATGAATCTTTTAACATACCTCAACTTAACCAGCTTCCCCATCTTCTAACTATTCAAGACAAGAACATCTATTTACCTTTTGAACCAAATTTAGAGCAGCAAAAAGCTCAAGAACCTACGAGAACTCGCCTTTTTGAAAAATTTCAAACAAATAAATTAACTAAAGAGCGGGCATTCCGTTTTGATTTTAGAGAACTATGTCTACCTATAGTAGAAAATAATGTGTCTGAAATTCCTATTGGCGAATCTTTATTAAAACCCAGTGTAGAAAAAGAAAGCGAATCTTTATTAAAATCTAGTGCACAAAAAGAAAGCGATCAGAATTTTGCAATCCGCCCTGGGAAATTTTTATTAAAACCTATTATAGAAAAAGAAAGCAATCAAGAAGTTTCAACTGAAATTAAAAATATCTTACATACAACTTGGGAAATTGTAGGGTCTAAGATAGAAAAAAATAAATATAAAATTATAGAACTTTTAAATCCGATGCTTCCTAGTTCAATTCCCATAAATAACCTGAAGAAATCATTAGAGTATTTAGATCAAGAAATTATTAAACGACTTAAATTACCTTTACAAAATGTATTTACTAGAGATATTTTCTTTATTATCGACAAAACAATTATAGCTTCTCTAAAAGAAGAAAAAAAGGCTTTTGAGTCTTTAAAGCAAGGAGATTACAAGTCAAAATACCAACAACGCAGTTTTCTTGAGCCTTCTTTAGATTTTTGTCAAAATAGATTATTGCGCCTTATTCGATCGAAATTAGAGTCTGAACTTAAATTATCTAAAGATAAAATAGTTGAAAATATATTATTAAAACCAATAAATATCATAAGATTAAAAAACGATTTATTAATGTCACAAAATTTAAAACATTTCGAAAATAGTTTTGTGACTGTACTGTCAAAGAGAGCGGATTCCTATTTTAAGTTTTTAATATACGAAAACCTTTATAAAGTTTTACACAAAAATCTTTTTGGTTTAACAGAAAGGTTGGGTCCAGATGTTATAGCCGATTTGGATAAAACTATAGCGACTACGATAGATTCTAAGGCTACAACGGAGACACCGATTGATGTTCTTGAAGCACAGATTCATAAATCTCTTGATGAAATTACTAATCCTGGCGAAAAAATAACTATAGAGTCTAGAGAAGCTAGTTTTTCTCGAGCCCTCGAAGGCCTAGGTAACCTTGATTATGGCAAACTTTTTAAAATTATTTTGGAAGCCACGAAAGTTGACGAAGAAGACCATAAAGTCGAACCTACAATTATTGCGGAAGCTACGAAAGTTGACGCAGAAGACCATAAAGTCGAACCTGCGATTATTGAAAAATTTTTCAGTATATTACCACCAGAGATACGCATTAACTTAGAGCGGGAACAGGAGGCCGGGTTAGACAATTTTTATTTTCAGTTATTATTAGTATTTTTTTCACGAAATTTTCGACTTTCGGAGGATGAGTTAAATATTATTTTAACTCATTTTAAAAGTCCTATACCTGCGAATGTGATTTTACGACAACAATTTAGGATTTCAAATTTGGAGAATACTGACTATTTAGTTCCACTAATCGAGGAAAAAGGGTTTTCTTACGATTTTCGGAAATGCGAAGATGACTATAAAATAAACGAGGTTCTGAGAATTTTTCTTAATCAAGCAGTTGGACCACGAATGAAGTCTTTAGCTGATGAGTTGACGAAGCATTTGTGTTCAGGTGACCGAGCTGTTAGTCCCGAGTTTATTAAAGGTAATACGAATTCAGTTTTGACAATGATCAACATAATGCTTAATGACGTGAGCGAGAAACTGGATGATCTTAAAACCAAATTAAACGAGGGCTGGTTAAATCCGGCAGATGAAACGTTCTCATATTATGTTGCTAGACGAGATTATACACTATTTAGATTTGCAGAACTATTGAAAGCAGTTATGGTGGAAACACTAAATAGGACCGATAGGTCGCTACAGAACTATTATACAGAAATAACATCTCATATACCGTTGCAGCCGGAGTCAGAACGAGAAGTTTTTCAGAATTTATTAAACAATGTTGTTATGGGTATTTCATGCCTCGAGGAGCTTCGGAAAACTTTAGAGTCAGCACACAAAATAGATGTATATTTATTGAAATTTAGTAAAAACTCTCTAGATAAATCACGAATAGAGTTTTTACGTAGCGAATCGATGAAAATTTTACATCTTCACCGTGAATACAAGGACAAGGCTCTTCATGAAGAGCCTCTTATTCATGGCGAAGACGTAAAACTTCATGAAGAGCCTCTTATTCATGGTGAAGACGTAAAACTTCATGAAGAGCCTCTTATTCATCATGAAGATGTAAAACTTCATGAAGAGCCTCTTATTCATCATGAAGAGCACGAAGCTATTTCTAAAGCTAAAGTAAAAGAGCAATATACGGAATTAGTTCGCCAACTATACACAACAAGAATCAAACTAACCGAGGAAATTCGTGAGTTAAAAAATGAAATTGATACTATGTCAAAATTAGTTTTTTCTCCTGTACGACAAAAGCAAATAATAGATGACTTTAAGGCAGAAATTGACGGGCCGATTCGCAATAATATTTTAAAATTTGTGGAATCGTCACTACTAGAGTCAAGAACCCCCACCCCCCTAAATAATGCTTTTTATTTAAATAATTTGATGGAAATTGGACTGGTAATAACTAATCAGGCGTTCGAAAAGCTTATAGGCACAACTGGGCCTACTATTGAGTATAAAACTGGATTAGTTAAAACTGAAATCAGTTCTTGTATTAAACGAAATATATTACTGGGTATTGTGTCTGCAATCGATAATCTACAAGACCTAATTTCAAAAAAAGAGGCCGAATTTTCGCACATCCGATTAAATCCAAATTTACCGGAATATAATCCTAGAACTGCACAAATGGTTGAACGTTTAATGAATAGAAAATTGACAAATTTGATTAACATGGTCGAAACCGCTACGGCCGTACTAACTAAAATAGCTTCTGATACATCACTAATCAATAACATAGTTCTCAATATAATGCGGATGGGTTTTGATCATAACTTCGTAAAATACTTTGGTAACGATGAGATTTTTGATGTAAAACAGGATATTGTTGACAAAAAACAACAAATTCTTGAAGCAAAAGAAAAAGACAGTATTAATATCTTGGAGGGAATTAGTGAACTAAAAAATCGAATACTTGAACTTGAAATTAAAAAAGAAGAAATTCCTAAAGTTGAAATTAAAAAAGAAGAAATTCCTAAAGTTGAAACTAAAAAAGAAGAAATTCCTAAAGTTGAAACTAAAAAAGAAGAAATTCCTAAAGTTGAAATAAAAGAAGAAATTCCTAAAGTTGAAATAAAAGGGGGAATTGGGGTGAAAGGAATAATTAATACAATTAAGGAAGTTCTGGAGGAAGTGCGCAGTGGAAAAAAAATTTCCCTTGAGTCAAGTAAAGGCAGCAATATTGGGTTACAAGCATTACCAAGTAGTATTACTGAAAATACCGGCGATGCACAATTTGTAGGCACTTCAAATTATACTAAGTTTTTAAATCATTTTCGTAATTTCGGTAATAACGATATAGCCCCAAACTACTCGTTGTCAGCTATAAAATATATATTAGCAATTGAACATAAAATTAGATCTGAGGATGTACCGCAGTTTTCTAAATCAGAAAACAAAAATATAGTCATATCAATGGTAAAAAGTTTAATTGATGACGGCGTAATTAAAGAGAATATTATTAAAAATAAAACGTTAATTAATAAGTTATTTGATTATTTTTCAAAATTTAAATTTAAATCAAAATCCCCTCTAAATGATTATATTTACAAATCCACCTTTTTAACACATTATTTAGATTGTGAAGGAAATAAACAATTAGAGGAGTTGGCATTTAATAAAATACAGGAACAAGAATCGAATGAAATGTCACAAGAAATTTCTAAAGATGTAATAATCCCTAAAGAAACGATTATGGCAGCCTCTACCAAAGTTCGAAAAGAGGAAACGATTTCTGAAGCTTCTAATGAAAAACCACATAAGGTCTCTAAGGAAATACTTGAAGAAGCACTCATGGAAGCACTATTTAGTGAAAAGTTAGTGACTGAACAAAATGATCCATTAGATCGATTAGTTGAATTAGATAAGGCAGAAAAAGGGGATAATCTTGTTAATGGGCCTGTTAAATTAGGTCAAGCAAAAATTACACCTTTAGAATCGTTTCTAATTAAAGATCTTATGAAAAATTTGAATATTCATCATGGCTTTTTAAAGGATTTGGAAACAGTCGTTTCGCTAATTAAAAAAGAAAATATAAAATCACCAAATTTATATTTTTTAGATAAAGAACGATTATTAAATTTGAATATAGCAAGTTCTCCTATTACGAGCTTTTTAGATGATGATAAACCACTCATGATTCATAATATTCTTGCTTATCTTTATAAACAAGATAAAAATATAGTTAATCCTACTAGTTTAGGTTTTGATCCATACGTTTATAATAATTTAGTAAATCCATTATTTTTAAACTCTCTTCCGCAAAAACTGGCCCTTTTGAGAAATGTAACAAATTTAGATCCTGCCAACCTAAATCAGTTAAAATTATTTTTAATATTACAACATAATAATCATGTTAAAGAATTCTTCAAAACAATTTTTGACCGCGCCTTCATGTTTATGAGGGGGGGTAATGATAATTCTATTGAGATAGATAGAATAGTTCTGGGCATAACGGAATTATCCCGAGAATTGGAGGGTGACGACCAATTTGGCCAAGAATTAGTTAAAATTTTTGAAGAAGATAGAGAATTTTTAAAGTCTGTTGTAATATTTGCTAGTATCTTTCATACAGGTAACATATCTGATATTTCTAAGTTAGCTGAAGAATTGCCAGAGTTACCGCGGAAGTTAGCTGAACAATCGCAGGAGTTATCGCAGGAGTTAGCTGAACAATCGCGGAAGTTAACTGAAGAATCACCAGAGTTATCGCGGAAGTTAGCTGAACAATCGCGGAAGTTAGCTGAACAATCGCAGGAGTTAGCTGAACAATCGCGGAGGATACCTGAAGAAGCGAAAGGGTTCGATCTTCTTGACTTGCAAGACCGTCAGGTTCTTGAGTATATTAAAACAGCTTTTGATGGAGTATTATTACTATCAGACGAAAATGTAGATATAAATACTCGAATACGAGAGACGCATTTTATGTTGAAAGACGTATGTCTATTACCTATTGAATTACAAGAATTAATACTTAAGATTTATATTAAACTATTATTTGAGCAATTAGATGATTATAAAGTATTATCTTGGATGGTAGGTATGGAGTTTGTTCCAAAATTATATGATAAATTGAAATCGGCCCAAATAAAAGAAAATTCACCATTTTTTTCTCTTCGTGTGAATGAAAATGAAAAAAAAATTCTTAATTTTAAAAAATTAAGAAACTTTAATGAGTATGAAAAATCTATAGATCCTGATCTTTTATCTAAACTTAAATTACTAGAAAATGAATACTATGAATCACCATCGTTTAACGATGAATCACCATTGTTTGACGATGAATCACCATCGTTTGACGAGAATTCGTCAAAATATGATAAATCATATTTAACAAAAAATATACTTCATCCTACTCTAGTAATATCTGACACTTCTTTTATTAATAAATCAAATGAAATTGTAGATTTATATAATTTTTATAAATTTTATTCTAAGGGTGTGGAATATCCGTTGGAAGAAAATAAATTAAATGAATTTAAATCAAATGAAATTGTAGATTTATATAATCTTTATAAATTTTATTCTAAAGGTATTGTTAGCGAAAATAAATTAGATGAATTTAAATCGAATGAAATTGTAGATTTATATAATCTTTATAAATTTTATTCTAAGGGTGTGGAATATTATCCGTTGGAAGAAAATAAATTAGATGAATTTAAATCAAATGAAATTGTAGATTTATATAATCTTTATAAATTTTATTCTAAGGGTGTGGAATATCCGTTGGAGGAAAATAAATTAGATGAAATGGGAGATTTATATAATTTTTATAATAAATATGGGTTGGAGCTACAATCAAATGTTTTCAAAGATTTATATAATATTATTTTTATTAAACACTTTAATATTGATATAAAAGAGTATATTGGGGCACAATTCAAAACTGGTATTAATTCTATTAAAACATTTTTTGTAGATATTAAACGAGGTTTTCTATCAACGCAAACTCATACAGATGAGCAATCTAGCGAAAGGATCATTAATAATACTAGTACGGA
>Ga0233365_1000916_pt1 | contig 13155 bp, 11 predicted proteins | sample ElkDunMinimDraft_27_FD_191535 | JGI IMG/M metagenome (GOLD analysis project Ga0233365, IMG submission 191535) | Fecal eukaryotic communites from dung pellets of Tule Elk in California, USA - Elk Dung C36 | ecosystem: Host-associated > Mammals > Digestive system > Large intestine > Fecal | place...
AACGCTATCGGCGGAGACGTGGTGCGGGCAATCGCCGAAGTCTCGCAGCACCGTTTTTTCACTGACCGCGTCAAATTCCGTAACAACCGCTACCAGCATCGAGAGTCGGCAGCACGATTTTTGCTCGTCGAGGATAGCCTCAACACGTCTGGCCAGATCGTCGACACAAAGAAAGTTTACCTGGATGCGCTCGCGAAGCGATATCGTGTCGGAAACCAGCCCCTAGTCAACGGCCTCGCGTCTGAAGTGACGGATATCTTAGACCGAATGGAAGCGGAATTCACCTCCAGCGATGAGCTCCTGCTCGCGCAAGGCATTCTCGTGGTATATTATCTGGTCTTCCGTTCGGCGATCGCGCATGGCGAAGAAGCAAAGCTTACCCGCCGTAGTTTACTTGATTTCAGGCAGAGGCTTGCCGATAACCGAGAAGCGGCGATCAAGAATTATGAGGGCGCCTCATTTGATCTGCTTGAGTTCGATCGCCTCAATCAGCAGGGTACGAATGATGCTTCAAGCATTAAAGAGCGTGTCAAGATCCTCAGTGAATTTATTGGTGTATCCCTTCAGAAAATCTAAGACTATTAAAATTTTTCTCAGCGAGGCGTCGATGCGGTCTTCTCGTGAAAGCCGCTCTTCGTTGATCGGTCTAGCCACTTTGCATTAGATAGGACTCTTTGACCGATCGGTGAACGTGAACGACTTACGAATTTCTGGAAGTCCATTGACGTTGCGAAATGCGCGCCTTCTTGTCTTAGGGGCGCAACTTTGACGATTTAACGCCCGCTTCGCGGATCGCGAGATCGTAAACTTGTCAGTCTGCAAACGGCCAATAGCCGCCATTCGTCAGAGCCGCCGCAGACGGCAGGGAAGTCCCAGATACACATTCCATGTCACTCGGATAACTGCACGAGCGGACGCTTATCGAAAACGAGCGGTTTCGATACAACGAAATCCGCTGTTTCGAAACTTAGCTTGATCTTACTTTCGATACAGTGCATAATTCGACACACGGTTTCGATACAGGTGTGTCATGTCACGAGTATTTGCATATTGCCGGGTTAGCACGGCTGACCAAACCCATGAGAACCAAGTTTTGGAAATCCAAACGGCGGGGTTTCAACTCGAGCCAAGAAGGGTCATCGCTGAGACGGTATCGGGCTCGACATCAGCCATGGAGCGGAAGGGCTTCCGCAAACTAGTTGACCGCCTTGAATCAGGTGACGTGCTGGTTGTCACCAAGCTCGACCGTCTTGGCCGCAATGCGATGGATGTCCGTGCAACGGTTGAGCAACTCGCCGATATGAAGGTACGAGTTCATTGCCTGGCTCTCGGAGGAGTTGACCTGACCAGCGCCGCAGGCAAGATGACTATGGCGGTGATTGCTGCTGTTGCCGAGTTCGAGCGCGACCTGCTTGTTGAGCGGACCCAGGCTGGTTTGTCACGCGCCAAGGCGCAAGGGAAGAAACTGGGGCGTCCAAGTAGTTTGACGGACGAGCAGCAAGAGGCGATCCGCCGCCGACGGCGCGTGGACGGTGTGTCGCTTGGGATGCTCGCAAAGGAGTTTGGGGTAAGCCGCTCTGCAATTCAACGTGCTGAGCGCCTATAGTAGATGCGAAGGTAAATCGGGCGCTCCGCAATATCAAAAAGTGCGACGGTCCAACTCCCTAAGGCGGACCAGTGTGAGCTTCGCCCTCGGAGCCGGAATATGAGCAAGTTTGCATGACGCTGCTGCCCACCGCAGTCGTCTGGGAATAAGGCGCGTTGATGGATACGCTCACGCCTCAACAACGCAGCGAACGCATGAGTCGCGTCCGAAGCCGCAATAGCAAGCCGGAGCTTCTGGTGCGCCGGATCGCGCATGCGCTAGGATATCGCTTTCGCCTCCATCGGCGGGATCTTCCGGGCACGCCAGACCTCGTGTTTCCATCCCGGCGCAAGGTCATTTTCGTGCACGGATGCTTTTGGCACTCTCACGCCGACCCAGCATGTAAACTGGCCAGGATGCCTAAGAGCCGTCTGGACTTTTGGACAGCGAAGCTGGAAAGCAACAAAAGGCGAGACGAGAAAAATTCCGATCAGCTTCACCATCTAGGTTGGGAGTCCGGAGTGATTTGGGAATGTCAGACTCGTGATCGGGAAGCGTTGCGTGTGCAAATAATGGAGTTCCTGAAGTGATGCGGTCTGTCGAGCTGTTCGTCGGGGCGGGGGGGCTCGGTATCGGCGTCAGCCAGGCGGGCTTCAAACCTGTGGCTGTCATGGATTGGGACCGCTGGGCTTGTGATACGCTACGAGAGAATAAGGAACGGGGCCTTGATCCTGTTCGCGACTGGCCTCTTCACGAGTGTGACGTTCGGGACTTCGATTTTGGATCGATCTCAGCCGAAGTTGATCTGATTACCGGCGGACCGCCTTGCCAGCCTTTTTCCATGGGCGGACGGCATCGAGCATTTCTAGACAACCGGGATATGTTCCCCCAGGCAATTCGGGCTGTGCGCGAGTTGCACCCGCGCGCGTTCATCTTCGAGAATGTTAAGGGCCTGACCCGGGCGAGCTTCTCTAACTATCTCGAGTACATCAGGCTGCAGCTCACCTATCCGGATCTCGTCGCCAAGCGTGGCGAGGAATGGCTGACACACCTCGCGCGGCTCGAAGAATACCACACGCACGGAAGGACCACGGGTCTGCGATATCGCGTCCTCATGCGCGTTCTCAACGCGGCGAACCACGGTGTTCCGCAGCGGCGCGAGCGTGTGTTCCTTGTCGGCTTTCGAGCGGACACAGAGGTCGAGTGGCACTTCCCGACGCCCACACACTCTCGCGATGCATTGCTTTGGTCGCAGTGGCGCGAGGAGACTTATTGGGACCTGCATCGGATAGCGAAAAATGGCAGGCCGCAAGGGGGTGCTGGAAAGGCGCGGGCTCTTGCGATGAGAGAGAAGCCAACCGAACTGCCTTGGCGCACGGTGCGCGATGCGGTCGCCGACCTCCCTGATCCCGAACTAAATCCGGGGCGAGCGCATGATTTCCACGATCATCGATTTCAGCCTGGCGCCCGGTCCTACCCGGGTCACACGGGAAGCCCACTTGACGAGCCAGCCAAGACGCTCAAGGCGGGCGTGCACGGTGTGCCTGGCGGAGAGAATATGCTCCGCAGGCCAGACGGTTCTATCCGCTATTTCACAATCCGAGAGAGCGCGCGTTTGCAGACGTTCCCAGATGACATGATCTTTCATGGTTCATGGACCGAGACGATGCGGCAACTCGGGAATGCGGTGCCATGTGAGTTGGGCCGCATCGTTGCTACCGCCGTAGGGAGCAAACTTTTACCCGTTTAGATTGGCGTTCCATGAACGTAAGAACGCTCTTCCTTATAAAGGATCAGGTGACTTACGAAGCGGGTAGCCTGCCAACCTACGGGCAGCGCGGCAAGTAATAGGTTGACAGTTTGCCGAATCGTCATTGGTCCCGTCGGAACCATAATAGGCGAAGTCGGGAGATCGGCGTGCGGTCGCGTCCGAAACGCTTGGCTTCCCTTGGCGCCGGGTTCGAGCTGATAGCGGAGCGTGAACGGGAGCGCGAGTTTCAGCTCCATAAGCGCACGATGCACAGTGGTCGGCCCCGGCGTAAGGATTTCGACAGGTCGATCGATGTTAATCGGAAAGCGCGCGTCGAAGCCTTGCGGGGGTTTCGCGGTGGTCTCGCGTTCTCTTCCGGGATCATTCGAGCCGAAACCCGAACCGTTCCAATCGGCGCGGTAGTGACTGATAAGCTGGGTCTCGATGTCCATCGCGGTGAGGACTAGAATTTGAGCGGCTTTGAACTCAACATCTGCTGGTACGATGTTGTCCCGCTGCTCGAACTTCGCCACATGACGGGTCAATCTGGTGCGAAGACCCGCCTGCGCATCCGTCTTGCCTACATAGTGGACGTTCCCCTGATGGATCAGAAGGTAAACTCCTTGCGCATCGGGAAGGAGCGCTGTTGCGGTACGGGTAAGCGGCTCACCCGACATGGCGTCGAGCTGAGGCACGAGTTGATGTAGTACGGCGCTCATGAGATCGAGCTCAAATGATGTGAAACCTGCTACCACCAACCCGCTTCCCCAAGACCTTCGCTCACGCACGATTAATATGGCAGGCCACGCACACCCCCGGCGGGGTCGAGCCCCAAACTGGCAACCCTAGTCAACTTCGTTTGACAGCACTCGCTCGTTTGCAAAGCCAAGGGCGCCCTGGAGTAACTCTTGGTCAAGCACCGCAAGCCGGAACCTCATGGCGATCCCATCATTCGGCGATTGGGCGAACCGATCGAACTCGAGAAGATTGTAGTTGGCTTGGGCAATATCATCCTCCGCCGCCTCGCGGTTACGGCGGCGAACGTCTTCGAATTCGAGCAACCCTGCGCGCGGGAGTTGGTCTGCGATCCCCTTCGCCACGGCAGCCTCGAACATAAGGAAATACACACTGAGCATGCCCACGGATCGCAGTAACGGATCGCTGTCAACGAAAATGCCCGTCATCACATTGAGGACAGCTTCGATGCCAGTCTTGAGATGCTCGACTTCAGCGCGGGTAGAATATCTGTGTCGCTCGAAGAAGTTGTCTAGGTAAGCCTTTTTGGTGTCTGCGACGTTCTCCCGGCTCGCCATCAACAGCATCTTCGCAATGATATCGAAATGTCGATATCTTCTATTGGTAAACGGCAACTTCTGGGCGAAAAAGCGATGTTCCGCGAGTTCTCGTACCAACTGCGGTAGAGGTCCGGGCCGAACATTCCGCTTTTCTGCGGCGTTAAGCGGTACTGCCTCGTTGAGCCTTGAGAACAAGTCCTCGATCAGTTCTATGTCGTCAGTTTCTATGGTGATCACGTCAAGATTGAAGGAATCAAAGTCCTGCTTTACCTCAGGATGGCGGCTAGCGAGCTCCTGATAAGTCAAGCGACGAATGTCGACATTGTCATCGTGTAAATAGGTAAAGTCAGAGTCTAGCGCGAAGCGCCCTTCGATAAATTCGAAGATCGCCTCAGCCCGCTGCTTCCCGTCAATCATTGCGTATTCAAAGGAGTTATCTCCTTCGATCAGCGGTGTCGCAAATTTGTGCAGATACAGCTTTGGTACGTCAAATCCGTTGATCATCGTGTCGATAAGCAATCGCCGCTTGTCCGGTGTCCATATTTCGCCTTGGCGCTGATACACCGGATCCATCTTGATGCTGTCCCGCATGCGGAACAGGGACCAAGCGGAAGATCTCTGCAGCTTGTTGATTTGGAAGCGGCTCATCGGAACATCTCCCGGGTATGCATTGCTAGAGTTTCAAGATCGGGAAAGAGCAGGAACTCATTGAAACCAAGAAGGCGTAGCTCTGCGCGAAGGTTGGCCTTTTGGCCAGCGGGGATTACCAGCCGCCACACATGATCCTGATCCGGTACGTCCTCCACACCCATGCGGTGGCCGTGCATGATAGTGAAAGTGCCGGACTGCGCTATCATGCGGGTGGAGTTCCGGGGACCTATCGCGGCAACGGGCAAAAGCTCCGCTCCGCGGTGGTCGCCCACCTTTTCAGGAAGATAGTTGTCGAGAACGTCGTCAATGCCGAAGGCGAGGATGTCACGATCAAATCGCCGCCGGTGTCCTGACTTGGTGTTGAGGGCCATAGGATCGAGGCACCAGACAACAGCATCGGTGTCGACGTCGTTACCGTTGAGCGCGAAGTATAATGCGACCAGAGGGCTCTCAGTCCAATCCAGGAGCCTGGTCAGGCCACGATGGTGCTGCATCAGAAAGATCCATTCCCAGTCGTTTCTAGGAATGCGTGTCAAGAATGCGTCAGCGTTCTGCTTGAAGCGCTTGATCGCCGGAAGCTCTTGATTCAGTGGGCCATCTGGGTAACCGTCAACCGGCCGTGCAATATTAGGGAGAAGCGGCCAGGCTAAGTTGGTTTGGCCGCGGAACCAAACAAGACTGTCATTAGCGGTATTACGAAGCTCGGTTATATATTCCCCGACCGACTGTATGTTGCGATCATCGTGCCGCATCAATTATAATCCCCCGACATAACTTTCAGATGTCCCGGATTCCAAGCTGAAGGGCCGGTTCGGGGTAGCCGATAGCGGAATTTACGCGAGGCCACCACCCGCCTGTTCGATCCCGGACCGTGTGCCGGATTGTCAACCAACAGCGCGTCTCTGCCGTCAAATGTTTGGGCCTCGCACAAGGAATTGGTCAGGTCGTCTCGTTGGTTAACTTCAGCGCGAAGCCTTCAAGCCCAGATCGGCCTGCAGCTTCAATGTGCCCGAGGCAGGCCGCAATAGTTCGTCTCGAAACAAACACAAACTTATGGCAAAAATTATGGCTATGGCTGAATGTGCAAAAATATACCGATAAAACAACGTTGTTTGTATCCCACCCTCTCCGCCAAGAAGTCTCAGAACTTCTCCGATGTGAGGCGGGCTGCGCAAGGCCTCAACTTCAACCACGTCTCTGGCTGCTTAAGTCAGCTTTAGCTGCTCCAGCCTCTGCGCAGATCGTAATCGGACCGGTTTGCTCGTTCCGCTGCAGTCGCCGTCGGGCAGGGGGATACTCCAGGCACCGATCACTCGGAAATTTTGACGAACCCCTGCTGCACCAGTTGCGCGGTCCGGGCCATTGCGTCGGTATTTACGGCAATGTCGGGAAGCAGGTCGGCGTTGATCCAGCCATGCGCCTTCGCGGTCGCGCCGCATAGCTCGATGCGGACGCCGCGCTTCGCCAGATCGGCCAGAAGCGCTTTGTAGGGGTTGCCGGTGGCTATGTTGCGGTCGCGATTATAGGCGATGTCATTCAGCGTGACGTGCCCGGCATTGGTGTGGAAAACGGCGATGACATCCGATTGGGCACGCCAGGTAGCGATGTCGCCGGTGATAAGCTGGAGATGGAAAAGCGGCGCTGGCAGGTCGCCCTCGAATGCGAGCGCGCCGATGCTGAATACGATCTTGAGCTCGTCCAGGTGCACGGGAATGTCGATGCGAAGCGACGTGGCTGGATGGTCCATTGTAACTATCCTTGCGAATTGGGGGAAACGGCGCGCGGTGCCGAAATCGCGCGCCGATGCCGGAACAGCGCAGGGTGAGGTTTCAGTGGCCCCCGCCGTCAGTTCGTTCTGTTCCGATGTGTCCGGGGCGCCAGCCGCGTCTCAAACGCCGCGATAGACCAGTGCCGTGAACAGCGTGCCGCTGATGATCGAGCGGCCCCATATCGCGTCATGGTCCTTGGTCGGCGCTGCCGCCTGCACTTGCTCCAGCGTCAGGCCTTTGGCCTTGAGCGCCGCGACCCGACCGCGGATCGTGACGAGCATGTCGCGAAACGCCGTCTGCGATTTGAGATCGCCTGCCGGGCCGTGGCCGGGAACGATGATTGTGTTCTCGCTCGACATGGCAATATTGGCATTCGCTGCGGCGATGGCGCCATCGATGCTGCCGCCGCCGACATAGTCGATGAACGGATATTGGCCGTTCCAGAAGGTATCGCCGGTCGAGAGCACGTCGGCGTTGACGAAATAGACCGAGAGGTCCCCGTCCGTATGCCCGGTGTTATAGTGCCGGATGCGGATCGTTTCTCCGTTCGTCTGGATCACTTTGTCGCCGGCGACAGGGGTGTCGGGCAGTTCGGCGGCCGGCTTGGGCCGGAAGGTGTTGCCCCATTCGACGACGCGGATGGTCTCTTCAAGACGCTGGATCGCCACCGGGTGGGCCAGGACGCTGGCGCCTTGCGCGCGGACCCAGCCATTGCCGTCGGCATGATCCCAATGCCAGTGGGTATCGACTGCCGTCCGGATCTTGCCGGGGCTGATCGAGCGCAAGGCATTGAGGATCATCGCCTGCGACACGGCAATGCCGGTATCGACCAGGAAGAAGCCATCGGGGCCCGACAATGCGGTGATGTTGCCGCCCGAGCCGTCGAGCATGCTGATGCCGCCGCGCAGCGCATGGACGTTGACAGGGCCGGCCTTGGCAGCGGCGTTGATCGCGCTGAAGGGGGTCTCGTCATGGGCGCTGGCCGGGACTGGCCCCAACATGGGCAGGGTAAGCGACAGCGCCAGCATCAGGCGCAGGCTGCGGTGACGATAGATGCGAATGTTCATGGTCGATCCTTTGAGGGCGACGGCGAAAGCAATGGCCACGCCACAGAGGGGAGGGTTGGACACGGAGATGCCTTGGCGGCGCAGGGGAGCGCGCCGCCTGAGCGTTGACGGTACCGGACTTGGCGGTCGTTAGCGGCGACCGCCAAGGGGGGCGTTTAACCCCGGATGAAGGCCAGGATATCGGCGTTGATCACGTCTGCGTGCGTCGTTGCCATGCCGTGCGGGAAGCCGGGGTATGAGCAGCTTCGCCGCCGCGCGCGAGGTTGTCGCCAGCGGCTTGCGGTCCGGACAGCGATCATCGCGCATTGATGACCGCGCCGCTGGAGCGCGATGCCGATAGGGCCGTCGAATTGCTGCGCGGGCACCTCGCCGCCACGGGCCAATTCATCGCCAGGGGGCACGGATTCGACACCCCATCAGGTGACGGCGAAACCGCAGCCTGATCCCGCCCGCGCCAATCTCGCGCACAGGCCGGACCGTTCAGATTGCCCAGATACATCAGTTCCCACTTGCTGGGATGCGCTTTCGGCTGCGCTGGTGGCGTGGCTGAACCTTACCCGCGACGACGTCTGTTTCCCTGTCGCGGCGGAAAATGCCGAGTGCCCCGCGAATGTCGCGGCGCTGGATTTTGTCCATTTATGTCAAGTCGGGTGCGCGCCGCGCTGATACCCATGAGGGCCGGGAAAAAATTCTCGGCATATAAAAAATATAATCATCTGGGAGATGAGGGATGAAAAGCACGCGTTTGGCGTATTTGATGCTGGGCAGTTCGCTGGTATCAGGAATAGCCGTTCCGGCACTGTCGCAAGATACATCAGGCGTATCGGCGGCGGATATTATTGTTACCGCCCGGCGTGTCGATGAACGACTGCAAGATGTGCCGATCTCCATGACGGTATTCAATGAAGAGCAGATCCGTAACGCCAATATTGTTTCCGCTCGTGAGCTGGCTACTTACACGCCTTCGTTGACTACGAATGCCCGCTTTGGCGATGACTACGCTTCGTTCGCGATTCGCGGATTTACCCAGGAGCAGCGGACAACTGCTTCTGTGGGCGTCTACTTTGCCGATGTTGTCGCGCCGCGTAACGGCGGCTCCAGCAGCGGCGGCGATGGTGCTGGCCCGGGCAGCATGTTCGATCTGCAAAACGCGCAGGTGCTGAAAGGCCCGCAGGGTACGCTGTTTGGCCGCAACACCACGGGCGGCGCCGTGCTGCTTGTGCCGCGAAAGCCCACCAGCGAGTTCGAGGGTTATGTCGAAGGCACCTATGGCAACTATGATACCAAGCGCCTTCAGGCCGTAGTCAATGTTCCCCTTGCCGAAACCTTCAGGGTTCGCGCCGGCGTTGACTGGCAGAACCGTGATGGCTGGCAGAAGAACACTTCGCCCGTGGGGCCGCGACGCCTTGCGGATGTGGAATATTTCGCCGGGCGCGTCAGTGTCGTTGCCGATCTGACGCCGAACCTGGAAAACTACACGATCGCGTCCTACTCCAAATCAACACCGAGCGGTGCAAGTGCGCGCGTGACGGATGGCTTTATTGGAAACCGCAACTGGGGCACCCTGGCCGCCGATCAGATTGCGCGCGAGAAGGCCGCAGGCTTCGGCCCCCGATCAGGATCGACCTGGGTTCCCTGGCAATATCAGCACATCGAAACCTGGCAGCTTATCAACACGACGACGTGGCAGGCCAGTGATACGCTGACGATCAAGAATATCGCCAGCTACGCGCAATCAAAACAGAATCAGGCACGCGATGCCTTCGGCCTGGCATTCAACCTTAACGAAACGGTGCATGTTACCGGCAATGGCTTGACCGGTATCGGCACCGGAGGGACGTTCAACTATCCGGTTCCTGCGCAGTATCAGGGCGGGGTGGTCGGGTTTGCGACCAGCATGTCGCCGCGCGAATATAACGCTGGCGACCAGTCGACCTTCACCGAGGAACTGCAATTCCAGGGCCGTTCGGCCGATGGTGCGCTGAACTGGCAGGCGGGCGCCTATTACGAGATGAGCGCGCCGCTGGGCTGGGCAGGATCGCAGAGCATGAACACGGCCTACTGCCCCACGCAGGGGGACTGGGCGAGCTTCAATTGCGTGGACATACTGCCGCTGATTTTGACCAATGCTGGGGAATCCCCGGCGGTTGCCTCTCGTTTTGGCGGTTCGCTGAACCGACAGTTGGCCCAGATTAGCTATCGCAACGTTGGTCTCTATGCGCAGGCGACCTATGATCTGACCGAACAGCTCAAGGTAACCGGCGGCATCCGCTATACCTGGGACAAGACGTGGGCAGACGTATCGGCGGCAACGGTCAGCTACCCAGCCAGTGGCGGCTTCACTACCCCTGCCATTTCCTGCAACAATGCTGCACTGAACGATCCCGGCGGCAATACGGTGCCGAGTTTCGACCGCTGCTTTGAAACGCTGCGGCAATCGTCAAGCGCGCCTACCTGGGTGCTTGGGCTTGATTACAAGTTGACGCCCGATGCGCTGCTTTATGCAAAGTGGGCGCGCGGTTACCGGCAGGGCGCGGTGAATCCGTTTGCAGTCACCGGGTTCAACTCGTTCGGTCCGGAAAGCGTCGACACATACGAAGCCGGCTTCAAGACAACCTGGCGCGGCGCGGTATCAGGCACGTTCAACGTTTCGGGCTTCTACAACGATTTCCGGGACATGCAGCTGCAGGTTGCCCTGGCCGACGTAAATGGCATTGCTCCGCATCTTCCCTCGAATGTCGTTATCGTCAACGCGGGCAAGGCGCGGATCTGGGGCGCCGAAGTGGAAGCCACTCTCAATCCCTTCGAAGGGTTCAACCTTCAAGGCAGCTATGCCTATCTGAATACAAAGCTGAAAAGCTTCGAGAATCCGGACCTTTCGAACCAGGCGCCGGGCTATTACGATCTGGTCGCCTCGGGGCCGACAGTGGGCAAGCGACTGGCCTATACGCCGACGCACAAGTTCACCATCGGCGCTACCTATCGCCTGCCGTTCGATGAAAGCCTTGGCGATATTACCCTGGGCGCCATCTGGACCTACACAAGCAGCGTCTATTACGGCGATGTAGGTTCCGCGGCTCCGCTGATCGGCGGCCCAACCCATGTCAGCGCGCTGGGCACGCGCGATGATCCGCGCGTTGCGCCCAGCTACAATCTGGTGAACTTCAACGTGAACTGGGACAACGCCATGGAGAGCGGTCTCGACGTCGGTCTTTTCCTGACCAATGCCTTCGACAAGGAATACTACACCGATCGCAGCCTGGGCGTGTCATCAGGCTATGTCACACGCTACCTTGGTCAGCCGCGGATGTACGGCGCCCGCGTGCGGTATAACTTCTGATCGATCAGCGATGGTTCCGGCGTTCATGCCGGAACCACGCAAGCGGCATGAACGGAGGGCATGACCGGCACAGCCTTGTCAGACCAGAACAGGAAAGGAAGCACGTGATGAGCGATTCCCGCGAGAAGGGCCTGGCCATCTTTCAGGACGTCTATGGCGAAGCTGCGACCAATGGCCTCAAGGCCTATATGGAGACGGATGACTTCGGCGTGGAGTATTCCAAATGGGCCACGGATTTCGCCTTCGGGACCGTGTGGGCAAGGGACGCGCTTGAGCGCAAGATGCGCAGCTGCGCGGTTCTGGGCATGATGATCGCGCTGCGGCAGTCTGACGAGATTCGGTATCACACGAAGATGGGCCTCGCGAATGGCCTCAGCCGGCAGGAGATCGAGGAGGTTCTGTATTCGGCGGTGCCCTATTGCGGCCTGCCGGCGGCAAATGTGGCCAAGGCTGCGATGAAGCAGGCCTTTGCGGAAATCGATTCCGGCACCTGATGCGAAGTGCCGATACAAGCATGATGACGGGCTTGTCTCAATTCAATTCCGAGTTCTGGAGGATAGCTGAATGATGTCCGATACCTACAAGGCCGCGATCTTTCGCGGCGTCGGCCACGTCGATGTCGTCGACTTGCCCTATCCCCCATGCGGCGACGACGAAGCGATCGTACGCAATGTGCTTACCGGCATATGCGGGTCAGACATCTTTGCTTTCCAGAAGCATGGGCCCGAAAGCCGCATCTGGATTGGTGAAGAGTTCGGCCACGAGGCTATCAGCGAAGTGGTGGAACTGGGCAAGGATGTGGCCGGCCTGAGCATCGGCGACCGCGTTTTCGTGAACACGGACAAGGCCATGCGCGATCCCCGGCGGGTTTCGGCAACCGGGGGCTTTTCCAACTATCTGCGCATTCCCCAATGCGAAGTCGGCTACAGCCTGCTGCCCATAGACAACGATCTGCCGGTTCGTGCGGCCGTTCTGTTCGAACCTTTTGTCATCGGCACGCGCGGAGTAAAGGGGCTGAAGCCGCAGCCGGGGGAGGGTGCCATCGTGTTCGGTGCGGGCATCATCGGCATCACCAGCGCCATCATGCTGCACTGGTACGGGTGTGAGAAGGTGATGGTCGTCGATTTCTCCGATTACCGCCTCGAAAACGCTCGCCGCCTGGGGTTCGCCACCTGCAATCCGGGCAGCGAAGATCTGAAGGAAAAGGCCTTTGCCGAATTCGGATCGCAGCGCGGCTACCCCGGCGAGAAATGCAAGGCGCGCTATTACGTCGATGCCGTTGGCGTGAAATCGGTGATTGATGATTTCGCCATGCTGGCTCCGCGAAATGGTGAACTGGCCATTGTTAGCGTGCACAAGGAACCCGCGTCGCTGGATATGACGCAGGTGAACTTCAACAACTGGCATATTCACGGCTGCGGCGATGGGGCCACCGAAGTGCTGTGGCCGGAAATTCTGGAGATGATGCGGTCCGGACGATACGATCTGGCGTCGCTGGTGACGCACGAATTTCCGATCGACGCGATTAACGAGGCGATCACTCTGGCCGGCAACCCGAACCTTGCCCAGAAGGTCTGCATTTCATTCTAGAACCATAAGCACACGATCGGGGAAGGGTTCAGAATGCCGGGCATAGGTAGCAGCGAAAGGCCGGATTGGCCGACAGCGGTGGTCGTTGGCGCAGGCGGGCTGGGCAAG
>Ga0233365_1000918_pt1 | contig 13151 bp, 10 predicted proteins | sample ElkDunMinimDraft_27_FD_191535 | JGI IMG/M metagenome (GOLD analysis project Ga0233365, IMG submission 191535) | Fecal eukaryotic communites from dung pellets of Tule Elk in California, USA - Elk Dung C36 | ecosystem: Host-associated > Mammals > Digestive system > Large intestine > Fecal | place...
GTGACCTTCTCAGGTGGACCGCGATCCGAACCGCGAAGTACCCGCACCCCAGGACCCCGGCGACGGCGACCAGCCGGAACAACGCCACCGCCAGGATCAGCCCATCACCGGACAACCACACGATCATCGAGGCCAGGATGATGAACAGCGGTCCATACGGAGCCGGTTCCGCCTGCCAATACGGGTCCATCCACTCCAACCAACCGGTGGGCAGATCGGCGGGCCCCATCGAATACGGGTTGTTGCCGGCCTGTGCCAACTGCCCCTGGTTGGCGTAGGCGAACACGTCACGACTGGCCAGGATCGGAGCCACCACGAACGGCAGCCCCCACCACAACGCGGTGCTCACCATCCGCGGAGTATCCCGGGCCAGCCACCAGGCGGCCAGCAGCGCCACAAGCCCAACCGCCCACGCCACCAGCCCCCACCGGTAAGCGGGCTCCGCCAGCGTTGTGGCCGTCAGCGAAGTGCCCGCCGCAACCTCGTGAGGCCCGGCCAACCAGGCCGCGGTGGCCATCAAAGTGCCACCGACGGTCCCCAGTCCCATGTGGAACCAGGATGGACGGTTGACGTGAACTTGGTGGTTTCGAATCCTGTGGTTTCGAGCGCTGTGGTTACTGACTCGGTGGTTACGGATTCTGTAGTTACGGACTCCGTCAACGATTCGGGTGACGGTTCGCCGATCGCGACGTGGGTGACGGTCGGTGTGAGCCTGGTTCATTTCCAGCCCGTTGTCCTGGTCCGGTCAGTCGACCGACGAATGCCGGCCAACCACCGAAGTTCTCACAGTGAGCGCCGCACCGCCGCGTCGGCCAACTCACCGAGCACCGCCGCAGCCTCGTCGGCAATGAGCTCCTTGCCTTCGCGCAGCGCCTGAGCGGACTGGTCCGCCAGACGGTCAATCCGTTCCTCGGTGGTGGCCAGTGCTCCGGTCGCGGTGATCAGTTCGCGCAATGCCTCGATACCGCTGTCGGACAGTTCCGGGTCGCCCAGCGACCGGTCCAGAAGTTCCCGACCGGCTTGGTCACTGGCCTGGTACGCGTTGGCGATGAGGAACGTGTGCTTGCCTTCGCGCAGGTCGTCGCCTGCCGGCTTCCCGGTCTGTTCCGGATCGCCGAACACGCCCAACACGTCGTCGCGCAGTTGGAACGCCTCGCCCAGCGGCAGTCCGTATGCCGAATAGATCTCCCGGAGATGATCCGACCCGTTGGCCAGGGCCGCACCCATCAGCAACGGTCGTTCGATCGTGTACTTCGCCGACTTGTAGCGGGCCACCTTCAGCGCCCGTTCCACACTGTTATCCCGCTGCACCTGGTTCAACACGTCCAAGAACTGCCCGGCACATACCTCGGTGCGCATCGCGTCGAAGTCCTCGCGTGCCGCACTCATTCGCTCTGGGGGCATACCCGCACCGCTGAAGAGCTCATCGGACCACGTCATGCACAGGTCGCCCAGCAGGATCGCCGAGGCGGCTCCGAACTCGTCGGCCGGGCCCGCCCAGCTGGCCGCGACATGTCGGTTGGCGAACCTGCGGTGAACCGAGGGCTCTCCCCGGCGAGTATCGGAATCGTCCATCAGGTCGTCATGAATCAATGCCGAGGCCTGCAACAACTCCAGGGAGGCGACACAGGCAACGGTGGCATCGTCGTCTACACCGCCGGCTCCGCGATAACCCCAGTAGGCGAAGGCCGGCCGAATCCGTTTTCCGCCACCAAGGATGAACAGTTCAGCGGAGTCGGCGATCGGAGTCAACTCAACATCGATCTGAGTGAGGCGGTCTCGTTGTTTCGCCAGGAATACCGACAAGGCTTCTTCTACGCGGGAAACCAGGTTCGCGCGTTCGATGGGGGATCGCACACGCCGACGGTACGCGTTCTGATCGTCATCCCAGTTGGTGGGCCGGGACATCGTGACCTAGCCGGTCCAAAACCGCGCCGGTTAAGGTAAGGAATGTGACCCTTGGAACCGCATCGACGATGCCTGGACAGCCAGCCGCCGTGGCCGACCTGCTGCGCACTGGCGAACCGATGTTCTCATTCGAGTTCTTTCCCCCCAAGAGCATCAAGGCCGAACAGGTGTTGTGGAAGGCGATTCGCGAACTGGAGTCTCTCCAACCCTCGTTCGTGTCGGTGACCTATGGTGCCGGTGGTTCCAGTCGCACCATGACGGTCGAGACCACCGACCGCATCGCCTCCGAGACCACTCTCTTGCCGATGGCTCACTGCACGGCGGTGAATCATTCGATCGCCGAGTTGCGCAACCTCATCGGCCACTTCGCCGACAGCGGGGTCCGCAACATCCTCGCTGTTCGTGGCGATCCGCCGGGCGACCCGGGAGCTGAGTGGGAAGCCCACCCGGAAGGCGTTAATTACGCGTCCGAGTTGGTGGAACTGATCAAGTCTTCCGGTGACTTCTGCGTCGGTGTGGCGGCCTTCCCCGAAAAGCACCCACGCAGCCCCGACTGGGAAACCTGTACCGCTCATTTCATTGACAAGTGCCGAGCCGGCGCCGATTTCGCGATCACTCAGTTCTTCTTCGACTGGCAGGACTGGGTTCGATTGCGGGACGCCACCGCTGCGGCGGGACTGGACACCCCGATCATTCCGGGTGTCATGCCGGTGACCAACGCCAAGCAGATCGAGACGTTCGCGAAACTGTCGGGCGCCGCGTTCCCCGCAGCGTTGGCTGCTCGGTTGCGTGCGGTCGCCGATGACCCGGTAGCGGTGCGCGCCATTGGTGTCGAAGTGGCGACCGAGCTCAGCGAAAAGCTTCTTGCCGAAGGTGCACCGGGGATTCACTTCATCACTTTGAACCGGTCGACGTCCACCCGAGAGGTGTGGCAGAACCTTCGATCGCTGCAACCCACCGCCGGCAGCTGAAGTCGTACGCCCAATCTGCCCGGCGTCCCGTTGTGACTGTGGCCGTTAGAGATTGTTGTCGGTCAGATGAGCGGTGGCTCAACCACCGCTCATCTGACCGATTCTTGTTTAACGGGTTGCGTATTCAGGTGCCTCGGTAAGTCCTCCACTCATGAGCACCCCAGCGCAGCCCAGCTCGTCCTCGATCGGGAGCTCAGGCCCGATCAGTCGTCGTCGTGGTCGTCATCATCGTCGTCTCGGTCGGACTCGTGGTCGTCATCCCCGTCGTCGTCACCCCAGTCGTCATCGTCGTCTCCGACGTAGTCGTCATTGATGGAGATGATGGAACCGTTGACGGCGTTGATCTTGATGTACTGCCAGGTCTCGTTGCCGGGGGAGAAGACCTCTACCTCCCAGACCGGCTGGTTGCTGTCTCCCTCAAGCTCGATTTCAAGGATGACGCCGTCGCTGGCTTCACCCAGTGCGATCTCCTCGGCCTGAGCGATGGTGAGCTGAGCTGCGGCCGCCTTGGCACTGTCCTCCTGCCAGTCATCGTCGTCCTCGCGCTCATGGTTGAGGATCTCACCGCTGGTGGCGTCCACGGTCACATCGTGTTCGAATCCGGGGGACACCAGATCGACACTCCACACTGGGGAATCTGAGCGACGTCCTTCCAAGTCCACCGACGTCACGATTCCATCGGGAACGGTGGCCAAGGCGATGTCGGCGGCTGAGGAGGCGGACACGTCAGTTGCGGTGGGCAGCTGGGTTTCCGTGTCCGAACGGGCATCACTGCCTTCGCCGGTCTGCGAATAGCCAGGAGGTGTGCTCTCGTCGCCGGTCAGAGAAGCGGTGGCAACCGCCGCGCTGCCCAGCAGGATCGCAGCCGCCGTACCTGCGATGAACCAGCCTCGCCGCCCGGTCAACAGGGACTTCTTCATGGGTTTCGTCCTTTCGGTTCCTAACGGATGCCTCCACGATGCCCCCTGGTTCCTGAAGCCAGCCTTAAGTTGCCTGAAGCCGACTTCAGGTTTGCTTCAGCGACGATGTGTCACGCTGTCACACATGCGGTTGCTGATTGTCGAAGACGAGAAACGCCTGGCTGAGGTCGTCGCCGCCGGCCTGGCCGCCGAGGGGCACGCGGTTGATACTGCGCACGACGGGCTCACCGGGCTGGAGAAGGCGCGGTCGGCCGACTACGACGTGATCATCCTCGACATCATGCTGCCGCGAATGAACGGTTACCAGGTGTGCGAAACCCTCCGGAAGGAGAACGTCACGACCCCGATCCTGATGCTGACGGCGATGGACGGTGAGTACGACGAGGCGGAGGGGTTGGACATCGGTGCCGACGACTACCTCACCAAACCGTTCTCGTTCGTGGTTCTTCAGGCGAGGGTGCGCGCGTTGCTGCGCAGGGGCCCCGCGAAGCCCGCGCCGGTGGCCTGGCGGTTCGGCGACCTCACCGTCGACCCCGCCACCCGGACCTGTCGGCGTGGTGGAGTCACGATCCCGGTCACGGTGAAGGAGTTCGCCGTGCTGGAGTATCTGGCCACCAGGGCGGGCGAGGTGGTGTCGAAGTCCGACATCCTGGAACACGTCTGGGACTTCGCCTATGACGGGGACGTGAACATCGTGGAGGTGTACATATCGAACCTGCGCCGCAAGGTTGACGCGCCGTTCTCGCGCGCCGCGATCAAGACCGTCCGGGGCGCCGGATACACCCTGGCGGCCAACGGTGGCTAACCGGAACTGGTGGCGACTGGGCTCGGTACGTGCCCGTACCACCATGGGAGCCACTGTGGTGGTGGCCGTGGTGCTGCTCGTGGTCGGAGCCGTGCTGGTGACACTGCTCAGCAGCGGTCTCGTCCAACGAGAGGAACTGACCGCCGAGGTCAGCGCCAGGAGTATCGCGGGGCAGCTCGCCGCGGGGACACCGCCGAACCTGCTCGACCTGGATGACGACGATGACGACGAGTTGGTCCAGGTGGTCGACGAGTCCGGTGAGGTGGTCGCGGCCAGCCCCGTGTTGACGGACATGCCTCGACTGCTGTCGGCGGAGGAGACGGCGGGTACTCGAACCCAACCGGCGAGTCCCGCACCGACTGATGACGACGATGACGACGACGATGACGACTGGGACGACGACGCGGATGACGATGACATGTCATCAAGTCAAGGTCGGATTCACGCTCCGGTGTACCTGACGACGATCACGGTGCCGGGGCAGTCGGATCAGTACCGGTTCGCCGCGATGACGGCCACCACGCCCACCGGGGAGGAATACGCCGTCTTCGCTGGTTCGTCGCTGGGCGCTCAACAGGAGACGATCGATCAACTCACCACGTCGATGCTGTTGGCGTTGCCGGCGGTGCTTCTGGTGGTGGCGATGGTGACGTGGCTGGTGACCGGGCGTGCTCTGCGACCGGTGGCCGACATTCGCGCCGAGTTGGCCGAGATCACCGCCGGGGACTTGAGCCGCCGTGTGCCGGTTCCGCGATCCCACGACGAGATTCATGAACTGGCGACCACGACGAATGAGACGTTGACGGCGCTGGAGACCGCGGTGAACCAGCAACGTCGATTCATCGCCGACGCGTCACACGAGTTGCGAAGCCCGCTGGCGATCCTGCGGGCGCAACTGGAGGTGGCGACGAATCATCCACAGCTGCTGAATGTGCCCGCCACCCTGTCCGACGTGATCCGGTTGCAGAGCCTGGCCACCGACCTGTTGCTGCTGGCCCGGCTGGATGCCGGCGAGCGACCGCCCGGACAGCGAATCGACTTCACCGACCTGATTCGGGAGGAGATCGCTCGGCGAGCCGGTACCGATCGGCTTCCGGTTCGGCTGGAACTGGCCGACGACGTCACGGTGATGGGAGTCAAGGGACATCTGATTCGGCTGCTGGTGAACCTGGTCGACAACGCTCAACATCACGCGCGCAGCGCGGTGTGGGTGTCGTTGGAGGCGGAATCGAAGGGCGGTGTGCTGCTTCGAGTGGCCGACGACGGCCCGGGAATACCACCGCCGGACCGGGAGCGGGTGTTCGATCGGTTTGTTCGCCTGGACGAGTCTCGCAGCCGGGATGAGGGTGGTGCCGGGTTGGGGCTGGCCATCGTGCACGACGTGGTGACCGCCCACAGGGGATCGATACGCGTCGTGGATTCGCCTCACGGGGGAGCCGAGTTCCAAGTCCGGTTGCCGGGAGAGGTGCCGGAAGGCTGAGTGAAGGAGCGAGTCACCGTGACTCTGCCCCGAGTGCTTCCCGGATCGACTCGACTCGTCGCGCGAACTGTTCGGCGGGTACCAGCGTCGGGTTTTCGGGATCACCCAGCAGTGGGCGACCGCCGGCCGGATCGCCGTGGTATCGCGGGATCAGGTGCGCGTGCAGATGTGGAAGCGTGTTTCCCAGCAGTAGATAGTTGAGCTTGTCGGTATGGAACGCTCGTTGGACGGCTCGGCCGGAACGGGTCAGTTCGTCGAAGAAACCGGTTCGTTGTTCGACGTCGAGGTCGCTCGGCTCGGGTCCATGGTGGTGGGAGACCAGGACACAGTAGCCGGGTGAGAACTGGTCGATCGACAGTCTGAGTACGCTGTTGCCGAACGCGGCGATGGTGGTTCCATAGTGGTTGGTGTGGCCGGGGATCAGCAAGTCCGGGTTGGAAAGATCCTCACACATTGGACAGTTGATTCCGGCTTTCAAGCTCTCCCAGTCGTTCCGAGATATCCAAGTAGTGATGGTCTTCTCCTGGTATGTAATGGTCTCGCGAGGAGGGTAATGGGAGTGGTCGATACGTGGGGTGTCGCGTAAACCGTGACCTGATCGCTATGCACGGTGAGTAATCTGTTAAAACTTCGGTGTGAGAACGAAGCCGCACGGGCGTGACCGGCTCGACCGCACGTTGCAGTGGCTGCCGGTTACCCCCACCTCCCTTGTTGTGATCGGCCTGGCCTGTGGCCTGGCCACCCCGTTCGTCGCCCAGTTCGGGGGACGTTGGTTGTTCGCCGCGACGATACTGGTGGTCGTCACCTTCTTCTGTGACCGCTGGTATCCGGCAGTGCTGGAGCGAGTGGGCAAACCGACCCGGCGTTCGCTGGTATTCGTCCCCGTGGTGGCCAGGCTGGTGGAAGTTGCCTGGCTGTACGGGTTCTGGCGGTTGGGGGTGCCCGCCGGAGTGGTGATCGCGGCGGGAGCGATCTCCCTTCTGCATGAGTACATCCGTTCGAGAGCTCAGATCGCGGGACTGCGTGAGATCGCCATTCCCACGTTGGGGGAGCGGGCTTCGCGCAACTGGTCGGCCTTGGCCGGCTATGGAGTCGGGGGAGTCATCGCGCTGGCCTCGACCTCGATCACCGAGGGGATGGCCACCGGGATCGTCACCATCGCGGCGATCGCCTGGCTGTTGCTGGGGATTCTGGGCTTTGTTCAGCTGATGATCGTGGTGTCGGCGGCATTGCGGAACAACGCCCCCTCGTCGGGAGCGTGAATCGAGAATCGGTGCGGTGACACACCGTGCTGGCCTGACCGGCCATATTGGCTGATGGGGTGATGGTGTCATCCCTCTGTGGGGTCGAGTGTGTTCGATTCTTTCGAACAAATATCCGAGATTCACTTGCGGATCGATCCGCGACCAGGTTTACTATCGAAGTGTTCGAACAACCGTTCGTAAGATCATTTGTTCGAATACCCGTGACGAGCCGTCGCCCGTCTTCCCACCGACCCCAGGCGGGCGACGGCTTCGATCGGTCAACCAGGCCATTCGCCACAGAGGGGAAGAAATGTTGGCGACCATGACTGCGGAGGCGGTTGAACCGCTACGTCAGAGATCCTCCCAGGAGGAGCAGCCGGCCATTCCGGCGCAGAGCATGCCCAATCGGTCACCGTTGGAGCTGCTCATCATGGCAAGGCAGGGGCTTTCTCAGGCTGCTGAGGAGCCTCGTGACGGACAGCGTTACGCCACCGCGCACCTGGCGGCTCTTCGAGCCGCCGCCGCAGTGTTGGCGATTCGCGCCCGTCCGGTGACCGGTCAACGAAATCAAGTGACGAATGTATGGGGTTTGCTGATCAGGGTGGCTCCTGAACTGCGTGAGTGGGCTGAGTTCTTCGCCGTCACCGCACGCAAGCGCACGGTCGCCCAATCCGGTGTTCCACAGGTGGTGACCGCTCGGGAAGCCGATGACCTGCTGCGGGACGCCGATCACTTCGTGACTGTGGTGACCGAACTGATCGGATTGCGATAAGTGACCAACCAACCGGTGGCGCTTCAGATCTCCTGCCTGAAGCGCCACCGACATCGCATCGCCTGACGCGCTGAGGCGGTTGCCGACTGAGGGTGAGTCGTCCATTGGCTGGCCCTCAGAGCTCGAACCATCGGTTGGACCGTCTACAGGTGAGCGATGAAGCGGGACCGGGCTGTGCTCCTGCCATGAACCACGGCCCGGTCCCGATACTTGTGCGGAAACGGGGAAGAAGGGATGTCGGTGTCGGCAATCCGATTGCCGTCGTCGGTGGGTTCACTGCGAACCGCAAGCCAACTCGCCGATGCGTCGGTGGGGTTCCCAGTGGCCGAAGGGCTGGCCGATCTGTTGCCATGGCCACGACTTCGTCCAGGGGCCATCGTGGGGGTGACCAGTCGCGTTCCCGCCGGTATGACCTCGCTGATCTTCAGCTTGTTGGCGGGGCCGTCGGCGGCGGGAGCCTGGTGCGCCGTTGTCGGGTCGGCACGGTTGTCGGCGGAAGCGGCCTCACACGCGGGAATTCAGCTGTCCAAGTTGGCGCTGGTGCCTCACCTGGACGGGCGAGCCAATCAGGTCACCGGCGCGTTGCTTGAGGGAATCGATGTGGTCGCCGTCGAGGTTCGTGACTCGATCCGGCCCGCCGACGCGGCTCGACTGGCAGCAAAGGCCCGCAACCGGGGCAGCGTTTTGGTGCCGTTCGGGTTGGCTGCGGCGCAATGGCCCAACGCGGACTCGGTTCTGACCGTGTCCGAAGCGAACTGGTATGGCCTGCGGAATGGTCGAGGGCTGCTGAAGCACTGCCGGTTGACGGTCTCCGCCACGGTTCGAGGTCGGCGCCGGGAAGTCGTCCTGTGGCCATATGGCCGCCCCGACACGTCGCGACTGGTCGATGAACGACCTCGCTTGGCGCCGGTGATCTCGTTGGCCGATCGAAAAGACAACCGGAAAGACAATCGAAGAGGAGGAAAACCCGGTGCGGGTACTGGTCGTGCGGTGTCCTGACTGGAATGACGACGAGCCGTTCGAGCCGGTGGTGGCCGCCGTGGAGAACCATGCCGCGGGGGTGGAGATTCTGCGCCCGGGGCTGTTGGCCCTGCCGGCGAAAGGACCGGCTTCCTATTACGGAGGAGAGGAGAACGCCGCTGAACGCTTGATCGACGCGATCGCCGAAGAATGCGGTGTTGACTGTGGTGTCGGTATCGCGGACACGTTGTTCGCCGCGTACCTGGCCGCTCACCACGGTCACGTGGTGCCCGCCGGTCAGACATCCGATTACCTCAGTGATGTGGACACCGCCGTGCTGGGGCGGCCGGACCTGGTGTCGGTGCTGCATCGGTTGGGCATTCACACCCTGGGAGAGTTCGCCGCGCTGCCCGCCGCATCGGTGGTGGATCGCTTCGGTGCTGATGCCCGGTTCGCCCAGCGGTTGGCCGCGGGTGAGGACACCAGGCCACCGGTTGCCCGCACGCCACCACTGGATCTGACGGTCTCGATCGATTGTGATCCCCCGTTGGAACGGGTGGATGTGGCTGCCTTCACCGCCCGAGCGCTGGCGGTGCAACTGCATCGACTGTTGGCGATGCACGGATTGGCCTGTTCCCGGCTGATCGTGTCGGCCACGACGGGAACCGGAGTTCAGTTGAACCGCGTGTGGCGTCACGAAGGCGCGTTGAGCGCTGACGCGGTGGCCGACCGGGTGCGGTGGCAGTTGGACGGATGGCTCACGGGTCGAAAGTCCGTCCTCAGTGGAATAATCGCGTTGAGTCTGGTTCCCGACGGTCTGCTGTCGCAGACCCAGGCGCAACCGGGACTGTGGGGAAACGACGGTTCATCGGATGATCGGGCCATCCGTGCCCTGACCCGGGTGCAGGGCCTGTTGGGGGCCGACGGTGTCGTCACCGCGGTACCCGATGGCGGCCGAGGACAGTCTGAGCGGATTCACCTGGTGCCCTGGGGCGAACCACGTGAGGCGACGCGGCCGGTGGACCGCCCGTGGCCGGGGGCGCTGCCGCCACCGTCGCCGGCGTTGTTGTTGAATCCGCCTGAACCGATATCGGTGTGTGACGCCGCCGGTGATCTCATCGAGATCTCGGGAAGATACCTGGCCAGCGCTGATCCGGCCACCGTGCGATTTCGCGACGGCACCGTGGTCGCGGTGACTGGATGGGCCGGACCGTGGCCGGTTTCGGAACGATGGTGGGGGACCGGACAGCGCCGATACGCCCGGATACAGGTTTCGTTGGCCGATGATCGTGCCCTGTTGTTGATCGTGGAGAACCGGCAGTGGTACATCGAGGGCAGCTATGACTGATTACGCCGAGTTGCACTGCCACTCGTATTTCAGTTTCGGTGATGGAGCCGACTCACCACAACGCCTGGTGAGTGAGGCGGCTCGGCTGGGGCTCTCCGGACTGGCCATCACCGATCACGACGGCTACTACGGGGTGGCCCAGTTCGCCGAAGCCGCTCAAGAGGTGTCGATCTCGACGGTGTTCGGGGCCGAACTCAGTCTCGATCTTCCCGGGCCTCGCACCGGGACCGCCGACCCGGGTGGGAGCCATCTGGTGGTGCTGGCCCGAGATCCGGAGGGGTACCGACGATTGTCCCGGGCGATCACCATCGCTCAGCTGGCGGGAAGCAAGGCCAAACCGAAGTACTCGCTGGACACATTGGCGAAGCTGGCCGATGACCATTGGCTGGTGTTGACCGGTTGCCGGCGAGGCGCGGTGCCGCTGGCGTTGGAAACCGACGGGACGGCGGCGGCGGGAGAGCGGCTGGGACAACTGATCGGATTGTTCGGCCGACGAAATGTGGTGGTCGAGCTGATCCATCACGACCGACCAGGTGACGACGACCGGATCGACGACCTGGTCGACCTGGCTCGGCGGTATCGGGTTCCCACTGTGGCCACCAACAATGTGCATTACGCCTCGCCCGGACGGCAACAACTGGCGCAGGTACAGGCGGCGACCCGGTCGGGGCGGACCTTGGAGGAGGTCGACGGGTGGTTGCCCGCGGCCGCCACCGCGCACCTGCGAAGTCCTGACGAGATGTTGGCGCGGTTCGCCGTCCACCCAGAGGCGGTGGCGATGGCCGCCGAGTTGGCCGCCGAATGCGCCTTCGACCTGGACCTTGTGAAGCCGGAACTTCCGACGTTCTCGGTCTCGGGTTTCCACAGTGAGTTCTCGTATCTCGCCGAACAGACACTCGTGGGTGCGAAGAGCCGGTACGGCCCATCGGACGACGAGCGAGTCCCCGGCGCCTACACCCAGTTGGACAGTGAGTTGTCGGTCATCAAGGAACTGGACTTCTCCGGGTACTTCCTGATCGTCGCCGACATCGTCGATTTCTGTAAGAAGGAGGGGATTCTCTGCCAGGGGCGTGGTTCGGCGGCCAACTCGGCGGTCTGTTACGCGCTGGGAATCACCAATGTGGACGCCGTCGAGTTCAGTCTGCTCTTCGAGCGGTTTCTGTCGCCCGATAGGGACGGGCCGCCCGATATCGACCTGGACATCGAGTCGGGCCGCCGGGAGGAGGCCATTCAATACGTCTACGAGCGTTACGGGCGAAGCAACGCCGCTCAGGTGGCCAATGTGATCTCCTATCGGCCGCGTTCGGCGATCCGGGACGTGTCGAAGGCGCTGGGCTATTCGCACGAGCAGGCACTGGGGTGGAGCAAACAGCTGGACCGCTGGGGAAAGGTCCAGGGGAGCGATGCCGAGGGCCTGCCCGGACTGGTGGAGCAGCTGGCCGACGATCTGTTGACCGTCCCCCGGCACCTGGGCCTGCATCCCGGTGGCATGGTCATCTGCGCGACGCCGGTGTCCGAGGTGGTGCCCATCGAATGGGCGAGAGCCACCAACCGCAGTGTTCTCCAATGGGACAAGGACGACTGCGCGTTCGCCGGTCTGGTCAAGTTCGACCTTCTGGGACTGGGAATGCTGTCGGCACTTCAGGAGGCGATCAGACTGGTCGCCGATCAGCATCAGGTCACTGTGGATCTGGCGAAGCTGCCGCAGGAGGACGAGGTGTACGACATGCTGTGCGCCGCCGATACCGTCGGCGTGTTCCAAGTGGAGTCCCGAGCGCAGATGGGGACACTGCCTCGATTGCGTCCCCGTGAGTTCTACGACCTCGTCGTTGAGGTGGCGTTGATTCGCCCCGGCCCGATTCAAGGCGGTTCGGTGCACCCGTACCTGACTCGGCGGACGGCGGAGAAGAAGGAGCCGGGTTCCAGCCGGTGGCGGGATCAGGTGCATCCTCGGCTGCACAAGGCGCTGGAGAACACCTATGGGGTGCCGCTGTTTCAGGAACAGTTGATGCAGATGGCCGTCGACGCCGCCGGATTCAATCCGGCCGAGGCGGATCAGTTGCGACGGGCGATGGGCTCGAAACGCTCCACTGAGCGAATGGAACGGTTGAAGGGGCGGCTGTTCACGGGGATGGCGGAACGGGGGATCACCGGCAGGACCGCCGATGAAGTGTTCGAACAGCTGTCGGGGTTCGCCGATTTCGGGTTCCCCGAGAGCCACGCGGCGAGTTTCGCGCACATCGTCTATTCCAGCGCGTGGTTGAAGTGCCATTACCCGGCCGCGTTCACCGCCGCGTTGCTCAACGCGCAGCCCATGGGGTTCTACTCGGTCAACACGCTGGTGGCCGACGCCCGTCGACACGGGGTGGAGGTTCGACGACCGGATATCAACGTCAGCGGGGTCAAAGCCGGCCTGGAACCCGATGGCCGACAACCGGTGAGTCCGGTGTCGGGCACCGCCGCCATCCGATTGGGCCTGAGCCAGATCCGGGGAATCAATTCGGCGACGGCGGAACGGATCGTAACCGGGCAGCCCTATTCTGATTTGTCCGATGTGGTCAGGCGGGTTGAGCTTTCCTCGGCGCAGCTTGAGGCGCTGGCCACCGCCGACGCGTTCGCGTCGCTGGGGATCGAGCGTCGCCAGGCGTTGTGGCTTGCCGGTATCGCGGCCCGGGAACAAGCGGATATGTTGCCGGGTACCACTATCGGAGCGGCGGTCCCGGCACTGCCGGGGATGAGCGCG
>Ga0233365_1000925_pt1 | contig 13104 bp, 13 predicted proteins | sample ElkDunMinimDraft_27_FD_191535 | JGI IMG/M metagenome (GOLD analysis project Ga0233365, IMG submission 191535) | Fecal eukaryotic communites from dung pellets of Tule Elk in California, USA - Elk Dung C36 | ecosystem: Host-associated > Mammals > Digestive system > Large intestine > Fecal | place...
GCCCTTCTCGCCCGCTTTTTTGCGCGGGCAGAATCCCAGCCCCGCGCCCAGCTTTTATTTTTACGCGTGAGGGCCGAAACCCACGGCAGTGATCTTGCTCCGTTGCCTATCAGTGCAGGTCAGAACGGGTATTACCACTGTGAGACCAACGAGAGGGCACACCATGGACGTTCGGACCTTCGGCACCTTCCCCGCAGAGTGGGGCACCCCGGCCGGAACACAGTTCAGCGAGGAGAGGGCCCGGTGGGTACGGGACCGCGTACAGGAGCACCGGACCTTGACGGACCTACGGCAGCGGGCAGCAGCACGCAGCACGATCGGGGCGCAGCACGCTCACCGGCGCCGCCACCTTCTGCTGAAGCGGTACGCGCCCACGGCGTGAGGCACCGGCTGTTCCCCCGGGGGAAACCTCACCCCACAGCTCCGGGCCCACCACCAAGCGGACGCCGGCCCGGAGTGCGAGGAGGCACCGGCTGCACCGCCCCGGGCGAGTCCACAACCCGCTCGGCCGGGAGCAGCCTCACCCCCGGCTCGGGAGCAGCGGGAGGGTGTACGGGTCCGGGGCCCAACGGGCGTCGCTCAGTCACCGGCTGATCATCCATCCCGCGACCGGTCGCGACGTCCACCGCGCGCGGGAACGGGGGTCTAGTGCCGCGCCAATGAGAAAGGCCGCGCGGCGCCCCCGATGTGCCGTCCCAGAACACGCGCCGTACCGGGTGCTAGGTGCTAGGCAGCAGGCCACACCCCGGATCGGGTGCTAGCGGCCCTGCTAGACCTAGCAGCAGCCCCTGCTAGACCTAGCAGGCCTCCGGCTGACCGGTCAGACACCCGCACGCGCGCGGGGGACCGGTCATCGACCTCGCCGCGCACAAGCGCGCGGGCGTGCACGCACGCGAGCAGACCGCCGAGCCTGTCCCGGTACGGATAGGGGGAGGGACCCCACCCGGCACGGGGCCGGCAGACGCGGGGGAGCTCTCTCAGGGGCGGGTCGGGTTCAAAGGGTCCGGGGGAGGGGGCAGTCGAGTTCCTGCGGCTCGGGGGAGCGGAGCGCGGGGGTGAGTCCCGTCTCGCCCTGACACGTTTCGAGATCCGCCGTACCGGGCGCCCGGGAACCGCGCTCATGTCCAGGCGACAAGCAATGCGGAGCGGCTGCGCCGCACGACCTTCGGGCGACAACCGCCGGTTGTCGGCGCCGGTCCGTTGTCGAGTGCGGGCTACGGCGCGGCAGCCGCCGGACGGGCCGCGGCACCGGCTGCCGAACGGCGGGGGTGGGTAGCTGCGGTGACGCTTCCCACCCCCCGGCGAAGGTGGTCCACGGTGTCCGGCCGGAGTCCGACTGCGGGTGTCACCGGGGTGACACCGGTGACACCCCTAGAGGGCCGGGTGACACCCAAAATCAGGAAGGGTGTCACCCATAGAAAACGACTACTGACCTGCACTTTCAGAGCTGACCTGCGGCTTTGGTGACACCGGTGACGACCCTGAGACCTTTTCCTCTGCGGAAAGTGAAAAGAGAGGGGGGGTGTAGTTGGAGATAAAGGCGCCAAGGCTGTCACCGGTGTCACCGATGAGTCTTGACTGCAACATAAATGCTGGTCAGGGGCTTGCGGGGGGGTGACACCCGGAAGGATGTTCGGGTGTCACCGGTGTCACCCCCGGCAAACAGAAGCGCCCCCGGCATGTCGCCGGGGGCGCTACGTGAGGGGGGGTGTCAGCGCAGTACGGGCTGCTCGATGGTGGGCGCGCCACCTTGAGTCGGGACGGGGGCCGATGCCCTGACCAAGTCAATGCCCCGGCCGGCCTTGGTGCGCCACCGGCTGTACTCAATGCCCCGCTTTCGGAGAGCTGGAGCCGCTCGCTTCAGACGAGAGACGAGCACTTGCCCTGTCTTCGGCCAGTGCTTGTCGTCCATGATCCGATCGCGGCCCCTGTAGTCGGACAGGGAGTGCAGCAACTCTTCCGCCGAGCCATGCCACGCCCACGTCGTACCCGGGCGCTGCGAGCTCTCCGCCATCTTGGCCCAAGCAATCAAGCTGGACGCCACGGGGTCGGCATCCAGCACGTCGTCCACCAAGTCGTCCTGCTCGCCGAGGTACTGCCGGAGAGAAGACCACCCGGTGACCTTGTCGAGCGCCCACAGCAGTTCCGCAAAGTCGGCCATGCGGGGCCGCTCGGTGAGCTGCTCCCGGGCCGCAGGAAGCTCTGCCCACACGAGAGCAGCGAGTTCGAGCAGACCACCGAGCACCTCCGGCAGCATCTTTCGATACGTCTGCCAGAGATCACGCTCGGATCGGCGCTGACTGGTGGACATCGGAGTGAGTTCCACCCGCAGCATCCGCTCTGCAAGGTCACCACGGAGGGCGCCCACGTCGATGCCGGTGAGCAGGGTGGGTCGCATATACGCGATCAGCGACACGTCGTCGTCACTGAACAGCTCGCGCTTTGCCGACGTTGCCCCGGTGACGATCCGGCAGAGCGCATCCGACATCCAGGCCGGGATGCCCGACGCGTTGTCAAGCGCAAGAGTCCACCCAGCAGACGCCACAACGGCTAGGTCGTCTTCGTCGCGAGGCATACTCCGGAGGTCAGCGGCCGGGCCCTCGATGATGCGGAGCACCATCCTGCCCGCCGTGCTCTTGCCGGTCCCCTGCTCGCCGGTGAAGTAGACGAGCGGGCGGGGCATGTCCGGCTGGAGAGCAGCGAGCAGGGAGGCCACCGCCATAGGCCATGTCTCGTCCGTGACTGGCATAAGCTCGCGCAGCCGCTCAAGGGCAGGCTTCCACCCGGTCGCCGGCCGAGCAGGGATAGGGAGCTCTCCAGTGAGGCGGGTCCGACGCCACAGTGGGATCTCACCGAGCGGGCCCGCAGGCGCCACGGTCTCCCACTCCCTCCCCCCGATCCGCACGGACTGTCCATCAGCCCGACCGAGGTCAAGCCACGTCACCTCGGTGTCCTTCGGGTCGGGCGCAACCCGAAGGTGAATCGGCATCTCTGGGGCATCCATTGCAGCTGCGGCCAGAGTCGAGATCGCGTCCGCGATGGCGCCTTGTCCCGGAGCCTTTGCCGTCTTCTCGTAGTACCGCCGGATCAGGTGTGCACGGACGGAGACGCCGTTGCCGCGCCCTTGGGCCCGCAGGGGCAGAGCGTGCCCCCATCCCAACTTCGGTACTGCGTAGGGCGCGCCCCCGTGCTGGATGTACTGGTACATCTCCATGCCAAGGGTGGTCAGTTCATCGGCCTGCGAAGGGCCACGCTCGCCGCTCACGCTGCACCGTCCAGGGGTGCGCGGCTGCCGGTACTCCACCCGGACCGGATGGTGCGCAGCGCCTCCTGCTCCCCGATGCCTGCCTCCCGCGCCGAGCCGAGCAGGGCATCCTGCGTCGTCGTCTCCGAGAGGACCGCGGGCGCGGTCGGGGCGAGCTCGGCCAGACGACGAGCCGCGGCGTACAGCACCCGGTTCCGCTCGCCTTCCGCGGCGGTGGACACCTTCCCGGTCTCGCCCATCAGCGCAGCCGCGGCGTACTGGTCGGCGCGGGAGGTAGCGCAGATGACGGGGGTCCGCCGAACTTGCTGCCGGGGTACATCGGTCTGCGCCGGCCGCATGAGGGCGAGCAGCCACGCGGGGAGCGGCTGCGGCTGCGCGGGCGACTCGACGACCTTGCGGTACGCCACGCCCTGCACCGACGAGTACGAGCCTGCGGCGATGACGTATCCACCGATGCCGCGCACGTCGATGAGCGGGCCGAGCGCGGGCGCGTGCCCGGTGTCCCCGGTCGCGCAGCCGATGAGCGGCCCGTCCTCCGGCTGCCAGAAGTAGAGGTGTGCGCCGCCGCTGGGGGTGACCACCGTGTACGTGTCGGGCCAGTCGGCGCCGGCCGCCGCGGCGATCGACTCCAGCACGTCCGCCCCGGACGCCACGTCGGCGTACCGGTCGGGGAGAACCGAGTCGATCTTGCGCATGTCCAGGTCGACGACGACGAGTCCGCGGCCGGCCGGACCACCGCGGCCGGTGAGCAGACCGACGTGCGCCCGGGCGAACCGGCCGGAGCTCCACCACCGGGAGACCTGCTCCAAGTTGCGGAACTTCTCGATCTCCTCGGCGCGCTTGTCCTTCCCGAATCCGGGGACGAGCGCCCCCTTGTCGGTGCGGGAGCAGGGCACCACGGGGATACCGCGGCCCGCCCACGTCAGGGCTACACGGAGTTGGGTTTCCGTCACACTCGCGGGGGGTCGCGCGTGGACAGCGTCCACAGACTGCGCCTCGCGGGGGGTGGGTAGCTCTGTGCCGTTAGGCCCCGTGAGCTGCGGGTTTGTGTCCATGGAGCGTCCCTCTGCGGGTAGGGGACTGCTCCGGAGTGTGGACGCCCTGTTCAGACCTGCCATAGGCAGACTTAGGCGTCATGGCTATCCTGACGAGTGCTGCGAAGCGACTCGTGCCAGGATCTTCCACACTCCGGATTGCAGTCCGGTCGGTAGAATCTCGGTAGCGTCCCGAAGGGTCCGGTGGTGAGACACCGGGCCCTTCTGCATGTCTGCTAGGACGCTTCCGAGAGGTACTGCTGCTGCTCGGTCTCGATCTCCGAGCGGTGGATACGGACCAGTCGGCCCGGCCCGATCCGGTGGGACCGGATCTCTCCTGTCGCCACCCATCGCGTGATCGTCCGTGTGGACACCCGGTAGTGCTGGGCAACCTCACGGACCGTCAGCCATGGGCTCTCGGTGCTCGCGTCCATCAGTAGCCTCCTGAGGCTCTGTCGTTCAGTAGATCGTACCCGTGGCCGGTGGCATTGTCTGGGCCGCTCTGCCACCCCTTTGCGGGCCGTTTCACGGGTGATATCACCGACGCGTCGGTGCGGGCACTGAAAGGCAACGCCACGAAACGTGAGGGAACGTGAGGCAACGTGAGGCACCGTGAGGCAACGGCGGTCAGAGCGAAGCATCTGCGCCCCACCTTCTAGTACGTCGGATCGCAGAATTTGTTACACCCGGACCCGCTACACGCTCACGTCGTAGTCGTAGACCGACTCCCGGCCCGGACCCGTGATGCTGACCCCGTACTCAACGGCGGCGCTGTCCGAGTCCCGGAGGATCGTCCGCGAGACCTTCACGGCGGCAGGGAGCTCAAGGCCGAGCAGCTCCCCATCCTCTTCAGTGGCGAGCCGCACGCTGATCCGGTCCTGACCAGAGGCCACGGACACGCCGGTCTTCCCCTCCAGGTACGCCCACGTCCCTTCGATGATCCGCTCGGTGGCGAGCAACTGCGGCGCCTGCTCCGCCCACTCGCCGCGGAACCAACTGGTGGACGCACTGCCGGGCACGTCGTCGGGCCCGTAGGTCACGCGCACGCGCTTAATGGCGTCCGCGCCCACCTCGATGCCGAGCACTTCCGCGACATCCGCGGGTGCCGGGGCGACTGCTGCCGAGACGATCCGGGCGTACTCGCCTTGGCGGTAGATCCGGCCTGACCGGCGGACGGATGCGGCGCGGTCGTGGCCGCTCGCGTGCCGGGGGGTGGGGAGCTCGCGTACCCGCGTACCCACGCCGTGCTCGGTCTCGACGAGTCCCTCAGCCCTCAGGGCTGCAATGACCTTCTGGGCAGTGGCGCGGGAAATTCCCCATTCGGCCGCCATCTGCCGGTCGGACGGAATGAGGGCGCCGGCGGCGAGGCCGCCGCTTTCGATCTGACCCCTGACGTGGGCAATGACCTGCTGGTACGGCGGCAGTGCGCGCTGAATCTGCGGCATGTCGATTCCTCTCTCAAGTGGGTGAGCCGCTCACAGGCTAGCCCATGGCCTTGACAACAGGCTAGCGGCTAGGCCACCTTGATTGAGCGTCACCCGACGCACCATCAGCAGGCGCCGAAAATGGGCGCAGCCACGGCGGTCAGGCCGTGGCTGCTGGTGGGCAGTCCTGAGTGAGAGGACACCCACGTGTCACAGATTGTCGCAGGTCAACCTCCGAAACCCTCACGCATCGAGTCGCTCTCCCCCGCGCAGATCCGGTCCGCAGAGCGTGCTCTGTCCGCCGGTACGTGGGGCATCACGGCGGGCGCCGTGCTGTTCTCCGTCTTCACCGTCACGCCGCTCGTCGAGCGGGTCACCCCGGACGGGTGGGGGTGGACGGCCCCGATCCTGCCGCTGGTCGTGGACGCGGCGGTCGTCATCGTGGTTCGCCTCGATGCCACCGTGGACCGACTTCGTACTCCGGCGGGCCGGTGGCCGGCCGTACTGCGGTGGCTTACCGGTCTGATGACCTTGCTGTTGAACATCGGGGACAGCGCGCTGAAGGGCGATGCGACCGGGGTCGCTGTTCACTCGGTCGCCCCGCTGCTGCTCATCGTCACGGCGGAGGCGGCGCGTTCATACCGGGGCGCGATCGGTACCGCCCTTGAACAGATCGAGCGTTCACGGGCCGACGAGAAGGCCGAGCGTGAACAGGCCGCCGCCGCTCGTGAACAGCGGGCCCGGGCCGACCGTGAACAGCAGGCCGAGCAGCGCCGGGCCGACGAGCGTGAACGGGCCGACCGTGCCGAGCGGCTGGAGCGTGAACGCGCCGAGCGCGAGGCGGAGCAGGCCCGGGAGGCGCGGGAGTACGCCGCGACGATGGCCCGTGAGCAGGCGGACCGTGAAGCGGAGGAGCGTCGGCAGGAGCGCGCGGCACAGCAGGCGCGGGAGGACCGCGACCGTGCTGACCGCGACCGTGAACGAGCCGACCGCGACCGTGCCGCCCGTGAACGTGCCGACCGCGACAAGGCGGAGCAGGCAGCCCGCGACCTGGCTGCGGCCGGGCGCCGCGCGGCCCGTGAACAGCAGGCGCAGCGCCCCGTGAACACCCCCGCCCCCGCCATGAACAAGACGGCCCCCGCCGTGAACACCGAGCCGTCCACCCCCGCCGTGAACACGGCCAAGCTCAGCGAGCGGGCCGCCCGTGAACACATCGCCGCCACCGTGAACGCGAACGCGGGAGTCACCGTACGGGCGCTCGCCGACGCCACCGGGTGGTCGCTCGGGTGGGTCTCCGCCCGCCGGCAGGAACTCCAGACCGCGGGGGCCGACCAGTGACCGTCATCCCGCTCGGTACGCCCCGGGCGTGGGCGGTCGTCATGGCCGCAGCCGAGCACCGGTGCCACTGCACCGGGGCGTGCGGCTCCAAGCACAGCAAGAGCGCCATGCGGTGCGACCGGTCGACGCGGGACGCGCAGATGCTCGCCGCACCGGCGGACCTGGCCCTGTCCCCCGTCGCCGCTGCGGCCGTACCGGTGGCCGAACTCCTCGCATGGTGCCCGAGCTGCCACCGCAAGGCCGCCGCCCGGCAGCGGGCCGCCAACTGCGAGCGGCAGCGGGCCGAGCAGCCCGACCCCGACGCCCTGTTCGACCTCTGACCCACACCACCGGCTCCACCAACCGAGAGGACCCACCATGACCGCCGCCGAGTACCGCGCCGCCGCTGAACGCATCGTCACCAAGGACGTTCTGGCCCGCGGGCCGGTCACCCCCGACGAGTTCCGCAAGGCCGAGATCCTTGCGCAGCTCGCCGTGTCCGCGTCGATCTCCGAGACGACCGAAGCGCGTACCCCGCAGCTGTCCAACGCCTGACGCACCGCCCCGACCACCCCGACGAGCGAGGGGGGTGGGAGGCCGGTTCGACTCCGGCCCGGGGCACTGCCCACCGACCACACCGACCAGAGCGGAGACACGTGATGGAGCACCTCCCCACCCCCGTACAGCAGATGGTGGTGCAGCTCCCCGACGGGACGCACGCCTACGCCCCGATGCCTATGCAGCAGGCGCAGCAGCAGCCGCAGGTGGTCCACATCCACCAGGCCGCCCCCGACCGCACGGTGCAGCGCGTCGCGCTCGGCACGGGCATGGGCGCCGGGGCCGTCGCGTCCGCCGTGTACTTCGGCCCGCTGCTCATCGCCGCCATCACGTCGATGGCGATTTCCCTCGCGGTCGTGGCCCTGGTCGTCGTCGTCGTCGGGTGGGCCACGGTCACCGTGGTCCGCACCGTGGCTGGCACCGCCAAGCCCAAGCCCTGACCTCCCCCCGCTCCCGCTCAACCCACCCGAGAGGACACCCTATGCACTCCTACACCCGAGCCGAGTCCCGTGAGCGCGGCAAGCTGTTCCGCCGCGGCTTCAAGCAGGCGCTCGCCGACTGCGTTGACCCCGCGATCCGGCAGCAGATCGAGCGCATCGACCAGGCTGCCGCTGAGCGGGGACAGCGGGAGCTCACCGCCCTGCACACCGTGCGCGAGACGGACCGGCAGGCCGTCGCGCAGGCCAAGGCCAAGGTGCGTACCGCGTCCCGTGAGGAGAAGGCCGCGGCCCGGCAGGCGTTGCGGGACGCCGAGCAGCAGCTCAAGCGGTCCGAGAAGGCCGTCAGCAAGGCCGAGAACTTCTAGCGCCGCCACGGGGCGGCCGCCAATCCGCCAAGACAACCGGTCGCCCCGTGCCACCCGCCACTCAGCAGAGAGCAGGAGAGATCAGCATGACGGACCTCATGACGGAGACCACCGTGGGCACCCTTCACCACCTCGAAGACCACCGGGCCGCGCCCGTGACCCTGCTCAAGACCCCTGAGGCCGAGCAGGAGGCGCCCGCGCCGGCCGAAGCGGTCGACCGCCCGGACAACCCGTTGGCCGACTGGCTGACCGTGCCCGACGCGCCCGTGCTCCCCGCGTGGGCCCGGTCGACCGCCTCCATCAAGGCGAACGTCACGGCGTTCGTCCGGCTGTCGTGGTGGCAGGCCAGGTACCACGGCATCCGCACCCCCAAGTACCTCGTGAAGACGCTCCTGCTCGCCGCCCGCGGCTTCTACCGCGCCACCGTGGGACTCTGGCCGACCCTGTCCGCGCAGGACCACAGCGCCACCGTGAAGGCGCTCCGGGCACAGGCCAAGGCCAAGCCCGAGGATGTCGAGTTGGCGATGCGCCTCCAGCTGGCGCACGCCTCCCGTACCCGCACCCGCCGTTGGCGGTTCGGCGCGGCCGCGGTCGGTGTCGCCGCCGCCACCATCGGCATCATGCTCGCCGACCCGCTGTTGCAGACCGGTGTGGCCACCGCCGTGGTCACCCCGCTCGCCTACCTCGGCCGGGGCAAGGAGACGCAGTTCCTGGACCAGGGGGCGCCGCCGCTGCGGGTCGACATGTCCGCGCAGCAGCTCAACGACGCGCTCCGGGCGGCCGGCCTCCTGAAAAGCGGCCGGGCCTCCGACGACGACAAGGACGCCCCGCGGGTGTCTTGCTCGATGGGCCCGGTACGTGACGGGCGGGGGTGGGCAGTGATCTTCGACCTCCCCCGCGGTGGCGGGAAGACCGCGTCCGACGTCCTCGCCAAGCGGGAGGTCATCGCGCAGGAACTCGGAGTCGACGAGATCCAGGTCATCATGTCCCGCGTCCGCGCGGCCAAGGGAGGCAACGCCGGCCGGGTGTCCATGTGGGTCGCCGACGACGACCCGTACCTCGGAGCGCCGAACCCCTCCCCGCTCGCCAAGGCCGAGACGTTCTCCATCTGGGACCCGATCCCGTTCGGGCAGGACGCCCGCGGCAACCGCATCAACGTGCCGGTCATGTGGCAGTCGATGTTCTTCGGCGGCCTGCCCCGCCGCGGGAAGACGTTCACCCAGCGCCTCATGACCGCGGCCGGGCTGCTCGACGCCTACGTGCGGCACTACATCGCGGACGGCAAGGGCGGCGCCGACTGGATGCCCATGCGGGCCGTCGCCCATCGGCTCGTCATGGGGGCCGAGGATGACGCCATCAAGGCCCTGAAGGCGATGTTGGCCGAGCTGCTCATCGAGATGGAGCGCCGCTTTGCGATCCTGCGGGAGCTCCCCACCAGCATCTGCCCGGAAGGGAAGCTCACCCCGGAGCTGGTGCGGCTGAAGAACATGCCGGTCATCTTCGTGACGATCGACGAACTGCAGGAGTACTTCACCGCGATGGACAGGGACGACCGGGAGCAGGTCATCAACGACCTGTGCCGCATCGCCCGCCGTGGTCCGGCCGCCGGATTCGTCAGCAACTTCGCCTCCCAGCGCCCGGACGCCGAGTCCGTCCCGACGAAGCTGCGGGAGATCATCACCCTCCGGTACTCGACGCAGGTCGTCGACAAGGCGAGCAGCGACATGGTTCTCGGCAAGGGCAAGGCCGCCCAAGGGGCCGACGCCTCCGTCCTGTCCGAAGACCACGTCGGCACCGGCGTACTCGTCACCGGGCCCGCGTCCTACGTCACCGTTCGCGCCGACTACCTCGACGGCCCCGGGTTCGCCGCCCTGTGCGCCAAGGGCCGCGCGCTGCGGCAGGCCGCCGGACAGCTCACCGGGAACGCAGCCGGAGACGTCACCGCGGCCGCGGACGCCGCAGGCCTCCAGCTCCCGCCGATCCTCTCGGACGCCCTGGAGGTGATGCGGCACTCCCCGCGCATGTTCACCACGGACCTGCTCGCCGGTCTCGTCAACCTCGACGAAGACGTGTACGGCGACTTCAACGCCGAGCGCCTCGCCGCCGAGCTCGAAGCGGCCGGCGTGAAGCGGACCAGCAAACAAGTCAAGATCAGCGGCACCAACGCGGCCGGGTACCAGCGGCGCGACATCGAAGGCGCCGTCCCCGCCGAGATCCTCCTCGAGTAGAGGGGGCTCCCCCTACCCAACCCCCCGGGACCACCCCCACCACCGGCACCCCCAGCACCCTTCTCCGGGGCCCGGAAGTAGCGGGGACCCCTTACCCGGGTCATGGGGGAGGTAAGGGCCCCTGACCAGCAAGGTAAGGCGGGTAGAGGGGGGCGCGGCCGGAAGCCCCGCCCCCTCCCCGGCCCACGATTCGCGAGAGGACAGCCCATGTTCCAGGCAGGCGCCGAAGTCCGGATCACCTCGTGCGAGGACAACCCCCGCGCGGCCGGCCGCACCGGCAGGATCGTCGACGAAGTACCGCCCGGGCCGCTCACCGGCGGCCGGTGGACCGTCCACCGCGTCGGCCTCCTGATCGGCCCGGTCCTGTGCCACCCGCACGAACTCAGCCCGACCGGCCGCTAGCTCAGCCCGCCCCCACCGGACCCCCCGTCATCACGACGGGGGGTCTCGTCATTCCTCCGCACCGCCGCCCCCGGGAACGTCGGCCGCCCCTTCAGCCAGGCAGGCCGAGCAGGCGCAACGGCAGGGGGAGGCGACCACGGCAGGGGAGCGTCACTGTGACGTTCTACTGCTGTCACTGTGACGTTCTTGCTCGGAACGGAAGGCGTCACTGTGACGTTCTTCGGCACGTCCATGGCCGAGCGTTCACGGAGAACCGCAGCACCCACCGCCGCCGCGATCTCCTCCCGCCGGCGCCGAGCCTCATACGCCCGCTGCCGACACGAGCGCTTGCAGTACCGCCGCGGCTTCGTCCCCCGCGACTCCGGCACCGGCAGCCCGCAGCCCTCCCAGGCGCACACCGGATCGGCGGAGGGTGGGGAGTTCGTCTCGTCCATCCTGCGACCGTACCCAGCGCCCGGGGGAGCGCCCTCTCCGCCCCACGCCCGGGGAGACCGGGCCCCGTGGCAGGCAGCTCGCTGTACGGGTTTCAGAAGCCCGCGTAGCTCCGCGCGAACCGTGGACAGTCGTAATCGCAGTCGCCCCCGGAGCGGTCATGCCCGCAGTCCGGGTCGAGGTCAGGGTCCGGCGCCGGTACCGGACGGGCCGCGGGGGACGTGATCGGCAGCCATGGCGCCCCGTACTCCGGGGTCGGGCGAGATGTGGTCATGTGTCCGACGATGCCAACTGTTAGGCGTATGCCCACATATGGCACGCGCGGCTGCCCGCAGAACCGCCCCGCTGCCGCAACGCCCTGTAGGTCACGGTCCGTCACTCCATGCCCCGATGTGCGGCAGTTGTGTCCTGCCCTGTCGCCTCATGGCGCCCCTGTCACCGTCAAATCGCCCTGACCTTTGGTGTTACATCTATGCCAGAAATCGAGTACAGTCGCGGGCATGACGACGACTCCCCGCACCGCGCTTCGGCTCGTGATGTACCTCCGGGTCTCCACTGGTGGACAGCTCGACGGCTACGGACTCGACGCCCAGGAAGCCGACTGCCGCCGCTGGGCCAAGAAGCACGGACACAAGATCGTCGCCGTGCGCACAGACGGGGCCGTCACGGGGAAGTCCACCGACGACGAGCGCGCCGGCCTCACGGAGGCGCTCGCGATCCTCGCGGACGGCAGCAGCGCCGATGGGCTGCTCGCCCCGAACCTTGACCGGCTCGCCCGTGAGCTGACCATCCAGGAAGCCGCCCTCTCCGTCATCTGGGCCTACGGGAGCCGTGCGTTCACCGCCGACCACGGCGAGCACCTTGCCGACGACGAAGACGACCCGATGCGCACGTTCGTCCGCCACGTCATGGGCGCCGCCGCGCAGCTCGAGCGCGGGCTGATCGTCAAGAAGCTCAAGGGCGGGCGCCGCGCCAAGGCCGCGAAGGGCGGATACGCCCACGGCGCCCCCGCCTACGGGCAGCGCGCCGCCGACAAGGAACTGACCGTCGACGACGACGAAGCAGCCGTCCTCACCCAGATGCGGGCGTGGCAGACCGAGGGGCTCAGCATCCGAGCTATCACGGCCAAGCTCAACGAAGCGGAGATCCCGACAAAGCGCGGCGGCCGGTGGCACCCGACCACCGTGAACCGGCTGCTCTCCCCCGACGCACGGGCCGCGGCCCGGCAGCAGTCCGCGCACTCGCGGGCCGCCGAACGGGAGCAGACCAAGCGCAGCCGCGCCGACCGCATCCTGCACCGCCTGACCTGACCGGCCAACCGACCGCCACACCAACGCGCCCACCCCCTGACCCCGCCAACTCGAAGGGCCCGCAGCCGACCACCGGCCGCGGGCCCTTCCGCATGTTGATGAACGTCATCTACTTGACGTACTTGCCGTGCCGGTGACGTACCGACGACCGCGGCCGGGGAGGGTCGATCGAATCTTCGGCCCGGACCCGGGCGACCCAACCGCCCTTCTCGCCCGCTTTTTTGCGCGGGCAGAATCCCAGCCCCGCGCCCAGCTTTTATTTTTACGCGTGAGGGCCGAAACCCACGGCAGTGATCTTGCTCCGTTGCCTATCAGTGCAGGTCAGAACG
>Ga0233365_1000929_pt1 | contig 13088 bp, 13 predicted proteins | sample ElkDunMinimDraft_27_FD_191535 | JGI IMG/M metagenome (GOLD analysis project Ga0233365, IMG submission 191535) | Fecal eukaryotic communites from dung pellets of Tule Elk in California, USA - Elk Dung C36 | ecosystem: Host-associated > Mammals > Digestive system > Large intestine > Fecal | place...
TCTTCCTCCTCGCTGACTGAGCCCCATCCCCCCCCTCGTCCGGGCTGGGGAAGGGATTCCCCGGGGGGCGTACGGTCCTGGTCCGCCGATTTCTTGACGCGTCCCTCCCTCCTGTTAGAACCATCGCCTCATGAAAGCCGCTTCCTTCATCTGCTCCGCTGTTTCCGCTGCCGCCGTCCTGTCATTGGCAAGCTGTGTCTCGAACTACCGGCTTCCCAAGGACTACACTGGACCAACGGCGGTGATCCGCAGCTCCCATGAGGAAGTGGGATTGGTGAAGGCGAAGGGATGGTATCTTGGTGAGGTTGACGGGAAATTCGTCCCCAACAGCAATCCGGTGGCGACTCCCTACGGCGGCGGGATGGCAGTGACGCTGAAAGAGCGCGAGACGGTTATCCCCGCGCAGACGACCACGCTGAAGCTGGTCGGCTCCACCATCTATGCCGCGGATGGCGCTGCGATGGGGGATGCGCTCATCGGTGGCGCCCGCTATGTTTCCGGCACCATGACCTTCACCCCGAAGGCTGGCGGCAACTACCGCGTGAAAGGCATCCTCGAGCCGAAGGGTCAGGAGTCCGTCTGGCTGGTGGACGAGAAGACCGGCAAGCTGGCCGGCGAAAAGATCATGAAAAAGTGACCAGGCGGTGGCGTCCTGGGATAGGAGCGATAAGGATTTGCGGGGGGTGGTATTTCTGATAGCCAGCTAGTCATGAAGCTCCATCTGTTCTGCTTTCTGTGCCTCGCCGGATTCGCCCGAGCTGCAGAGCCGGTGGCTTTTCCCATGGAGCTGGGCACCCTGACGACCGTCGGTGCGGGCAGCCGCACGTATGATGGCGTGAAGGTGGTCAGCAGTGATGCGGTGGGCATCAAGATCATGCACGAAGGCGGCACCTCACGGATCGCCTACGAAAAGCTGCCGCTGGAGCTGAGGCAGCGCTTCGCCGTCGATCCGGAGGCGGCGAAGGCACAACTGCGCAAGGAGGCGGAGCGGAACGCCGCGCATGATCGCGCCGTGAAGAATGGTATGGAGACGACCGTGCCGGAGGGAGGGACAACGACCGTGCCGGAACCCGCCGGGCCGGAAGTGGCGGGCGAAGAGGGTGAAGAATCCCAGGAGGCGTTCATCCATCGGATTCTGATGGACAGCAGGCCCGATGGAACGGGCAAAACCAGGGTGGAGCGCATCACCGCGATGAAGGATTATATCGAGCGGCTGCATCAAGAGATCGCAAAATTGGATGCCGACATCCAGCAGCGGGATGAGCGCGCTTCCCGCCGCGCTTTCAGAAAGGCCAAGAGGTCCAACATTAGCTCGGGCCAATCGCAGGACTCGGGGAAACAGCATGAAGCTTACAACGAGGCGAGGAAGAAACTGCATCAGAAGTTGAAGGAAGCCGGCCAGGACCTTGACGAGCTGGAGGGTAAGTGACGGCATAGCAGGATGCCGCCGGACACGATCCGGGGGATGAGTGGCTCCCGGCCCTACTGCGGGGCGGTCAGCGCCTTGCCATTGTCACTTGGTCCGAGGTTTTCGAGGAATGGTACCGCCTTCTTCGCCCAGGTGACCGGGTCCGGGTAATCATGGGAATCCTCGCCGAAGGTGCTCTGGAGCATCTCCGTATCGATGATGCCCGGGTTCAAGGCGACTGCGGCCATCCCATCCGGGAGTTCCTGGGCCAGCGCCTGGGTCAGTCCTTCCACGCCCCATTTCGTGCAGCAATACGGAGCGACTTCAGGGGAGGTGGAGCGGCCCCAGCCGGAGGAGAAGTTCACGACCACCCCGGTGCCTCGGCCGGTCATGGAGGGGAGGAATGCCCATAGCACATGGTGGACGCCTTTCAGGTTCACATCGATCACGCGGGAGAACTCCTCCGGTGGGACTTCCCACAGCGGGGCGTTGGCATTGATGACGGCGGCGTTGTTCAGCAGCAGGTCAGGGGCACCGGGGCCGTCCATCACATCCAGCGCGAAAGAGGCGACCTCCGCGGCCGATGTCACATCGCATGGCCGGATGAAGTGTCCTTCCCCCAGCTCCGCCGCCAGCTTCGCTGTCGCATCCGCCTTCGTTCCACAGCCGGAAACCTTCCAGCCGCGGGTGACGAACAAGCGTGCCATGGCGAGGCCCAGGCCGCGCGTGCATCCAGTGATGAGGACGTGTTTCATGACAGGTGCAATACCTCATCCACCGGCGGAATGCACCCGCTTTCATGAATGTGTTATCGCTTGATCCGATGGCTTCCGCATGGTCCATCTCCTGGATACTCCTCATGCCTCCCGAAGAAACCGCCGCCCCCATCCATGCCGCCACGGAGACTGCCAGGAACCATGGCGTCGTTCCTGACCGGTGTGACATCCTCCAGCGGGCGAACACCCTGGTGTTGCGGCTGACGGAGACATTGGTCGCGCGCGTCGTGCTGGATCTGGACGGGCCGCGCCAGGGCTTGGAGTGGTTTGCGAGGGAGAATGCAGTGGCCCGCCACCTCGCTGCACTGGGGGCTCCGGTCATCCCCATGCACCCGGACATCCCACCCGGCCCGCATGTGCACTCCGGTTACCCGATCAATTTCTGGCAATATGTCACCCGTTCAGAGGGGGACCCGGAACCCGGCGAGATCGGCCGGAGCCTCTTTTGCTGTCACGAACTGCTGCGGTCGTTCCGGGAGGAACTCCCGGAACTGGCCATCCCGGTGGAGAGCCTGGACCTTCTGGATACGCTGGAGGAAAAGTCAGCGTTCCCTGCTTCCGTCATCCGGTTGTTGCGGGATCGCCTGGTTTCCTCCTTGGCGGCATTGCGGAGCTTCCCGATGCAGCCACTGCATGGTGACGCTCACATGGGGAATCTCATGAACACCACCGGCGGGCTGCTGTGGACGGACTGGGAGGATACGTTTTCCGGTCCTGTGGAGTGGGACCTCGCATCCATCATCTGGAACGCACGCCTGCTCGATGAGGATCATGAAACGGCGGACGGCATTCTTTCCGCCTACGAAGCTGAAGGCGGCGTGATCCATCCGGACGCGCTCCACCATGGCATGGTCGCCCGGGCGGTGGTGATGAGCGCCTGGTATCCCGTCCTCTATCCGGAGCCATCCGCAGAGCGCCATGAAAAGCTCCGGCGGCGGCTGGATTGGCTGGAAAGTTGCTGAGCGCGAACCTGTTGCTCCAAGCGAGCGGGAAGGTGTGACAAATGCGTTTCTCTTGCACATTTGCGGTAGGCTTTCAAAGTTCTGCCCGCCCATGCCCTCATCAGCATCTCCTGCCCCAGGTTGGCAGCGGTTTCTCCCCCAGCTCTCCATGGTGGTCCGTCTGGTTCTTTGGATCCTTGTCTGCCTCTGCATTTCCCGCGGCCTGCTGATCTGGCTGAACCGTCATGCGATGGATGGTGCGACCCCCGGTTGGGAGTATCTGGAAGCCATGGCTGTCGGCATTCGGTTCGACGGCCGGATCGCCGCGTTCCTTGTGACGCCTTCCGTCATTCTCAGTGCGCTGTGCCTGAAGTTCGACCTGACGAAAGCAACCCGTCGCACCACCCTGGCCGCAGGCTTCCTGTTCACCATCCTCTGGCTGCTCCTCGGCACTGTGACGCTCGGTTATTTCAAGGAGTATCACAACCAGTTCGACCCCCACGTGCTGGGCGTGGTGTATGATGACTTCGGTGCGGTGGTGCAGACCATCTGGAAAACCTATCCGGTGGTCCGCGGCATCCTGGTGTTGCTGGCGATCATCGTCGGCCTTTGCTGGTTGATGCGGCGCTGGTTGCTGCTGGATTTCCCGCGCCGTCTTCCGTCAGCCCCCCGCACATTTCTGGGCAGGATCGCGTGGACCCTGGCGATCCTCCTTGTCCTCGCCCTTGGCCTCCGCGGTGCCGTGAAGGGACGGCCCGTCCAAGAGAAGGACGCGGGATGCACCCGCGACCAGGTTCTCAACCGCTGCGTGGTGAATCCGTTCTTCGCCCTGCATTACGCCATCGGCGCGCACCGCCGTTTGATGGATCAAGGAGGGCTGGACCAGTATTTGGATGAGAAGGAACTCAAGACCGCCTTCCGCGAGTTCGCCGGGACGGATGATCTGAAGACCGTGGATGACGCCTTCCTGAAGAAAGCCGCAGGACCAACCGGCCCTGCTCCGCGTCATATTTTCGTCGTGCTGCTCGAAAGCTACGATGGCTGGACGATGATGCCATTGCATGCCGCGTGGGACATCGCGCCGAACATGCTGCGGCTTGGCGAGGAAGGGGCGCGCGTCGAACGGTTCGTCGCCGCGTCGCGCAGCACGATGACTTCGCTGTCATCTGTCATCTCCGGGCTGGCCGATGCCGGTGTGATCACCAATGAACGCTCCCGGCCCGGCCAGCCTCCGTTCGCGACATCGATCGCCGCGCAGATGAACGGCCTCGGTTTCGAGACGCACTTCTTTTACTCCGGCCTTGGCACCTGGCAGAGAGTTGAGGATTTTGCAAAAGAGCAGGGCTTCAAGCACACCCACATGGGGCCGGACATGCCCAACAGCCCCGGCTCGAACGAATGGGGCGTCACCGACCGTGACCTCTACCAATACATCGAGCGGACCATCCGTCCGGATGTCCCCAGCTTCAGCGTGATCATGACCGCCTCCAACCACCGGCCGTTCAGCATCGACCTGGCCAAGGAAGGCTGCGAGGTGAAGGTGCCGGCGACCGGCTACCCGGCCTTCGGGGAGGGAAATGCCACCCTGCGGATGCTGGGTCACCACAAGTATTCCGACAAATGCGTGGGCGAATTTGTAGAGCGGATGGATGCGAAAGCTCCCGGCAGCTTCTTCGCGCTCACTGCGGACCATTGGGGGAGGGCGTTCCCGGGGCCACGCCCAAACATGATGGAGCAGGCGCTGGTTCCGCTGGTCCTTTGGCAGAAAGGCAGGGTTTTCCCTGACCTGTCGGGCGTCGGGGGGAGCCACTATGATCTCGGGGCCACCATCATCGAACTGGTCGCCCCCCAGGGCGCGTCCTACCACGCCATCGGAAAGAATCTCCTTGGCGCGGAGCCACCGGTCCATGCCCTGTCGCGGCTATGGGACATCGGCCCGGACTCGATCGTCGGGATGGGCGGAGAAGGACGGATGGAGACCCTTGACGGCCGGATGCTGGCCCAGCCTCCAGTGGATCTTCCGCAACAGCTCCGCCGCTACAATCTCCTCCACGGCTTGTCCTGGTGGAGGTTGATCGAAGGGAACGAACTCCCCAAGTAAGCGCCAGCTCAGCGATCCGGATTCGCCGGAGACAGGTGCCCCAACATGAAGCTCACCACCGGAGCGGGGTCTTCCAGTCCGTGGGGATGGTGCCCCGCATCATGATGGAGGACGGTGATCTCCCCGCCGAGCTTCCGGTAGCGCTCCGCCAGGACGGCCGTGTTCTCCGCCACCGGCACCACATCATCCGCATCCCCCACCACATGAAGGAGGGGGACCTTTGCTGCGGCGAGGCGTGAAAGTGGTTTCTCATCAAGGGCGTTTTCCTCGAATGCCTTCGCCTCCTCATCGCTTTTCCAGCCATAGAGGGTCTTCGCATGCTGCCAGTCCTTCGGGCTTCCCTTGCCCTTGCCAAATCCACCCGGCCAGCTTTTCAGGTCACAGACGGGAGCATCTCCATAAATGAAGGCGACCTTGTCCGGATTCCGCTGCGCCCACCGGTAGGCCATGAAGCCTCCGCGGGAAATGCCGATGAGTCCCACCTTCTCGGCGAATCCTTTTGAGACCATCACCTTGTGGAACTCATCCATCAGCCGGAGCTGCTCTTCACAGCCCAGCCGGTTGAAGTCGCTGATGTGTGCATGGTGGATGCCCTTTTCCAGTAGCTGCGGAACACCGGTCCGGTCCGTGAAAGCATCGGGAAACTCCGTACACCAGGTCCACGGCTTGCCCGGCAGGGGTTTGGAGGGTTCCACCACCCATGCCTTGTGACCGGACACTTCAAACCGATGGCGGGTGTGTCCGCGCCAGTGATCCGTGGAAGCGGGGGTGGAGGGGGTGCCTTTTGCCGACGGCTCCTGTGCATTTCCCCTGGCGGAAAGGAGGCTCACCGCAAGGGCAAGAAGGAGGGTAGGGATGGATCGCGGGCTTCTCATGAAATGGGGATGCCCACCATACGGAGAGAGAACCGGGATGTTTTCGGAGGGTGTTTGGCCCGTCCGGCAAGAGGCTCGACTTTTCATTGGGCTGGGTGGAAGGTCAGGGAGTATGAAATTCGCCAAGCTTCCTGCCGTTGTGCTGCTCCTCGCGATGGTGGCCGTTCCTTCCTGCGAGAAGGCTGCGGAAAAGGCGACGGAATTGGCGGGCAAGTTGGGGTCCCTGAAGAAGAAGGAGGACAGCACCATTCCTGAACACGATACCACTCTTCCGCCGCCGAAACTCGGAAAGTTGAAGGAAAAAAGGCAGACATCTCTCAGTATAGAGCCGGCCGCGCCGGTGGTGAGGAATCTCAGCGAAGGTGACTATGAAGCCTTCATTGCCTCACCCGGAAAGTTGGTGGTGGTGGATTACCATGCTGGCTGGTGTGGACCCTGCAAGATGCTCTCTCCCGTGTTGGAGCGGCTGGCGGAGGAGTCCGGCGGCCAGGTGGCTCTCGGCAAGATCGATGTGGATGCAAATCCCGCCCTCGCGGAAAAGGCGGGCGTGCGCAGCATCCCGGATGTGCGGGTGTTCCGGGATGGCAAACAGGTGGACCGCTTCATAGGCATCCTGGAAGAGCGCAAGATCAAGCAGATGTTCGTGAAGCACAGCCGTGGATTGGACGCCAAGGCACCGGTTTCAGCGGATGGTGGGATGACGCCAGCCGCTGTCGGCGCACAGCCAACTTCGGAGGGTGCCGCCGGGACATTCCAGCGCATGGATAAAAACTGGATGCCCCCGGGAATCCAGAAACGCTGAATGCCAGCAAGACGGGATGCTCCGCGCACGTTTCTTCGGGATGAACCTCCGAATCATTTCACTGGCGGTGTTCTGCTTTTCATCGATTGCGGCTGCCCTGCCGGTCGTGGATCTCTCAGGAGAGGTGGAGCGGCAGGTGGTGGTGGAGCCAGGCACCCCGGAAATCTATCAGGGTCATCCGACGACAGTGTTGCTGCCGGACGGTCGCAGCCTTTTCGCCGTCTGGACACTGGGTCATGGTGGTCCTTGCGGGCCGATGAAGAGGAGCGACGACGGTGGCTGGACCTGGAGTCCGCTGCTGCCGGTGCCGGAGGACTGGAAGACGGTCCGCAATTGCCCCGCGATCTACCAGCTCGCGGATCCGCAGGGGAAGACCCGGCTCATCGTTTTCGCAGGCCAGGGACCGGGTGGCTCCCGGCAGCCTGACAACGGGATGATGCACCAGTCATTCTCTGAGGATGGTGGAAAGACATGGTCCCCGATGAAGCCGAACGGTCTGGAGTGCGTGATGCCATTCTGCACCATCTCGCCGGTCGAACGAGGGAAAAAGCTCATCGGCCTGACGAATATCCGCCGCCCCGGGGATACGGAGGACCGCTACTCCAACATCCTCACCCAGAGCGAATCCACCGACGGCGGACTCACTTGGTCGCCATGGAGGGTGATCCTCGATCTCGATCCGCTGAGGGTTTGCGAACCGGAGGTGATCCGCTCCCCGGATGGCCGCCAACTGCTCTGCCTCTACCGTGAGAACCGGAAGAGGGAGACAGGCTTCATGACCAGTGACGATGAAGGGAAAACCTGGTCGTCCCCGCGACGGTTGCCGCAGGCATTGGTCGGGGACAGGCACAAGGCACGGTATGCTCCGGACGGCAGCCTGGTCATCTGCTTCAGGGACAAGTCGTCCGCCTTCGGGACGATGAATCATTTCGTCGCGTGGGTGGGCCGGTACGAGGACATCCCCCATGAAGGACGGGGGATCCGGGTGAAGCTGCTCCACAGCCATGCCGGAGGGGACTGTGGATATCCCGGCCTGGAACTTCTGCCGGACGGCACCTTCGTCGCCACCACCTACATCAAATATCGTCCAGGTCCCGAAAAGCACTCGATCATCAGCACCCGCTTCCGGTTGGATGATCTGGAGAAACGGTAGATCCCATTTTCGCTATGAATCCCGCCCCATCCCCGCCGGTCATCGATTGTCACGTCCACCTGGTCGGAAACGGCAGAAGAGGCAGCGGGTGCTGGATCCGGATGAGCGGGTGGCACCGCTGGCTCGGCGGGTTCATGGCCAGGATGATCGGCATGCCGGTGGGCTTCGAGCATGAGGACTTCGATACCGCGTACGTATCAAGGCTGGCGGATTTCGTGAAGGAATCTTCCGCCGACCAGATCCTCCTTCTCGCCCAGGAAGAGGTGTATCATGAGGATGGGACGAAGCGGGACTTCGGCTCTTTCCACGTGCCGAACGACTATCTGTTCGAAGTCTCCTCCGGAAATCCCGCCTTCCTTCCTGCGGTTTCCATCCATCCCGCGCGGAAGGACGCACTGGAGGAACTCGACCGCTGCCTGGCAAAGGGAGCGCGTGCCCTGAAGCTGCTGCCGAACTGTCTGGATGTGGATTGCTCCCGTCCCGCCTATGACCCGTTCTGGGAGAAAATGGCGGAAGCAGGCCTGCCGATGCTGGCCCACACCGGTGGGGAAATGACCGTGCCGGTGGCGAACAAGCTCTATCAGGATCCGCGCTACCTGGAGCGTCCGCTGGAGATAGGGGTGAAGATCATCGCCGCCCACGCCGCCAGCAACAGCAGCCTGTGGGATGAGGATTATTTTGACGTGCTGGTGGAGATGATGCGGCGTCACCCGAACCTGTATGCGGACAGCAGTGCGCTGAATACTCCGGTGAGGAGTTCGGCATTCGCCAAAATACTCCGCTGCGATCTGGCGGACCGCTTCGTCCACGGTAGTGATTTCCCGGTCCCTGTCGGCACCTGGTATGCCCGCGCTCGCGGCTTGGTTGATGGACCGGCGAGGGCAGCGGCGGCCCGCATTCCGAACCTCATCGAGCGGGACTTCGCCCTGAAAAAATCGATGGGATTTCCCGACGGGCACTTCACCCGTGTGGGGGAGATTCTCAGAAACGTCGGCTGAGGAGCTATTTGGTCTCTCCGGCGGGGGGTGATTCCTTGAGCAGGCCGGCTTTCATCAGCTTGTCCGCGGTCGCCGAGAAGTTGCGGTTTCTTTCCCCTGCGGAGGGGCCACCGTCTTCACCCATCATCTCCTTCATTTCCTTGTCGAAATAGGCGTCCTCATGGGCCGGCTGTTTGGTGGGGTCGATGCCCATCATCGTTGTAGCCTCGTCGATCTGTCCTTTCCGGGAGCCGATCTTCGCGAGCGCCTCGTTGTACTTCGCCTTCATGGCCTGGACGTCGGTCACGCTCTTCAGATCCTTGAGGACCGCCTTGAATGCGGTCACGCGGTCCGGATTGGAGATGAACCATCCCGTTCCGCCCGCAGTGAATCCGACGAGCAGGATCATCGTGACAAAGAACGAGATGCGGGCATTCCGGCGGCGGCGGGCGATCCTCTGGTCGATGATGCGGGAGAATTCGTCGCTGCTGGAATCGAAGGATCCCTCCGGCGCTTCCTGTGCCTGTTGCGGCCGGACAAATTGGAAGGCGGAGGCGGGCTGGTGCTGCGCGGCGGCTTCCGTCGCCACTGGCGCTTGCACTGCATCTTGAGGGCGGGTGAACTGCCATGTTTGGGGTGCCTGGCCCCCTGCCTGCTGATGACCCGGTCCCTGCGGTTGGCTGAATCCCTGACGATCTTGCATGGATCAGATCATTATATTTATATCATCCGACTGTAAATATGACTTAAGCACGCAATTACGTATAATTCCTGCTGAAATTGCGGAGTTTGAGATAGATTGTCGAAGTTATGCGTGGTTTATGAGGGGCCTGTCACCCTTCTTCGGGCCTGCACCACCGGGCTGGAATCCAGTTCCAAGCCTTCCGCCTGCCTTGCGACGAAACGGAGCAGCTTCGTTGCGGTGGGTGTGGGCAGCCTTTTCTGTAGCCCGAGCTTTGTCCGGATATCCGGCGGTAGCAGGCCAACGGATGCGGAGATGATGGCCTTGTTCATAGAGCGCAGCGGTCGTGGCAATAGAGGCAGCGCCTCCAGGATTCCAAGGAACTCGGAGAGGATCTCCGAAGGCTCCAACCGGGGTAGCGTGCGGGTGAAAAGCTCCGTGAGCTCTTTTTCGGAAACCGGGGCTGCCTCCGCTCCATAGAGGCGTGAGATGGGCGCGCCTTCTTCGTAATATCTGTCGCGTTCGGCCTGATCGAGCGGGGCCACATATTGATGATAGGCTTCCAGGAACCCAAAGGCAGCGGTGGCATGGACCCACCGGAGGAGTTCGGGATCGTTGGCCTCATATGGGATGCCATCAGGAGTGGTCCCGCGCACCTGGTCATGCATGCGGCGGACGCCGGAGATCATGCGCGTGGCCTGGCTGCGGGCTCCATAGACGGTGACCATCGCGGCCATGCCGGTCCGGCGCATGCGCTTCAGGGGATCGGTGCGGAAGGTGGTGTGGTCCCACACGCCGGAACGAACCTTCGGCTCGGCGAGCTCCAGCAGCACAGCGGTGATGCCGCCGATCACCAGGGAGACCGGATTGGCGAAGACCCGCCATGAGATCGAGTCGGCGGGAACCAGCGCTGGCTCGCCGACGGGCTGGCTGAGGTCAAGTGGACGGCCGCTGCCATCATCAAGTTGCTGGCGGAACATCTGATCGAGTCGTGCAGCGAGAAGTTTTCCGATCATATCAGTTCCAGCCGTAACCGGCGCGGCGGTGTGTGGTGATGCGGATGTCCGTCAAATGGGAGCTCCGCCCCGTTTGACCGGGCCTGTGTGCGGAGCTACTGATAGGCATGAACCCTGTCACGGACAATACCGAGAAGCGACGTTTCGAGCTGTTGGAGGACGGCAAGCTTGCCTTTGCGGATTACCGGGAGGCGTCGGGGGTCCTGGTGCTGCCCCATGTGGAGGCGGATCCCGCATTGCGGGGACATGGGGCGGCCGGTCGGCTGATGAAAGGCGTGCTCGACATCGTACGGGGCCGTGGACTCAAGGTGCGCCCCGTCTGCAGCTATGCGGTGGCGTTCATCCAGCGACATCCGGAGTATCACGATTTGGTGATCTGACCGCTCAGTGTCGCAGCGGGTTGGGCCACTTGGATGAGATCCACCTCAGCCTCGTGCAGGGACTGGCTCATGTTGGTCTTCATCTGCCACGTTCCGGAACGATCGAGCTGCAGGAGCCGGTCGTGGTATTCGATCAACGTGCTGCGATGTCCGACGCTGATGGAGCCTATCCCCGACTCCTTGAGCAGTTGGTAAAGGTGTGCCTGGTTCTCTTCGTCGAGGGCGCTGGTCGCTTCATCAAGGAAGGCGAATTTCGGCTGCCGCAGGAACAACCGTGCGAATGCCACCCGCTGCTGCTCACCGAGCGAGAGGACATTCCCCCAGTCCACCACCCTGTCGAGATCACCGTCCACCCGATCGAGCACATCCGTGAGATTCACCTTTCTCACCACCTCGAGGATCTGTTCATCCGTGGCATCGCGATCCGGGTAGGGGTAGAGGAGCTGGTTGCGGAGGCTCCCTTCCACCATGTAGGGGCGCTGTGGCAGGAACATGAGGTCCACCAGCATCGGGCGTTCGAGCAATCCCGAACCGCTCATCCACAAGCCGGCGATGGTTCTGAGCACGGAGCTTTTTCCGGTTCCGCTGGGACCCATGATCAGGAGGCTTTGTTTCGATTCCAGTTGGAAGGATAGCTTGGACACCAGCGTTTTGGCATCGGTCGGAGTCTGGATCGTGAGTTGGTCCAGCTTCACCGTGGATCCACCTTCGTCCACACCCTGCGCCTTGATGAGTTCCGCCCGTTGCTCCTCGGCATCATGCTCGTCCAGGCTGTTCCAGAGATTTCCCAGGCGCTGGACACCGGCCAGATAGGAGCTGAGGCCGCCGAACTGGGTGATGATCATGGAGGCCGCCGCCAGGACCTGGCCGAAGGCAGCGGCCGCCTGGGTCACCTCGCCGAACTCCACTTCCCCACGCATGAACATGGGGGCAACGATCATGAGCGGAACCACCAGGGCAAAGTAGTTGTAGCTGTTGGTGAAGAAGGCGAGATTCCGGTTCAGTCCGATGATGGCCGCGGTGTTCCGCACCACGGCGGCGAAGCGGTGCACCAGATCGAGATGCTCGCGTTTCTCACCGGCATAAAATGCGATCGACTCGGCATTGTCGCGCACCCGGACGAGGCCGTAGCGGAAATTCGCCTCCTTCTGATATTGCAGATAGTGGCGGTTCACCAGCTTCCTGCCGATGAGGATGCTGAGGGCGGTTCCAACCGTGGCGTAGATCACCATGGTGCCGACCAGCATCCCGGAAATCGTCCAGAGCACCCCGGTGAAGGCGATCAATGTGACGGCGGAATTGAGGGCGATGAGGAAGAATGCCAGCGAACTGGTGGTGAAGTTCATCACATCCTCCGTGATCCGCTGGTCCGGGTTGTCGATTTTCTCCGAGCCCCGGAGGATGTAGTAGGCCCGGTTGTTGAAGTAGCGCTTCAACAGATGCTGCGTCATCCACTCCCGCCATAGCAGCGCCAGACGTTCCTCGACCCAGCGGTAATAGACACCGATGGGCACCGCCAGAACGAAGCTTCCGAGATACCATCCGAGGGATTGCCAGTAACTCCGGAGGTCCCTCTCCGCGATCGCGGTCATGAAATCCCGGGCGGCATAACTCATCAACACCTGCACACCACCGACGGCCAGGGACAGCAGGATCAGGATGATGAAGAGGATACGCGCCCTGCGCCGCCGTTCGGAGGAATAGAAGGCACGCGTGATCAGTAAGAACTGGCTCAGGGTCTTCCGTAATTTCTGGCGATCCGCCGCCGGATCAGGAGATTCGGGTGGTGGCGGATCATTTCCCATTGGATGGACGGAGAGTAATCCGCGCAGTTTATTTTTTCAACGGGTTGCGGAAAGGATTTATCGGTCGGATTTGGAAAATTCCCACCTGCCGGTTGGAAGCTAAAAGCGAAATTCGGCCTGAGCGTTGTGAAACTTGTTGAACGTGATCCGGGCAAATGAGCGGAACAGCGTG
>Ga0233365_1000930_pt1 | contig 13080 bp, 8 predicted proteins | sample ElkDunMinimDraft_27_FD_191535 | JGI IMG/M metagenome (GOLD analysis project Ga0233365, IMG submission 191535) | Fecal eukaryotic communites from dung pellets of Tule Elk in California, USA - Elk Dung C36 | ecosystem: Host-associated > Mammals > Digestive system > Large intestine > Fecal | place...
GTCCACGCGCCGGTCTGTTTGACGGTGACCGCCCACTGTTTGCGGGTTCGCCACACCAAGACCGCCAGCGCACCTCCGATAAAGGCGGTCACGAAGGTGACCATGGGAGCCCCCGCCAGCCAGGCGAAGCTCGCCAGCGGGGAGTCGGCCTGGCTGAAGGCCAGCCGACCCCACGGGAAACCACCGAACGGCGTACGGCTGCGCAGCGCCTCCTGCCCCACCCAGAGGATGGCGGTGACCAGGGGCCACAGCATCCGGTGCCGGTCGACGTAGCGGCCGGTGAATGCGATCGCACCGCCCAGAACCGCGAAGTACAGCGCCTCCAGCAGTGACAGCGCCACCCAGGGCACCGATCCGACCTGGGTCGAGGTCCAGCTCAACAGCGGCACGAAGAACGCCAGGCCGGCGATGAAGCCCAAGCCCAGTCCCGCGCGGATCTTGCGTCGGTGGCAGGCCACCGAAAGCCCGGCGACGCCAATGGGTGCCAGGAACCACAGGTCGTATGGCGGGAACGCGAACAGGAGAAGCACACCGGAGGCCGCCGCGATCGCCAACGCGACGGGCAGCCGCAGTCGGCGCCCGTCTGGGCCGACGCGCGTCACCGCGCGGTGGCGAACCGGTGGGTCGTCTTTCGGGGACGGCACGTCCGGTGCGTCGACTACAGCGGTCACAGGTACTCCTCGACAGGGGTTTCTACGATCATGACTCACGATCGTCGACTGCCAATCTTCCCCGGCTGGGTCACCCGGCTTGGAGGCTGGTCGGGAACTGTCGAATCGGCCGCGCCGATCAGCTGGTAGCGGGGGCCGGGGCCTCGAACGGTGACCGTCCGGTCAGGCTTCGGTGACGCCTCTTCGCAGGGGACGGCAAAGGGGCGTAGCTTGTTTCCGCCACGCCCCTCGCACGGTTTTCTCCCAGTCCCTGTACGGCCGGTACCGCCATGATCTCTTCGCCCCGCCTTCGGACCAACCCGATACCGACAGGATGTCCGGCAGCGAGCTGTTGTCTACTGGTGACGCGCGTCCATCGCGGCAATACCACACGGCGACCGTCTCGCACCGCTCCGCCGACCCCCGCGCGCTGGACCTGGCCGCCGGTCACGATGCGGCCGCGTCATGACCGATTGGTCCAGTCAGCGAAGGAGCAAAGCGAGTCGAGTCGCCCCCGACATAAGACGACGAACCCGGTAAAGACCCGTCGTCTTGGACGTTAGAAACGGTAAGCCCTGCCCCCCTATGGTTGTCAACCGGGTCCATGAAATTGGCTGTGCCAATTCCACACCAGTGAGTCAGGAGTGACTCATGAGGTTTCGTTTCAGCAGGTCAAGAGCGATACCGGGATGTTCGTCGGCCAGCAGTCCGGCGGCGGCCAAAACATAGGAGACATCGATGACAGCCGCTGGGTCCTCCGGAAGGGGGTAACCGCCGGCGGTGTCGGCGGCCGTCGCCGAACGCAGAACCGACACTGCGGCGGGGTGATTTCTCAGCACCCCACCGGAGCCGACGATCAGTCGGACGGCCCTGAGGTCTTTGCCACCCCGCAACGGTGATTGAGGGCCTCCCAGGCGCTCACCCCGCGCATGACGGCGCAGCGCGATCATGATGGCCAGTTCGGTCAGCCGCAGGTCGATCGCGGTCTCCTGGGGGCTGTCGGGCAGCCGGTCCGGTTGTGCGGTCCGCCAGGCGACCGCAGGTGCCAGATCGGCCTCGATCTCCCGGGTGATGAGCTGTTCGTCGACGGCGGCGGCCAGGATGCCCGCCGCGGTGTGGCGCAGCCCCAGGTCGCCTTCAACGGTTCGGGAGCGCCACGCGGTGCCGGCGACCTCACGCCGGGGGCCGGTGAGCTCGGCGTCGGGCGTCAACACCGAGTAGACGTCGGTCGTGGCGCCGCCGACATCGACGACGACCAGATCACCGACCGCGTCGCCTCCACCGGAGCCGTCGGCCAGCAGCTCGACCCCGGCCAAGACGGCGTCGGGGGTGGCGGCGCGCACCATCGCCTCGAACCGGGATGAGCTGGACAGCCGTTTGCCGGCGATGACGTGTCGCAGGAACACCTCGCGCAGCGCGGTGCGAGCCGGACCGGGCCGCAGGGTCCCGATGACGGGCAGCACGTTGTCGACCTGCTGCGCGACGCCTCCGGCGGCGGTCAGCCGGGCGACGATGTCACCGGCGGCGGCGTTGTTGGCGGCCACGACGACCGGTACCCGCAGTCGGGGGTTGTCGGCGAGCCCGCTGATCAAGCCCTCGGCGTGGTCACGCACCACGGTCTCGTCGCCGCCGTCGGTGCCTCCTGCGAGCAGGATCACGTCGGGGCGGGAGTCGGCAAGTTCGGTGAACTCGGCCGCTCCCATGGCTCCGGCCGCGATGTGCACCACCCGCGCGCCCGCCGACAGACCCGCGCGGTGCGCTGCGGTCGCGGTGACCAGGGGCTCGTTCCCGATGACGGCCAATCGCAGCCCGCCACCGGCCGATGAGCAGACGCGCAGCTCCCCCACCTCGGTGCCGGAGGGAAGCCGCGCTCCGGCGGCGTCACAGGCGACTGAGAGGCCGTCGAGGACGTCGGTCTCGATGGTCGTGGGATGGCTGGCCGCCGCCAGGAGGGTGCCGTCGGCGCCGATGGCGGCGACCTTGGTGAAGGTGGACCCGACATCGGCGCACAACAGGGCCGTCGTCACGACGCCACCGGCACCACGACGGTTCCGGTGGCCGTGGTGGCCACGATCGGCTCGGAGAGCACTTCGGCGGCCGACACCCCGCTCTCCGGGCGCCCCCGGCACACCACAGACAGGGTGAAGTCCACAGTGCGGCTGCGGGTGCCCACTCGGGTGATCACCGCGGTGGCCTCCACGACGTCACCGGCGCGAACCGGGGCCTTGAACTGCACATCGGAGTAGGACGCGAACAGCCCCTCGTCGGAGTCGGTCTGAATGCACAGTTCGGTTGCCACGTCGCCGAACATCGCCAGCGAGTAGGCGCCGTCGACGAGGTTTCCGGCGTAATGCGCGTGATCGTAGGACACGTAGCGCCGATGGGTGACGGTGAAGCCTTCGGCGGCCCGACTTGCCCGGGTCATGAGACGAGCTCCTTACTGGTGATGAGCCGATGTGTGATGTACGAGGCCACATCGGCTGGGGTGGTTCCTCGGCTGAAGATCTGGTCGACGCCCAACTCGTCGGCCATGGTCTCGTCGAACCGGGGACCGCCGATGATCAACAGGGGACGATCCTGCGGCGACAGCGCCTCACGGAACGCCGCCGACAGTTCCCGGGTGTTGTGGAGGTGGGCGTCGCGCTGGGTGACGACCTGGCTGACCAGCACCGCGTCGGCCTTCTCGGCGATGGCCCGGTTGACCAGGTCGGGTACCGCGACCTGGGCACCGAGGTTCAGCACCTTGAGTTCGCGGTAGTACTCCAGGCCCTTCTCACCGGCGAATCCCTTGATGTTCAGGATCGCGTCGATGCCGACCGTGTGGGCGTCGGTTCCGATGCAGGCGCCCACCACGACGAGCTTTCGTCCCAGTCGCTCCTTGACCAGCGAGTTGACCTCCTTGGAGGTCAACAGCGCGTAGTCGCGTTCAACGATGGTGACATCGTCCAGGTTGACCAGGTGGTTCACCTTGCCGTACACGACGAAGAAGGTGTGTGACGTGCCGATCTGGCTGGCGTGGACCACCATCGCCGGATCGATGCCCATCTTTCCCGCCATCTGGGCGGCAGCACCCTCGGACCGCTTGTCGTGCGGCACAGGCAGAGTGAACGACACCTGCACCATGCCGTCTCCGGTGGTGTCGCCGTAGGGACGAATGATGTTGCTCATCGTGGTTTCTCCATGATCGATTCGACGAGTCTCCACTCCAGGGTGGAGGGTGGTTCTGCGGTGGTCCTCCCGAGACGGTGGTGTCACTCCTCGCCGGGCGAGGCGTTCTCCAACAGGTCGCTGGCGGGGTTGTAGTAGTCGTCGGCGTGTTGTTCCACCCCGTCGAGTCCTCGCCCGGCGTCGGCGGGGCGCTTCATGATGCCGAAGGTCCCGTCACCGATCGCGCCGAGAAGTCCGTCGTCGACGATCTTCTCCAGCAGATCCACCGCCTCGCCGAGCACCTGTTGCGCCCGCTGTGCGATGAATCCGTCGGCGGGCGGATGGAAGTCCTCGACCAGGCCACCGCACGCGTTGAGCACGTAGCGGACGTTCTGCAACGCGATGTCGCGGTCGGACAACCACGGCGTCACGACCGCTTCGGTCATCATGCCCACCAGCAGGATGCCCTGTCCGGTCATGGCTCCGGCGAGGTTGAAGAAACCGTCCAGGAGGTTGCCCTTGAACACGTCACCGGTCATGTGACGGGTCGGCGGCATCCACTTCAGCGGGCAGTCGGGGAACAACTGCCGCGCCAGCATGGCGTGCGCCAGTTCCATGCGGAACGAGTCCTTCAGATCGGGGTTGATCTCGAAGGCGTGTCCCAGACCCAACAGGTCGTCGGACAGGCCGGCCTCGTGAGCGAAGAACTCGTTGAGCAGCTGCGACACCGTCACGGTGTGCGCGGCGTCGACGGCGTCGGCGGTGGTGAGGTAGTTGTCCTCGCCGGTGTTGATGATGATGCCGGCTCGCGCGTGGATCTGCCGGGACAGCCGCTGGTCGACGAAGGTGCGGATCGGGTTGATGTCGCGGAACAGGATGCCGTACATCGAGTCGTTGAGCATCATGTCCAGTCGGTGCATCCCCGCCAGCGCGGCGATCTCGGGCATGCACAACCCGGAGGCGTAGTTGCACAGCCGTACGTAGCGGCCCAACTCCCGAGACGTCTCGTCCAGTGCCGCTCGCATCAGGCGGAAGTTCTCACCGGTGGCGTAGGTCCCGGCGAAGCCCTCCCGGGTTGCGCCTTCCGGAACGTAGTCCAGAAGGGACTGACCGGTGGAGCGGATCACCGCGATGACGTCGGCACCGGCCCGCGCGGCTGCCTGAGCCTGCGGGATGTCCTCATAGATGTCACCGGTGGCCACGATCAGGTAGATCCACGGACGCTGCTTCGGGTTACCGATCTCGCCGACCATGCGGTCGCGTTCGACCCGACAGGCGTCCACTCGCGCCAGCCCGGTGCCCACCGCCGCGCGGGACGCCTCCCGCGCCGCGTCGGCCTCGGCCCCGGTGGGGACGGTGAAGGAGACCGCCCCGGCCGCCGCCTTGTGCGCCAACAGGGTCAGGTCCTGATGTCCTTCGCTCAACAGCGAATGGAACACCGGAAGCGCCGCGCCGTGTGAGATGCCCACATCGGAGCGCACCGCGTCCAGCAACCGGTTCACCCACGGAATACCGTCGGGGTCGGCACCGGACAGACCCGCCAACCGCAGCATCGCGCGCTCCACGGCCACCGTGGTGTGACTGGTAGCCAGGTCGACCACCGGTTGGCCCGCCTGTTGCGCAAGGCGGCGAGCACGGGCGATGAGATCGGCGTCCAGTGGCAGCCGAGCCGGTTGGGTCATTACTGGTTCTCCTCGTCGAAGATGGTTTCACCGTCGAGCACGGTACGACGGCAGGTCGGCAACGGCACGTCACCGGACAGATCTGGCAGGCCCGCCTCGGTCCGGTCCCACACCGCGAGAGTGGCCGGGCTGCCCGGCACCAGGACACCGGCGCTGTCGTCGCCCAGCGCGCGCCAGCCGCCGCGGGTGTGCGCCGCGAAGGCCGCCGTCGGCGACAGTCCCTGAACCGGGTTGCGGTGGTTGACGGCGGCGGCGACGCCGCCCCACGGGTCCAACGGGGTCACCGGTGAATCCGAACCCAGCGCCAGCGGCACTCCGACTCCGGCCAGCGAGCCGAACGGGTTGGAGGCCAACGCGCGCTCGGTGCCCAGTCGGGTCGCGTACATGGCGTCGTCGCCGCCCCAGCGGGCGTCGAACGACGGTTGGACACTGGCGTACAGACCGAAGGTGACGAACCCGGCGATCAGCGACTTGTCCAGCATCTCGGCGTGCTCGACCCGGTGGCGGCCGGCGCGAACCGTGTCCAGGCCAAGGGTCTGCGCCGCGGCGGCGACGCCGGTGATGACGTTCTGGATGGCCTGGTCACCGATGGCGTGGAATCCGCCCTGCATCCCGTATCCGGCGCAGTTGATGATGTGCTGCTCGACGTCCTCGGCCGACAGGTAGGCGTGCCCGGAGGTTTCGGCGTCGGAGTAGGGCTCACGCAACGCCGCGGTGTGCGCGCCGATCGATCCGTCCACCGACAGGTCACCGGCACAGGCGTGGGCGCCCATCTCACGGGCTTTGCCAGCTGCTGCCAGTTCGCCCCAGTATCCGTAGACCCGAGCCAGTGACTCGGCCTTGGCCAGCGCAAGCAGGCCGGTGAAGTCGGCCTCGCCGCCACCGGATCCGTCGGCGGGCATCCCGCACTCCACCACAGCCGCGATGCCCAGTTCGGCGGCTCGCTGAAGAGCGGCGCGCTGCCAGTCGGTGCGCTGAGTGTCGGGAATCGCCGCCGACGCCGCGGTGCGCGCGTGCCGGTGGGCGTAGAGGGTGAGGACACCGGTCTCGTGGTAACCCTCCATATCGGAGAGTTCGGGCCGCTCCAACAACAGTGCCGCCGAGGCGATTCCGGTGTGCCCGCAGGTGCGGGTCAGGTAGGCGCGACGACCGGCGACGGCGCGGGTCACCTCTTCACGGGTGGGCAGCCGCGGGTCGTCCCACTCGGTCTCGTCCCACCCGGCTCCGAGGACGATCGCGGTGCGCGGCAGCTTCTCAGCGGCGGCGGATACGGCGTCCAGCAACTCGGTGGCGTTCTTCACCAGCGACAGGTTGAGACCCGACAGCGAACTGCCGGTACCGGTAACGTGCGCGTGGGAGTCGACGAACGCGGGGGTGACGAGACTGCCCGCCAGGTCGACGGTCTCGTCGCAGGAGGGTGCGTCGGCGTCGACGCCCAGCCAACTGATCTTCGTCCCGGTCACCGCCACCGCCGTGGCGGCCGGATAGGCCGGACTGAGAACGTGTCCATTGCGGTACAGGGTGGTCTTGTCAGTCATGGTGCCTAGAGCCTGTCTGGTCATTGCGGTGTTGGTGACGGGTTGCGCTCGATACGTCGAGAGGTGCGCCCGGCCGCGTTGTCGTCCGCGTGCCTCGACGCTCCGTATCCGAGTCCATCCCGCCAATCACCCACGTTGATAAGAACCCGTCTGGATTTACCAGACAAGTTCTAGTCTGCCGTCAACCTGGCTTCAAACAACGAGCGGATCGCGGGAACGGTCGACAGCAGTGAGAGTGCGTAATCGGCGTGCCCGGGCGTGTAACCGTTGCCGATGATCATCTCGACGTCGGCGGCAAGCCCCTCGGCGCCCAGCGCGGCGGCGGGGAAGGAGGTGGCCATGGAGAAGAAGATGATCGTGCCGCCCTGCGCGGTGGACAGGATGGCGCCGTGCTCACATCCGGGAACGTCCACACACACCACGGTGAGGTCTGCCCCGGTTCCGGTCGCGTCGGTGACGGCCTTGGCGGTGGCGACCGCGTCGGTGGCGTCGGCGACGGTGACGTGATCGGCCAGTTTGGCCTCACGCACCAGAGCGGCTTCGGCCTCATCGCGAACCACCGCGACGGTCTGGCCGGCGTCGCTGTCACGGGCGGCCGCCAGCGACAGGCTGCCGCTCTTTCCGGCCGCTCCCAGGACCGCGACCGAGGGCGCCTTTCCGGTGAGCGTGCGGTGCCGTTGAACGATTCGTGCGGTCAGGGCGGGCGCGCCGCACACGTCGAACACCGCCAGGGCCAGCTCGTCGGGCTCGTCGTCGGGCAGCTTCGCTGCAATCGAGCGGGCGAACAGGACGGCGTGGCCGTCGCAGGGCACCTGTTCCGACAGGCCGTCCCAGTCGGCGAGGCCGTCGAGGATGCGCAGCGGCGTCAGTGTCAGCGAGACCAGGGTGGCGACCCGGTCCCCCACTGCCAGCCCCAACGGCGAGTCGGGTCCGACCGCCTCGACGGTGCCGATGAGCATTCCGCCGGAGCCGGTGACGGGGTTGTGCATCTTGCCGCGTTCGCTGATGATCCCGGCGACCGCGTCGCGGATGGCGGCACCGTCACCGTTGTGAGCGGTGTGCAGCTGCCGGTATGAGGCGGCGTCCAGGTTCAACCGTTGCACGCGGATCAGTACCTCGTCGCCCCCCGGGGTGGGTTCGGCGTCGAGCCGGGTCGCCGCCTGCGGCAGAACTCCAGGCGGGCTGATGACCCGATGAAGCCCGATCGGGGACAAAGGCGCGGCAGACATGGGAAGCTCCGAACTGATCGACGTTTATCGGAGGATAGCCGAAAATCCTTCGGTAAGGTAGCTTGACACATGGAAGACTTACGCTATTCTTCCGCCCAGGCCGTGAAATCTAGCGAAGGTGGCACCATGGCGACTGTTCAGACCGGACAACCGTATGAATACGCTCGCGCGGAGTTGGTCGAACCGGATTGGCGCCGTTTTCCCGGCTGGGCCGATGTCAGCGATGCCGACTGGGCCAGCGCCCAGTGGCAGCGAGTCAACTGCGTGAAGAACGTCAACCAGCTGCGCAAGGTGCTGGGCGACCGTGTCGACGAACGCTTCTACGAGGATCTGGCGGCCGACGGCCAGCAGCGCGCCACCATGTCCATGCTGCTGCCACCGCAGATGCTCAACACCATGGCTCCGAAGGTCGAGGACACCGCTGCCGGATCGTGGACCGACGCCTACTACGCCGACCCGATCCGCCGCTACATGCTGCCGGTGTTGTCGGACCGCCGCACCGACTGGCCGTCACACCCCTACGCCACTCGCGACTCGCTGCACGAACACGACATGTGGGTCGCCGAGGGACTCACCCACCGCTACCCCACCAAGGTGCTCGCGGAGCTGCTGTCGACCTGCCCGCAGTACTGCGGCCACTGCACTCGCATGGACCTGGTGGGCAACTCCACGCCCACGGTGGACAAACTCAAGCTCAAACTCAAGCCCACCACGCGATACGACAACATGATCAGCTACCTCCAGGAGCACCCGGGAGTGCGTGACGTCGTCGTATCCGGCGGCGATGTGGCCAACGTGCCGTGGAAGAACCTGGAGAACTTCCTGGGACGCCTGCTCGACATCGAGACGATCCGGGACATCCGGCTGGCGACCAAGGCGCTGATGGGTCTGCCGCAGCACTGGCTGCAGGACGACGTCGTCGACGGCATGGGACGTATCGCGAAGACCGCCCGCGACCGCGGCGTCAACCTCGCCATCCACACTCACGTCAACCACGTTCAGTCGCTGACGCCGATGGTGGCCCGTGCGGCCGCGACGATGCTGGACGCCGGAGTGCGCGACGTGCGCAACCAGGGCGTGTTGATGCGCGGCGTCAACGACACCGCCGCCGATCTGCTCGACCTGTGCTTCGCATTGCAGGGCGAGGCGAACATCCTGCCGTACTACTTCTACATGTGCGACATGATTCCCAACTCGGAGCACTGGCGCACATCGGTCGCGGCGGCCCAGGACCTCCAGACGGCCATCATGGGCTACCTGCCCGGCTACGCCACGCCGCGCATCATCTGTGACGTGCCGTTCGTGGGGAAGCGGTGGGTGCACCAGTTGGGACGCTACGACCAGGAGCGGGGAATCTCCTACTGGACCAAGAACTACCGCACCTCGATCGAGATGGACGACGCCGAGGCGTTGCAGCGTGAGTACCCGTACTACGACCCGATCGACACCCTGCCCGACAACGGCCGGAAGTGGTGGGCCGATCGCCACTCGGCGCAGAAGGTGACCGCCGACGGCAACGCGCAGGCCGCCGTCTCCCGCGCAGCCAGCGCCTGATCGACCATCGTCCATGGTGCTGAGTCCCTACTCAGCACCATGGACGGTCATCCGCCGGACGACTTTTCTCCGGCATGGTCTTGAGGTTTCGGTCCCGCGTTTCCGTCGTGCTGTTGGGCGCACTTTTGGCTCCCGGACGGCGAATGCACCGACACCGGTCCGCACTCATGACGGCCGCGCGTCGCGGGACACCGCGCGCTACAGGTGGTCGATGATGAGGGATTGCCGGGGACGCAGGTATCGGTAACCGTCCACTTCAGCCCCGAGCCAGCCGTTCAGCGAGTCGAGACCCCGCTCGTTGACCTGTCCATCATGGATACCGAACGACTGAGCCGGCATGACGGCCTTGACGAAGTCGATCATCTCGCTGGTCTTGAGCCACGACGCCTGCAACGGTACACACAGGACTTCGGCGGCCTTGTCGGGTACGTGCAGCGAATCGCCGGGGTGATACAGCTGGTCGGCCACAATGTATCCGAGGTTCGCGCAGTCGGGTTGGTCGCCGTAGATGGTCGCGTGTCGTCGTCCCACGGCGGTGACCTCGAATCCCGCCGCCGTGAACGTCTGACCACTGGTGACCCTGGTGATCGCCAGCCGGTCGACCACCTCGGCGGGCGCGAGCTCGGCGTCCTCGGGAACGAACACCGGAACACCGCAGCCGACCAGGCGCATCACGTCGATGTGGTCGATGTGTTCGTGCGTCACCAACACCGCGTCGGCACCCAGAAGTGCTCCCGGTTCGCTCCACACCCCTGGATCTATCACCAGGACTTGGTCCTGCCATTCGATGCGGACACATGCGTGAGTGAACTTGGTGATCTTCATCGGTTCCGGTTGCTCCCTCCACTTGGCCTCTTCAAGCTAGCAGTCCCCAGCCCGTCCCCCGAACATCGATGAGGGACTGAGCCTCTTCTCCGTTGTACGGCCCGGTCCCTCAACCCCGCAAAGCGAGGTGAAGCCGAAGCCCACCCCGGACGCGCCGGCGTCCAGACATACGCCGCGCAAGGCGCAGACCGACGCTCGCCAGGTCTCAGTCGGCCACCACGAGGCACCCCGGACGCCGTGAAGCGAGGCGAAGCCGATGCGCCCCAAGGGACGCGCCCGTCCAGCGCGGCGTCCTGCCGAAGACAGACCAAACAACAGACCGCAGCGCCGCCAGACACGTGCCTGGTCAAGTGCGACGCGCCCGTTCACAACCCCGCGAGGCGAAGCCGAAGCGACCCCAGGGACGCGCCCGTCCAGGCCCTCGCGTCGCAAGGCGTGGACCGGCGCCGCCTACGGTTTTGGTAGGCAAGCCGGGCCACAACGCAGCGAGGCGAAGCCTGGGCGAGCGCGTCAACCGGCGACGACTCCGCGTTTGATTAGCTCCGCCGCATCGCGGGCGGTTCGATAGAGCGGTGAGTCTCCTCCGGCCGCTTCCGCCAGTTGTCCCAATAGGTCGATGGTTTGCCGGGTCCAGCGGACGAAGTCGCCCGCCGGCATGAATCCGTCGGGCCCGTCTCCGGAGGCGAGGACTTTGGCAAGTGGTTCGCCGCGTGCCCAGCGGTATACCGGCCAGATGAAGCCGAGGTCGGGTTCGCGGGTGAGGGAGAGACCTCGTTCGCGTTCGTCGCGGGCGATGGCGTCGTAGCGGAGTTGAGTGGCGGCGACGGCTGTCGCGATGGAGCCCTGCGGTAGGGACGGCGACATGTCGCCGTCTCGGCGGGATTCGTACAGAACGGTGCTGGCGACGGCGGCCAGTTCGGCGGGGTTGAGGTTCGCCCAGTCGTCGTTTCTGGTGCATTCGGCCACCAGAAGGTCGGCTTCGGACCAGATGCGGGCGAGGATTCCGCCCTCGGCGGTGACTCGGCCGTCGGCGATGTAGCCGTACTCGGTGAGCATGTCGCAGACGCGGTCGAAGGTGCGTGCCAGTGACCCGGACCGTTCGTTGACGCGCTTCTGGAGTCGGCGGTAGTCGGCCAGCAATCGGTATCGTCGTCCGGCCTCCCGGGCGTGCTCCTCGACCTCGGGGCACTGGTGGCAGGGGTGGGCCCGCAGTCTGGCTCGCATGTCGTCGAGTTCCGGGTCGCCCGGCGCGGCGCGGCGTCGTCGGCGGCGTCCGTCGGGTGCGGTCGCGGCGGCGGCTCGCAGTTGAGCGGCCAGGTCGCGCCGGGCGGCGGGATTGCGATGGTTGAAGTTCTTGGGAATCTTGATTCGCGCGATCGATTCCACTTCGGTCGGGAATGCGGATCCGGCCAGTCGCCCGGCCCAGCGGGCTTCGGTCACCAGGAGCGGGCGGATCTCACCGTGGCGTCCACCGCGGTCGGCCCCGGGGTCCAGGATGACCGCCAGACCGGCGCGGCGGCCCGACGGGATGCGGATGACGTCGCCGACTTTCAGCCGTGACAGGGAGGTCTGGGCTTGGCTTCGAGCGTCGACTTTTCGTTGCCGGGACGCCTGTTTCTCTCGCTCGACCACCGCCATGCGCAGGTCGAAGTACTCCTTGAAGTCGCCGCGATCGCATTCGATGGCCGCGTCGAATTCTCCGGCCGCGCGTTTCGCCGCCTTGGCTTGTTCGGCCAGTCCGACGACTTTGCGGTCGGTCTGGAACTGGGCGAAGCTGGAGGCCAACAGTTCACGGGCCTTGTCACTGCCCACTGTGGTCACCAGGTTCACCGCCATGTTGTACGACGGCGTGAAACTGGAGTTCAGCGGATAGGTTCGCGTCGAGGCCAGCCCCGCTACGTGCCGGGGGTCGATCTCGGGGGTCCAGATGGTGACCGCGTGGCCTTCGACGTCGATGCCGCGCCGACCGGCACGCCCGGTCAGCTGGGTGTACTCGCCGGGGGTGAGGTCGACGTGTTCCTCACCGTTGTATTTGACGAGCCGTTCGAGAACCACGGCGCGGGCGGGCATGTTGATGCCCAGCGCGAGGGTCTCGGTGGCGAAGACGACCTTGACCAGGCCCCGCAGGAACAGTTCCTCGACGACCTCTTTGAACACCGGCAGCAGACCCGCGTGGTGTGCCGCCAGGCCACGCTGCAGCCCTTCCAGCCACGGGTAGTACCCCAGGGCGTTCAGGTCGGCAGCGGTGATGTGGGAGGTGCGTTCCTCGACCAGCGCGGTGATCTCGGCGAGTTCTCCGGGGTCGGTCAGCCGGATTCCGTCGGCGAGGCACTGCCCGACGGCGGCGTCGCAGCCGGCGCGGCTGAAGATGAACATGATCGCCGGGAGCAGCCCCTCACCGTCGAGTTTGGCGACGACGTCGCTTCGGTAGGTGGGTTTGGCTCGGCGGGGCCGA
>Ga0233365_1000931_pt1 | contig 13078 bp, 10 predicted proteins | sample ElkDunMinimDraft_27_FD_191535 | JGI IMG/M metagenome (GOLD analysis project Ga0233365, IMG submission 191535) | Fecal eukaryotic communites from dung pellets of Tule Elk in California, USA - Elk Dung C36 | ecosystem: Host-associated > Mammals > Digestive system > Large intestine > Fecal | place...
GTCGCCAAGTCCGATAACCACGGCTACCAGCTGATCGACTTCGCCGGCGAGGTTGTCGACACGATCGAAACCGAGTCGACCGGCGAGAACATCCAGTTGCTGGGGTACGTCCCGGCTTAAGAGGTTGTCTTTGAACCTCGTTCGTCGTGAGCGACGCCCAGGCGAGTGCATTCGCAAGGCGGAGAAGGTCCGGCATACCGGCGTTTTGAAGGAAACGCAGCGTATGCGGGACCTTCGACAACGCCGCGAGGCGCCGTCTGGTCGCCGCGCAACAGAACAGCAGGTTCAAAGACAGCCTCTAAGAGGTTGTCGCACGACAGAACAAGGACAGCCCTCACGCTTCATTCCTGCCGGCGGCCACGACCCGAGAACGCTCGGGTCGTGGCCGTCACCGTGTCCGGTGAGAAAACCTCGGTCGACCGGCAACCCCGCCGGGACCTCGTTCGTCTGGGGAGGCGACCGGCACACACGCTCACACCAAGGAGCTGGAAAAGCATGAAATCTGTCAGGCACCGGCTGATCGGACTGGCGACGGCATCGACCGTCATTCTGCTGCTGAGCGGTTGCGGTGGCAGCACACCGTCCGAGGCCGCCCCGGCGAGCGAGCCGGACGACTCCGCGATCCCATCGGCGACCCTGTACTACGTGGAGTACACCGAGGACGATTCCAGCGGACGCCTACTGTCGTGGGACGGCGAGACGGTCACCGAGGTGGTGGCGGGAACGGTGAGCCTGTACAACTCCGCGTACGTCTCACCATCCGGCGAATACGTCAGCTGGATCGATACGCCGCAATATCCCGACGGGGAACTGGTCATCTACCACCTGGCCGACGGCACCGAGGAGATCCGCTCGACGTTCCAGCTGGGCGGCGAGCACTGCGTGACGCCGCGATGGGTTCCCGGCGGGAACGAACTCGTCGTCGGCGTCGACAACACCTGGGACCCGCTGGTTCTGTACAACGTGGATTCCGACACCAGCTCCGAAGAGTTCTCGATACCCAGTTGCAACCCCATTCCGACCGAGACCGGCATCTACTACTGGGATCACGAAGCGGACGACATCGCCTACCTGACACCCGGTGAGGAGCCCACCCTGACGGGCGCGGGCCCGGCGGCCGCCGCAGAACTGAACGGTGAGATCAAGGGGCTCAGCAGCGTCAGCGCCGATGGCAACCAGGCGTGCGTGGTCGTCGCCGCGCAGCACAACGATGGGATGCGGGGGTCACGCGAACCCTCCTGCGAGGCACTCATCTCCACTGAGGATGGAACAGTGTTGGCCCCCGCCACCGGATTGGCCAACGAGCAACGAGTGTTCGGCCCGGACGGCGGCCACGTCTACCGATCGGCCGGGGAAGTCCACTTCACCGGCGCCGATCTGACGGTCACCGCGTCATTCGCCGAGCCTCCGGAGCTGGTGCAAACCACGTTCATCGGCTACACCGTCTGATCAACCCCGTAACCACAGTGGAGCGAACGCGGCGAGCTCGAACCGTACCGGCGAGACGAAGACCATGCCGATCGACACGAGACAGCAGGAGTTCGACGCGTTCGCTCACGGCCGAAGTAGGATGCGCGTTCGCGGCGGTCACCTGAAACCGTTGCGAATGCCCGCCTCACCGGCACTCCCGGTGAGGCGGGTTCGTCTGGTGCAGACGACCAGCCCTCACATCCCCGCCAAGGAGTTGGAAGTTCATGACATCTGCCAGTCACCGGCTGATCGGGCTGACGGCGGCCGCGACCGCAGTCCTGCTGTTGAGCGCCTGCGGCGGCTCGCCGTCCGGGACCATCACCGCCCCCGAACCGGCGGAGTCCTCAAACGTATCGGCGACGCTGTACTACGTGGCGTACAACGAGGACTATTCCGGTGCGAGACTGCTCACCTGGGACGGCGACACGGTCACCGAGATCGTGTCCGGGACGGCCGACATACACACCTCGGTGTACCTGTCGCCATCCGGCGAATACCTCAGTTGGGTCGAGATGCCCGGGGCCAACGAGGGGGAACTGGTGATCCACCGGCTGACCGACGGCACCGAGGAGGTCCGCGCGGAGTTCTGGATCGGCCGCGAACAGTGCGTCACCCCGCGCTGGAGTCCCGGCGGTGACGACGTCATCGTCGGGGTCGAGGAGGACTGGGGAGCGACGGTTCTGTACAACGTGGAATCGGGCACCAACTCCGAAGAGTTCCGGGTACCCGGCTGCAACCCCATTCCGACCGAGACGGGCGTCTACTACTGGGATCGTGAGGCCGAGGACATCGGCTATCTGGCACTCGGAGAGGAACCCACGCTGACCGGTGCGGGCCCGGTTGCCGCCACCGCGTTGGACGCCGAGATTCAGGGAGTCAGCGGCGTCAGCGCCGATGGCGGCCAGGCATGCGTGGTCGTCGCCGCGCAGCACAACGATGGGGTGCGTCCGTCTCGCGAACCCCACTGCGACGCGCTCATATCCACTGCGGACGGAACGGTGCTCGCGACGGTCACGGGCGTTCCGAACGAGCAACGCGTGTTCGGCCCCGATGGCGGACACGTCTATCGATCGGCCGGGGAAATCCAGGTCACCGGTGCCGACCTGGCGGTCGTCACCTCGTTCATCGAACCGCCGGAACTGGTGCACACCATGCTCATCGGCTACACCATCTGACCCCACGCCCCCAGCTCCAGAGCCACACCACAGTGGAACCAACCGGACCCGCACCGGTGAAACGAGGACCATGCCGATCGACACGAGACAGCAGGAGTTCGACGCGTTCGTTCGCGGCCGAAGCCCCGCCCTGCTTCGATCGGCGTACCTGCTGACCGGTGATCAGCAACTGGCCGAGGATCTGGTGCAATCGGCGCTCAGCCGCACCCATCTGGCATGGCGTCGACTGCACCAGACCAGCAACGCCGAGGCGTACACCCGCCGCACCATGTATCACCTCCAGGTCAGCTGGTGGCGTCGACGGGCGGCCGAACGCCGCGTCAACCGGCTCAGCCACGAACCCGACGCCCAACCCGACGCCGCCGACGACGTGACCCGCCGCCTGGTCGTCCAGGAGGCACTCGCCACCCTGACGGCACGCCAACGAGCCGTCATCGTGTTGCGGTTCTTCGAGGACCGATCGGTCGAGGAGACCGCGGCAGTCATGCGCTGCACCGAAGGCACGGTGAAAAGCCAGACGTCGAAGGCATTGGCGTCACTGCGGCGGCGCTACCCGAGTCGCTCGGACTTCAGCGAATGGAGCAACGCGTGACCAACCCACTGCGTGACGACCTCAACCTGGTGGCCGACGGCGTGAAGCCGGCCGACCTGGTGCACCGGGTGCGGGCCGGTTCGCGACGGCTCGCGATGCGACGAGCCGTCCTCACCTCGACGGCCGCCGTCCTGATGGTGACCGCCGTCGCCACGTCCGCGATCGGACTGACCCACCCTGCCGCCGATCCCTCCATCTCCGCCGATCACAGTGCCCTGCCCGACGACCCGGACATCGCGCGCCTGCTGAGCCCGCCGATCACGCCGGTCACTCAACTGTCCGGTGTGGTCTATTACGTCGACTCGGACGGTCGGTTGCTCAGCTGGCGACCGACGACCGGCCAGATCTCGCCGGTGGCCGGTGAATCAGCTCCCCGGATCGACACCGACGTATCGCCCGACGGTCGCTACGGCGCCTGGCTCACCGAGGACGATCGAGTCCTCGTGCGTGAACTGGCCGACCCCACCGACACCGGGACGGTACTCGCCGACTCCGGAGCCCCCGACTGTGGAGCGCCACTGTGGATTCCGGGATCGAACGCGGTGCTGGTGAAGACCGATGCCGGCTGGCAGGAGATGGACGTCAACGGCGACCGCCGTCCGATCGCGCTGGACGCCGACTGTGTCAGCGCGACGGCTCGGGCCGCGGACGGCTACCTGGTCGGATACCTCGGAAACGACGAACGCAATCAGCCCGCCATTCGGATCGTCCATTCCAGCGGGCAGGTCGTGGCCTCCATTCCGCGGGGAGTCGTGGCGGGCCACTGGGTGACGAACCTGGTATCGATGTCCCCCACCGGGCGGCACCTGTGTGTCTCCCTGGCCGACGCGACCTCGACATATCCCGGCGTATGCGACGCGGTCATCGACACCTGGACGAAGTCCGTCGTGGTCCACCCCGACGACGGACTCACCGCGCTGAGCGTCTTCCCCGACGATGATCACCTGATCACCTGGAAGCGGTCCGGGGATCAGGAGCAGACGGGCTGGGAGCTCGTCGACACCAACGGACGATCGGTGGCCAGTGGTCCGATCGGGCCTGATCCGGCCGAGTTTCATCCGGTCCGCCACGTCCCCTGACGCGTCCGGGGTTTCGAGACCGCGAACCGGTTCCCGGGCCTCGGGAGAACAGGCCCGGGGACCGATTGCCGTACAGGTGGCGGTCGATGTCCCCGACCGGCTGTCGGCGACGAACCACCATAACCGGGAGACCAATCAGCTTAAGGCACGTCCAGCCATCGCCACGGCTGGCCCCCACCGCCACGACCAGCTCAATCGAACAAACTGATCGGCCTCTGTAGACCGATGAGCCGACCGTCCGATGACGGTGTCGGCCCAAGTGGAGGAACCCGAGAATACTCCAGAGTCGACGGAAGGTCGCCATAGTCCGGGCAGAAGAAAACCGGGCCGGTCCACAACGGACCAGCCCGGTTGACGATCAGGGAGACTTAGAAGCCGCCCATTCCGCCCATGTCGCCCGCACCAGCGGCCGGGTCGGCGGAAGCCTTCTCAGGCTTGTCGGCGACAACGGCTTCGGTGGTGAGGAACAGCGCGGCGATCGACGCGGCGTTCTGCAGCGCCGAACGGGTGACCTTGGTCGGGTCGTTGATGCCCTCGGCCAGCATGTCAACGTACTCGCCGGTGGCGGCGTTGAGGCCCTGACCAGCAGGCAGGTTCGCGACGCGCTCGGCGACGACGCCACCTTCCAGACCGGCGTTGGCGGCGATCTGCTTCAGCGGGGCGCTCAGCGACTTGCGGACCAACTGAACACCGGTGGCCTCGTCGCCTTCCAGGTCCAGCTTGTCGAACGCGGTCGCACCGGCCTGAACCAGCGCGACGCCACCGCCGGGCACGATGCCCTCTTCCACGGCGGCCTTGGCGTTGCGAACCGCGTCTTCGATGCGGTGCTTGCGCTCCTTGAGCTCAACCTCGGTGGCGGCACCGACCTTGATGACCGCAACACCGCCGGCCAGCTTGGCCAGACGCTCCTGCAGCTTCTCACGGTCGTAGTCCGAGTCGGAGTTCTCGATCTCGGTGCGGATCTGAGCGACCCGGCCGTTGATCTGCTCCTGGTCACCGGCACCGTCGACGATGGTGGTCTCGTCCTTGGTGATGACGACCTTGCGGGCCTGGCCCAGCAGGTCGATGGTGGCGTTCTCCAGCTTCAGGCCCAGCTCTTCGCTGATGACCTGACCACCGGTGAGGGTGGCGATGTCGCCCAGCATGGCCTTGCGGCGGTCACCGAAGCCGGGGGCCTTGACGGCGACCGACTTGAAGGTGCCACGGATCTTGTTGACGATCAGGGTGGCCAGCGCCTCGCCCTCGACGTCCTCGGCGATGATCACGAGGGACTTGCCGCCCTGCATGATCTTCTCCAGGGTCGGCAGCAGGTCCTTGACCGCCGAGATCTTGGAGTTCGCGATGAGGATGTACGGGTCGTCGAGGACGGTCTCCATACGGTCCTGGTCGGTCACGAAGTAACCGGAGATGTAGCCCTTGTCGAAGCGCATACCCTCGGTGAGCTCAAGCTCCAGGCCGAAGGTGTTGGACTCCTCGACGGTGATGACGCCTTCTTTGCCGACCTTGTCCATGGCCTCGGCGATGATGTCACCGACGGTCTGGTCACCGGCGGAGATCGACGCGGTCGCGGCGATCTGCTCCTTGGACTCGATGTCCTTCGACAGCTTGGACAGCTCGTCGGCAACGGCGGCAACGGCAGCCTCGATGCCCCGCTTAAGGGCGATCGGGTTGGCGCCGGCGGCAACGCTGCGCAGGCCTTCCTTGACCAGGGCCTGTGCCAGAACGGTGGCGGTGGTGGTTCCGTCACCGGCCACGTCGTCGGTCTTCTTGGCGACCTCTTTGACCAGCTCGGCGCCGATCTTCTCGTAGGGGTCCTCCAGCTCGATCTCCTTGGCGACGCTCACGCCGTCATTGGTGATCGTGGGGGCGCCCCACTTCTTGTCGAGGACGACGTTGCGGCCCTTGGGGCCGAGGGTCACCTTGACGGCGTTGGCAAGGGTGTCCATACCCCGCTCAAGCCCGCGGCGAGCCTCTTCATCGAAAGCGATGGTCTTAGCCATGCGGCTTGTACCCTTCCGGATATCGAGTAACACGTCTTGGTTTTGCCGGGCGAAAGCGGCCCGCGACGACCCGACCGGAAGCGCACGTGGCGCTGCCAGTCCCACCATCCCGGCTGGCACTCAACAGTCGCGAGTGCCAAACACAGGTATAGCACTCTGCACCCGAGAGTGCCAAACCCGGGGTGTGGAAACGGCCCGTCACCACAGCGGATGACGGGCCGAGTATCTGCCTGATGACTCAGGTCGGCGGTGGTTTCCCCTCCGCCCTTTCGATTATTGGTCCGCCTGAGCGGCCAGCGCCGCCGCCGACAACGGCTCGGTTCGACTGCGCGCCCACGCGTAGGTGACCAGGATCATCCCCACCAACCACACCACGGGCAGGATCATGATCAGCGAGATGATCGCCTGAATCAGGATCGTGAGAATCACCGCGACCGCACCACTGCCCAGGCCCGCCGAGATTCCAGCGATGATCAGGCCACCGATCAGGTGGACGATGCAACTGAACACCGCGACCACCAGCCAGAGCAGGATCAGACGACCCAGCGCTCCGCCGAAGTTGCGGTTGACGAGTTTGAACGAGCGCCCGTACGGATTCGTGTGACGTTCGAAGGTCGCCGCCGGAGCCAGCAGACTCAGACTGACCAGGAAGTAGATACCCGGCAGGATGCACGCCACCAGACCGACCAGGACCGTCAGGTAGGCCAGAATTCCCCAGCCCCACAGGCGAACGCCTCGGCGGAAGCCGTAGCTGAAGGACTCCCCCAGCGACACCCGCTCACCGACCGCCTCCTTCGCCGCCGCCCGCAGCGCACCCGACCAGGCCGCCGCCGTCAGATAGCCCAACACCAGGGCGATCAACAGGGACGGCGCGGCGGTACCGAAGCTCGGGTACTCGTCCCAATCGCCCGACCAGTCTCCCCAGGTCGAGGTCATCGGAGCCGTCGACAGCGAGTAGGTGCTGCCGAGAATCAACGACGGGACGAACACGCCGAGCAGCATCAGAACGCCGATGGAACGCCAACTGCGCTGGAAGACCTCCGTCCCCCGCTGCCACCAGCTGCCGATGTCGGCCGTCACCAGTGGATCACCCTCGTTGCCGTAACCGGAGTAACCACCCGGCGGTGGCTGAACCGGCGGCGGACCACCCGGCGGATGCGAACCGGGAGGATGCTGACCTCCCGGCGGATGCGAACCCGGCGGGCCCTGCGGAGGCTGACCACCGGGCGAATGCGACCCCGGATACTGCGGGCCACCGGGTCCAGCCGGTGTTCCCGCCGCCGGCGGATGCTGCGGGTGTCCCCCGCTCGGTTGTGATTCCTGGCCGCCCCAGTACGGATCATCCCCAGATGACGAGTGAGGCCCCGGTGGCGTCGTAGTCATGTCGGCAACATAGCAACGACCAGCTGATCAATAGACCATTTTCGACATATCCAGCCCCATCCGGAACGGGTTCACCATGCCGAACGCGCTCCCGACGCGACCCAGAAAATGAGTGAGGGCGAACCGTTACCGGTTCGCCCTCACTTGACGCTGTCAGGAGCTGTCTTCGAGTCTGTCCGTTCCACGACGGTCAGGTGGCGCCTCGCGGATCGCCGACGCGACTCCCAGCGGAATCCCCTCGGCCGCGCGAACGCGCTCGCCTTGACTGACGCTCACGTATGACGAGACTTGACGACGGCTCTCATGTGATCGCATCACAGACGTTGATCATTCATCGCGTGTTACGCGACGCGAACGTTCTCCGCCTGCGGGCCCTTCTGGCCCTGCGTCACATCAAACTCAACGCGCTGACCGTCGTCCAGCGAACGGTATCCGTCCGTCTGAATTGCGGAGAAGTGAACGAAAACGTCCGCTCCACCGTCCACGGCGATGAAGCCGAAGCCCTTCTCCGCGTTGAACCACTTGACGGTTCCCTGTGCCATGTATTTCCTCTTACTAACTTCTTGTACTCCCGACCCCACGGATGCGTAGCCGGTCGATCACCAGCCTAGCTCCCGAATGCCGAACGTTACCGTCACAGCACTGGTCGCGAAGGATGACCAGGGACCGAGGGTACACGGTGAATATCCGGGTTAACCGGCGACAACGCTCTCCGGGAGGAGGACGACGGCGTCCCGGTCAGCCGTGGCGACGGGATTGGACGATCGTGAAACGGCCCGAAACGTAGTGCGGATTGGTGAGCGCCGCGTTGGCCGCGGCGTTGCCACCGGAGCCGTGGAAGTCGGAGAAGGCCGCCGACTGGTTGACGAAAACGCCTCCGGTTAGGTTGCAGGACAAGTGAACCGCGACATCACGCGCAGTCCGCTCGGCGTCGTCGAGAACGGCTTCGTCGGTCGAGTACACGCCCATGGTCAACGCGCCCTGCTCACCGACCACCTCCGAGACCAGGCGCAGACTCTGTGCGGTGTCGGCGGTGGTCACCAGGTAGGTGATCGGGCCGAAACATTCGGTGCCGTAGGTCTTCTTCGCCTCGGCCGGCACCTTCACCAGCAGCGGAGTGTGAACTCGAGCACCCGGGTAGGTGGGGTGGGTCAGCGCCTTCGACGCCAACACGACCTCGCCGGTGTCGGCGGCGGCGGTGATGCGTTCGACACCCTGCGGAGAGACGATCGCGCCGATGATCTCGACGGCGCGTTCAGCCTCACCGGTGAGTTTGCCCACCGCGGTGGCGATGCCGTCGACGACCTGGTCGGACGACAGGTGCCCGTCGGGGGTGTCGATGCCGTCCTGCGGGATGAAGATGGCCTGGCTGGTCGTGCACATCTGTCCGCTGTAGAGACTCAGGGTGAAGGCGATGTTGCGGCACATGCCCTTGAAGTCGTCGGTGGAGTCGACGACGATGGTGTTGACACCGGCCTTCTCGGTGTAGACCTGCGCCTGACGGGCGTTGGCCTCCAGCCAGTCACCGAACTCGCTGGATCCGGTGAAGTCCACGATGCGCACCCGCGGGTCGGTGGCCAGTTCGGCGGCGACGCGGTCGCTGGGGTCCTCGGCGGCCAGGGTGACCAGGTTGGGGTCGAAGCCGGCTTCGGCGAGCACCTCACGCGCGTACTTGACGGTCAGGGCCAACGGCAACACCGCGTGCGGGTGCGGTTTGACGATCACCGGGTTGCCGGTCACCAACGACGCGAACAATCCGGGGTAGGAGTTCCAGGTCGGGAACGTGTTGCACCCGATGACCAGCGCGATCCCCCGAGGGGCGATGTGGAAGGTCTTGTGCATCACCAGCGGCTCGCCCTTGGCGGGCTTCTCCCACCGAGCGGTGGCCGGGGTGCGCTGCTGCTCGGCGTAGCCGTAGGCGACCGCCTCCAGTCCCCGGTCCAGCGCGTGCGGGCCACCCGCCTGGAAGGCCATGACGAATGCCTGCCCGGTGGTGGCGTGAACCGCGTTCGCCAACGCGAAGACGTGGGAGTGAATCCGGTCCAGGATCTCGACGCACACCCCCGCGCGGGTGCCCGGATCGGTGTCGCGCCAGCTCGGCCAGGCTGCCTGAGCGGCGTCGATCAGCTTGTCGGCGGGGACTCGCGGGTAGTGCACACCCAGTTCGATGCCGAAGGGGCTGGCCTCGGTCGCGACGTAGTCGGTGATCGCCGGCATGTCGAGCGCGAACTCGGAGCCGAGCACGCTCTCGAACTCGGCTTTGCCGTCATCGGCTGCGGTTTCGCCGTAGATACGGGGAGAGGGGGATTCGGGGTAGGCCGAGTAATAGTCACGGCTGGCGATCGCCGCGGTGGCGGCGTCGAGCTTGTCGCGGTGCTTTGTGAGCATTGGATGCGTCATAAAACTCAGAACCTGTCTCGTAGTTGCGTCGTTGGAGCTGGTCGCGCGCTCGGAAAACGCCGACTGCGGCGCCTGGGCCGCGTCGTCGCCGTTGTACCGCGAAGCGGCGGAAACACCGCCGAACCCGGAACGAGCTCCTCCGCCGCCCTGCCAGTCGTGCCGGCGACTTGCCGCCGGCAACAGGGACACCGCACCTCGACGCCCCGGGCATCCAAGACCGTGCCGCCAACTCGCTCACGTCAGTGAGATCGTGTCCGGATCGACCGGACACGATCACATCATGCCGTAGGCGTCGGCGTCTTGGCCAGTTCACCACGGTCTTCCAGGGGCTCGGTGGGAAGTTCCCGCATTCGGCGAAGCGGAGACAGAAGCACCGGCAGGAACGAGAGACATCCGGCCGCGCCCATGATCCACAGGGTGTCGCGGGCGCCGAAGTTCTCGCCCAGCACCCCACCGATCAGCGCGCCCAGCGGCATGGTCCCCCAGACCAGGAACCGCAGGGTGGCGTTCATCCGTCCCAGTAGCCGGTCGGGCGTCAACGCCTGCCGGAAACTGACCTGCGTGATGTTGTAGACCATGATGCCCACCGACATGACCAGCGCCCCGACTGCCGCCAGCCACAGCGTCCAGTCGTTGTGCGCCAAGGGAAGCAGCAACCCGCCCGGGATCGTGAACGCCATCGACATCCAGATCGCCGGCCCCTGCCCGATCAACTGCGCGACCCGACGCGCCATCGTCGCCCCCAGGATCGCCCCCACTCCACCGATCGACAGGTACACGCCGATCAGACCCGGACTCAGTTCCAGCTCCCGCGCCAGGAAGACCACCTGCATCGCGTGATATCCGGCGAAGGTCAGGTTGCCGAAGCCGGTGCAGATCGCGATGGACCACAGCAGGCGGTTGCTGAAGACGAACCGCAGACCCTCGCCGATCTCGGAGAGCAGCCGGGCATCGGGTCGGCGCTGCGGCTTCTCCTCCCGTTTGCGGATGCGCCACACCGCGGAGGCGGAGGCGGCCATGGCGATGGCGTCGACGAACAGCACGACGGGCGCGGTCAACCAGCCGATCAGCAGTCCGGCCAGTCCCGGCCCGCCCAGTTGACTGACACCGCGGACCGATTCCAGTTTCGAGTTGGCCTCCACCAGGTTGCCGCGTCCGACCAGGTGCGGCAGGTAGCTCTGGTAGGCGACGTCGAAGAACACCGTGAAGATGCCCAGCAGCAGTGCGACGGCGTACAGCTGCCACATGGTGAGCACGTCCAGCCACCAGGCCAGTGGGATGGTCAACAGGATGGCGGCCCGGACCAGGTCGGTGACCAGCAGGACGTTGCGGCGGCGCATCCGGTCGACCCAGGCTCCCGCCGGGAGGCCGACCAGCAGGAACGCGGCTCCGGCGGCAGCACTGAGCAGCCCGACCTCGAATTCGCTCGCGGACAGCGCCAGAACGGCGGCCAGCGGGATGGCCAGTGAGGTGATCTGGTGACCGACCTGGCTGACCGAGGTGGAGATGAACAAACCACGGAAGTCGTGGTCACGCAGTAGACCGAGGCGGTCGGTTCGTGGCATAGCGGACAGCCTCTCCTAGCGATTGGGAAAAGTCAATCAGTCGTTGGGTCTGATGATCACCCACTTGCCACCGGCCTAAACTGTGTTCATGCCGCATGATTCGGGTGACCGTCCTTTTGCTACCGAAGAGGAGGTCAAAGCGCTCGCCTCGGCGGTCCGCATCCGGATTCTGAGGCTGTGTCTCGACACCGCGCTGACCAACAAACAGATCGCCCAGCGGATGGAGATGAACCCGGCCACGGTCCTTCATCACGTTCGGAAACTGGTCGCGACGGAGTTCCTCGTCGCCGAACCGGCCCGGACCGGCGCCAGGGGCGCTCGCGAAATCCCCTATCGCTCCACCGGCCGATCGTGGACGATGCGACTCGACCCGGAGGCCAAGCCGACGATGAGCAAGGTGATGGTCGCCGCGTTCATCGCGGAGTTCCCCGAGGAACCGGCACCCGACACCTTCATACGCCGACTCGGCCTGCGCCTGACCGACGACGAGTACGGCGAGCTGTGCTCCAAGCTCTCCGACCTCATCGCCGAGTACGTCGACCAGCCGCTGACCAGTGAACCCGACGCCAAGCCCTACTCGGTCTTCGCGACGGTGCACGCCGACCTCGGCCGGCGCGACACCGGTGCCGATCTCGCCGCCTGACGACGCCTTGCCCGATCGCCCAGCGGCTCCCACCGTCGATCAACCGGGCCCGGCATCGGTCAGCCGATCGCCTTCTGGACCGTGGCGACATGCCCGACCAGGGCGAAACCGAGCTGACGGTTGATCGCGAGCATCTGTTCGTTGACGTCGGCGTTGCCGGTCTCGATGAACCGCACCTGCGGACAATCGCGACGCAGGTCCCGCTGCGACTTGATCTTCAGCGCCATCCCGAGGCGCTTGCCCCGGTGGCCCGGATCGACCAGCGTGACACCCACGTCGACGGTGTCCGCCACCCCCGCCTTGATCAACTGCGTGGTGTAACCCCCGAACTGACCGGTTTCGCGATGCCGGGCGATGGTGACCCGCTTGGTGACGCCCTGCGCGTGGTCGTCGGCCTCCGCCTCACGAAGCCGCTTCACGTCGAACTCGGCCTTCTCGATCTCGATGTCGCCGTGCGGCACATCGGTGTTGATCCGCTCCGCCAACGCGAGGACACCGGGCACGAACTCCTCGGGGGTGGGAGTCGTGAAGGTGGTCAGTTCGTACTCGGCACTGCGGTCCCGCGCGTCGGGCCACAGTTCGTCCTCCACGGTCGCCGAAGAGGTGAGGTCGAGCCGGTAGGCGTTGAGCGTCAGCGCCACCGCGAAACCCTTCGCGGCCACGAAACCCCGCGAATCAATCCACCGGGTGTCCCCTTCCATGGGGAACAGGGTGCTGGCCACCGCCACGGTGCGGTCCCGTTCGCGGACGAATTCGACGGCGGAGTCGAGC
>Ga0233365_1000932_pt1 | contig 13066 bp, 13 predicted proteins | sample ElkDunMinimDraft_27_FD_191535 | JGI IMG/M metagenome (GOLD analysis project Ga0233365, IMG submission 191535) | Fecal eukaryotic communites from dung pellets of Tule Elk in California, USA - Elk Dung C36 | ecosystem: Host-associated > Mammals > Digestive system > Large intestine > Fecal | place...
TGGGCGCCGTGGAGGGCGAGATTTCGGGCGTGAAGTACTTGCCGTCGGCCGAAGGGAACACCTTGCGCTGCAAGGCGCGGATTTCTGCCTCAAGCCGTTGAATCCGGGCGTTTGTCGCCGCATCCTGCGCCATGGCCGGATAGGCGGGAACTGCCATCGCGAGCGCCAGTGCGGTCAGCGTGATCGCCTTTGCCCGGCGGCGGTAGCCAAGCCATTTATTCATCGCCATTTTCGCTCCGTTGTGACCCTGCAAAAGCTATGGCGCGTTTACGCCGGCTTTCATCCAACGCCCAAGGTGTGCACCACCGCCTGCCCACTGTCGACCGCAAGTGGGCGCAAAACGGTGGAAGTTTGCGCTGTCGGTACTGTGACTGGGTAGCGCCGAAGCGCTGCGTCAGGCCGATGGTGAAGCGGTGCTGGTGCCTGCTGGGGCCGGGGCGGGCGTGCGGGCGAGCAGGGCCGCTGCCGAAACCGGCACGTCCTTGATCGTCACCTGCCGTTCGGACAGCGGCGCCAGAACCTTGCCGGCCACGCTTACCTGAAGGGCTTCGGGACGGGCGGTCCAGATTAACGGACCCTGCGCTTCGGCGGGGATCGTATAGGCTTCGCCGCGGGCCATCAGCTTTTGCATCAGCTGTTTGCCGGCACCATCATAGAACTTCACCCAGACGCCATCGTCCAGTGCCGTGAAGACGACTGGGCCCTGCGGCGCTGCGGACGTGGCGGGGGCGACCAGGACCGGGCTTTCGCTGGGAGCGGCAGCCACTTCTTCCTGTGACAGCGGAGGCAGTTCCACCGGCGGAGCGCTGTAGCTGCGCCACAGCGTAAAGCCTGCGATGATCACGGCCAGTGCGCCCAGGGCAGCAATCCATGCCGTGCCGCGGCCGGGAATGCGCGAGGGATCGCCCGGTTCGAACTTGGCCGTCTGGCGGCGATCGTCGTCGGAGCCGGATGCGCCCAGTTCCGCGCGCAGTTCGGCTGCGATTTCAGCGTCGTTCAGGCCCACGGCCCGTGCGTAGCTGCGGGTGAAGCCAATGGCATAGGCGCGTCCACCGACAGAGGCGAAATCGCCTTCTTCCAGCGCGATGAGATGGCGTTCGGGTATCTTGGTGCGATCCGCAATGTCCTTGCGGCTCAGCCCGGCGGCATCCCGCGCGGCGCGAAGCTGGGCGGAGACGCCGCTCTGCGGCCATTGATCCTGAAAATCGTCTACTGCGGCCATAGCCGGTCCCGTCCGCTCATTGATGTGTTGGTAACCCCAACCGAAGAAGGAGCCCGCCTGTCACATAAAGTCAAGAAACTCTCAGAATCGCCATGTTGGCAATTTCCCTAATATCGGGGAGCCGGGCTATACATACGCCGAATGGTCAATCGAGCGTAAGACCTCTTTCAGAAGCATAGTCTGTCAGAGCCTGGCGCATGTTGGGCGGCGGCGACGCCAGCCATGCCGACATCGCGTCGCCGATTTCATTGACGTCGATCCGGCGCACCAGTTCCTTGATCGGGCCAACCGCGGCGGGCGTGATCGACAGGCGGCGGATGCCAAGGCCGATCAGGGCCAGGGCTTCCAGCTGCCGCCCACCCATTTCGCCGCAAACGGCAACGTCGATGGGATAGCCGGCGGTGCCGATGATCACGCGCTTCAGGAACCGCAGGATGGCGGGGCTGAGCCAGTCATAGCGTTCGGCCAGCCGGGGGTTGGCCCGATCTGCCGCGAAGAGGAACTGGGTAAGATCGTTAGTGCCGATCGAAAGGAACGACAGCTTAGGCGCCAGCAGGTCAAGCTGTTCGGCCAGCGCCGGCACTTCCAGCATGGCACCGTAGCGGACGGCGTCGGGCAGGTGCTTCTTCTGTTTCCGCAGGAACTGCAGCTGGCCTTCGAAGATCGCCCGGGCAGCATCGAATTCCCAGGGTTCGGAAACCATGGGGAACATCACGTTCAACGTGCGACCGGCGGCGGCCTCGATCAGAGAGCGCGCCTGGATCTTGAGCAGGCCGTCCCGGTCCAGCGCCACGCGCAGGGCGCGCCAGCCCATGGCCGGGTTCTCTTCACCGTGCCCTTCGGCGTGACGCAGATAGGGCAGCACCTTGTCGCCGCCGATGTCGACCGTGCGGAAGATGACCGGCTTGTCCCCGGCAGCTTCCAGCACGTCGCGGTAGAGCCGCGTCTGGCGTTCGCGCTGCGGCATGGTCGCCGAAACGAGGAACTGGAATTCGGTGCGGAACAGCCCCACGCCATCGGCCCCGGTCAGGCTGAGGTTGGGCATGTCATCGCGCAGGCCGGCGTTGATCATCACGGTAATGCGCGTGCCGTCGCGGCTGAAGGGTTCGACATCGCGCAGCGCGGCATAGCCGGCCTGACGTTCCCGGCTCTTGGCAAAGCGCGCCTCGAAAGCCTCCACCATGGGCGGGGCAGGGCGGACGCTGGCCGTGCCCTGATCGGCGTCGAGCAGCAGGTGATCGCCTTCGCGCACCATGCCGCGCAGGTTGCGCACCCGGCCCAGCACCGGCACGCCCATGGCCCGCGCGACAATGACGACGTGGGCGGTGAGCGAGCCTTCCTCGAGGATGACGCCCTTGAGGCGGCGGCGGTCATATTCCAGCAGTTCTGCCGGGCCCAGGTTGCGGGCGATCAGGATGGCGTCGCCGCGCAGGCCATGGCTGGCAGCCGTGCCCAACTGGCCCGAAACGATGCGCAGCAGCCGGTTGGACAGATCCTCAAGATCATGCATCCGGTCGGCCAGCAGCGGGTCGTCGATCTGGCGCATGCGCATGCGGGTGCGCTGCTGTACGCGTTCGATTGCGGCTTCTGCTGTCAGGCCGGAATCGATCGCTTCGTTGATCCGCCGCGCCCAGCCTTCGTCATAGGCAAACATGCGGTAGGTATCGAGCACCTCTTCATGTTCGCCGCCCACGCCGAATTCGGCCTGGCTGGTCATGCGCTCGATCTGGTCGCGCATCTTGTCAAAGGCGAGGTAGACGCGCTGGCGCTCCGCCTCGGTATCCTCTGCCATCACGTGTTCGATAGTGACGCGCGGCTGGTGGAATACGGCCACGCCGCTGGCGAGGCCCTTTACCAGTGTCAGCCCGGTCAGCCGCTGCGGCCCGACAAGCTGCGGCGAAAGGCCGCCGGCTTCCTCGTCGTCGACCAGCCCGGCATTGTTGATCAGCTCGGACAGCACCATGGCCACGGTCTGGAGCGTTTCGATCTCCACTTCCTCGTACCGGCGCGGATCGACATGCTGGACCGACAGTACGCCCACGGCCCGTTCGCGCCGCACGATGGGCACGCCGGCAAAGGAATGGAATTTGTCCTCGCCCGTTTCGGGGCGATACGAAAAGTCGGGGTGGGCAGTCGCTTCGGCCAGGTTGAGCGTGTCGACGTCCTTGGCGATAGTGCCGACCAGGCCTTCACCGATCCCAAGCCGCGTGACGTGGACAGCCTCCTGCGCGAGGCCCTTGGTAGCGAACAGCTCAAGGAAACCTTCGCGCAGCAGGTATATCGAACAGACCTCGCTGTAGAGGCCTTCGCCGATCACCTCGACCACCGTATTCAGCTTGGACTGCGCGTTGGTGCGCGAGGCCATAACCTCATGCAGGCGGGTCAGTATCTGGCGAGATGAAGCGGCGGCTGATGCATGCATGGCACAGGGTTAGCCCAAAGCCGCGGCTTTGGGAACGCGGCGTGCATCGATGGTTCGGCAAAAAGCCCGTAGGGGGCCGGGACGCTCAGTTGTGTCGGAGCTCTTCCTTGATCCGGAGCTTTTTCTTCTTCAGCTCTTGAATCAGTGTGTCGTCAGGCAAGGGGCGGCTCATTTCTTCCTGTAGCTTCTGTTCCAATCCAGCATGCTTGAGCTGCAGACTGCTGACATACGAAGTGTCCATTGATGGTCCTCCTTTAGGGGGCGGGCCCACATTATTGGCGACTCGGTTATCGGGGCCGGCGATTGCCATATCAACACAACGGGCCTATCTTGCGAAGCGGCTTTTGCGGCATTTCGATGGAGCGGAACATGGTTGCGCTCAAGCGCAGGAGTCGTTTTTCCGGCAGGACGAACAGGGCCTGCTGTCGGGGGGTGATATGGTAAATGAGGAGGAGATGGCCAAGCGGTTGGCCGGCCTCAAGATTGAGCATCGGGATCTTGACGCAGCGATCGACGCGCTGCTTGCTGCAGGCTCTACCGATCAGCTCCAGATAGCCCGCCTGAAAAAGCGCAAGCTGAAACTGAAGGACCAGATCTCGCTGATCGAGGACTATCTCATACCCGACATTATCGCCTGAGCGGCGATTTTTGTCGGGTCTGTTGCTGCGCGTCTTTACCCATTCGCTTTTGGGACAGTCCCAAAATGGTAGGGGAATAGACAGAGTAGGCCATTGCCGGAGGCGGATTCACGGGCTTATCCAAGGCTCATGTCTCAACCGACAACGATAAATCCGCGCATCATCGAAGCGCTCTATTGCGAAGCCCTTGTTCTTTCAGACGAAGTGCGCTCGGCATTCGACCTGTCGGCCCGTCCGGCGGCTATCGGTGACGTGCCCGCTGGTGTTGCTGGCGAAGATCTCGTCCGCGTCGCCTTCTCCTGCGAAGCCCTGCGGACGACCACGCGCATGATGCATGCCGTGGCATGGCTGCTGAATCACCGCGCTTTTTTTAACGGCGAGCTTTCGGAATTCCAGCTGCGCCGTCATGGCCGCCTGAACAGCGACTATCCCGAAGCCGATGCCGAACGGCTGCGCTTCATTGATCCGGATACCCGGTCATTGATCGGCGCGACGGAGCGGTTCTATGCGCGGCTGGTGCGGATCGACCGTGGCTGGCGCCAGCGCGACCCGCGCACACCCACTGCCCTTGCACGGCTGCGCGAGCGGCTGGGAATTACGGCGACCAACTAGCGGCTCTTTTCGCCGGTTCGAGGTTTGCCTGCGGGAATTGAGCCGCGGGTTTCCTTTACGTGCCCGCGTTCCGCTGCTTTCCCGCACACCCTCCACCATGATGGCCAAGCCCTCTTGCATTGTGCGCCATATCGTATCATATCAGCGCGAGAACACTGGTCTCATCGCGCAGGCGCGTGCATAGGGCGGCGCTAAAGGCTGACAGACCTTTGGGGGTTACGTTGATGGACATGGCATTTCTGAGTTCGCTCGCAGAGAGTTACCATTGGCAATTGTCGCTTCTTGCCGGCCTGGGCATCATCGCGCTGTCGCTGGCGGGGCGGGCGCTGCGCCTGGTTCCCGCAATCGGCGCCGCGCACAAGCTGAACACCGATACGCTCCGCAAGAAGATGGAGCGGCCAAGCTACGCCGGAAACCAGCGGTGGAACCGGCAGTGGGCGGGCCTGTATCTGGTCGTGATCTTCGGCCTGATCCTGCCCTTCTGCCTAACGGCAGAGCCGCAGCCGTGGTGGAACGTGCTGCTCGACATTGTCGTCGTGCTGATGGTCTATGACTTCTTCTATTACCTGATGCACCGCTTTATGTTCCATGACAGCAAGTTCCTGGGCGGGCCGCTGATGTGGGTCCACGCCGTGCATCATCGGCAGCACAATCCCTGCCGGCAGGATTCAAGCTATATCCACCCGATCGAAGTCGCGCTGGGGCTGGGCCTGTTCGTGGCGACCATCTTTGGCCTGTCATTCATCATGGGCAATTTCCACGTAGTGACGCTGGTCGTGACCTGGGTGGCGTTCTCGCAGATCAACCTGCACAACCACACGCTGTGGGAGGCAGACCGCTTTCCGTTCAAGTACCTGAACTACCTGTCAAAAATGCACCACCATCACCACGCGCGGTTCACGGGCGGCAACTTCGCCACGATCTCGCTGCTCTATGACTGGATGTTCGGGACGATCGATAACGGCAAGGGCTGGCGGCACGATCCGCGCAAGGCCAAGGCTGGCAAGGAGCTGGCTGCGGCTCCGGCTCCGGTTTCGGCTCCGGCTCCGACCCCGGCTCCGGTCCCGGTCGCAGCGCAGTCGGACTAAACCTTCGACAGCGCTGTGTGCCAGGCATCTAGCCGGATTTTCCTTTTCGCTCCGTCCATGCGGGGCGAAAAGTGGCTGACGCTGCCGCGCATGGCGCTGACGCTGTCGTGCAGCGTGGCAAACAGGCCTCCGCCCACGCCCGCGAGCATGGCCGCGCCAAGGGCCGTGGTTTCAACCAGGTCGGGCCGTTCGACTTCGATATCGAGAATATCGGCAAGGTCCTGCGCCAGCCAGTCGTTGGCGCTCATGCCGCCATCGATCCGTAGCGCGGCCCAGCGGGCACCGTCGGCGGCGAAGGCTTCGGCAAGGTCGTGCGTCTGGTGCGCCATGCTTTCCAGCGCGGCGAGCGCGATGTGGGCGCGGGTCGTGGCAAGGCTCATGCCGGTAAAGCTGGCGCGGGCGTCTGGCCGCCAGTGCGGCGCGCCCAGCCCGGAAAGGGCGGGGACGATGACGACCCCGCCGCTGTCACCCGCTTCGCGCGCCAGGGCCTCGGTCTCGCCGGCAGTGTCGATCAGGCCGAGTGAATCGCGCAGCCACTTGATCAGGCTGCCGGCCACGAAGACGGACCCCTCCAGCGCATAGCAGCGCTTTCCGTCCAACTGATACAGCACGGTGCCGAGCAGCCGGTGGTGCGACTGGGGCACGGCGCTGCCCATGTTGGCCAGTACAAAGGCGCCGGTGCCGTAGGTCGCCTTGGTCTCTCCGGGGGAGAGGCAGCCCTGGCCCACGGTGGCTGCCTGCTGGTCTCCGGCAAGGCCCGTGATGGGCAGCGGTGCGCCCAGCCAATCCGCCTCGGCTTCACCAAACCGGCCGGCATTGTCCGTCACTTCGCACAGGGCCGCGCGGGGCACGCCGAAGAAATCGCAGAGCCCTTCATCCCAGCCCGCGCCGGAAAGCGGCAACAGGCTGGTGCGGCTGGCATTGCTGGCATCAGAGATGAACAGGCCGCCCGTCAGCTTCCAGACCAGCCAGCATTCCACCGTGCCCAGCGCCAGCCGCCCTGCGTCTGCCGCCGCGCGCACTTCGGGCACGTTATCCAGCAGCCAGCGCATTTTCGTGGCGGAGAAATAGGGATCGAGCAGCAGGCCCGTGGCTTTCTGCACCGCCTCTTCATGCCCGGCCGCCCGCAATGCTTCGCAGGCCTGTGCCGTGCGGCGGTCCTGCCAGACGAGTGCGCGGTGCAGCGGTTCGCCCGTCTGTCTGTCCCACGCGATCACGGTTTCGCGCTGGTTGGTGATGCCGATGCAGGCAAAGCGATCCGCGCCGCCGGCCTCTGCAACAACATCGCGGGCGCAGGCCAGCGTAAGGTCCCAGATCTCGCGCGCATCGTGTTCCACCCATCCCGGATGGGGATAGTGCTGCGTCAGTTCGGCCTGGGCTGTCGCAAGCCGCGCACCGGCAGGATCAAAGGCAATCGCACGGGTGGACGTCGTCCCGGCATCAAGCACGAGAATCAGTTCGCCCGCCGGATTCATCGCACTCTCCTGATCGCCCACGCCGGTGGCCAGCCTATCCGGGTCTTGGCGGGAAGGGAATTGCAGCCCATATCGCACCCATGAATTTTCCTGCCCGCCCCTGGCCCACCGGCAACGCCGAACAGCTTGAACCTCTGGTGCGCCGCGTATTGGCCGCCAACGCTTCGGCTTTCACTTACACTGGCACGCAAAGCTATGTGGTGGGCGCAGGCCGCGACGTGGCGGTGATCGATCCCGGCCCGGATGAGTCCGATCACATCGACGCCCTGCTGGCCGCCATCGGCGATGCGAAGGTTTCCGCCATCGTCTGCACGCATACCCACCGCGATCATTCGCCGGCCGCCGCGCCGCTGGCCGTGATTACCGGCGCGCTGATCATTGGCTGTGCGCCGTTGATCCTGGCCGATGACGGTCCACGGTCCGATGCGCCGTTCGACCAGACCTATCGCCCGGACCGCGTGCTGACCGAGGGCGAGAGCCTTTCGGGCGACGGCTGGACGCTCACCGCCGTCGCCACGCCAGGCCACACATCGAATCACCTGTGCTTTGCGCTGGAGGAAACCGGCGCCCTGTTTACCGGCGATCATGTGATGGGCTGGTCCACGTCGGTCGTCGCGCCGCCCGATGGCGACATGGCAGCCTATATGGCCAGCCTGCAAAAGCTTCAGGACCGGGAGGACCGCATCTATTACCCGGCGCACGGCCCTGCCGTGGAAAAGCCCCGCCAGCTCGTGCGCGGCATGATGGGCCATCGCCGCCAGCGCGAACGCCAGATCCTGAAACTGGTGGAAGCCGGAACCGGCCTGATCGCCGACATGGTGCCGCTGATGTACAAGGGCGTGGACACTGGCCTGCATCCCGCAGCGGCGCGTTCGGTGCTGGCCCATCTGATCGATCTTGAAAACCGCAGCGTCGTCTCGCGTGAGGGGGATGCGTGGAAGATAGCCGCCTGACGGTCGTGCAGGAACGGCGCAGCGCGCGCCTTCCGTGGGTGCTGCTGGCCGGCGCGCTGGTTCTTGCGGCCTGGGCGCTGTGGCGGGCCTTCGGGCCAGAGCCGCTGGGCGATCCCCTGGCGACATCGCTGGCCGCCTTTGAAAAGCAGAACCGATTGACCGTGTTCAGCGCCCAGCTTTCGCCAGTGGTTTCCAGCGACCGGTCGGAACTGTTCGGCATGCTCAAAAGCCGGCAGATTGCCGTTATTCCGGCGCGGGTGGACTATTCAGTCGATCTTTCGGCAATGGACCGCCGCCGCATGCAATGGGATGTGGACGCGCGCCGGCTGGACGTGCGCCTGCCGCCCCTGCAGCTCAGCCGCCCGAACCTTGACGAAGGAAGCGCGAAATACCTGCGCGAAGGCGTGTGGATCAGCCGCGACACGCAGGACAGCCTCACGCGCGACAACACCCAGCTTGCCGAGATTCAGGCCCGCGAATCCGCCAATAACCCCGTGCTGATGGAACTGGCGCGCAATGCTGCGAAGGACGCAATCCGGCAGAATCTGGCGATCCCGCTGCAAGTGGCGGGCTATGGCAATGTAACCGTGTCCGTTCGCTTCGATGGCGAACCCGTGCCCGCACTGCCTGCGCCCTGACAGCTATTTACCCGGACTTACCTCTACAGTAACTTCCCGCGCGGGATTGTAGGGGAGTATAGGGCATGGCGACGGCAATAGCCGCCCACTATTCGGGCGACCAGCGTTTCTACAGCCGAATGGCAATCGGCATTTCGATCTTCATCGTACTGGGTTTCATGCAGTTCGCTGCGCGCGGTTTCGTTGATTACCGCGCGGCGCCGGTGTGGGTGCACTTGCACGGTATGCTGTTCATCAGCTGGCTGGCGCTGTTCGTTGCGCAGAACATGCTGGCAGAGCGCGGCGCGCTGGCGCTGCACCGCAGGCTGGGCTGGCTGACCGTTGCCGTGGCCGCAGCGATTGTGCCGCTGACCATCTTTACCGGGATCATGGCCGTCAGCCTGCATCGCCAGCCCCCGTTCTTCGAACCGCCGTTTTTCCTGGCGCTGACCCAGGTGGGCGCCGTGTTCTTTGGCGGCATGGTCACAGCGGCGATCATCATGCGGCGGCAGACCGAATGGCACCGCCGCCTGATGCTTTCGGCCACGGTGCTGGTGCTTGAGCCGGCTTTTGGCCGTGTCTTGCCGATGCCCCTGCTGGGCGCGGAACTGGGCGAGGCAGTTGCCTGCGTGCTGCAGGTGGGCATCCTTGGCATTGCCATGCTGCACGATCGCAACCATCGCGGTTCGGTGCATCCGGCCCTGTGGTGGGGCGCCGGCGCAGTCATCACCGGGCATGTGCTGGTAAGCCTGCTCTCGCGCTTTCCGCCCATGATCGCGCTGGCGGCGCAAATTGCTGCCTGACGGTCAGATTTCAATGGGAATGGTTGGCCTCCATCACTAGATAGGCGCCAACCAAACCCCTGACTGTGGGACGCGAAACATGACTGTCCAGACCGAGAGCCTTACCGGCCTCGATATCCGTGCCGAGATCGATCGCCTGCGCAAAGAGCGCAATGCGGTGATCCTTGCCCATTATTACCAGAAGCCGGAAATCCAGGATCTGGCCGATTTCGTGGGCGATTCGCTGGAACTGTCGCGCAAGGCAGCCGCTACCGATGCCGAAGTCATCGCGTTCTGCGGCGTGAAGTTCATGGCCGATACGGCCAAGATTCTGTCGCCGCAGAAGATCGTCGTGCTGCCAGATCTTGACGCCGGATGCAGCCTTGAGGATTCGTGCCCCCCGGAAAAGTTCAAGGCTTTCCGCGAGGCGCACCCCGATCACATCGCGCTGACCTACATCAACTGCTCGACAGAGGTTAAGGCCCTGTCGGACGTGATCGTCACTTCATCCAGCGCGGAAACGATCCTGCAGCAGATCCCCCGGGACCAGAAGATCATCTTCGGGCCGGACCGCCACCTTGGCGGCTATCTGTCGCGCAAGTTCAACCGCGAAATGCTGCTGTGGCCCGGCGTCTGCATCGTCCACGAGGCGTTTAGCGAAACCGAACTGCTGAAGCTGAAGGCGCAATATGCCGGCGTGCCCGTGGCCGCGCACCCCGAATGCCCGCCCGCGATCATCGATCATGCCGACTATGTCGGTTCGACCAGCGGCATTCTGGCCTATGCCAACACCATGCCGGGCGACACGCTGATCGTCGCCACAGAGCCGCACATCATGCACCAGATGCAGCTTTCGATGCCGGACAAGACCTTCATCGGCGCGCCGGGCGCGGACGGTAACTGCAACTGCAACATCTGCCCCTACATGGCGCTCAACACGCTGGAAAAGCTGTACATCGCCCTGCGCGATCTGCAGCCCCGCATCGAGATCGAGGAAGGCCTGCGCCTTGCCGCGAAGAAAAGCCTCGACCGGATGCTGGAAATGGCAGCCGGCACCGTCGGCCAAGGCGATCTGGGCGCGCGGAACTAGGTTTCGTTTGAATGAGGCGCTGTTCCTCCCCCTTGGAGGGGGAGGGATACGCAGGCTTATCGGCTGTGCCGATTAGCCGAAGTTGGGCAGGGGTGATCTCTCGGCCAAACTCGGCATTTGCGGCACACTCACCCCCATCCAACTGCGCCTAGGCGCTTACAGCGCCAAGGCTCGTATCCTCCCCCATCGAGGGGGAAGAAGGATGACGCGCCGTCGCTAACCCTGCCGTTGCCCCGCCCGCACGATCACCAGCGCGGCGGCGACGAGCACCATGCCGGCGCCGTCCATCCAGCTGAGCGTTTCGCCAAAGGCGAACCAGCCGGCCAGCACGGCAATGGCGGGTTGGGTCAGCAGGGCAAGGCCGATGATCAGCGGCGAGAAGTGCCGTAGCGAATATACCAGCAGCCCCTGTCCGATCACCTGGCTGAACAGGGAAAGCACGATGAGCGGCCACCAGTTGCCGGGGATGATCGTCTCGCCCCAGGCCACGGCAAGGGCCAACAGGATCGGGGCGCCTGCCGCGCTTGACCAGAACAGCAGCGTCCAGTTCCCCAGGTTCACCCGCGCGTTCTGCAGAAGCAGGATGTAGAACGTGTAGAAGAAGCCGGCGAGCAGGCAGAACAGGTCGCCGTGTAGGGTATCGGTGCCCACTTCCAGACTGCGGCCCAGCAGGATCGCCGATCCGCCGATAGCCGCCGCGAAAGCCAGCGTTTCGTTGGCGCGGGGCAGGCGGCGCAGCGCGATCAGGCCCCAGGCGACCAGCAGGATGCTGCCGGCGTTGCCGAACAGGGTGGCGTTGCCCAGCCGGGTCATGCCGATGCCGATGTGCCATGCGGCAAGGTCGAGGGCAAAGAAGATGCCCGCGCCGGCGATTGCCAGCATGACGCCCTTGGGAAATCCCGTCAGCCGCTGCCGATTGGCCAGCGCAAGTATCGCCAGCAGGGGCAGGGCAAGGAACAGGCGCCAGAAACCGGCGGCGACCGGCCCGGTATCGGCAAGCCGCACGGACCACGGTCCCAATGCCAAGGCCACGTTGCCGCCCAGCAGGGCCACGACATGCAGCGGACGCCATGCGCGCTGCGGGGCGCCGGCTTCCATTGAGGTCGCGGTCATTGCATGGCCGGTGCGCTACGGCGCTTTGGGAGCAGCGGTGGGCGCGGGTGCAGGCGTGGCGGCGGGAACGCTGACGGTGGGAGCGGGATCGCCCTCCGCCGCGGTTCCGGCCTCGTCCGAAGCCTCTGCCTCATCCTCGGCGCCCGCTTCGGTGGCCCCGGCCTTTGCGGCTGGATCGGTGCGGGGCGCCAGCGGGGGCTGCGACCGTACCGTGTCCATCGGAAGCATGGCGTCGTCGATCGATCCGGGCAGGATTTCACCGGCGGCCTCTGCCTTCGTGTCGGGCTCCTTGTCCTTTCCGCAGGCGGCGAGGGCCAGCGGCAGGGCGATCAGGCAGGTGAGGCGAAGGGCGCGGTTCATGGGATTGGCTCCGGAGGGCAGGGCTTGTCCAGCGCGGCAAGGAAATCGCCGGCGCGGGCCAGCATTGCCCGATCCCACGCCTGTTGATCAACTGCGATGCCAAGGCGGGCAAGGCTGGTGACGCCGAATTCATCGATGCCGCAGGGCACGATGCCCGTGAAATGCGAAAGGTCGGGCGAAAGATTCACCGAAAAGCCGTGCATCGTCACCCAGCGGCGGATGCGCACGCCGATGGCGCCGATCTTTGCCTCGCGCCCGTCGATGTCCTGCGTCCAGATGCCGATGCGGCCATCGCGGCGAAAGCTTTCGACGCCGAAGTAGTCGAGGGTGGAGATCACCCAGCCTTCCAGTGCGTGGACAAAGCCGCGCGTGTCACGCGCCCGGCGCTTCAGGTCCAGCAGGACATAACCGATGCGCTGGCCCGGCCCGTGATAGGTATAGCGCCCGCCGCGCCCGGCCTCGACCACTTCAAAGCGCGGATCGATCAGCTCTGCCGCCGCCGCGCTGGTGCCGGCCGTGTAGACCGGCGGATGTTCCAGCAGCCAGATGAGTTCGCGCGCTTCGCCGGCCGCGATGGCGGCGTTGCGGGCCGTCATCTCCTCCAGCGCATCGCGGTAGGCGACGGGCTGGGACTCGCAGCGGACTTCGATATCCCCAAGGTCAATCATGCCGCGTTGCGTGGCGGCATTCCTTG
>Ga0233365_1000933_pt1 | contig 13064 bp, 14 predicted proteins | sample ElkDunMinimDraft_27_FD_191535 | JGI IMG/M metagenome (GOLD analysis project Ga0233365, IMG submission 191535) | Fecal eukaryotic communites from dung pellets of Tule Elk in California, USA - Elk Dung C36 | ecosystem: Host-associated > Mammals > Digestive system > Large intestine > Fecal | place...
GTTGTTGGCGGGAGTAACCGGAGAGAGCTCCGGTTGTGCCTGCCAGCGTAACCGGAGAACTCTCCGCTTCAAAATCCGGGCCCGGCCGTCCAGTAACCTGTGGCTCGTGACCGAACTGGAGATCCTGGGGCAGCCGATCGCCGAGCGGGCCGACGCGGCGGCCAATCGCCGCAAGATCCTCGCCGCCGCGGCCGAGTTGGTCGCCGCCCGAGGCGTTGCCGGCCTGTCCATGGACGACGTCGCGGCAGCCGCCGGGGTGGGGGTCGGCACGGTCTACCGCCGTTTCAAGGACCGCGCGGGCTTGGCGCATGCCCTGCTCGACCAGCGGGAACACGAGTTCCAAGAGCGTTTCATGGCTGGGTCGCCACCGCTGGGGCCCGACGCGCCTCCGGTCGATCGCATCCGGGCGTTCCTGCACGCCCTCATCGACCGCACCGATGATCAGATCGATCTACTGCTGTACGCCGAGACCAGCGCCCCCGCCGCTCGGTTCGAGGGGTCTTACGGGGTGTACCACCGGCACCTGTCGATGCTCATCTCCCAGGAACGATCCGATGTGGATGCCGAGTACACCGCGCATCTTCTGTTGGCACCGATGTCGGCCGATCTGTTCGCATGGCAGCGCACCGATCAGCGCATCTCCGTCGAGCGTATGAGGGCCGGTATCGACATCCTCCTCGACGGACTGGCGCGCCCCTTCAAGGCAGAGCGCGACTGACCTCGTGAAACGGGCCCCGTGAGCGGCCCCGGCCAAAACCGTGATCGGTAGGGGCGACGACGGGCCGATGCTGGCCCTCCCCTTACCCGTCGCGAAGGAGTGCCGTGTGGAATTCGTCATGCTGTGGTCTTTGGTGCTGCTGGGCTTCGCCGCGGTGTTGGTCTGGTTCCTGGTGATCGCGGTCGGGTTCGACGATGGGGAACCGGCGCTGCCCTACGCGCCGATCGCGGCAATGCGCGCCATCACCGGCACCTGGCATGCCGATCTACCGGAACCGCGGGACTGGTACGGATTCCAAACAGACCACCGGACGTATTCGGACGTTCAGATGGCGCGAATCGTCTCCCGCCGAGGTATCGAGGACCAAGATGTCGGACCTCTATTGAGCTTTCGCGTTCGATTGACCGGTGGGGAGGTCGTCGCCGTCTCGTCGGTGGTGACGAGGTGGCCGGACCGCACGATGCCCGGTGCGTTGATCCCGGTCGGTGTCAGGTCGGGGCGCCACGGTGATGAATGGTCGGTTGTGGAGGACCTGAAGCCCGGGCGAGTCCACCGACTCGTCCTGGACCACCGTCTCGCCGACGACCTCATCGACGAATCGACCCATGCGGTGGCATCAACCGGTCGGCCTCAGATGGTCGTGGTGCGGCGACTGGCTCCCACGGGGCGAACTCGGGTCGGCCACATCGAAGTGACCATCCACTTTGATACTTCCGGCGGTCTTCGGGAGATGACCGGTTTCCTTCGCCCGCACGAGGTGGCGGCAGTTCGCTTCAGCGGTACCGCCTCCGGCTACATCGACAACAAAGGACGGTGGGCGCTGGGGCCCACGTGGTACTGATGACACCTCCCGAAGAACCCGACGCGCTCGAGGCCGAGCACTTTGCGCGCTTTCGCCGAATCCGAGGCTGGAGCACTCTTCTGGCGGTGCTGGTGTCGGTGGGGGCCATAGTCATCGCGGTGATGTGGTTGATCAACGACCCTGATGACTGGATGTTCATCGCCATAATGGCTGTCGGTGTCATCGTCGCCGCCGGCGCGTGCGCCTTGATACCGACCCACACCCCACCCGATCGTCCGATCCCTGACACCCCACTGGAAGTCGGGTACGTCATTCTCTCCGAGGTGTGGCGGTGGGACAGCCGGAGTCACGTCAGTCTGGTGATCGAACCACTCGATCGACCGGGCACCCTGGTGCACGGCGACGTGTCGGTTTCCGGGTTGGTCGACCAGCTCACCGGGACTCTGGTCGGATTCCGGCGCCACTCCACCCAACCGCACCTGGTCTGGGTGGATCGGCAAGCGCCACTGGACCGGCTGGCTGTCGCGGCCACCGCCGCCGACCCCGACGCGGCGCTGCGGATACTCCGTGGCGGATTCGAAGACACCGCGCGAGTGGTGACGGTGACGGTGGGTACCGAACAGGCCGACGGACGTTGGGTGATCCACGTCGACCTGGAATCGCGGTCGGGGCTGAGGGGGCAAGCCCGCTGTGTCCTCACTCCCGACCAGTTGGTGATGGTTGAACCGGGCACCAAAGTGTCGGTTGCCTGGGACGATTCCGCCGACTGCGTGATCCGGTTCCCCTGCACCTGAACCAAGCGCCCGCGATTCGCCGTCGCCACATGGCAGGCTGGGGCAGTCCTCATAGACCAGTCACTAGAGGAGGGCCACCACAACCGTCATCGCCGGCCAGTGCACCGTGCTTTGCGGAGTCAACCGACGCATGGATCGCGACGAAAGCCGTCAGGTGGCTCCGTATGCCGATTTCGGCAAGAGCCGATGAAGGCGATTGTCCCGTCGTCGACAGCGTCGCCCCATTGAGTGATTGAACACAGTGGCCTCCCGGCCGGCGGTTCGTGGTACGCCGCTTCCATGAGGGCAGACCACCTTGTCCATAGTGGTTGCCTGTCACGATCGAGGCGGGGTGGCTTCCGCGGGGTCCTCGACGACATGCAGACCCATGACTCCGACCAGGATCAATGACAGGAAGACGAGTCGGGGGAGTGTCAGCGACTCGGGCCGGCCAGATCGCTCCGGCCGCCACGACGCCGACGGCGGCCTGGAGTCAAAACCGTGATCGGTAGGGGCGACGAGGGGCCGATGCTGTCCGTTCGCCACCCGTCGGGAAGGAGAGCCACATGGAGTACGGCATGCTGGTGCCTTTGGTGCTGATGGGTTTCATCGCGGTGTTGGTCTGGTACGCGACGATCACCTTCTGGCTCGCCGACACGGAACCGGCGCCGCCCTACAATCCGATCGCCGAGCTGCGCGCCATCACCGACGCCTGGCGTTGCGACCTGCCGGAACCCTGGGACTGGTATGGAGTCCGAGGAGACCACCGAAGGCATTCGAACGCCCAGATGGCGCGAATCGTCTCTCGTCACGGCTTCGAGGACCAGGACCTCGGCCCCATATTGAGCTATCGCGCTCGGTTGATCGGTGGGGAGGTCGTGGCGGTCTCGTCGGTGGTGACGAGGCGGTCGGACCGCACGATGCCCGGTGTGCTGATCCCGGTCGGTGTCAGGTCGACGTCCGACCGCGACGAATGGTCGGTTGTGGAGGACCTGAAGTCCGCACACGTCCACCGACTCATCCTGGCTCACCGCCTCGCCGCCGACCTCATCGACGAATCGACCCATGCCGTGGCATCAACCGGTCGGCCTCAGACGGTCGCGGTGCGGCGACTGGCTCCCACGGGGCGAACTCGGGTCGGCCACATCGAAGTGACCATCCACTTTGATACTTCCAGTGGCCCTCGGGAGATGACCGGTTTCCTTCGCCCGCACGAGGTGGCGGCGGTTCGCTTCAGTGGTACCGCATCCGGTTACCTTGACGACAAAGGACGGTGGGCGCTGGGGCCCACGTGGTACTGATGACACCTCTCGAAGAACCCGACGCGCTCGAGGTCGAGCACTTCGCGCGCGCTCGCCGAATCCGAGGCCGGATCACTCTTGTTGCGGTACTGGTAACGGTGGCGACCATCGTCATCGCGGTGACGTGGTCGATCAACGACCCCGATGACTGGATGTCCGTCGCCATGGTCGCCCTGGCGGTCGTCATCGTCGCCGGCGTGTGCCCCTTCATACCGGCCGACTTCCCACCCGATCGTCCGGTCCCCGACACCCCGCTGGAAGTCGGGTGCGTCATCCTCTCGAAGGTGCGGGGATGGGACACCGAAAGCCACGTCAGCCTGGTGATCGAACCACTAGCCCGACCGGGCACCCTGGTACACGGCGACGTATCCGTTTCAGGGTCGGTCGACAAGCACACCGGAACCCTGGTCGGATTCCGGCGCCACCCCACCAAACGACACCTGGTCTGGATCGATCGGCAAGCGCCGTTGACCGAGTCCGCAGTCGCGGCCACCGCCGCCGACCCCGACGCGGCGCTGCGGACACTCCGACACGGAACCGAGGACACCGCGCGCGTCGTGACGGTGACGGTGGGAGCCGAACAGGCCGACGGACGTTGGGTGATCCATGTCGACCTCGAGTCGACGTCGGGGCGGACCGGGCGAGCCCACTGTGTGCTCACGCCCGATCGGTTGGTGATGGTCGAACCCGGCACCGACGTGACGGTCGTGTGGGACTCCGACTGCGTGATCCGATTCCCCGGCGCCTGAATCAGGCGCACGCGATTCGCCGTGGCCACATGGCAGGCTTGGGGGCAGTCGTCACAGAAGGGGTCACCATGATCTTCATCGCCGTCAAGTTCACCGTGCTGCCGGAGTTCACCGACGAGTGGTTGGAACGCCTCACCCCGTTCACCGAGGCCACCCGCGCCGAACCCGGCAACCTCTGGTTCGACTGGTCTCGTTCGGTTGACGATCCTCACCAGTTCGTTCTGCTGGAGGCGTTCCGGGACGACGCGGCCGAAGCTCACGTGACCTCCGGGCACTTCGCCGAGGCGATGCGGATCATGCCGACGATGCTGGCCGCCACGCCGGACATCATCAACGTCTCCACCGAGGACGACGGCTGGTCCAAAATGGGCGAACTATCGGTTCCGGAGCGGTAGGACGTCAGCGAGCCGAACGGAAAGGCGTCAGCGGCCCGGGTCGGCCTTGGGCATGATCCGTCGCTCCCCGGTGGCGGCCATGCCGTCGAGCATCGCGCCGGGAAGCCGGATCATCCGAGCCAGACCCGGCTTTCCGGTTCGACGAGCCAGCTCCGGCCCCAGCCGTCGCATGAGCCGGGTAAGGCCCGGTAGCGGTCGCACGAACAGGGTGATCTCGCCGATCCTGCCGGTGTCGTCGAACCGCAGACGTTGCGCCTCGCCGATCTCCACACCGTCGACGCGTCCCTCGTAGAACAGCGCGGCGGTGTCGGTTCCGATGATCCGGTCGGTGTACCGGATCGACTCCACCGCTTCGAAAGCCACCGTCAACAATGTCGCGACCTGTTCGCGCCCGATGAAGCTGAACCGATCGGTGATGGGGGAGATGAGTCGAACCTCGTCGCCGAGGACGGACACGGCCTCGGCGACATCGAGGGTCTCACCGGCGTGAATCCACCGGTCGATCGATTCAGCCGCGCTGGTCACACTGTCTCCCTTGGACGGTGCATCGATCGTACCCGGCCAACGCACACTGGCTTGTGGACGATCAGGCCGGAGTCGGAGTGACCCGCGCGGTGTCGAGGTGACCCAGCAGCGTCCGCGCGGTCTGGTCCACCGACTCGCCGCTGGAGTTGTGCCACAGCCCCAGACGAGGAGTCTCCTCTCGGACCGCCGCGATCAGCATCGCCGGAGTGACGCTGTCGCTGTAGCCGACCTTGTCGCGCGCCAGCTCCCGCTCCTCAATGGTGATTCGATCCGGGTCGAGCACGATGACGTGCACCCGGTCGGTGAGGTCGGCGGCCAGCTTGACCACATCGGTCAACTGCTGCCCGAACATGTTGTCGGAGATGATCGCGTCGAAGCCCGCTGACAGATACTCCCGGGCCACCGCGAGACTGCCCCGATAGCGCAGGTACAGCTGCTCCATGGCGCCCGGCGGTGGCGGAAGATCGAACGGCACCTCCCCGGAGGCCACGAATCCGTGGATCACGTCGCCGTCGATGTGGACGGCTCGATCCAGCCGCTGTGCCATCGCCCGCGCGATGGTGGTCTTGCCCGCCGCCTGCGCGCCGGTCACCAATATCAATCTGCTCTGCACCGGGTCACGATACGACAGACCTCACGCGTCGCTCTGCCGAATTATTGGTAGGTGGGCAGGCCGGTGTTCAGGATCGGTCCACTACGCGTGGCGGTGAGCCGCCGAACCAATGCCGATGGAGCCACGTTCACCAGCCGCGACAGCTGAGCCGTCAGCCACGCGTGCGCGACGGACCGGGGCACCAGCGTGGTCGACGCCTTTCTGCCGAAGGCGCGGGCGTTGAGCACCTGCGGCCGTACGGCGGCCTCGTAGGCGGCGAACCCCGCGGTGTGGTCACCACCTGCCGCCTTGAGCTCACCGGCCAGCAGATACGCGCCGACCATGGCCAGGCTGGTTCCGCCCCCGACCGCCGGTCCCGGCGAGTAGCCCGCGTCACCGACCAGTGTGACCCGTCCACTGCTCCAACCGTCCATCTCGATCTGAGTGATCGAGTCGAAGTAGAACGACTCGGCGGCGTCCAGGTAGGACAACAGTTGGGGTACGTGCCAGCCCAGGTCGGCGAAATGCTCACGCAGCAGCGACTTCTGGCGACCGATGTCCCGATGGTGGTAGTCGAGAAGCTCACCGGTGCGGAACAGGAAGATGGCGCGAAGTTCGTCCTGGGCGGGTGCCCGATAGAACGCCGCGACCCGGCCCGCGGTGTTGTAGACGTGCGCGGTGTCGGTCAGGTTGAGGAAGTTCGGCAGGGTGTACACCGCCAGATAGGCGCCGGTGAAATGGGTGTATCGAGATTCGGGGCCGAAGGCGAGACCGCGCACATTGGAGTGGAGACCGTCGGCGCCGATCACCAGGTCGAACCGGCGGCGCAGTCCGGATTCGAAGACGACGTCCACGCCCGCGTCGTCCTGAGTCAACTCGGCGATCGAATCCGAGAAGAGATACTTGGTGTCGCTTGTGGACTCGAACAGGAGTTCGCTCAGGTCGTCGCGCATGATCTCGATGTGCTTGTCGGACAGTAGTCCGGCCAGCGCGGCGACGTCGATGCCGATCGCGCGGTTTCCCGACCCGGTGGCCAGTTCGATGTGTTCGGTCCGGGTGCGCAGTCGTTCGACCTCCGGCAGCAGTCCCATGTGGTCGGCGACATCCACCGCCGGTCCCAACAGGTCCACGGCGTGGCCGCCGGTCTTGCGTGGTGACGGCGCGCGTTCGACGATCGTCGGGTGAAACCCGTATCGGTGCAGCCAATGGGCCAGGACCGGTCCGGCGACGCTGGCTCCGGAGATGAGGATGTTCTGGTTGGTGACGGGGGTGGATGCGGCTGGATTCGGCGAAGTCATGGAGTTCCCTACTCAATTTTTACTGACCGGACAGTAAAATTTCTGAGCCAAGCGTAGCAGCGGTTTTTACCGCACGGTCAAATCCATGGTCGTTGTACCTCGCAGTCGAGGCATCGGGAGGTGGTCGAGTTCCAAAGGGCGGCAACAGGAGCCGAGCCGGGAACGCCGAGCCAAGGCATCGAACCGAGAAGCGCCGAACCGAGAAGCGCAGTCCGTCTCCGAGGCCGCCGTCGTCGCCGTCACGGCTGAAACGGCCCATGCCCCGGCTGTTGTCGGAACGGCCGTTCACAACGCTCAACGAGGGAACTGGCCTGCTGGTCACGGGTTCGCGCCGGTCGTGAGTCCGCGCCGTGTGGCACCTGAGTAACGCCACCCGCGCGAGACGACCCGCCGCAACCACAGCCCCGACGGCCACGCCGACGAGCCCGGAACGACCGGCAGCGTTCTTAGAGGCTGTCTTTGAGCCTGCTGTGTTGCGCGACGTTCAGACGGGCGCCTCGCGACGAAAGGCGTCAGGCCATGCATACGCTGCGTTTCCTTCAAAAGCGCCGGTATGCGCCGACCTTCTCCGCCGCCGCGTTTGCACTCGCGTGGACCGCCGCGCACAACGAACGAGGTCCGAAGACAACCTCCTAGACTCGCCTGTGACCACGACGCAGGTGACGGGTGAGCGAGGCGAAACCATGACCCCCAAGTCCCAGAAGACCCGGGCGCGCATTCAGCGAGCGGCCATCGAGCTGTTCCTGGAACAGGGCGTGCGCGACACCGCGCTGTGGCAGATCGCCGAACGCCTCGACATCACCAAACCGGCGCTGTACTACTACTTCTCGTCGCGTGAGGAACTCATCAACAGCCTCATCGCGCCCGTCGTCGAGGAGACCGAGGCCGCGCTGGCCGACCTGGAGGCGATAACCGACCTCACACCGGATCGGTTGCTGGCGTGGTACTTCGACATCAACATCAAACACCGCGACATCAACCTGCTGGTTCTGCGCGACCTGAGCCTGTTCACCGGTTCCGATCTGGGGCAACGGGTCGCCGGATGGCGCCGCCGACTCGTCGACCTTCTGGTCGGAACCGACGCCGACCTGTCCGCGCAGGCGAAGGCCGTCATCGCGCTGGGCGGGATCTCCGACTGCGTCGTCATGTTCACCGACGCCGACGCCGAACGGTTGCGGACGGCCACCCTCGCGGGGGCCGCCGGTGCCATGGGGCTGGGCCCAGTCGGCTGACCGGGCCAGAGACGAAGCGTCAGGAGTCCCAGCTGACCGGCAGGTCGCCGAGCCGGTTCTCCAGGGCCGCGACGTTGAGTTTCCCGGCGTAGACCTGTGGTCCGTGATTGCAGTAGCCACCCGGGTGGTGATGCAGGTACTGCTGGTGCTCGTCCTCGGCGTAGTGGAACTCGGTCTCGGGGCGGATCTGCGTGGTGATCGAACCCAGACCCGAGTCGGCTATGACCGGCGCGGCCAGGTCACGTGACGCCTCGGCGATGCGCTGCTGCTCGGGAGTGGTCGTCAGGATGATCGACCGGTACTGGCTGCCGATGTCGTTGCCCTGTCTCAGTCCCTGCGTCGGGTCGTGGTTCTCCCAGAAGGCGGTCAACAGCGCCTCATAGCTCACCTTGGTGGGGTCGTAGACGACCTGCACGACCTCGGCGTGACCGGTGGAACCGGTACACACCGCCCGATAGGACGGGTTCGGGTCGGAACCTCCCGCGTACCCGGCGGCGGTGCTGTAAACCCCGTCGATCTGCCAGAAGATCCGCTCGACACCCCAGAAACAGCCCATGCCGAAGATCGCCCGCTCCATGCCGGGCGGCCACGGACCGTGCAGCGGGGTTCCCAGAACGGGGTGAGTTGTGACAGTCATACCCCGCATGACACTGCGACCGGTGCGATTATTCCCCGAGAGGGGGCGCGAGCGGGATCGCTCACATCGCGCAGAATTTAAGGGCGGACCCGCCTCAGCAGGTCCGCCCCGGTGAGGAGACGTATGCCCGACGTCGCCTCGTGGTGTGAGGAAACGATGCCCTACGTTTCCTCGGTGGCTTGGTTACGCGTCGGCGGTGCCGTCGCCGTCGAGGTCGGTGACCTCGGTGTCGATGTACCCGTCGTAGTCGCTGTCGACCTGCCAGGTGTCGATGGTGCCGTTCCCGTCGGAGTCGAACGCGACCACGTCGGCCACTCCGTCGTCGTTGGAGTCGACGACCATCTCGTCGATCACACCGTCACCGTCGTTGTCGGTGTACACCGCGTCGGCGTCCCCGTCGGAGTCCAGGTCGACGACCCATTCGTCCGCCTGTCCGTCGCCGTCGTTGTCGTACTCGTAAACGGTGTCGGTGTCCCCGTCGCCGTCGAAGTCCTCAGACCATTGGCTCATTGTGGAGTCCTTCTTCCCAGTTGTGTTGGCCTGCGGCCGATCTCACGAGTAAGAGAATACGAGCAGGTGATGGGTGCTTGAATCACGGATTCGTGCCACCACCGCCACATCGACCAGGCGTCACCGACACGACACCGTTGGTGGGGGCCGTCGAGCATGATCACCCGGCAGCGTCGGTTAGCGTATGGGGCATGACAGCTGATTCCCAGGGCTTCGCCACCCGTGCCATTCACGCAGGGCAGCCCGCCGATCCCACGACCGGCGCGGTGGTGACTCCCATCTATGCGACCTCGACGTACCTGCAGGACGCCGTCGGGCAGATGCGGGACGGATACGAATACTCCCGCACCAAGAACCCGACGCGACGCGCGCTCGAGGAATGCCTTGCCGCCCTTGAAGAAGGACGACACGGATTCGCCTTCGCCTCCGGATTGGCCGCCGAGGACACCCTGCTGCGCGCCGTCTGCGCCCCGGGCGACCACGTTGTCATCCCCGACGACGCCTACGGCGGCACCTTCCGGTTGTTCGACAAGGTCGCCAGCCGGTGGGGACTGTCCTACACCCCGGCCCGGATCTCCGACGTGGCCGCGGTTCGGGCGGCGATGACGCCGGAGACGAAGCTGGTGTGGGTCGAGACCCCGACCAACCCGCTGTTGGGCATCGCCGACATCGCCGCGCTGGCGCAGGTCGCGCACTCGGCCGGCGCGCTGTTGGTGGTGGACAACACCTTCGCGTCGCCCTACCTTCAGCAGCCGCTGCTGCTGGGTGCCGACATCGTGGTCCACTCGACCACCAAGTACCTCGGTGGACACTCCGATGTGGTTGGTGGCGCGGTCATCGTCAACGACGACGGCCTCGCCGGTGAACTGGCCTTCCACTCCAACTCGATGGGCGCCATCAGCGGCCCCTTCGACGCGTGGTTGACCCTGCGCGGCGCCAAGACCCTGGCGGTGCGGATGGAACGACACAGCGACAACGCCGAACGCATCGTCGAGTGGCTCTCGCAGCGCGAGGAGATCTCCGACATCCTTTACCCGGGACTGGGAACCCACCCCGGCCACGACATCGCCGCCAAACAGATGAGTCGGTTCGGCGGCATGGTCAGCTTCCGGATGCGCGCCGGTGAACGTGCCGCCGTCGACGTCTGCAACAACACCCGACTGTTCACCCTCGGTGAATCACTCGGCGGCGTGGAATCGCTCATCGAACACCCCGGTCGCATGACCCACGCCTCCACCGCCGGATCCGCCCTCGAGGTTCCCGGCGACCTGGTGCGACTGTCGGTCGGCATCGAAGACATCGAAGACCTGGTAGCCGATCTGGCCCAGGCATTCGATGGGTGATATCGGTTGAGCTGGCCTGGTGCGACCGCCCGGCAAATTGCCCGGGCGGTCCGCCGCGGTGACGCCACCGCGGCGGCCATCGTCGCCGAACACATAGCCGACGCCGCCGTCAACCCCCTCATCGGCGGCGCGTTCACCGACACCCGCGAATCCACGGCACTGGCCGAGGCCGCGATCGTCGACGAACTTCCCGACCTCGCCAGCCTCTCGCTGGCGGGAGTCCCGGTCGCCGTGTGCGAACGGTTCGCGGTCACCGGGGGACAGGCCCGACTCGGGTCGCCGGCGACCCGACTGCCGGTGGCGGCGAGCGACGACGAAATGGTCCGGCGCCTGCGAGGTGCCGGTGCGGTCGTGGTGGGGACGACCCGAAGCAGTGAACTGGGCCTGTGGCCCAGCACCGACGACCAGGGCAACGTCCCGGTCAACCCGTGGCGCGCCGACCGGGGAGTGGCCGGACCGTCCGGCGGCGCCGGACTGGCCGTCGCCGGGGGCGCGGTCCCGTTGGCGGTCGGGCAGGACGGACCCGGCACCGCCGGTGGCGTCCGCACCGTGGCCGCCGCGTGCGGGATCGTCGGATTCTCACCCGAACACGATCCGGTCGTCCACCACGACGACACCACGCGCTGGCTGGCCGGGACTCCCGGACTGCTGGCGACCACCGTCAGCGACGCCGCGGAGGGGTATGCGGCGCTGACCCGATCCATGGCTCCGGCCATCACCGATCCGCCCAGACTGCGCATCGCGGCCACCGACCGGACGTTGATTCCGGGAGTGCCGGGCCTGCGGGGGCAACTGGTCTCGACCGACGAGGCGACCCGGGTGTCGCTGCTGGCGGTGGTGCGGACCCTGACCGACGCCGGTCACGACACGCACCGTTCGGCGCCCGCGTTGGGGCCGCGCGCGTCCACCGCGTCGGTGTCGGCCTGGGCTGCCGCCGCGTACCTGCGGTCCATTCGGTTCGACCGCTCCATCCTGCAGCGGCGGACCCGCCGGTTGGCGGCGATCGGGGAGCGGTCGGTGCGGGGCAATCTATACGGCGGTCTTCTCGGGGACGGGGTGCGCACTCGTGAGCACGCCCTCGACTGGTTCCACAACGGAGGGTTTGATGTCCTGGTCACCCCGGCGCTGTCCGGGCCGCCTCTGGCAGCCGAGGGCTGGTCGACGCGGGGACTGCGGGAGAACCTGCGGGCGGGGGCCCGCGCGGCCGCATACACGGCGCCGTGGGGCCTGATCGGGCTGCCCTCGCTGGTGGTGCCCGTGGGCGTGCGCGACGACGGGCTGCCGGCGACGATTCAGCTGATAGCTCCCCCCGGGCACGCCGATGTGCTCTTCGACCTGGCGGGGCAGCTGACCGAGCGGATGAAGCCACGGCGTTACCCGCCGGGACGGTGAGAAGGCGTCTGGTCATTCGGATGGTCGGTTCAGCTCGAGACGCCGAACGTGTGCGCCTCGATGCCCCGCGTCCAAGACCGGAGCCCAACTCGCCCAACGTAACCGGGAACCAGTCTGGATCGTCGAGACGTGTTCTGAGAAAACCGACTGTCCGCCGTGGTCATCGGGCGGATAACGTGGAGCGCGCCGGGCGGTGACGCCCGGCCCCCGAAGTCGTTCTCGTCGGAAATCGGAGTACACAGTGGTGCATAAGAAACTCGAACGGGCGACCCGCAGGACTCAAGCCGACGGACGCATCCCGGCGATCTCGGCCGCACTGGTGCGTGCCGATCGTCCCGCCTGGTCCATCCAGGTCGGCACCGCCGGTGACGACAAGGCCCTCGGCGAGGACACCCAGTTCCGGCTGGGTTCGGTCACCAAGACCTTCACCGCCGCGCTGGTCCTGCAATGCCGCGACGCCGGACTGCTGGAACTGGACGACCCGATCGGCAAACACCTGTCGGTGCCCGCCCACGGCGAACACACCATCCGTGACCTGTTGGCCCACCGGTCCGGACTGCAACGCGAACCCCACGGCGACGTCTGGGACGCCCAGGTCGGCCCGGACTCCGCGCGGCTGCTCGCCGATCTCGCCCACGCCGAGCGCGTCCTTCCCGTCAACCGGCGATTCCACTACTCGAACCTGGCGTTCGCGCTGCTGGGGCACCTGGCCGCGGCCAAACGCGGTGGCACCTGGGAGGAGGTCCTTGACCAGTACCTCCTGCGTCCCCTGGGGCTGTCCGACATCACCGTCCAGC
>Ga0233365_1000934_pt1 | contig 13061 bp, 9 predicted proteins | sample ElkDunMinimDraft_27_FD_191535 | JGI IMG/M metagenome (GOLD analysis project Ga0233365, IMG submission 191535) | Fecal eukaryotic communites from dung pellets of Tule Elk in California, USA - Elk Dung C36 | ecosystem: Host-associated > Mammals > Digestive system > Large intestine > Fecal | place...
TGGTTATACTTACAACTCTAACATCGCACCGGGCTTTCAAAGAGATTTCTTTTTGTGGAATACCGCAGTTTCGTATGCATTCTTAAACAAAGCGTTAACGGCGAAAGTGAAAGTGTACGATTTGTTGAATCAAAACATAGGAACTTCAAGAACAATCAGCCCAACAGCAATTATTGATCAAGAAAATACCGTTTTAGAACGTTATGTAATGTTTTCGGTTACATGGAAATTCAATAAATTCGGAAACTCTTCAAACACCAGGAACCGTGGTGGCGGACGCATGATGATGCCGGGAAGAATGAGAGATTTATAGAATCATCTTAATTAAAAAATGTTAAAAGCGTGTGAAATATTATTCCACGCTTTTTTTTGTATACTTTTTTTTAACACTTTTGCGTTAACTAAAAACTAATTTAACATTTATGAAAAATCTACTGCTTATTTGCACGTTCTTGTGCGCTAATTTTATTTTTGCGCAAAAGATAGAATTAAAAGGAAAAGTTGTTGATACGGATAAAAAACCCATAGAAGCCGCAACAATTTATCTTTCCTCTAAAAAAGATTCCACTTTAATTGATTACACGATTACCGATGTAAAAGGAATGTTTTCAATGCCGATTAAAAAAATCGAAGAACCAACTTTTATGACGATCTCTTACCTTGGTTTCGAAGATTTTTCGCAACAATTTGAAAACATTAAAGAAAGTATCGATTTTAGTACTATTTCTTTAAAACCAGGAAGCGATGTTTTAGACGAATTAGTAATTACTACCGATGCAGCGCCTATCCGTATTAAAAAAGACACATTGGAGTTTAATGCGGCATCATTCAAGGTACGTCCAGATGCTACCGTTAAAGAACTTTTAGAGCAATTACCAGGTGTTGAAGTTGATGAAGCCGGAAAAATTAAAGTTAACGGCAAAGAAGTAAACAACGTTTTGGTGAACGGAAAACCGTTTTTTGGTGCTGATGGAAAAGTTGCTATTGAAAATTTACCGAAAGATATTATCAATAAAGTTCAGATTACAGATACCAAATCAAAAGAAGAAAAAATAACAGGTTCAAAGGCTACAAGCGATTCTAAAACCATAAATCTTACCATAGACGAAGACAAAAACAAGGGGCTTTTTGGGCGGTTTATAGCCGGTTACGGAACCGATGACCGATATGAATCATCGCTTTTGTTCAACTATTTTAAGGGCGATTTTAAAATAAGTGTTTTAGGAGCGTCTAACAACATCAACTCTACCGGATTTTCTACCAATGAAATCATGGACAACATGTCGGGTGGTAGAAATAGTTATTCTTCTTGGAGTGACGATGGATCTTTCTCTATAAATGGATTGGATTTTGGTGGCGGTAAAGGAATTTATCAAACCGATATGATGGGGGTAAATTACAGCGACAATTGGGGTAAAAAGAATAAAGTGAGTATGAACTACCTTTATAACGAAGTAGAAAATACCAATAGAAATAAATCTCGAATTGAAAATCTGTTACCTGAAAATAAGTTTGTTACCGAATCTGAATCAGACTTAAAATCAAAATCGGTAAATCATACGTTCAATTACGATATTGAAATGGAAATAGATTCGCTAACTACACTTACAATTGTTCCGAATTTAAAAAGAGGAATCAGTACCAATAGAACCAACAGTTCAAGTCAGACTAAAAATGAATTTGGCGAAGATTTAAATAAATCAAACAGTTCGGATTTTTTAAATGTAGATACGTTCAATTTTCAAAACGAATTTTTAATTGCACGCAGATTTAAAAGAAAAGGCAGAAGCATCAGTTTAGGATTTGAGAATAGAAATTCTAAAAATGAAACCAACCAGTTGAAAAATTCGGCAGCTTATTTCTTTCAGTCAGCAACACCAGACGATATCCGAAACCAACAAATTCAATCGATCAGCCATACCGATGAATATACTTTAAGCGCTACTTACCGCGAACCAATTAACAATTCGCAGTCTTTAACTTTTAGATATAGGTCTATTTGGACAAACGAATTTAAAGGCAGAGGAACGTTTGATTTTAACAGCGCAAGCAACAATTATACTAACTACAATAACTTATTGTCGTACTCCAATAATTTAAAAGGTACAAAGGTTGCACCAAGCGTTGGATATCAGTTAAACACCGAAAAACTTTGGTTTTATGTAGGTGCAGGAACTATTTTTAATAATTACGATGTATCGTCATTTTACAACAACAACACTTATTTAAACAACCGTTTTGATATTTTACCTCAATTAAATGTTAGTACCAACGTACAAATAGGAAAATCGAAAAGTATTTATGCAAATTATTCGTACACAGAAAACAGTCCTTTTTTAAGTCAGTTGTTAGAATACGAAGATTTATCAAGTCCGTTGTTCAGGTCAATAGGAAACAGAGATTTACAAACTACACAAGGTCACAGTGCTTATTTTAGTTTTAACAACTACGATTGGCAGTCGCGTTCGGGTTATTATATTTACGGTAATGCAAGCTATAATACCCGTGCAACAGGGAATAAACAATCATACGACGAAAGTTTTGTAGCAACGTCAACCTACGTAAATGTTTACGATACGTATAATTATTGGACAGGCTTTAACTACAGCAAATCGTTCAATTTAACCGATAAAAACAAACTATCGTTAAGTGCCGGTTTTAATGTTAATGGCGATTTAAGCAAAGGTATTTTGAACGATATTGCTTACACTGCAAATAGAACAAGTTTTGGCCCTAGATTTAATGTTACACTAGATTTTGATAAAAAACTAACCATACAACCAACCTATGAATATGGCATTGACAAAACCAACTATAAGAATTTCACGGTTAGCGAAGCAAATTCATTTAGACACAAAGCAGGTTTAATGATAACATCGTACATGCCTAAAAATGTAGTTTTTGGAAGCGATGTTATGTACGAATACAATTCTAACCTTTCAAGTGACTTTAAGAAAGATTTCTTACTTTGGAATGCTAGTTTAGGATACAATTTCTTAAACGAACGTTTCTTGGCAAAAGTTAAGGTTTATGATATTTTAAACCAAAACCAAAGTGTACGTAGAACCATTACACCAACAAGCATTTATGACTCGCAAGATGTTATTTTAAAACAATACGTAATGTTTTCTTTAACTTACAAATTAGAAAAATTTGCAGGTAAAAAGAAAAGCAACAGTTTCATTGTTGAGTAAAAATTCAACCATGAAAAAGCCCCAAAGAGTATCTAACTTTTTGGGGCTTTTTTTATTTGGTTACTTCGTCTATAACTCTTATTGTTTCGTCTAGATCTTCGTAGGTTAAAGCATCGGTAATAAACCATGTTTCGTAGCTTGATGGCGCAATGTAAATACCGCGCTCCAACAAATCGTGAAAGAATTTTTTAAATTCAGGCGTATCTGCTTTTGATGCATCTTCGTAGTTTTCAACTTGGTTCTCACAGAAGAAAACCGAAATCATAGAACCTACTCTATTTACCGTAAACGTTTTATTATTAGCAGTTAAAACCTTGCGAATTCCAGCTTCCAAATAAGAAGTCTTTTCTTCTAATCTATTGAATAACTCGCTATCGTTATTTATTGCCTGCAACATTGCCAAACCTGCTGCCATTGCCAATGGATTTCCCGACAACGTTCCTGCCTGATAAACCGGACCAACAGGTGCCAGATAATCCATAATTTCTGTGCGTGCAGCAAATGCGCCAACAGGCAAGCCTCCACCAATTACTTTACCAAAGCAAACAATATCAGCAGTAACGTCAAACAATTCTTGCGCACCGCCTTTAGCCAATCTAAAACCGGTCATTACTTCATCAAAAATTAATAATGTTCCGTTTTCATCACAGATCGATCTTAATTCTAGAAGAAAATTATTCACAGGTGGCACACAGCCCATGTTTCCTGCAACGGGTTCAATGATAATAGCCGCAATTTCATTTTTATTCGCTTGAAACAATTCCATGACAGAATTTAAATCGTTGAAATTTGCCAACAACGTATCTTGAGCAGTTCCTTTTGTAACTCCTGGACTTGAAGGCACTCCAAATGTTGACAAACCGCTACCTGCTGCAATTAAAAAAGAATCTGAATGTCCGTGATAACAACCGCGAAACTTGATTATTTTTTCTCGTTTTGTATAGCCTCTTGCCAAACGAACAGCGCTCATACAAGCCTCGGTTCCTGAATTTACAAATCGAATCTTATCGATGTTCGGAACCATTGAAACAGCCAATTTAGCAATTTCGGTTTCAATTTCTGTGGGAGTTCCAAACGATGTACCCAATTTTGTTTTTTCAATTACGGCATCAATTACAGGCTGGTATGCATGACCTAAAATCATTGGCCCCCATGAATTAATGTAATCAATGTATCGTTTATCGTCTTCATCAAAAAGATAAGCTCCATTTGCTTTTTTAATGAAAATAGGTGTTCCACCTACCGATTTAAACGCACGAACGGGAGAATTAACTCCTCCCGGTATATATTTTAAAGCTTCAACGAATAATTGGCTGCTTCTTTGATAAATCATTTTGTTATGGTTTATATTACTACTGTATTTCAATTTCTGGTTCTAATGCAATAATTTCCGGGACAATTATGTCTGAATCTATCTCTTTTTCCATTGTTTTAATTGAGGAACCATTATCAACTTTATAACAAGTTATTTTATTACCTTCTTTTGTTATTGTATATTTTGCTGATAATGTATCACTTTCAATTTTCAAAAAATTCATGTGTACGCCATCACCACCATAAAAACCAAATGATGAAATATACCTTAGATTTTTATCGTAAGTTAAATTAGAAAAAAAGATCGAGTTCGGTATTCTTTTTAATTTTAGTTCTTTATCATCAAATAAAAAAAGCATCGAAACCTGATTTGATCCTCTGCCTGGTCTTAGATATTCTATTAAAAGATCGTCTGTTCCGTCACCATCAACATCTCGAATATCGATCAAAGGCTCTTCCGTCATTCCAATAGATAAGGTATCCGAAAACACAATATTATCTGACTTTCTTAATTCTACGAAAAGATTCTTTTTTATGGTATCTGTATCTGATTTAAGATCGAAAATTAAAACTTCTGTTTTTAGTGTTTCCGAACCAATTTTTGATTTGAAGAGTAATTCTGCTTTTAAAGGAACTCGATTTTCTTCTATCATTTCTTTTTTAGCGTTGCAACCTACAACGAAGAAACCAAGTAAAACATATAATAGAAAACTCTTCATTTAGATAAAATGTATTGTTTTAAAGGAATTATCTACTGTACACGTAAATTTTGACCTACTGAAATTGCATTCCCAGACAAATTATTTAATTGCTTGATATGATCTACAGACGAATTAAATTTCTGACAGATTGCAAACAACGTATCGCCTGCCTGAACGGTGTAAGTTTGTGCTTGAGCTCCATAATTTGTTGCTACAACTTCTTTTGTTTTCATTGGAACAAACTGGTAGTTTGAACCTAAAACTTTTTGATCGTATTCATACAATTTGTAACGCTCTATAATGCTGATTAATTTTTGAGGATAACGAGGATCTGTAGCATAACCGGCTTTTTTTAAGCCTTTTGCCCAAGCAGAATAATCGCTTTTATCTAATGTGAACAAATTTTTGTAGTAAACTCTGTTCGCTAAAAATTCAGAATGATCGTTGTAAGATTCCATTGCCGAATGGTATTTTCTAAAGCATTCATCGGGTGCATCGTCTGTATGCGAAACCGTTTCGCCCGTCCATTCTTCCTTGCATTTAATTCCGAAATGGTTATTTGCTGTTCTGCACAATGTTCCGTTTCCTGATCCCGATTCTAAAATTCCTTGCGCCAGTTTAATACTTGCCGGAATTCCGTACGTTTTCATGCTTTGCATTGCCGCACCGGAATATAGATCGATATAATCTTCTACGGTATTTTTTGAAACATTTATTTTTGAAGTAGCTATTAATGTTTCGGTTTCTTCTTTTTCAAATAACGGTTTAACAGGTTTTGCAGGTTTAACTTCTGCAACAGGTGTATTTTCTTTTTTAACTGCAGATGCGGTTGTAACAACTACTTTCTTCTTCTTATTATCACCATTTCCGTATTCTTTGGCAATCTTTTCTTTTACTTTTGTATTATGAGCGGCGTTGCAACTCATTAAAATCAATCCTGTAAATAGTACGGACAATACTTTCTTCATATTTCAGCAATGTTAGATTGAAGCCCTTGTAAACCTCCGGTATGAATTATTAATATTTTTGAATCAGGTTTAAAATAACCTTTTGATATCAAATCGATTACACCAAAAAACGTTTTTGATGTATAAACAGGATCCAAAGATATTAAATATTTTTTAAAAAATTGTTTCATAAACTGTTTCAGTTCATCATTTAACTTTGCGTAACCTCCAAAATGATAATCAGTTACCAAATTCCACTGACTATTTTCCGCATATTTTTGGATATCTTCTGTTAAGAAATCGCCTTTTAAAGCAGGGAAACCAATTGCTTTTTGATGCATTTTTAAACTGTTGATAATTCCCGAAATGGTTCCACCTGTACCAACGGCACAACAGATAAAATCGAACATTTTATCATCATCAGTCAAGATTTCTTTACATCCTTTTACTGCCAATTCGTTCGTTCCACCCTCGGGAATCAAATAAAAATCACCAAATTTCTCTTTCAGTTGATCTAAAAACGCTGCGTTATTTTTATCGCGATATTGCGTTCTGGTAACAAATTCAAACTGCATTCCATCTTCTGATGCCTTTTTTAATGTAGGATTTTCCAAATACTTTTCCTGCAATTCTTCGCCTCGAATCACACCGATTGTTTCAAAACAAAATTCTTTACCAGCAGCCGCAACTGCTGCAATGTGGTTAGAATATGCTCCGCCAAAAGTTAGCAATTTTGTAAAACCTAAATCTCGAGCTTCTATTAAATTATATTTCAGCTTACGAAATTTATTTCCGGATATTTCACTATGCAGCACATCTTCCCTTTTTACATAAACTTCGATCCCAAAATTATTAGGAATATCTATTTTTTGATTGAAGGATTCTTGTTGTGGCTGTATCATAAATAGTTGAAAAAAGAAAAGAATTTTCGGTTGGCAAGATAATCTGCATTCGATTCGTTTGCATAAGCTTCTCGTTCAAAAGAAATATTTCGGTAGGCTTTTTTTCGATTTCTAAACTGAATCAATCTGATAAAAAATTCTAAAACATACCAGATAAAAAACGGAAGAATCAATAATTCTATCTGCTGTCTCAAATGTATTTTTTCGTGATTAATAAAGGTTTTATGGGTACGAAGATAATTTTCGCGCGCAAAAATAAACGGATAAACAGTGATACCCGAAAAGCCTTTTGGCACCCAAAATTTAGAAATTATCAATCGCATAGGGCAAATTTATCACTTTTTGTGAGATGTTCGATGTAGGATGATGGGTGTTTGATGAATTGACAATTTTATTATTTCAGTTTCAATTTAAAACCGATCAAATTCCGAAAATGAAACATCCTACCTCAAACACCAAACATCTATCATACCCTCGCAAAAAACAAAAAATATTCACTAATTTTGTAGTTATGAGAAAGGAATTAATTGAAGGAGAAGATTATTATCTTTCGGACAAAGGTTTCAGGATCTTTACGGAAAAATATCTTTTAAATCGTGGGCACTGCTGCATGAGTGGATGCAAACACTGCCCTTACGGATTTAGTAAATTAATCGATCAAATTAAGAAAAAAACAAAACCGAGAACTATGACGTTTCAAGAAGAAATTCTTCAGGGAATTCCGGCAGAACTGCCATCAAAAGCTTTATACGACGCTACAATTAACCACGCACCAAAGCGTAAAGAAATATTATCAGCAGAAGAAAAAACACTGGCATTACGTAATGCCTTGCGCTATTTTGAACCGCAACATCACGAAACGTTGATACCTGAATTTAAAGAAGAATTAGAAAAATACGGTAGAATTTACATGTACCGTTTTCGTCCGAAATACCGCATGTACGCTCGAGATATTAACGAATATCCCGGACAATCATTGCAGGCAAAAGCCATACAAATGATGATTCAGAACAATCTGGATTATGCCGTGGCTCAACATCCGCACGAATTAATTACCTATGGTGGTAACGGAGCCGTGTTCAGCAATTGGGCACAATACCTGTTAACCATGAAATATTTGGGCGAAATGACCGATGAACAAACGCTTGTTATGTATTCAGGACACCCAATGGGCTTGTTTCCATCTCACAAAAATGCTCCGAGAGTTGTTGTTACCAACGGAATGATGATTCCTAACTATTCCAAACCGGATGATTGGGAAAAATTCAACGCCCTAGGTGTTACACAATACGGACAAATGACTGCTGGATCGTACATGTACATTGGTCCTCAGGGAATTGTGCACGGGACAACCATTACGGTTTTAAACGGTTTTAGAAAAATTGGCAAAGAACCAAAAGGTAACTTGTTTGTAACTTCTGGTTTAGGCGGAATGAGTGGTGCGCAACCAAAAGCGGGAACTATTGCCGGCTGTATCACAGTTTGTGCCGAAGTAAATCCTAAAATAACGAAAATTCGTCACAGTCAGGGTTGGATTCACGAAGTGATTGAAGATTTAGATCTTTTGGTAGATCGCGTTAAAAAAGCACAGGCTAATAAAGAGATTATTTCTATTGGATATTTAGGAAATGTGGTTGATGTTTGGGAGAAATTCGATCAGGAAAATGTTACCATTGATTTAGGATCCGATCAAACTTCACTTCATAATCCTTGGGCGGGTGGATATTATCCAGCAGGGATTTCGTTTGAAGAATCGAACCAAATGATGGCAGATCAACCGGAGTTATTTAAAGAAAAAGTTCAAGAAACATTGCGTCGTCATGCAATTGCAATAAACAAACACACTGCAAAAGGCACGTACTTTTTTGATTACGGAAATGCCTTTTTATTAGAAGCTTCGCGTGCAGGAGCTGATGTGATGAACCCAAACCCAACATTAGGTCGCGAGTTTAAATATCCTTCGTACGTGCAAGATATCATGGGCCCAATGTGTTTTGATTACGGTTTTGGACCTTTCCGTTGGGTTTGCGCGAGCAACAATCCGGAAGATCTGCAAAAAACTGATGCCATCGCTTGTGAGATTTTAGAGGAAATGATCAAAACATCGCCTGTTGAAATTCAACAGCAAATGAAAGACAATATTCAGTGGATTCGCGGTGCACAAGAAAATAAATTGGTAGTAGGATCTCAAGCTCGAATTTTATATGCCGATGCCGAAGGAAGAACCAATATTGCAAAGGCGTTTAACGATGCTATTACAACAGGAAAAATTGGTCCGGTTGTTTTGGGTCGTGATCATCATGATGTTTCGGGGACAGATTCTCCGTATCGTGAAACATCGAATATTTACGATGGATCTCGATTTACAGCCGATATGGCAATCCACAACGTGATTGGCGACAGTTTCCGTGGTGCAACATGGGTTTCAATCCATAACGGCGGCGGCGTTGGCTGGGGCGAAGTAATTAACGGTGGTTTTGGTATGCTTCTTGATGGTACTTTAGAAGCGGAACAACGCTTAAAATCGATGCTTTTCTGGGATGTTAATAATGGAATATCTCGTAGAAGTTGGGCAAGAAACGAAGGCGCTGTATTCGCAATAAAACGTGCAATGGAAGCGGAACCTTTATTAAAAGTGACTTTGCCAAATTTAGTTGACGACAATTTATTAAACTAAAATATTATGAAACTATTTAAACTATTACCTCTACTTTTGCTGTTTTTTATGGCTTCGTGCAGTTCGGTGCAAGTTGCTACAGATTACGACAGCAGCGTAAATTTCAGTCAGTTTAAAACGTATGCTTTTATGAAAGACGGTGTTGATAAAATCAATATTTCAGATCTGGATAAAAAGCGTATTTTGAAAGCGATTGATGAAGAACTAACTGCAAAAGGTTTTACTAAAAGTGAAAATCCCGATTTGCTGATTAACTTGTTTACCGATGCTAAACAAATTGTGAATGTAAATTCATTTTACGGTGGTTGGGGTTATGGAATGTATCGTCCGTGGGGATGGAATCCTTGGATGATGGGACCTGGATATCAATCGGTATCAACATCAACCCAAGGTATTCTTTTTATCGATGTTTTAAAAGCAGCGAATAAAGAATTAATTTGGCAAGGGAAAGGAACTGGTTATTTAGTTACCAAACAAAGCAAAAAAGAAGAACGTATTAAAGAATTTGTTACTAAAGTTTTAGAAACGTTTCCTAAATAAAAAAAAGCAAGGTTTAAAACCTTGCTTTTTTTTATAACCTATCAATTTCTTCCTGTGTTTTTTCCCAGTCTTCCATTGTTTTATCCAAATCGGATTTTAATTTTTCGTAAGCTGTGAACCATTTTGAATCGTTCATTAACTTTTCATAATCTTTAGCTAGTTCTAAATCGGCTTTTGCAATTTTTTTTTCAAGATCCGTAATAGTACTTTCTGCTTTACTTAACTTGTTATTCAATGTCTTTAAACGTTTTTGATCGTCATAAGAAAGTGATTTTTGCTGTTTTACAACAACTTCTTGTTTTGCTTGGGTATTTGCATCCTTTTTCTGTTCAAAATCACGCATATCGCTTGCATTACGCTCTTCGAGAAAATAATTGATATCGCCTAAATATTCTTTGATCTTTTGATCTTTAAATTCGTAGACTTTATCGGTCATTCCCTGTAAAAAATCACGATCGTGCGATACCAACAGCAACGTTCCTTCGTAATTTTTCAAAGCCGCCTTTAACACATTTTTAGATTTAATATCCAAATGGTTCGTAGGCTCATCCATCAGCAACACGTTGATTGGTTTTAAAAGCAACATTGCCAATGCCAAACGATTTCGCTCACCCCCCGACAGTACTTTTACTTTTTTCTCTACATCATCGCCACGAAATAAAAACGATCCCAACATATCGCGAACCTTTGCTCTGTTTCCGTCTGTAGCGGCATCAATCATCGTATCTAAAAGCGTTTTTTCACCGTCTAAATAATCTGCCTGATTTTGTGCGAAATATCCTAATTGAACATTATGTCCAATTTTTATGGTTCCATCGTACTCAAATTCATCTTGAATTGCTTTGATTAAGGTCGATTTTCCTTGACCATTCTGACCTACGAATGCAATTTTACTTCCGCGTTCAATAAAAAGATCAATGTCTTTAAAAATGATTTTATCGCCGTACGCTTTGGTAACTTTTTCGATCTCTAAAACGACTTTTCCCGGAGTTTGCGAAACAGGAAACGAAATATTCATAACCGAATTATCGTCTTCATCAACTTCGATACGTTCTACTTTATCTAACTTTTTGATAAGCGATTGCGCCATAGAAGCTTTGGTTGCTTTGTATCGGAATTTTTCAATCAGTTTTTCGGTTTCTTCAATCTTTTTAGCCTGATTTTTTTGAGCTGCCAACTGCATTTCGCGCATTTCTTCTCTTAAAACCAAATATTGCGTGTATGGTTTATTGAAATCGTAAATCTTTCCTAACGAAATTTCAACCGTTCTGTTGGTTACATTATCCAAAAACATTTTATCGTGCGAAACCAAAACCACAGCTCCCGAAAATGATTTCAAGAAATTTTCCAACCAAATAATCGATTCAATATCCAAATGGTTCGTAGGCTCATCTAACAACAAAATATCGTTGTTCTGAAGCAGCAGTTTAGCCAATTCGATACGCATACGCCAACCACCCGAAAATGTATCGGTTAATTTATCGAAATCATCTCGTTTAAAACCTAAACCTAAAAGTACTTTTTCTGTATTTCCTTGATATTGGTAACCGCCTAAAATATCAAATCTGTGTGTTAAATCGCTTACTTTATCTATTAATTCATGATACGATTCTGATTCATAATCTGTGCGTTCAACCAATTCTTCATTCGATTTCTGAAGTTGATCCTCCACATATAAAATCTCATCGAAAGCCTGATAAGCTTCCTCTAAAATGGTTCTTCCTTTTACAAAATCGATATCTTGTTTTAGAAAACCAATCTTAATTTCTTTGTCAAAAGCAATAACTCCCGAATCTGGCTCGACTTCACCTGACAAAATTTTAAGCAACGTTGATTTACCAGCACCGTTTTTACCGATTAAACCAATTCTATCGCCGGCTCCTAACCGAAAAGTGACGTTTTCAAACAAAAAATCTCCGCTAAACGATACGGATAAATCGTGTATATTAAGCATACTGCTATTTAATTAATTGTAGTTTTTTATAATATCTGGCAACATTGATATTCGGATCCAAAGGTACGTTATTTTCGATGTTTTGTATGAGTTTATCTGCAAGATATGGACCTAATAGTACACCGCGCGTACCCAAACCATTCAGAATATATACGTTTTTATGCTGATAATGTGCCCCAACCAATGGTCTGCGATCTTTAACTGTTGGTCGAACTCCCGCTACATGTTCAATGATTTCATATTCGCAGTCGATTAGTTTTTCAAGTCCTTCGATCAATTCATTTTTGGCTTCATCTGTAACGTCATCACTTTTATCTTGCCAATTGTAAGTTGCGCCAACCTTGTAAATATCATTACCAACAGGAATAATAAACACACTTGATTTAACGATACTCTTTAATTTAAGATTCGGGATTTTCACGTACAATAGTTCCCCTTTTGTCCCATCCAATGGCAGATAATCAAAAAATGGATTATTTAACATGGAGAAACCTTCTGCGAAAACAATTTGCTTTGCTTGAATGTCTTTATAAGTTACAGAATCATTCTCGATGATTAATTCATCATAAATAAAAGATTCATTCAACAGTAAACTGTTTTTTTGAAGATATTCTTGAAATACTTGAACGAATAAATTCACATTTAAAAAACCGGTATTATAAACCTCTCCGAAATGATATTCGCTATTTATGTGTTGCAACTTATCTTTTAAAATATTTTCATTCAGATAAGGAGCTGTAACAGGATTATCGCAAGCAAGGAACCAATTGTTTTGCTCTTCAACAGTTGCGAATTTTCTGTAAATAGGCAGTTTATGATAAAATGAAGTATT
>Ga0233365_1000938_pt1 | contig 13031 bp, 7 predicted proteins | sample ElkDunMinimDraft_27_FD_191535 | JGI IMG/M metagenome (GOLD analysis project Ga0233365, IMG submission 191535) | Fecal eukaryotic communites from dung pellets of Tule Elk in California, USA - Elk Dung C36 | ecosystem: Host-associated > Mammals > Digestive system > Large intestine > Fecal | place...
GTGTTCTGTCCATTCCTTCGTTACGGAAATTTTTAGAAAACTCGTAAACGCCTTCAAATCCACCAACAATCAAACGTTTTAAATACAATTCGTTCGCAATACGCATGTATAACGGAATGTCTAACGCATTGTGGTGTGTAATAAACGGACGCGCCGCTGCACCACCCGGGATCGACTGTAAAACCGGAGTGTCAACCTCTAAATATCCACGGTCGTTAAAAAACGATCGCATGGCATTGTATAATTTGGTGCGTTTTATAAAAATTTCTTTGTTTAACGGATTCACGATTAAATCTACATAACGCATGCGGTAACGCAATTCAGGATCGGTAAAGGCGTCAAACACATTTCCTTCCTCATCGGTTTTTGGTAAAGGTAACGGGCGTAATGTTTTAGAAAGGATCGAAAATTTTTCTACACGGATACATTTTGCACCAACCTGCGTAGTAAATAATTCGCCTTCAATACCAATAAAATCGCCTAAATCGGTTAACTTTTTAAATACAGTGTTGTACAACGTTTTGTCTTCGCCAGTGCAAATAACATCACGGTTTAAATACAACTGAATTCTGCCTTCCTGATCTTGAATTTCAGCAAAACTTGCTTTACCCTGGTCGCGTACACTCATTAATCTGCCGGCAGTTACAACCTTCTTCCCTTCTTCAAAAGTTTCCTTGATCTGCTTCGATGAATGATCTACCGGAAACAAATTAGCGGGATAAGGATTGATGCCAAGTTCACGTAACTTGCCCAATTTTTCTCTTCTGATGATTTCTTGTTCTGAAAGTTGCATAAAATTTATATTTTCTTTATTTAACCTGCAAAATTAATTATTTTTTAGTTGATTGATAAGTTTTGTTTGAATATTTTTAAATGCAACATTGTTTTTAATTGATTAAATTTGTAAGATTATTAATTAATGGAAATAATATGAGTTTTTGGAGGGTTTTATTAGCCATTTTTCTACCGCCTTTTGCTGTTTTTGATAAAGGATGCGGATCGATCATAATTGTGCTTTTGCTGACATTGGCAGGATGGGTTCCGGGAGTTATTGGTGCTTTGGTAATTTTAAACAATCCTAAATACAACAGATAAACACAGCATTAAAATGAATAAAAAAGTTCAAATACAGGATTTAGGCTTAAAAGACTATAAAGACACCTGGGATTATCAGGAAGAATTATTTCAGGGAATTTTAGATATAAAATCACAAAACCGTAAAGACGAAGCGAATGCCAAAGAAACACCTAATTATTTGTTGTTTGTAGAGCATCCGCACGTTTATACATTAGGTAAAAGTGGCGATTTGGAAAATTTGCTTTTGAATGATGAACAATTGGCGGCAAAAGACGCTACTTTTTACAAGATAAACCGTGGTGGAGATATCACTTATCATGGACCCGGACAAATTGTAGGATACCCGATATTGGATTTAGATAATTTTTTCACCGATATTCACAAATACCTTCGTTTTTTAGAAGATGTTTTTATTAGAACATTGGCAGATTACGGTTTGAAAGGTGTGCGAAGCGAAGGAGAAACCGGCGTTTGGTTAGATGTTGGAACACCGTTTGCTCGAAAAATTTGTGCGTTGGGTGTGCGTGCGTCACGTTGGGTAACCATGCATGGTTTTGCATTGAATGTAAACACCAATTTAGGGTATTTCGATAATATTATTCCGTGTGGTATTCGCGGAAAAGCAGTCGCTTCTTTAAATGTTGAATTGGGTGTTGAAAAGGTAGATGAAGAAGAAGTAAAGCAAAAAATCTTACATTATTTTAAAGAGCTTTTTGAAGCCGAATTTTTATAATATAATTTTGTATAATAATAAGGAGTGAATTTTCACTCCTTATTTGTTTAAATCCAATACCAGTTGTTCCGGTAAAAGCCTGAAAGTTTTACGGTGGTATTTACACGGACCGTATTCTAAAATGGCAGCTCGGTGCTTTTTGGTCGGATAACCCATATTGGTATCCCAACCATACATCGGGAATTCTTCATGCAGTTGCAGCATATATTCATCACGATACGTTTTTGCTAAAATCGATGCGGCTGCAATACTTAAATATTTGCTATCACCTTTAATAATGGTTTCGTGCGGAATTTGTTTGTAAGGCTTAAAACGGTTCCCGTCAACAATAATGAATTCAGGTTCAAAGCTCAAAGTAGAAATAGCTTTGTGCATGGCTTCAATAGAAGCATTCAAAATATTTATCTCATCAATAGTATCTTCATAAATATGAGCAATACTAAAGAAGTTGTTGTGTTCTTCAATAAGCGAACGTAAATTTTTACGTGAACTGATCGATAGTTTTTTAGAATCGTTAATCAGTTCGTTTTCCAATTTGTCGTTAATAAGAATGGCAGCCGCCGTAACCGGACCTGCAAGACAACCTCTGCCAGCTTCATCAGTACCAACCTCAATCTGTAAGTTGCTATACGCTTTTAATAACATAACAAAATGTTAAATAATATAATAATTTAATAAAAAAATAAAAATCACAACAAATTTACATAAATTTGATATCTTAAATGTATTATGATTAATATTTAGATAAAATGAAAAATAAAATTACGAAGTTATTCTTAGCTTTATTGGCAATTACATTGAGTAATAATGTTAGTGCGCAAGTTGAGACTCGTCCAATGTCTAAAAAAGTACAAGAGGCTACTAATGTTGAGTTCCTTAAAGAGTTTGCAAACAAAAAAACTCAAGAGTATGAAAAGGCTATTGAGATTGCAAGAAGTAGAGGAAGATCGATAGTAGAAGAAACAGAGGAAGGAAAGAAAATTTCATTAGCTGGGTATGATGAAGTAACAGGTGAATTATTATATATAACTACATACAATAATTCTCCAACAAAAAGTTCTTTGGCAACGGCAAATGCAAAGCCTTTACATCTAAGGGGTATTGCAGGAGCAGGAATGAATGTTGGTGTTTGGGACGGAGGTATTGGCTTGGTAAGTCATTTGGCATTTTCAGGTGGAAGGTATGTTGTTAAACAAAACTCCGCAATAGATGATCATGCTGCTCACGTTGCGGGTACTGTTGCTGCGGGAGAGTTTGGAAGTGTTACTATCGCAAAAGGGTTTGCGTACCAATCTAGAATATATGCTTACGATTATAATAATGATATTCCAGAAATGACTACTGCTGCATCAAATACAACAGATCCAATCTATCTCTCTAATCATTCTTATGGTTTAGATTATGTAGGGTCAGGTGCTAATTCTTCGGTGCTTGGGCAATATAGTTCAAGAACTAGGGATTATGATGTTTTGGCTAACAATGCTCCTTTTTATACAATGGTTGTTGCTGCTGGTAATGATCGTAATAAATCAAATATTCCTGCAAAACCAGGCGGGAAAGATTTACTTACAGGATCGTCAGTGGCTAAAAATACCGTTGTTGTTGCAGCTACGCAAGGAACAGATGATTTTTCAGGAGTTACAGGGCTTACATCTGTAACAAATGTTGGTGGTGTTGGTCCTTTTATGTCAAGTTTTAGTAGTTACGGTCCTACTGATGATTTTAGAATAAAACCGGATATTGCGGCTAAAGGAGTAGATGTTACATCTGTTGGTATTAAAGGTGTGGCTGATATAGCTAACATGCAAGGTACATCAATGGCAGCTCCTGCTGTAACGGGGGTCTTTGCATTATGGCAAAGTTATTATAAACAATTAAATCCGGATTATATGAGATCTGCTTCAGTTCGTGCTTTAATGGCACATACTGCTAGGGAAGCTGGTCCTGCGCCTGGTCCTGATTTTATGTTTGGTTGGGGATTAATTGACGCTACTAAAGGGGTTGATATAATTGATAAAGCAAAGGCAAATACAGCTTTGTTTAGAGAATTAGAGTTGCCACAAGGAGCTACGTTTGAATATGAATTTCCTTATGACGGTGTAGAGCCTTTGATAGCTACCATTGCTTGGAATGACCCAGCAGGAACGGTTAGTTCACAACCAGATCTACTTTTGAAAAAACTGGTTAACGATTTAGATTTGAGAATAATTAATACAGCTACCAATCAAGTATATTATCCATGGTCATTAACTCCAATTTGGAATATTGCCCCTACTGCTGGTAATATTTCTGTTAATAATACTGATAATGGAAGGGATAATATAGAGAAAGTGGAGCCTCAAGGCACTGTTTTAGCAGGTACTTATAAAGTAGTGGTTAATCACAAGGGGGCATTACAAGGAGGTAATCAATTTTATACATTAATTATATCTGGAGCGGGTGGTACAATGCCTGCGACCGATGGAAAAGCGTCAACAGAAAATATTATATTACAAAATTTAAATGTATATCCTAATCCTACAGATTCATACCTTAATATTAGTGGAGATTTAGAAACTTTAATGAACGCTAGTGCGCAAATATTCGATATTAGTGGAAAAAAAGTTCAGGATGTAGATTTAAACTTTAGTTCAAATAGTACTACTATAGATGTATCTACATTAAAAGTGGGTACATATATCTTAACAATTTCAAAAGGAGAAGCAAAACAAAGTTATAAGTTTATTAAAAAATAATTTTTATTGAGTCAAGGTAAAGAAAGAGAATTGCGAAAGTAATTCTCTTTTTTTTATATGTTAAAAATTTGTTATTATATAAAAAAGGTTTAGTTTTGTACTTAAACTAATTCAAATTAAATTAATATGAGATCAAAGTTTACTTGGATTTTAACTCTATTCTTTGCTCTGATTATGCAAGTAGGTTTTGCACAACCAGGAAAGCAAGTAACAGGAGTTGTAAAAACACAAGATGGGGACCCTATTCCTGGGGCAACTGTTATGTTGGTGGGTACTAATCAAGGTACAGATACTGACGAAGAAGGAAAATATATATTAAACCTAAAAAAAGGCGACCGAATTACAGTGGTTTACGAAGGTTATAAACCTACAACAGTAACGGTTTCCGATGCTGGTGTATTAAACGTAACATTAGTTGAGGACGATTCGTATTTAGAGGAGGTAGTTGTTGATACTTATAGAACAACAACTAAAAAAGAAAATGCAACTTCGGTTTCCTCGGTAACTTCAAAAACAATTGAAGGAAGACCAAATGCGTCAATTATCCAAACATTACAAGGTCAAGTTCCAGGTTTAAATATTATGACTGGTTCAGGTCAACCTGGAGCAGTTAGTCAGGTTACCTTGCGTGGATTAGGTTCTATCAATGGGTCAACAGAGCCATTGTATGTTATTGATGGTGTGCCTATGTCATCAAATCGTTTTCGTTCGTTAAATCCTAACGAGATTGATCGTGTTGATATTTTAAAAGACGCAGGTGCTACGGCTATTTATGGTAACCGTGGAGCAAATGGTGTAATTGTAATTACTACTAAAAGGGGATCTTTTGATTCTGATTTAAGTATTAGATATATTGGTACTACAGGTGTATCTTCTATCCAGAGAAATCAATATAATTTGATGAATACTTCAGAATACGATAGTTTTCTTCGTACAGGAAGAGGTTATTACCCTGGTATAGGTACAAACCTTACTCCAGCACAAAGAGCAATAAACACAGAATGGACAGATGTGTTTTTTAATGACGCTATTAGTCAAACTCATACAGTTACGTTCAGTGGTGGAGCTAAAAACATTTCTACGTTCACCTCTGTAGGTTATTCTGAATTTGGTGGGATTTTAAAAGGTACAGATTTAAAACGTTTTAACATTAGAACAAATCTTGATGGTAAGAATAATTCAGGTAGATTAACATATAGTACTACTTTTAATGCGAATTACTCTAAATCAAACATGGAGAATGCTGCAGGTACTAATGGAGTTAATCAAAATTATTTCCTAGGTGCTTTTCAATCATTACCATATTTAACTCCTGATAGTTATACTAATGGTCAAGATTTATCTGATAGAGCAGGAAGTAATCCTCCAACTTTAGGTATAACTGATGGGATGCCACTTTTCTTGTTGGATAAGATGAAAACTTCTGGATTTGGTCAAAACGAATTCAAAATGTTAGTAAATGGTAACATTGGTTACAAGTTAAACGATAATTTCAAAATATCTAACCAAACCGGTGTAGATTATCAGACAATTAATCAGAATAGTTGGACAAGATACGATGCTTTTAATGAAATATTTTTTGCAGTTAACGGGCAAACTTATAGAGGAAGAGTATCTGATCTTTTTGAAGAGCGAATGATTTTTAATTCAAATACAAACTTACGTTACGAAAACACTTTTCAAGACGTACATAAAGTATCGGCTGGTTTATTTGTTGAATATGTTAAAGCACACTTAAGATCAAGAAGTATTACTAAGACTGGTTTTGACCCAATTTTCTGGTCAGATGGCGGATATACTGGTTGGATCGGTGGTGCTGAAAATTTCCAATTGTATGCTCCAACTGGTGCCTTATCAAGAAGTGATGCTGGTTTGTTCTCTTACTTTGGAACAGCAACTTATGCTTATGATGGTAGATATGGATTAGATGCAACTGTTCGTCGTGATGCTTCTTTCCGTTTTACGGATGATAATCGTTGGGGAACATTTTGGTCAGTATCTGCAAGATGGAATATTGACAGCGAAAAATTTATGGAAGGTTCTGTATTTAATACCTTAAAATTAAGAGGTTCTTACGGTTCTTCAGGAAATCAAGATATCTTAAACACAGGTCTTTTCGGAGCTGCTCATTTATATGATACACGTTATTCGTCAGCAGTAGGGTATAATAGAGAAACTGGATTAACACTTTCAGGATTACCTAATAGAGCATTACAATGGGAGGTTATTACACAATCAAATATTGGTCTTGATTTCGGAGTTTGGAATGATCGTTTAAGAGGTAGTTTGGATGTTTATAGAAAACAAACAGATGATCTGTATTTAGACAGACCTATGTCAGCAATCAACGGTGCTGCAACACTTAACGCAAACTTTGGAACAATGAAAAACGAAGGTGTTGAGTTAATTATTGCAGGAGACCTAATCCGTAATGAAAATACACGCTTAACAATGAGATTAGTTGGAGCTTATAACAAAAATACGGTTGTTGAAATTCCAACAGAAGATGGTGAGTATTGGGATGGCTCTTTAGTAGGTTATCGTCAAGGACATATGGTTAATGAATTTTATATGCCAGAATTTGTAGGAATTAATCCTGATAATGGTAATATGATGTTCCGTAGTAAAGATGGAGGTGTAACTGAAGCGCCTACAGATGGTGATAATCAATGGTTAGGAAAATCTTCAATGCCAGTATATCAAGGTGGTTTTGGATTAGATTTTGAACATAAAGGCTGGTTCTTAACAGCAGATTTTACTTATGCATTAGATGCGTGGAGATATGATAATGAATATTTCTTCTTTACATCGCCAAATGGTATTAAGCAAAACAACCTGTCTAATGATTTAAATGATTATTGGACACCAGATAATAGAGATGCTAGCTTTCCAGCTTTAAGAGGGTCTAATTTTAGTTATGCAAGTGGTTCATCATTTTATTTGCAAGACGCTTCTTATTTAAGACTAAGATACCTTTCTGTTGGATATAACTTTAAGAAAAAAGATTTAGATTTCTTAAAACTATCAGGTTTAAGAGTATATGGACAAGCTGAAAATTTATATACTTGGTCTAAATGGAGAGGTTGGGATGCTGAAAGTTCAAGAGCTGTTGATTATGGTCAATATCCAACACCAAGAACAATTTCGTTCGGTGTAGAAGTTCAATTTTAAAGATAAACAATCATGAAAAAAATATTTTTAAGTGCATTATTTGCATCTGTAGTATTAACCGGATGTTCTGATGCTTATGAGATAGAGCAGGCGGGTGTTGTTACTCAAGAGAGTCAAGTTTTTAGAACACCACAAGATGTAGATAAAGGAATTCGATATGTGTACGCTTTGTTTCCAGGTGAAGAAGAAATTGATTTTGATTCTTTTTTTACGGATGAATTAGGTGTAGGTATTGGTAACGCAGGACAAGGTATAAACGACGGAAGTTATACTTTTCAGTTACAAGCAGGTAATGGTAATGCTCAAAGTATTTGGGGAAGTTACTATGGAGTTGTTAACCGTTTAAATAGGATTGAAGCTCGTATAGATGAGATGATTGCTCCTTTAAATCCTGCTAATGTTAATGACAAACCTACAATTGATGCTTTGAATGCACACAAAGCACATATTTATGCTTTGAGAGCATATTGCCATTATAAATTATTTGCTTTTTTTACTCCTGATTACACCAATCCTAACGGTTTATCTGTAATAAAGTTTGACTTTTTGCAGACTGATAACTATGGAAGGTTTGAAAAAAGATCTACAGTATCAGAAATTGTAGAATTTATTGAAAGTGATATACAAAAAGCTAAAGCTTTAGGTGGTATAACTACTGCTACAGGTTCTGGCTTTGCTTCAAATGAGATGTTAGAAGCAATTTTGATAAAAATGTATTCAATGTTACAGACACCAGCAGCTTATGGTAAATTAGAAGTAGCTTTTAATCAATTGGCAACTTCAAAATCAATAGCTGATGTTGGAACACATCTTTCAATGTTTGGACCAAGTGCTGATGCAGCGGATTTTAATGAAGGTATTTTTAAATTGAATAGAGTTTCAACTGATGGAACTGTTCAATCTGGAGTTGCAGCTTCTTGGTATCCTCAATCTGTAGGTGCGGCACCTTATATGGAAATGGGACGTTCTCTATATAATGAATTAGATAAATTAGAGCCTGGAGCTCAAGGGACTCCTTATAGTGCTACGAGATTAGACTCGCGTTATTTAGTTTCAGTATTTAGTAATTCTACAGTAGCTACTAATTATGCTTCTTTATCACAAGATCAATATCGTACTCTAGATGTTCTTAATATTGGAAAATACCCTGGAATAACAAACAGACCTTTAATGAATAGCTTGTGGATGTTCCGTTTTAGTGATATGTTATTATCATTAGCTGAAAAACGTGCGTTTGACGGTAATTTGACAGGAACTGTAGCATTAGGAGATTTTACAAATGTTGAATCTATCATCTTTAATATTAGAGCAAATAGAAATGCAAGTGGAACATTAGCTCCTGTTAGTATGCCAACAAATTTTTCATCTACTCAAGCGGCGTACGCACGTATTTTGGAAGAGCGTAGAGTAGAGTTTGCATTTGAAGGTCAACGTTTTTTAGATATGAAACGTTTGGGTGTTCGTGCTAACTCACCTGGTTTTGTTCGTGATCCTCAAGATTGTGCATCAACTAATGCATGTAGTCTTGCTCCAGGAGGTACAAGATCAACAATGCCAATTCCTAGATCAGAAATGGTGTCAAACCCTAATATGGTTCAAAACCCTGGATATTAATCAGTAGTTTTAAATAGTTTAAAAAGAGATGCGAAAGCATCTCTTTTTTTATTTATATAGTATAGTTGCTAAAAAAATGTACTTTTGTGTAAAATTTGCATCTATGCGTTTTATTTTGGCTTTTGTGCTGTTTTTTTCTGTAACTTGTTTTGCACAGGTACGAAAATCAGGTCAAAAAATTAAATCGGGAAATACGTTAAATACCACTAGAGTTGGTACGGCTAACTCAGTAGATCGTTTTTCGTCGGTAAATTTGTCTGATAACGATTCTTTAAAGGTGAAGAAAATTATTACCAAAGCTGGTGATACGGTTGCGCCTATTTCGCAATATAAAATATTTAATGAAATTCAAGGAGCGTCAACTTTTGATACAATCCTAAACCTTAAAAAGCAATACGCGTTTAACTATTTGCGCGATGATACTTTTGGAAAGCTTCAGTTTAATAACGACGGACAGACATTTCAATCATTAGATCCTAATGTGTTAAATGTAAATAATACAATAAATGTAGGCTTCAACGCACGCAGATTTTCTTACTTAAATAAAGAAGATATAAGTTATTACAGTGTTCCTACACCGGCATCGGAATTGTTTTACCGTAGTGTTACAGGAAAAGGACAAAATCTGGATGCGTTAATTACCATGAATACTTCGGAACAATTCAATGTGTTTCTTGGTTATCGCGGTTTACGCTCGCAAGGAAAGTATGTAAGTCAATTAACGTCAAATGGAAATTTCAGAATTGGATCGAGCTTCTTTACAAAGAACAAACGTTATCAGTTCAAAAATCATATTACTTTTCAAGATATTTCAAACGAAGAAAATGGTGGTTTGGTGTTTACAAATAATTTTGATTCATCTAATGAACCTTTTAATAATCGAGAGAATTTAAGAGTTCAAACTGCTGATGCTAAAACATTGTTTAAAGGATTGCGTGGATATTTCGATCATAGTTTTCAATTCAACAAATCTGAAAGTAATAAGGCATTATTGCGTCATCAGTTTACGTACGAATATTTTTCAAACGTATATCAGCAGGCAAACTCAAAACCATTTTTAGATCGCGATGCTTATTTTGGAGAAACTTTTGCTTTGGGGATTTACGATAAAGTACGTCATACACGTTTTGAAAATACTTTTGATCTGGCGTTCGATTCTAAAGCTATTGGTTTATTTGCAGTAAGTGCAGGAATTTATAATTTTTCACATCGATACGAATCTATTGTTTTTGATGAGAATTCAAATAAAATCCCCAATCAGTTAAAAGACGATATCATTACGCTTGGCGGATCGTATATGTTGAACAAAGAACATGTGGTTGCCGATGCTTATTTTAAACAGTCAGTTGTTGGTAGATCGCTGACAGATTTAAAAATTAACGCTGCTTTTAACCTGAATGAATCATACGGAATTGAAGCTACGTATCAATTAGAAAGCAAGATTCCCGATTATACCTATCAGTTTTTTCAAAGTGGATACATTGGTTTAAATTGGCTGAACGATTTCTCTAATGAAAAATACAGTACGTTAAACGCAAAGGTTATTTCACCATTTATTAATTTGGAGGGAACGTATCAGTTAATTACAGATAAATTGTATTTCAGTAATAATGCAACGGCAGTTGATGCAAATGACAGATTTACCCAGTTATTGGTAACTCCTGAACAATACGGTAAGGTGATTAACTATTTTATGGTTAAGGCTCAAAAGGAATTTACCTTTGGCAAATGGGGACTTGATAATACCATAATGTTTCAGCAGGTAGTTCAAGATGATGCTATTTTGAACGTTCCGCAGATCGTGACACGAAATACGGTTTACTTTCAAGATTATGCCTTTAACAAAGCTTTGTTTTTTCAAACGGGTTTCATCTTTAACTATTTTACAAAATATTACGCGAACGAATACCACCCGGTTTTGGGCGATTTTGTAGTTCAGGATCAAATTAAAGTCGGAAATTTTCCAATGTTCGATTTCTTTCTGAATGTGAAAATCAAAACGGCTCAAATATATATTAACGTAGATCATTTCAATTCTATGTTAACCGGCTACAATTATTACAACACGCCAACATATCCTTACCGCGATTTAACGTTCAGGCTAGGAATGAAGTGGAATTTCTTTAATTAAAGTTGTAGTAATACAACTTTTTTCTTTTCTAAAAAGCATATTGTATCTTTGCATAAATTTATCAGTAATGAACTACGCAAAAAATATATTAGAAACCATTGGAAATACACCTTTGGTTCAATTGAATAAAATTGTAAAAGATTTGCCTTGTAAGGTGTTTGCAAAGGTAGAATATTTTAATCCCGGACATTCTTGTAAAGACCGTATGGCTTTGCAAATGGTGGAAGATGCCGAAGCAGACGGACGTTTACAACCAGGCGGAACAATCATTGAAGGAACATCAGGAAACACCGGAATGGGCTTGGCATTGGCTGCTATTGTGAAAGGATACAAGTTGATATGTGTAATTACCGACAAACAGTCTAAAGAAAAAATGGATATTCTGCGTGCTGTTGGGGCAAAGGTTGTGGTTTGTCCTACCGATGTAGAGCCAACCGATCCACGTTCTTATTATTCTGTTTCGAAACGTTTGGCAGAAGAAACGCCGAATTCTTGGTATGTTAATCAGTACGATAATCCATCAAACGCAAAGGCAAATTATGAACAAACAGGTCCTGAAATCTGGGATCAGACAAATGGAGAAATTACGCATTTTATCGTGGGTGTTGGAACAGGAGGAACCATTTCGGGTGTTGGAAAATATTTAAAAGAACAAAAGCCTGATGTAAAAATTTGGGGAGTTGATACCTACGGATCAGTCTTTAAAAAATATCATGAAACAGGTATTTTCGATGAAAATGAAGTGTATTCGTATGTAACAGAAGGTATCGGAGAAGATATCCTTCCAAAGAACGTTGATTTTTCTGTGATCGATCATTTTACAAAAGTTACCGATAAAGATGCCGCAGTTTTCTGTAGAAAATTAGCTTTAGAAGAAGGAATTTTTGTCGGAATGTCATCTGGTTCGGCTATTAAAGGATTGTTGCAGATGAAAGACGAATTGAAACCTACCGATGTGGTAGTTGTTCTATTTCACGATTCAGGTTCTCGTTATATTGGTAAAATTTTTAATGATGATTGGATGCGTGAGCGTGGTTATTTGGAAGAAGAAATTGTTACGGCGCACGATTTAATCAAAAATCATATAGATAAACCTTTGGTAATTGTTCGTACCGAAGAATTAGCAAGCCACGCAATCGATAGAATCCGTAAATATAAAATCTCGCAAATTCCGGTAATTGACACCAATGGTTTTGTGGGGTCGTTGGAAGATGTAGACCTATTTAACGCATTTGTGAACAACAGCAATGTTGCCGATACGCCGATTAAAGATTTAATGCGCAAACCTTACCCAATTGTTTCGCTACAAACCACGGTTGAAGAAGTTGCCAAGTTAATCACAAAAGACAACAACGCTGTTTTGGTTGATTTAGGTAACGGTAAACACCATATTATTACAAAATACGATATCATTAATAATATCAAATAATATAAAGGAGCAGCGTTAAGTTGCTTCTTTTTGCTTTTATGTTTTTTATCAAAATTTTAAATTGAACCAACTGATAATTAGGACTTTTAAATATTTTAATTTATATTTATAAAAAGCTTTTTATTATGCGGGAAGATTTTT